>Ga0180434_10002526_pt1 | contig 24229 bp, 17 predicted proteins | sample SS_ome_7_FD_132453 | JGI IMG/M metagenome (GOLD analysis project Ga0180434, IMG submission 132453) | Hypersaline lake sediment archaeal communities from the Salton Sea, California, USA - SS_1_D_2 metaG | ecosystem: Environmental > Aquatic > Non-marine Saline and Alkaline > Hypersaline >... | reverse complement strand
TAGTTGTTGCATACGACAGCAAGGGCGGATTGAGCCGTGCATACAGAAGCACTGCCTAAAGCGAAAGAAAGGACCAGCACGGTTCCGGCCGGGAGGGTTGAGAATGTCTTGAACGAGAAAAAAATCACCGGAGTCACAACCAGAAAAGTAACAAAGGCTTGGATGGCTGAAATGGAGAAAAAGAACCGGGGGAGATTCTTGAGGCTTTTAAAGTCAAACTGGAGCCCAAAGAGAAATCCGATCCATGAAAGACCAAAAAAAAGGAAAGGCTCTAAACTGGTCAGGATTTTCGGGTCGATCATATTGAGCCCCATTTTGCCTAAAAGTACTCCCATGAATATGTACTCCGTTCCTGTGAATATGATATTTCTGAAACCAAGGGGGAGCTTCCGGTTGAGAAAGGTAAGACGGGAGCCGATAAGGGCAATGATGGTGATGGTGATAATAGTGATGAGCAGTTTCATTGAACCCGGATTAATTTTATTATCAATGATTTTTGTCTTTCAGGCAAGCCGAAATGAAAATCAGGTGTGGTTTGTGCTCCCTTCGTCATCACGAGGAGCGGAGCGACGTGGTGATCTCATTGTACTTCGTCTCACAATGAGATTGCCGCACTCCCTAACAGTCGTTCGCAATGACATCTACTCCCGGCTGCTGGTCAGTAATGAAAAATTTTGTTTTTCATGGGATTTGATGATATAAAATGTATCTGGAATACCCATTAAAAAAATGGAGAGGGAGAAAACATGAAAAAAACAATATATAAGTCTGGCATTGTTGTTATGGTTCTTATTTTTACGGCGGTCCTTTGCAGAAAGGGAGGACAGGTCTCAGTGGTTAAGGTCCCTCCTGTTGATGTTAAGAACGATCACTACATAAGCAACCGGGAGCCTTTGCTTCGAACGCCTTTTATCAAACTGCCCGTGGGGCTGGTCAAGCCCAAAGGATGGCTGCTGCGGCAGCTTCAACTCCAGGCGGACGGATTCCATGGGCATCTTGATGAAATAAGCGAGTTCCTGAAAAAAGAAAACAATGCATGGCTTGATACTGAAGGAAAAGGTGAAAGGGGATGGGAGGAAGAACCCTACTGGCTTAAAGGATTCAGCAACTGCGGTTATCTTCTCGGTGATGAGAGAATGATCAAGGAGTCACTTGTATGGATCGAGGGGGCTCTGAGCAGCCAGAGGCCAGACGGATGGTTTGGCCCGGCTTTCAGAAGCGGCGGAGCGGCTACAAAACTCAAAGGGCGAACGGATTTGTGGCCCAATATGATCATGCTGTTCTGCCTTCAGGATTACTACGAATACACAGGCAGTAAAGATGAACGGGTCATTTCTTTGATGACAGATTATTTCAAATATCTGTCTCAAATACCGGATGAAGGATTCCTGGTGGGTTACTGGCCCAGGATGAGGGCAGGGGATATGCTGTTCAGTGTGATCTGGCTGTATAACCGCACAGGGGAGGAATGGCTTATTGATTTTGCCCGAAAAGTCCATCGAAATACAGCCGAGTGGGAAGAGGATGTTATAAACTGGCATAACGTTAACATTTCTCAGGGATTCGGTGAGCCGGCAACCTTTTATCAGGTTTCAAAGGATGAGAAACACCTTAAGGCGGCTGATAGAAACTGGCAGAAGGTCAGAGACCTCTACGGGCAGGTCCCGGGAGGAATGTTCGGAGGGGACGAAAACTGCAGGGAAGGGTATTCTGGCCCCAGACAGGCTGTAGAGACCTGCGGAATGGTAGAGATGATGCTTTCAGAGGAAACCCTTCTTACGATATCAGGGGATATCCGGTGGGCAGACCGTTGTGAGGATGTGGCATTCAATTCATATCCGGCATCCATGACCGCTGATCTAAAAGCGCTCCGTTATTTGACAGCCCCTAATATGGTTCTCTCAGACAGCCAAAGCAAATCACCCGGCCTTCAGAACGGAGGACCTATGCTCTGGATGAATCCGCACAAACACCGTTGCTGCCAGCATAATTCAGGTCACGGATGGCCCTATTTTACCGAGCATCTTTGGGCCGCTACCCATGATAACGGACTGAGCGCAGTGATGTATGCTCCTTCAGAGGTCACGGCTGAAGTGGGAGCGGGGACAAAAGTAACGGTTTCGGAAACAACGCATTATCCATTTGATGAGAACATAGAGTTCGTGATTTCGACCCCGGAGAAAGTGGATTTTCCACTTTATTTGAGGATTCCGGGTTGGTGCCGGAAAGCTGAACTTGAAATAAACGGAAAAACCCGGGATGTGAGTTCAAGTCCCGGTTCCTTTTTATGCATCAGCCGGATGTGGCAGAGCGGAGACAAGGTGAATCTTAAGTTGGTTATGGATGTGAGCATCACCCATTGGACCAAAAATTATGACTGTGTGTCCATCAACCGGGGGCCTCTGACCTATTCGATTAAAATCGGAGAGAGATATGTCCGCCATGGAGGAACAGACAAATGGCCGGCATGGGAGATCTATCCGACTTCAGATTGGAACTATGGGATACTGTTAAAAGATGGAGTGCCCGCCGAGGGCGTGGAGGTTACGGAACAGCCTTGGCCTGAAGATGATCAGCCTTTTAAAGCGGATTCAGCCCCTATAGAGATCAAGCTCAAGGCTAGAAAAATACCGGAATGGCAGCTCGATGAGTTAGGATTGGTTGGGGAAATACAGCAGAGTCCGGCACGAACGGATCAGCCTGTGGAGATCGTCACCTTGATTCCTATGGGATGTGCCCGGCTTCGAATATCTGCTTTTCCCTCCGTACTTACTGACGGCTCTGGATATAAATGGGAGAAACCGGAGAGGGGAGATGAATCATGATTCTTTTCTCGCTTTCGACATAGGCGCTGAAAGCGGAAGAGCCCTTTTGGGCACACTGGAAAAAGAGGAAATCCGGGTCAAGGAGATTTATCGATTTCAGAATAAGATGATCTCTAAAGGAGGCCGCGTTTATTGGGATGTACACCATCTGTTCGAAGAAATAAAAAAGGGTATAAGGGAGTGCGTCCGTGAAAACAAAGGCCCCGTCTTTAGTATTGGAATAGATACATGGGGCGTGGACTTTGGCTTGTTCGATAAAAGAGGCCATCTCATTTCTCTTCCATTTGCCTACAGGGACAAGCGCAACAAGAAAGCCATGGAGGAATTCTTAGAAAAAATACCCCCCAAACAGGTCTATCATCTGACCGGGATCCAGTTTCTTCAGTTCAATTCATTGTTTCAGCTTCATGCTTTGAGGACTCAAAATCCTGAAATCATAACGAAAGCCAAAGATCTTCTTTTTATGCCGGATATTTTTAATTATTTTCTCACCGGGGAGATGGCCACTGAGTTTTCCTACGCCACCACATCACAGCTTTTCAATCCCCGCAAAGACGGGTGGGAGGAGCAGCTTTTTAAGATTTTGGATGTGCCCGTATCCCTGATGCAGGATGTGGAAACGGCCGGAAAGATTCTCGGTCCTGTAAAAGGATCCGTGGAAAAGGAAACCGGGATATCCTCTGTGCCAGTAGTGCTTGCAGCCACACACGATACGGCCTCAGCCGTAGCTGCTGTGCCGGCTAAGGGAGAAGAGTGGGCTTTTATAAGCTCGGGCACCTGGTCCATAATGGGCATAGAGTTAAACTCTTCCCTTATCAATGAGGAAAGTTATTCACTGAATTTCACCAATGAAGGAGGGATCGGACGTAAGTTTAGATTATCCAAAAACATTACAGGATTATGGCTGCTTCAGGAATGCAGAAAAAAATGGAGGGGACGGCGTAATATTGAATACGGCGAATTAATGAAAAAGGCGAGTTCGGCAAAACCTTTCAGGTCTCTCATTGATCCTGACTGTCCTTTGTTCTTAAAGCCGGCGGATATGACAGAGGCCATAGGAGAGTTCTGCCGGAAAACCGGACAGCCTCGTCCGGAGTCTGTTAACGAGTTTGTGAGGTGTGTTCTGGAAAGCCTGGCATTTAAATACAAGTTTGTGTTTGATGAACTTTGTTCTCTCTGCGGCAGGCCTATCAGCAGAGTACACATCATAGGCGGCGGTTCCCGCAACAAGGTTCTCTGCCAGTATACGGCTGACGCACTGGGGCTTCCTGTTGTTGCCGGGCTTGCTGAAGCTGCGGCTGTGGGGAATATAATGATACAGGCTCTGTCCGCCGGTAAGGTGGATTCCTTAGAGAGTGTAAGAGATATGATTTCAGCCTCTTTTGACCTGCGGATCTATGATCCGGCGGAGAGTGAGGAATGGGAGAGACATTATGACGGTTTTAAAAGAATATGCAGGGAGAGCCATAACGAGACAAAGGACTATTAATATGATCGGCAGGAGGCGGATATGAAATTTCAGCAAAGTGAAAAAGGCTATAAGGAAGCTGTAGAAAAGTACAGGGATATCGGTTCCGATGCGGAAAAGGCTGTTGAAAAATTAAAGGATATTTCCATTTCCATTCACTGCTGGCAGGGAGACGATGTGGCCGGATTCGAAAAACCGGATTCTCAGCTCAAAGGGGGAGGCATTCAGGTCACAGGCAGTTATCCGGGAAAAGCAAGAAATGTGGACGAGCTCCGTCAGGATTTGGAAAAAGTCTATTCTCTCTTACCTGGAAGTCACAGACTGAACCTTCATGCCATCTATGGAGAGTTCGGAGACACCTTCATAGACAGGGATAAGATAGAACCCGGACATTTCAGAGGATGGATTCACTGGGCCAAAGACAAAGGACTTAAACTGGACTTTAACTGCACGTGTTTCTCTCATCCGTTGGCAGATGCCGGTTATACCTTGAGCTCCAAGGATAAAAATATACGTCTCTTCTGGATAGAGCATGTGAGAAGATGCCGGCGGATCGGAGCCTTTATGGGGCGGGAGCTTAAAAGTCCCTGTGTTCACAATATATGGATTCCGGACGGATCCAAGGACATTCCTGTTGATAGAAAAGGGCACAGAGAGCTGCTCAAAGAGTCCCTGGATGAGATATTCAAAGAGGAGTATCCGGAAGAAGAGCTTAAAGACTCTCTGGAAAGCAAGCTTTTCGGAATAGGAAGCGAATCCTATGTGGTCGGGTCTCATGAGTTTTATCTGGGATACGCTTTGACAAAGAACAAGATGATATGCCTTGATACAGGACACTTTCATCCCACAGAGAACATCGGAGATAAAATCTCGGCAGTGCTTCAGTTTTCAGATGGGCTTCTGCTTCATGTCAGCCGCGGTGTCAGATGGGATAGTGACCATGTCGCTGTTTTGGATGACAGCACGCGATGTCTTTTTGAAGAAGTAGTTCGGGGCGGTTATCTGGACAGAGTCCATATCGCTCTTGATTTTTTCGATGCCAGTTTGAACCGCGTGGGAGCATGGGTCATCGGGGCACGGGCTGTTTTAAAAGCTGTTCTGGCAGCTCTTCTCGAACCCAGAGAAAGGCTTTTGGAAGCGGAAAAAGGGGGTGATTATTTTTCCCGGCTGGCACTTCTCGATGAGCTCAAGACCATGCCTATCGGGGCTGTATGGGACCGTTTCTGTCTCATGATGGATGTTCCGCCAGGACAGGAATACATCAAGGAGATCATCCGGTATGATACCAATATAAGCCGAAAGAGAGGCTGAAACTTTAAGCAGGGAAAAAAGGAAAATTCAATAATTTATTGACATTTCCTTCTGTATAAGAAAAAATCCAAGTAGCAGAACTTCACCGCTGTATTTGGAGGATTCCATGGATCAAAGGGGAAATATCGAAATCAGGGCAGGATTCTTTCATAAATTTCTGAAATTGTTTGCAGATATCCGTCCCGGGGAAGCGGGTACGGCTTTACTGCTGACCTTGAATATTTATTTGATCCTGGGGGCTTATTACATCATAAAAATCGTGAGAGATTCCTCCATCCTTACGGAATGGGGTCCTGAGACAAAAAGCTATCTTTACGGTGTTATCTCGATCCTGCTCATCTTCGTCATCAAGGCATTCAGTTCTCTTTCATCAAGAGTCTCCCGCCAGAAACTCATAGCATGGGTCACTCTGTTTTTTATATCAAACCTGATCATATTTTCCGTACTGAATCTTTTTGGCATTCCCTTCAGCACAATCAGTATCATTTTTTTCATTTGGGCCAGCATTTTTAATGTCGTGGTCATCGCTCAGTTCTGGGGGTTTGCCAATGATGTCTATACGGAAGAGGCTGGAAAGCGTCTTTTTCCCATCATCGCCTTTGGCGCCACTTTTGGTGCCTTCTGCGGCTCTTATGTTTTCAAGCGCATCCAGAATTGGATGGGGATGTATCAACTTCTTCTGGTATCTGCGGCTGTGCTGGGTATATGTATCTTTTTGACCTATGTCATTCATAAAAGGGAGATCAAAGGAAAACATATAACTAAAGCTGATGAACCCCTGAAACAGGAAGCTGTAGATAAAGAAAAACCTCTGGAAAAAGGAGGAGGATTCAAGCTGGTTTTTAAAAAGCGTTATCTCCTTTATATTGCGCTTTTTGTCCTTCTGCTGAATCTTATCAACACCAACGGGGGATACATACTGGACCGGGTGATAAAAAACAGGGCCCTGGAATCTGTTCAGGCAGGAACAGCAGGAGGTCTTTCGGTCGAGCAGATCATTGGAAGTTTCTATTCGGATTTTTATATTATCATGAACCTTTTGGCCATGTTTATCCAGCTGTTCTTGGTATCCCGAATATTTAAGTGGTTTGGAGTCAGGACAGCCGTATTCATCCTTCCTTTCATTGCGTTGGGAGGATATTTTTTCATCAGCATGGGAGCCGCTCTGCTCATTGTCAAGTGGATCAAAGCCACGGAGAATGCAACGGATTATTCATTGATGAACACCACGCGTCACGCTCTCTTTCTTATTACTTCCAGGGAGGAGAAGTATAAAGCCAAGGCTGCTATAGACACCTTTTTTCACCGGGCCGGTGATGTCACTCACAGTCTGATCGTTTTCCTTTGGGCCCAATTCATCGTGGTCGAAAGTTTTGCTAAATTCAACATCATTATGGCTCTGGTTTGGATCGTTCTGGGATACTTGATTGTGAGAGAGCATAAAAGAATATCCTTGAAACAAAAACAATCTCAGCCGGCAAAATAAAAAAGATTAAAAGGATTAAAGAAAAATCATCTAAGGCATAATTTTTTGTGTTTCAATGAAGCGGATGATGATCATAACCGCTCCCAGCAGCATGAATGTGATGCTTATGGCTTTAGCCAGCGTCTTTTCTTCGATCTGATTAACGAACCGCGCCATGAGGGTCCCTCCGAAAACAGCGCTTATTCCGATGATTATTCCTGAAAGAGGTCTTATGTTTCCGTGAAGCGCAAATCCCACGGCTCCGGAGCTGGCGGTTATGGCCATAATGAGCACGGATGTTCCGATTGCCAGATGAAGGGGAAAATTAAGGACGAAGATAAGAAGTACCAATATGAAGCCTCCTCCTCCTGCTCCCAGAAGCCCGGTTAAAATGCCCACAATGAATCCCAAAGACAAGGAAGTGATGATTTTTTGTGCCGGGGTTTTGAATTTCAAGACTTTTTTAACTTTAACAGCTATGATTTCTCTGTTTATTCCTTTCTTCCATATCACGAAACCCAGGATGATCATATAAACCCCAAAAATTCTCGCTAAGCCTAATTCCGGGACGCTGTCTGAAAATCGTGCACCCAGTTGAGCGCCCAGGACAGAACCGACAGCTATCCACAGTCCTGATTTCAGAGCGATGTTGCCGTGTTTATAATAAGAATAGGCTATGGCTGCAGGGGCTATGACGTCCACCATCAAGCTCGTTCCTATACAGTCATGAATCGGATAATTCAGCAGCATGTTGAGCAGAGGGACCACCACCATAACACCCGAGGAACCGGTCAACCCTGTTAAAATTCCGGTGAATATTCCGATAAGAACCATTGTCACTATATTGATAGGAGTCATGTTTTTAGCTTTTTAAAGCCAATATTATACCAGAAAACTCTGATAAGAGAAGTGAGAATGTTTTAATCTGGTTATTCACAAGTCGAGGTTGAATAGAGCCTACTGAAATTCAGGTGTGGCTGAAGCGACATTGAAGATGACATTGCGAACGACCGTTAGGGAGTGCGGCAATCTCATTGTGAAACGAAGCATTATGAGATCACCACGTCGCTTCGCTCCTCGTGATGACAGAAGGAAGCACAAGCCATATCTGAATTTCACATCGGCTTGCCTTAATGGTAAAAAAATGAACATCGCCATTTTTTTATGAATAGGTCAGGTTATTTGACTTTAAGCACAACCACACATTTTGCCGGAAGGACTAGCTCTAGAGTATTTTTTTCCAATACAGCCCTATCGAATTTTGAAGGCATGACTTCATTTGGGTTTTGGAACGTGTTGTGAGCTGTCATTTTGTCTGCAGTCAGGATCTGACCAGTAACACTCTCTGCAGGGATACCTCTCAGCTCACATGTCAGGTGAATGGACTCATTCGGATTGAGATTGCAGAGAGAAATGTGTATTTCTTTCTGGCTGTTTATCGAGGCAGATACACTTATCTGGGGGATGCTGCGTTCCTGGTTGGTGTACTGGGGACAGTCCAGATCAAAGGGAATAAGCGTGGCATCCTGATGGACTTTGTACATGTCAAAAACATGATAGGTAGGGGTGAGGATCATTTGCTCTTCTTTTGTGAGTATAAGGGCTTGAAGTACATTTACGGTTTGAGCCAGGTTGGCCATTTTTACTCTTTCGCAGTGTTGATTGAATATATTCAGAGTTGCTCCGGCTACCAGGGCGTCACGGAGAGAGTTCTGCTGGTAGAGAAATCCCGGATTGGTGCCTGGTTCGACTTTATACCAGGTGCCCCATTCATCTATGATTATTCCCACTCTTTTACGGGGGTCATATTGATCCATGATGGTCGAATGCCTTGAGATCAGCTCATCGATAAACAGAGCTTTTTCCAAGGTTTCGAACCAGTCTTTTTCTTTGAATTCAGTAGCGGAATTTTTATTCCGCCATCCGCCGGGAACCGTATAATAATGAAGACTCAAGCCATTCATATACCACCCGGCTCTTTTCATAAGGACTTCTGTCCATTCATAATCTTCGCCGTTGCTTCCGCATGCGATTTTGTATATCCTGTTTCCGGAATAGTTGCGGACATAGGTCTGGAACCTCCTGTAGACATCCGCATAGTATTCAGGACGCATGTTCCCGCCGCATCCCCAGTTTTCATTGCCAACACCGAAAAAGGGAAGCTTCCACGGCGTATCCTTCCCGTTTTTACGGCGAAGGTCCGCCATAGGGCTCTGTCCATCAAAAGTGATGTATTCTATCCATTCTTTCATTTCTCTGACTGTTCCGCTGCCTACATTCCCGCAGATATAGGGTTCGCATCCTATCTGCTGGCAGAGGTCGAGAAATTCATAAGTGCCGAAATGATTGTTTTCTGTAACGCCTCCCCAATGAGTGTTGACCAGAGCGGGCCGTTCGCTTGGAGGGCCTATCCCGTCTTTCCAATGATACTCGTCCGCAAAACATCCTCCGGGCCACCGGAGAACCGGGACTTTGATTTTTTTCAGGGCTTCCACAATATCATTCCTGATCCCTCTGGTGTTTTTGATCTGGCTGTCTTTTCCTACCCAGTAACCTTCGTAAATGCATCGTCCCAGATGTTCTGAGAAGTGCCCGTAAATATGCCTGCTGATTTTGAAATGACCCTGGTCTGCATTGATAAGAAGGGTAGCCTTGTTTGGCTTATTGTTCTGAGAAGTGCTGTTTGCTGTTAATGCCGTAAAAACAAAAATTAAAATGAAAATAGAGATTTTCTTTGACGAACTCATTTTTTTTCTCCTTTTTTGAGAGAATAGGGATTGTTATTGAGTTTATTTTAGGGAAAAGTAAAAAACAAGTAAAATGTTCATTAGATTTTTATGGATTGATTTTTAATATATGGTAAAATCAAAATAGCCGTTTGGAAAATAATGAAAGTTTAAAGGAGCAGCCCATGAAAAAGTCTGTCTCTATGTTAATGATTTTAGCCTTTGCAGGACTTGTTTTTCTGAACAGTGCCTGCCAAAAAAGAGAAACCGGAGATTATTCCATAAAGCCGGTCCCTTTCACTCAGGTTCACATCAATGATGAGTTCTGGTCTTCCAGAATTGATACCAACCGCCGCATGACTATTCCTTATGCTTTTGAACAGTGCGAAGAAACAGGACGCATTGACAACTTCAGGATAGCCGCAGGAATAAAAAGCGGAGGATTCCAGACTGTATATCCCTTTGATGATTCGGATGTGTATAAGATCATGGAAGGCGCCTCTTATTCCCTTCAAGTGCATCCTGATCCCGAACTTGAAAAATATTTGGATGATCTGATATCCATAATCGGCAGAGCCCAGGAAGAAGACGGTTATCTTTATACGGCAAGAACCATCAATCCTGAAACTCCCGTGCGATGGTGCGAGGGAGACCGGTGGTCCAATCTTTATCTTGGGCATGAGCTCTACAATGCCGGTCATCTCTATGAGGCTGCGGCGGCTCATTTTAGAGCCACGGGAAAAAGAACACTGCTGGATATCGCCTTGAAAAACGCTGATTTAGTGGCTGAAGTGTTCGGTCCTGATAAAAAAAGGGGTGCTCCGGGACACCAGGAAATAGAGATAGGACTGGTGAAGCTGTACCGCGTGACCGGAGATGAAAAGTATCTTGATTTAGCCAAATTCTTCCTGGACGAACGCGGCCGCAGCGAACACCGGAAGCTTTACGGGAGATATTCACAGGACCATGAACCTGTGGTGGAACAGGAAGAGGCTGTAGGCCATGCGGTGAGGGCTGTTTATATGTATTCAGGGATGGCTGATGTGGCTACTCTTACCGGGAATTCCGAGTATATAGAAGCGATCGACCGTATATGGGAAGATGTGGTGTTCAAAAAACTGTATATTACCGGTGGAATAGGGGCCACCGGAGCCGGGGAAGCTTTTGGAAAAGCCTATAACCTCCCTAACGCAACAGCCTATTCCGAGACCTGTGCGTCCATAGGGAATGCGCTCTGGAACTTCCGGATGTTTCTTCTTCACGGGGAAGGAAAATACATAGATGTGTTTGAGAGAGTGCTTTATAACGGGCTTATTTCAGGTGTTTCTCTGGATGGTGACCTTTTCTTTTATCAAAATGTTTTGGAATCTTACGGTCAACACGAGAGAAGTCCCTGGTTTTCCTGCGCCTGCTGCCCCGGTAATATCTCAAGATTTATGCCTTCTATTCCCGGATATGTGTTTGCCGTAGACAAAGATAAAATCTATGTCAATCTCTTTACTTCCTGTGAAGCCCGGATAGAGCTGAAGGACCAGACTGTGAGAGTTGAGCAGAAGACAGGTTATCCATGGGAAGGTGATGTGACGATCACTGTTTTTCCTGAGAAAGAAGAGAAATTTTCCATTGGGATAAGGATTCCGGGGTGGACCCAGAACCAGCCCGTTCCCGGTGACCTATACCGCTTTTATAAAGAAAGCGAAGAAAAAGTCTCCCTCAAATTAAACGGAAAGGAAAAGATGATCAAAACAGACAAAGGGTACGCCGTTATAGAAAAAGTATGGAAGAATGGAGATCAGATCGATATTCACTTCCCTACGCCGGTAAGAAGAGTGTTAAGCCATGACAATATTACGGGGAATACAGGAAAAGTCAGCTTTCAGAGAGGCCCTATTGTCTTTTGTGCGGAATGGAAGGATAACAGCGGACAGGTCAGCCATCTTGTTTTGCCTGATGATATTGAGGTCTATTCAGAATACAAGCCTGACTTCTTTGACGGAGTTTCTGTGATAAAAGCTGAGGCCCAGGGTTTTTATGAAGGCTCTAAAGGAGAGATTTTAAGCCGGAAGGAAAATTTCACGGCCATCCCTTATTATTCCTGGGCACACCGGGGAAAAGGGGAAATGATGGTCTGGCTGGCGCGCACTCAAGAAATAGCCCGGCCTGTGCATCAGCCTTCTCTGGCATCACAGAGTCAAGTAACCGTGTCAGGGGATAAAGACGGCTTTTCTGTCAACGACCAGAGAGAGCCCAGAAATTCAAACGACCATTCCATTCCTTATCTTCACTGGTGGCCCAATAAAGGAACCGAAGAATGGGTTCAGCTTGATCTGCAGAAGGCGGAAATAATATCTCAGGTCGACGTGTACTGGTTTGATGATACAGGAGGTGGTGAATGCCGGATTCCAGAGTCATGGAAAGTCCTGATTAGAAAACAGGGAAATTGGGAACCGGTGGAGAACCGAACTCCCTATGAGGTGAAGAAGGATCAATACAGTGCGGTTACGTTCAAACCGGTTCAGACTGACGCCCTTCGGGTGGAGCTTAAGTGCCAGCCTGATTATTCGGCAGGTATTTTGGAAATAAAGGTTAAATAGGATTAAAAGATATTTGAATGAAAAGAAAAGGGAATTAAAGGATTATGACCGACAAGAAATCAATCAAAAGGCGTGAGTTTCTTAAATTGTCATCAACTGCAATGGTTGCCGGATTGGCAGGAGGACTCACAGGAAACGCACAGGAAGAAAGTGCGGCCCGATCCTATACCATAGAAGAAGCAGCGCGCAAAGTAGGACAACTTCCCCGCACAAAGCTGGGCTGCAGCGGGAGGGAAGTCTCTATCATCGTCGGATCCGGTGATCTGGCCGCAGCTCCCAGGGAAGCAGGGATTCTGTGCGGTATGAACTACTGGCACAAAGCTAACCAGTGGATACGGAGCGGAACCCCGGATTCTATCCTCAAGAACCGTGAGGGACACTACTGCCAGGTCACAGTGGACAGGGTAGGCGGAGACCATCATGGAGGCCGCATCGATGAAGAGGAGCATTATGCATGGGTCAAAGAAGTATTAAAGCGGACAGGCCTCGGGTATTTCGATGACATGCAGCTTCATTACGGATACCACAGCAGAGAGGAGCTTAAACAGGAGCGGGGTTTTGTGCGTGCTTTTGAGCGTCTGAAAAAAGAGGGGCTGGTCAAGCATCTCTGCCTTTCACAGCACAGTTATTCCGGTAATGCCAGGGTTCCCGATGGAGAAAGCGCGGCAGAGGTACTGACCGCTGTGGTTGAAGACGGTATCCATGAGCACGCCCAGTTCATGTATTCCTATGGAGGTGACCCGGAGATGGATGAATTCGTGGAGTTTGCCCGGAAAAAAGGATTCGGCACCATTGCTATGAAGACAGCGCGCGGGATAGGGCGCATAAGAGATGACCCCGTATTTATGGAAAAACTCCCGGCCGGAGAGTCTCCTCACAATGCTCTGGTGCGCTGGCTGACCACAAAAACCGGACTGGATGCTGTGGTCATGCGAGTAAAGAATCTCAACGAGTTTGTGGAATCCTTTTCAGGGGCGGGAAAAGAATTGAGGGCCAGCGATACCAAGGCCATCCGGATGATGACAGAGCAGGCTGACAGGACAGCCTGCCGCTTGTGTGCAAAATGCCAGCCTCACTGCCCTCAACAGGTGCCTATCGCTGAAATTCTCCGGTTCGAGCGTTATGCCATGGATGACCATGATTGGGGCAAAGCCAGAAAGCTTTATGCAGAGCTGGACCGCAAAGGTGATGCCTGCGTTCAATGTGAAACCTGTATTCCTTTTTGTCCGCAGGCTCTGAGTATTCCGGAAAAAATCGCGGCTGCCCACACTCTTCTCAGATGAAGGAGCCGTTTTCTTCTAATTTTTCTATAATGAGTTTGATCTTGTTTACATTTATGGGTTTTTCAAGGAAATCTAAGGGTTTTATTTTAAGGGCCCGTTTCTTTATATAATCTGTTGCAAAGCCTGATATAAAAATGATGTGAGATTTTTGATGGATGAGGATTTTTTCCGCAGCTTGAATGCCGTCCATTTCTCCGGCAAGGCGGATATCCATGAGAATAAGTGAAGGTTTTTCTTTAAGGGCTATTTTTACGGCATCTTCCCCTTTGGCGACAGGCTTAAGGACCTTCACTCCGAATGCTTCCAGATCTATTTTCAAACTTATAGCAATTATGGCTTCGTCATCAGCGATCAACACTTTTTTTTCGTTTTTCATAATTAGACTCTCGGTTTATAGAGCTGTTCTTTTAAAACGATACGACACTGCACTCCTTTATGGCTGGTTATCTTGATTTTCCCCTGGAGTTGGTGTTCAACCAGCACTATAACCGATTTTAATCCAGCTTGAGCGTCTTTTTCAAGGTCAAAGCCGGCCGGCAGACCCACTCCGTTGTCAGATACTTCAATGATGAGTTCATTTTTGGGAGTCAAATAAAGTTTGACTTTTATCTCACCTTTTTTGTTTTTTGGGAAGGCATGCTTCAAAGAATTGGAAACCAGCTCATTGATGATCAATCCGCATGGGATGGCGATATCAATAAGGACTTTAATGTCATCACTTTCAACCAAGAAGTTGAATTGGTCGGAAGGGGTTGTGAAGCTTGTTCTCAGAAGGGAAATGAGGTTTTCAAAATACTCCTTCAAGTTCAGATATGACAGGTTCTTGGATTCGTACAGTTTCTGGTGAACAAGAGCCATGGATAGGATTTTACTCTCGATATCGTAGCAGACTTTTTTCATCTGTTCGTCATGGATGGTGCTGGCATGGATACGAAGCAGAGAAGCGATCACCTGCATGTTATTTTTTGTTCGATGGTAAAGCTCCCGAAGGAGGATCTCTTTTTCCTTCAGGTTTTTTTGCACCTGCTCTTTAGCTTTATTTGTTCTGTCGTGCATGTCTGCATTGGATATGGCCTGAACAGCCGTTGAGGCGAATGTGTTCAGCATTTCCATGTCAGCCTTGTCAATTTTCTCTAAAGGGCTGCTCACAAGAATTCCTCCGATAAGTTTTTCTTTAAGAACCAGAGGTGCCAGGTTGTAGCTCTTGCTGTCGCTCATTTTATCAAAAGAATGGCAGAGCGGTTTACTGAGCATCGGATAGAGGATCTCGGAAAGACTTTTTGTTATGAGGCTTTCGCCTGATGTAAAGCGTTTGAGATTTTTTATGACTTCAGAAGCGGGGATTGTGAGCTTCTCAAGAGGGAAGCCTAAAATTTCTTTTATTCCTGTGAGGAGTTTTCTGGAGGATGTTAGCGAGCGCACACGATAGTTTTTCTCATTTTCCTCAAGTTTAAGGACAATGGCCGTAGTAAAACCCATGGAATTGACAGACGCATCAGTGATGTGCTTGAAAATAACATCCAGTTCAAGGCTCTCGTAAAGTGTTTCGGTTATTTGATGGAGGATCATCAGCCGCTTATTGGCCGCACGAAGGGCTTCCTCAGCAAGTTTGTGCTTGGTGATATCCTGATTGGCTCCGTAAGTCTTGATTGTCCGGCCCTGTTCGTCTTTAATGATGGAAAAGCGGACAGCAATATAGCCGATATCTCCGTTTTCATATATAATCCGGTGCTCTATTTGCCGGCTGTAATCAGGATCGGTGCTTTGGATGGCTTTTTTGGTTTCTTCCGCAACCATATGCATATCATCGGGATGCAGGAATTTTTTAGCGTACTGGGCGGAAGGCATTTTATAACCACCGGCCTCTTTGGCAGTTGTGCCGAAAATCGCATAAAAGTGGTCGTTGAAAGTGAATATGTCCTCTAAAACGTCATATTCCCAGTACCCGAGTTTGGCCATCTTCATGGCAATGGATTGTTTGGCTTCATTGTTGCGCAGCGCTTTTTCAGCCTTCTTCTTTTGCTTGATCTCCGTTTCTAATTCTTTTACCTTTTTATCAAGTTTATTCACGAGACGGTCGCGGTGTTTTTCAACGGCTTCTTCCGGTGTGATCGTGGGTTCTTTTATGGAGATTTTTTGTTTTTCGGCATTTTTTGTGATGTTGTGAATGGCAGATAGAAACTCATTAGGTTCCATAGGCTTGATCAGGAAATCATCAGCGCCCAGCTGCAAAGCGTATTCCTTGTCTTCTTTACTTGTGTAGGTGGCTGAATAAAAAACAAAAATTATATTCCGCAGTTTCGGATCTCTTTTACATATCTGGCAAAGTTTGTATCCATCCATCACCGGCATTAAGATATCGGAAATGATCATTTGAAAAGATTCTTTTTTCAGCTTATCCAGAGCTTCTTTGCCGTTATAGGCCTGTTCCACCTTATGGCCGGATGTGTTAAGTAACGTATCGAGGAGCATTAGGTTTTCCTTTTTGTCATCAACAATTAAAATTTTCATGGCCTATTCCTTTAAAGGTATTTCTTAATTTTTTCAATAAATCTTTCCGGTTGGATTGGCTTTTCTATGTAGTCCGTACATCCTGCATTCAATGTTTTTTCACGGTCTCCCACCATGGCATATGATGTGATGGCAATGATCGGGATCTTTTTGAATTCTTCGAAAGACCGGATTTGACGGGTAGTCTCATATCCATCCATTACCGGTAGCTGGATATCCATCAGAATGATGTCAGGTTTTTCGGCAAGAGCTGTTTCCAAACCCTGTTTGCCGTCCCGGGCTTCGACAACCTCATGCCCGAGTTTTTTAATGAGAAATCGTAAAAGGTAAAGATTTTTTTCATTATCCTCAATGATGAGTACTTTTTTCATTTTCCGACTCCTCTTTCCAATTAATTGGCAGAATGAAGGTAAAGGTGCTTCCCTTTCCGGGCTTGCTTGAAACGGAAATATCCCCTTTCAGAAGGGTCACTATTTTTTTGGAAAGATACAATCCTAGGCCCGTACCTTCATATATTTTGGTTGATGTCATATCAATCTGCTGAAACGGATTGAAAAGTTCTTTAAGCTCTTCCTTATGAATACCTATACCCGTATCTTTCACATCTACAGAAACCGTTTGATTTTTAAGAGGCTTTATGTTTATCGCTATAAAGCCTTTGTCAGTGAACTTAACCGAATTACTCAACAGGTTCATAAGGATTTGTTTGACCCGGCGCCGGTCGCTTTTGATTTGAACCGATTCGGCTCCTTTGACGGATAATTGCAGGTCTTTTTGATTGGCGAGCGGTTGGATGGTTGTTAGTACCTCCTGGACGACATCCATCAGATCAAAATTTTCAATAGAAAGCTCTACTTTTCCAGATTCGATTTTTGAAATATCTAGGATGTCATTGATCAGATCGAGTAAATGATTGGCGCTGCTTTTAACCATACTGAGCTGTTTTTTCTGTTCAGGATTGAGTTCCCCTGACATTTCCATTAGGAGAATTCCTGTGAAACCGATGATGGAATTTAAAGGCGTGCGCAGCTCATGGCTCATGGAAGCCAGAAACATTGATTTAAGTCGGTCCAGTTCGAGAAGGCGCTCGTTGGCCTCTTCCAGTTCTTTGGTACGCTCTTCAACGAGCTCTTCAAGATGATTCCGGTGTTGGATCAATTCCCTTTCCATTTGTTTGCGTTTGGTTATATCCCGGATAATGACCAGATCCGCAGGTTTCCCTTCATACTTGATGAATCCCGCATTGACTTCAGCGTCTACGGTTTCCCCTTGGATTGTTTTAAAGACGGTTTCGTACATCGCGGGAACCTGTTTCCCCTCCATGCGTTTAAGGTAATTATCCATTACCTTGTGAACTTCATCTTCATGGATAAAATCAATAAAGGGAGAACCCAGCAGTTCTTCTTCAGAGCAACCGGCCATTTCAACAAGGCTGGGATTGACATATTTGAATATTCCCTCCTGGAGAATAATGATACCATCATTGGCCCGCTCTACGAGATTGCGGTATTTTTCTTCGCTTTCATGCAGGGCTTGATGCATCCGGGCCCTTTCCTCTTCCCGGATTTGGATTTGCGTAAGCATATCACAGATACCGTCAGACACAGCACCTATCTCATCGTTCCGTTCTTTTAAGGGCCGAATGGAATAATCCCCTGTTTCTGAAATTCTCTTCATGTCCTCACGCAGTTTCAGTATGGGATTTGATATGGTTTTTTGTGTAAAGATAGCAAGAATCCAGGCGGCAGCCATGCCTATCAGGAAAATGATCAGGGAGATCACTTTGTTTTTAGAAATGATTTGTTGGTAGTTTCCCATATCATAGCGTATGGAGATGTACCCCAGGGTCTCTTCATCCTGGACTATCGGTTTGGAGGTGGTGATGAAATTGTCCTCCCGCTGTACTGTCTCAGCCAATGGCTTACCGGGGTCAAAGTCATTATATCCGGTCTTATTATATTCGGCGAAGAGCTCACCGTCTGAATCATGGATCAAGGCATTGACCACATGCTCTTCAGCTTCCAGCGTGGAAAGGGTAGAGCCGGCTGTTTCCCTGTCATAAAAATGCAGGGCAGATATACAGCTGGATCCGACGAGATCTGCGATAGATGTTAATTCCCGGCTTACGGAATTCAGATAGAAACGTGTGTCCCTGACAATATTGAAAATAGTATAAAACAGGAGAACAGCAAAGGTGGTCAGTAATTGAATCAGGATGATTTTTTTCTTGATGGAGAATCCTTTTAAGATATTCACATCAATATCCTCCTATTCAATTATCCGGACAGCCAGCTTTAAAAGTTCTGAGCTGGGCTGAAAACCAGATTTTTTCATTGCTCCCAGATTTATTTCAAATTTGATCCTTTTCTCCAGAAGGAGAAAGTTAATCATAACCCCGCTGGAAAGAGCTCCTTCGATTTCACTTATGACTAGGGTGTTTTGATCCCGAATTTTATCAATGATTCTGTTTAACTGCCTTTTTTTTGATTCCGGAATAAACAGGATTTGGCAGCCGTTCATCTGGTCTGAGCTTTCAAAGTATTTGATTTGTATATCTCTTTGATCGACATGTCGTTTTTCGGCAATGAGCCTTAAGGCTTCTATTATTTTACTCTCTCCGATCACAGCAATGTCAAAGGTCGCTGAGGGCTCAGAATCCAGCCAGTTTATGTATTTGGTGAAGTTATAGATAAAAACAGCTTTTAGTTCTTGAGTGTAATCCATGTCCTGTGCGGGAAGGGCTGTTAAATCACTCGAAATCCCCAGGTTGAAGGCACAAAGCACGGTTAATAATATTACAGAAATACTTCGGTTGAACATTTGTTCATTCATGATTATGATTTTTTAATCATTTCAACTGATAGGTCGCCCGTATAAGAAAAGTCCGCTGGGGCTGCCGGTAACGATCGGGCATCAGATTTGATGTATGATAGTATTCTGCGTCGAACATATTTTTGATGGCGATCTGGATATCAAAATGTTTGCCCAGAGAATAGGTGATGGCCGAATGGACCACAAAAGCAGCATCGGCATATTCACTTCCGGTGGTGGTGATGACCCTTGTGTTCTTTCTCTTTCCGATATAATTTCCTCTAATGTTGCATCTGAATTTATCAGAAAAGGAATACTGGAGGCCCAGATTGAACTGATGCTTGCCGATTTCTGGAATCATCATATCATTTTCATCGATGGAATGGTTTAATGAATAATTGACATAGGATTGGATCCCTTGTTTTTTGTATTCCAAGCCCAATTCCAGACCTGTTGTATCCAATGTGCCGTGATTGATCCAGCGCCAGGAGTCAGTGGTGAGTTCTTTTACGAACAGGTTCTTAAACTGGTTTTTATAGACTGATAAATCAAGCCTGAGGCATGGCATAAATAAATAGCCTGCGTTTAATTCAAAGGAACTCATTTCTTCGGGCTTTAGGTCAGGATTTCCTATTCCATTTGTATAATCCCAAGGTTTTGGAGCTCTGAATGCTTCCGTATAAAGAAGTTTAGCAGTCAGGAGGTTCTTGTTGTAAACAAGTCCCAATCTCGGAGTTAGAACTTTATCATAAACGCTGCTGTTGTCATATCGAGCTCCCGCATACAATTCGATAGATTGAGATAAAATGGTTTTTAGCTGTCCGTAAAAGCTGAGTAATGTGTTGTGCTCCATATCCGGTTTCTCAGGTGGCGGCGGTTTGATGTTATAGGCTGTGCTGTAGGTGTTTGAGTATTCTTTGGCCAGATTTTCTTTTTCAAATACGATCCCGAGGATTGTGTTCCATCTTTTCCCAATGGAGTGGTTCATCAGACTTTCCAAGCCAAAAAGGTCATTGGGCCGGTAATAACCGATTTGTCCCGTATCCGTGACCTCTTTAACCGAATTGTCCATGACTGTTGCGTTTCGGTAGTAGAGTCGGGAGGATAATCCTGTTTTTTCGCCCAACTGGATATTGTGTTTCAGATAAGCATTGATAAAACGGATGTTCCAGAGAGTATCGGTATCGTGATAGATAGTGCCTACTGATTTGTTGGCAGTGGCGGTTGAGGATTGCTTGTTTAGATAATTGAATCCGAGGTCGAAGTTTTTCCATATGAGTTTGGCATCTACAGAAATGTCGTTTTCAAAGTTTTCCAGATTTTCGGTCCAATTGTCATCTCCCGCCTTTCCGGCCAGGTCAGCTTTTTGAGATGTTTTATACATTCCTGAGATCCGCAGACCCAGCTTCTTCTTGTCATCCCAGTATCCGTAGCTCAGGTCCGTATTCACCGTATCGAATGTTCCGTATACGGTATTCAGCTCGACACCTGTGTGTTTATCAGCTTTTTTTGTGATGATATTTATGATTCCGGAAACAGCATTCGTCCCGTATAATGCGGAGGCGGGCCCATAAACGACTTCAATACGGTCGACATTGGCTAAGTTGTATTGAGCTCCTGCGTAAAATCCTCCTGAATTCAGTTCGTTAATGTGTATCCCGTCTATAAGAACCAGAATGAGATTGTTTTGATTGGGCACGCCGCGCATGAAAACATAGCTGTTGAAGCCGTTTATATTCCGGAACTGCATGCCCGGGAGGTCTGAGAGGGCTTCTTCCAAAGTCATGTAACCGTTATTCTTGATTTGTTCCGCTGTAATGATCCGAACAGCAGCCGGCACTTCCTTTATTTTTTGTGGGATTTTTGACACGGTTATGACTTGAATATTGGTGAGCTCCTCAAGGCTTAAATCAAGCAGTTCGTCCAGTTCTTTTTGCTGGGCAATGAGAGGATTGAAAGGATAAGCACATAAGAAGGATATCACTAAATAAAAACAGAGTGCTTGCTTTTTCAATAGAAATGCCCTTTATTTATTGTATACTACACTCTTTAAGTAAAATCAATAGAATCAATTTGATATACAAGAGATGAAGTGACCCCAGTTTGGATGCTGGCTCATTTATGATCCTGTTTGACTGGTTCAATTTTTTTTACTATGATGGAATTCTCCGAGCTTAAAGAGCTAAAGCAGAGGCTATGCCTTTGAGCCGATAGGGTAAAACGGGAAACGGTTTTGCCTCCCGGATTGGAAAGGAGATTCCCACCGATTTTTAAGGGCTTTTATCATTCAAAAAAAGAAGAAACATGAGGAAAACACTTGTATCCGCAGTGATGCTGGGATTTCTCTTCTCGCTTTACTGTGGAAATAAAGAAAAACAGGAACTTCTGGTCATCCATGCCGGTTCTCTGTCTGTGCCGTTCAGTCACATGGCTCGTGAATTCATGACGCAGAATCCGGATATTATTGTCAGAAGAGAGTCTGCGGGAAGCCGGATCTGCGCCCGGAAGATCACGGAGCTCAACAGCCCGGCTGATGTGATGGCCTCTGCGGATTCTGCAGTGATACAAGCCCTTCTTATACCCGGCTATGCGGATTACTGTATTGATTTTACAACCAATGAAATGGTGATCATGTACAGGGAGGAAAGCCGGTGCTCTGATGAGATTGATGCAGAAAACTGGTTTGAGGTATTGCTCAAGGATGATGTATGGTACGGGCATTCAGAACCCGATGCCGATCCTTGCGGATACCGAACCATGCTGTGCTGGAAACTGGCGGAAAAGCATTATGGAAAACCGGATCTTTACAAAGAGCTTGTGAGAAACTGTCCGAAAAAAAATATCCGGTCCAAAGAAGTCGACCTGCTGGCTCTTCTCGAAAGTGGAGAACTGGATTATATTTTCATTTATCGCAGTGTGGCGGAACAGCACAAAGGGAAATTTGTTCTGCTTCCGGATGAGATCAATCTCAAATCTCCGGAGATGAAAGATCTCTACCAGCAGGTGAGCGTGGAGCTGAGCGGGAAAAGACCGGGTGAGACCATATCCAGAAAAGGAGCTCCCATGGTGTATGGGATCACTGTGCCTAAAACAGCGGCTCATCCTGAATTGGGTGTAAAATTTGTATCATTCGTTCTAAGCGAAAAGGGAAAGGAAATCATGGCTAAGAACGGACAGCCGGAAATCATCCCTCCCCGGGTGGATTGTTTTGAAAAGCTCCCTCAGGAATTAAAGCGTTTTTTTAAAAATGAATAGGATGAAGGTCAAACCTCTTTTTTATTTTCTAGGGACGCTGCTGGTTCTTTTTATCATCGTGCCCATCTTCCGGATGATTTTATCGGTCACCCCTTCAGAGGCCGGGAGCGCTCTCGGGCAGAAGGAGCTTATGAGCTCCATTTTTTTGACTTTAAGAGCCTCTTTATGGGCGACCCTGATTGCGCTGATGTTAGGGATCCCTTTGAGTTTTATCCTGGCAAGGCATGATTTTTTTGGCAAAAAAATAATCGAAGGGCTTATTGATATCCCGGTTGTTATTCCCCATACAGCCGCAGGCATCGCACTTTTAATGGTGTGGGGGAGAGAATCACTTCTTACTCGATTTACAGGGGTTTCTATACCGGGCACAGAGGCGGCTGTATCCATTGGCATGCTGTTTGTGTCCCTGCCTTTTCTTGTAAACAGTGCCAAAGAAGGATTCAAGATGATAGACGTGCGTTATGAGAAAACAGCCATTTCTCTGGGAGCTTCACCCTGGAAAGCATTCACTTCAGTGAGTCTTCCTATGGCCAAAAAGGCGATCGTGTCCGGCTCTATCATGATGTGGGCTCGAGGGATCTCTGAGTTCGGAGCTGTAGTGATTCTGGCCTATCATCCCATGACAGCGCCGGTCTTGATTTTTGAGCGCTTCCAGAATTTTGGCCTTGATTATGCGGCTCCTGCCACAGTGGTCCTGATTTTAATCACTCTTGTGATCTTTGTGATTTTAAGAGTGATAGGGGATAGAAAGTGATCAAACTGGAGGGAGTGAATAAAAACTACGGGGACTTTCAAATCCGGAACCTTTCCCTGGAAGTGAAGCCCGGAGAGTATTTTGTGATTTTGGGGCCCAGCGGGGCGGGAAAGACTCTGCTTCTGGAGATGATGGCCGGATTGGAGGCTCCTGATTCGGGAAAAATCACGGGATTGGATCAATCGAGGATAGGATTGATATATCAGGATTATATGCTTTTTCCCCATATGAATGTGTTTCAAAACATCGCATACGGGTTGACCATCAGAAGAGAGGAGAAACAGACAATCAAGACTCGAGTTGAAAAAGTGAGCGACCAGTTGGGGATTGCAAACTTGTTGTCAAGGAATATCAAGACTCTTTCAGGAGGGGAAAAACAGAGAACAGCCATTGCCCGGGCTATGGTGATGCAGCCCGATGTTTACCTTTTGGATGAGCCCACCGCTGCTCTGGACCTGAGCAAAAAGACGCAGATACAGCGATTGATCCTCGGTCTTCACAAAAAAGATGGCCCGACAGTGGTTCACGTAACGCATGACTTTGAGGAAGCCCTGGCTATGGGAGATAGGATCGGGCTTTTTTTTTCAGGACAGTTGATACAGAAAGATACACCGGAAAAAGTGTTTAACCATCCGGTCTCAAAAGAGGCGGCCGATTTTTTGGGTTATAAAAATGTCTTTTCGGGCCGGATAAAGGATTATATAATGGATATTGACGGGATTCGCATCAGGACTTCTGAAAAAGAAGCAGACAAAGCCCATATTGCAGTGCGGTCAAATGATATCCTCCTTTCCAGAACCAAATTAAAATCATCAGCCCGCAATTCCTTTTCCGGTATGGTCATAAAAGGCATCAAGCGGACCAATCACATGGAGGTCATTGTGGACATCGGAGTTCTTCTTTATGTGGATATAACCTATCCGTCTTTCAAGGAAATGAAGCTCGGGCCGGGAAACCGGATTTGGGCGACTTTTAAAACGGCGGCCGTAAAAGTGTTTTTGCACTAGGGGAGGGAAAATGATTTTACTTGAAGAAGCTCAGAAAATAGTGAATGAAGTCCCGGTAAGGGCAGAGACAGAAACAGTGCCTTTGGATAAAGCTGGTGAGCGGATTTTGGCTCAGGATATTATCTCTTCAATCAATATGCCTCCTTTTAACAAATCAGCTATGGACGGGTTTTCTGTGATTTCAGATGATCCGTCGGAAAAATTCAAGGTCATTGAGAC
>Ga0180434_10002524_pt1 | contig 24230 bp, 12 predicted proteins | sample SS_ome_7_FD_132453 | JGI IMG/M metagenome (GOLD analysis project Ga0180434, IMG submission 132453) | Hypersaline lake sediment archaeal communities from the Salton Sea, California, USA - SS_1_D_2 metaG | ecosystem: Environmental > Aquatic > Non-marine Saline and Alkaline > Hypersaline >... | reverse complement strand
TTTCGATATGACCGAATACTGGGAATGGAAACAGGGAACGACAACAGAAGACCAGCCAGAAGCGGTCGCCGCATGACAATCTCTAGTGGAAAGTGGAATTACACACTTTTTAGGACTTGATCACGAAGACACTAATAATGGGTGTTAAAACCGGTCAATTATTATAGTTGCATGTAAAAGTGATAGGTGGTGCAAATCAATTTTCACAGGTTACATCATAAGAACTGATCCTGGATTGGATGCCTTGACAAGAACGGCAAGGTGTCTGCCCAGGAATCTGTGCCATGTCTTCGAATAAAGTTTTCAGTAGTGGGTAATAATTCACCGATTTCAGAGGGATTATTTTTCGGGTCATCCACCTGAATAGAGCCTCCAGGTGAAAAAATTCGAAAATACATTGGGGTAATAACGCAGAAACTTTTGTACATACCGCTTAAAATTCATACAAATACACCAAAACAGTTTTCGACCAGTCTCTCGGTGAATTGTGTTACAAAATGCACATTTTGTGTAAATATGGACACAATAATGTCCGCCATTTTAATATTGGTGATCCTTTATCCAGTTGTTTTTCCATGTTCTTAGTAAAGTTTGCCATCATAATGATGTGATTATTGACTGTATGTAACGCATGGAATTATTGGAAATGAACGCTGAATATAACCAAGAGAACTGAAGTGAAAGGAGTACAGTGGCATGGAAACTCAATTGAGCATGCGGAAGATCATTTATTGGTTACTTGTTACGATTATGCCGTTATGCGGATTATCGCAGGAACTGCCGGAGATGCAACAGACGACCATTAATTTAACCAAACGGACCAGCGTTGGCTTTAATACAAGTGTATCACATTTTCTATGGGGTGAACGGGACGATGGCATGTTCTCACCATGGTTTGGAATTGAATTGAATCATATGCTTACTCCATCACTGGCGGCAGAATTATACGCGGCTTTAGGATATTTCAGACCGCGTGATACTTCATTGAGTGGTTTTAACAGTTATCTTAATCCCAATCCGGGATCGCCCTACCGGACGTATTTGGCTCCGATCCTGTTTAATCTGAAGTTTTTTCTGCTACGGGGCACACCAGTTAATCCTTATATACAGGTAGGTTCCGGTGTTGTTGCATGGGAAACCAGGAATGTTATCTCTAATACCATTGTGAGTGGTACCCACACCACTCCTACAGCGAATTTTGGGTTCGGGAGTGAATTCTTTTTGAGCAGAAATGTGAGTTTCGACGTGAGTTTCCGCTACCATAAGTTATTTCAACAGGAATACGACATGTCGGGATTAGGCGATGCCAACACCGGGAATATTGAAACCCGCTCCGGAATTAATTGGTATTTCGGCGGAACGATCGACACTGATAACGACGGAGTTCCGGACAAGAAGGACCCATATCCCGCTGAACCGGAAGACAAAGACGGGTTCGAGGACAATGACGGTTGCCCGGAGTTGGACAATGATCAGGACGGGATAAAAGATGAATTTGATGAGTGCCCCGGACAGCCTGAGGACTTTGACGGATATCAGGATGCGGACGGTTGCCAGGACACCGACAATGACGGCGATAAGGTACCCGATTCTAAGGATCTTTGCCCGGATACCAGTGAAGATATGGACGGTTTCGAGGATAATGACGGATGTCCCGATACAGACAATGACAGAGATGGCGTTCCTGATTCTACTGACCGATGTTTGGACAAAGCCGAAGATCTAGACGGGTACAGGGACCAGGATGGCTGTCCCGACCTTGATAATGACAACGACGGAATCCCGGATGTAAAAGACAGCTGCCCTGATAAGCCCGAAACAGCCAACGGCTACCAAGACCACGACGGTTGTCCGGATAAGGAGCCGGAACCCAGAGAAACGATTAAGATTAAAAAAGAAGAACCTGTGATCCTGAGTGGTGGTCATTTTGAGTTCGACAGCGCCAGATTGAAGGCAAACAGCGAAACTATTCTGGATCTCGTGGAAGAGACCCTTCGCTCTCATCCGGAAATGACGGTCCGGATTGTTGGCTATACCGATAATATTGGATCAGAACGCTACAACAATTGGCTTTCAGAACGCAGGGCAATTTCCGTTAAACAATATCTGACGGAAAACGGCATCCAGCGGAGTCGCATAGAAGCAGAAGGTCGCGGAGAGGCCAATCCGATTGCCGATAATTCGACACCGTATGGTCGTGAGAAAAATCGTCGGATAGAAATTATCCGGACAGACTCCGGATCAGACGAGACCACAAGTAACGTGGTAAACTGAAATCACCTATCAACCCGCCGGATTAACCGGCGGGTTGATACCCTTATACTACTTAAACCTAATTTTTAGGTTATAATTATAACTACCTTCTATATAGTTACTTATAAACTTAGGATTACCTGTTAACAGAGCTCATATCCGGATACCTGTCACCTGCTGTTTCACCGATGGGAGCAACATCGTTCAGTGACTCTATCTCTTCAGTAGTAAGGTTGACATCGATAGCTCCGGCGTTTTCCTCAAGATACTGTACGTGCTTAGTGCCGGGGATTGGGACAATATCATCCCCCTGTGCCAATACCCATGACAGGGCAATTTGTGCCGGAGTGGCATCCTTTTCATCAGCCAGTAATTTTACTTCTTCTACAATGGCATAATTTTTCCGGAAATTCTCCTCCTGAAACCGTGGGAATCTCTGTCGGACATCTCCGGTCTGTTCGAACTCATCAGGGGATTCGTATCTTCCTGTCAAAAAGCCTCTTCCCAGCGGGCTATACGCTACATAGCCAATGCCCAGCTCCCGGACTACCGGCAGAATTACTTCTTCCGGTTCACGAGACCAAAGGGAATACTCGGTCTGAAGTGCTGTGAGCGGATGTTCCTGATGGGCGCGTCGAATTGTATCCGGCGCTGCCTCTGAAATACCAATGAAGCGGACCTTGCCCTGCTTCACCAGTTGCCCCATGGCTCCGATTGTCTCCTCGATTGGGACATCCGGATCAACTCTGTGGAGATAGTACAAGTCGATATGATCCACGTCTAATCGTCTGAGGGAATCGTTGCATGACTTATGGACATATTCCGGTTTGCCATTCACGCCATGAAATCCGCCATCCTCGGAACGGACATTCCCGAATTTTGTGGCAAGCACCACTGCATCACGCCGGTCTTTGATCGCCTTTCCGACCAGTTTCTCATTGGTGAACGGACCATACATATCCGCCGTATCCAGGAAATTTATTCCGAGCTCAAGAGCCCGATGGATTGTCGCTATAGCATCTCTTTCATTGCCGGTGCCATAAAATTCGGACATGCCCATACACCCGAGCCCAATAGCAGAAACCTCTAATTCGCTTTCCCCTAGCATTCTTGTTTGCATACATACCTCCTGTCAAAATTCCCGGTGTCATTTTCCTCCGTTAGTTGTTAATAAAAGATCTCTTCCGCAGAAATTCAATTGAACAAAGAGAGGTAATACCTGAACGGCTAGAGGTCGGAGAGATTCGTATTTCTTTTCGAAGATGATGCTAACTTTCTGCAGTGATATCCAGCTGTTTTATGAGCTTAAACAAGTATGAGCGGTTTATCCCCAACCGGCTGGCAGCATCCACCTTTTTCCAGTGACACTCCCGTAATACCTGGGTGATGTAATCCTTTTTCATGCGTGTTAAATACTCATTTAAACTCAAATCTTCGTACTGCTCTTCCGAAGAGAGCGTTTCGAACCCGAGTCCTTCCGGGAGATCGGCTGTCCTCAGAGTTGTCTCTTCACACATGATCACCGCTCTTTCGATGACATGCTCGAGTTCCCTGACATTCCCTTCCCAGATGTAATTTTCCAACGCCTTCAGAAATCCGGGCGAGAAATCCTTAACCGGCTTCTCATATATTTCGGAATAATAGTTTAAGAAGTGTGAAGTCAGAGCAAAAATATCCTCGGGACGCTCGCGCAGTGCCGGTAATAATAGGGTTATCGTATTAATGCGATAATACAGGTCCTGCCGAAACTGGTTTTTTTCTACCGCATCCCGAAGATCTGAACTGGCAGCTGTTATCAGCCGGAAATCTACGGGCTGTACCCCTGTTTCACCAATGCGTCTAATGGACTTCTGCTGTAGCACACGCATGAGTTTGGGCTGAAATTCCATCGGCAAATTGTTGATCTCATCAAGGAAGATCGTGCCGCCGTTTGCAGATTGCAACAATCCGGTTTTATCCTCGGCAGCACCGGTAAAGGCACCTTTTACATACCCAAACAGTTCACTTTCGATTAAGGATCCCGGAAGCGCCCCGCAGTCAACTTCTATAAAAGGCCCGTCACTGCGATGACTGTTTTCATGAATCGCCCTGGCAATTAACTCCTTACCCGTACCAGTTTCTCCGCCAATTAATACAGAAACATCCGTGTCAGCGATCTTTACGACAGTTTTAACAATATCTCTCATCGCTTTACTTTTATAAATAATCCCGCCAAAACTATACTGTTTCTTTATCTGCTCTTTTAATTTCAGAGCATTCTCCTTTAAACTGTCAAATTCTTCGGCGCTCCTGAGAAATCCTGCGATCTGCTGGGAGAAATGTTTTACCAATCCGAAAGCAAATCCCGGGAACGGTTTTTCCATTCGGTCCAAATAGATAATTCCTTTCAAATCCCCCCGAATAAAAACCGGGACACATATAATAGCTCTCACTCCGGTACGCATAATACTGGACTTGTCTAACAGATGTTCATCAATCCCGGATTTGTCTACTTGTATATGATCTTTTTCATCCAAAACACGATGGATTACCGTATCGCTTATCCGCCTTTCTTCTTTCGGTATAGTTTCCTTTTCAAAGTTGCGTGCAACTTCAATACGGTATCCCCCTTTTTCGTCAAGCAACGTCAGGAACCCACGCTGTGCCTGGGTCATTTCTATCAGTGTATCAATTGCCAGATCCAATAATTCACGCACGTCAACCGATGAACCAAGGAGCAAGCTGGTTTTGTACAGAAGTTGATACTGTTTTTCCTGTGATTCGGGTTGGGGTTCCATAATGTGATTCTTGTAACGGTGAAAATGGGATTCCAGAGAAATCAGCTTCGCGAAAACCTTTTTCAGTTTCATATCCTCCGAGATCCCCGCCTCAGAGAGTACTCGCTTCAATGTCCGGAATTCCTGGCTAAGCCCTGTTAACTTTCCGTCCATACCGTTTAAAAATTCTTGTAATTCCATAATTACTTCTCCATACCCTCTTCGTCAGGTGCACTGCTTAGTGCCCCAGACCTCCTGAGGTCCACAAGCAATTTATTTACAGTTGCATATCGTTCGCTCTGGTCTTTTCGGATGCACTTTTCAATGATCTGCGTAATCGACTTTGGTACTTCGGGCGAGTTCGTGCTTAGTTGATCAGGTATCTCATTATGGATAGCAAAGATCAATTCCATTTCGTTATTGCCGCGGAACGGAGGTTCACCGAACACCATCTCATACAGGATGAGACCGAACGAGTAAATGTCACTCCGGTGATCAACATCTCTGCCAATGGTTTGTTCAGGGCTCATATATGCCAGCGTTCCGGCCATCTGTATCTGTGAGTGCATGGACGTCAGAATGTTCAGTCGCGCCAGGCCGAAATCCATAATTTTGATTTGCCCGTTTCCGTCGATGATAACGTTTCCGGGTTTCAGGTCCCGGTGCACGATTCCATTCCGGTGAATTTCCCGAAGTCCATCCAATATCTTTTCCGCGATCCTCAGAACTTCTTCCGGGTGTAAAGTCCCTTGCTCCCGGATGTGTTCCTTCAGGGTTTTGCCTTCAATGTATTCCATGGAGATATACCGGATTTTGTCCCGCTTCCCGACCTCATGGATCCTGACGATATTCGGATGGTTCAGAACACTGCCAATCTCGGCTTCCTGCAAAAATCGCTTTACCCCTTCTCTGGAATCCTCGAGATCCTCGTTGAGTATTTTGACGGCGACAACCCGGCGGGCGAGTTTATCCCAGGCCTTGTACACTGTGCCCATCCCCCCGGATCCAAGTTTGCGAATTACCTTAAAATGCCCGATGTAACGAGTCTTCTGGTATACCCGGTAATATTCTATGACACGTGAGGACAGACCTATTAAACCGATCAAACCACCTATCCACACCAACTGAAACCACCAGGTTCGCCAGAACGGCGGACGGATCACAACTGCCAGCGTTGTTCCCCGTTCATTCCATACGCCATCGCTGTTCGAACCTTTCATCCTGAACGTGTATTTTCCCGGCGGGACATTCGTATAGCTCTTAAACCGGCGAGTGCCGCAGTCAACCCACTGCTGGTCGAATCCCTCCAATTGACACATATATTGATTTTTCGCCGGGAAAACGAAATCAAGCGCGGCAAACTCAAATGAAAAATAATTGTCATTGTGATTGAGTATAATTCGGTTTTTCCGAGAAATGAGGGTATCGAATTCCGCCGATTCACCAAAGAGGGTAAAGGAAGTTATTATCACCGGCGGAATATGTTGATTTCCCCTGATGGCTGCAGGATGGAATACATTAAACCCGTTCGATCCCCCGAAGTAGAGGTGTCCGGATCCACTCTTCAGGCAGGCACCCGGGATAAATCCCTTTCCCTGGACACCGTCTTCCATATCAAAGTTCGTAAAGGTTTGTGTTTTGGTATTGAGACGGCTGATTCCGCTCCCGGTCGCAAGCCATAGATTCCCTTGTTCATCATCCAGAATGTTCATGATGGTATTATTTGTCAAGCCGTCCCGTTCTGTAAACCTGAGGAATTGTGAGGTGATCTCATGGGTGTTTGAAGTATGGTCAGCTGTCGATAATGCAGTCAGCTTGTTCAGGCCGCCGTTCCAGGTCCCAAACCACCAGTCCCCATTCATATCCTCACACATGTCTGTAACGAAATTATCGGAAATACTGTTCGGATCGGATGGGCGTGTCATAATCGCATTACATCGTCCCGACCGGGTATTGAACAGCACCAATCCTCCGCCCCAGGTACCAATCCAATAGAGATTCCCGTGATAATGGGCAATTGACCATATCACATTACTGCTCAGTGAATAGGGATTGCCCGGTTCGTGATCCAGGTATTCGATCAGACCGTCTGCGGGTCTCAACAGGTGCAGTCCGTGAATATTGTCGTTAAAAACGTCGCCGCCGAACAGAATATTGCCGCGCTGACCTTCCGCTATGGTTCTGACCAGTGTTCGGTGGCCGAGGGGCAAGATATATTCGGATAATTTTCCGGTACCTATATTATACTCATAGAGGTTGCCCCTGCTCGCACCCAGCCAATATCGCCCATGATGATCCTGATAGACGCTACGTATAGATACCCCGCGTAATTGTTTCGTGAATATCGGATGGATGGCGTCCGTATCAATAGTCATGGATTTCTCATCAAACAGGTAATTGCCCTGCGGAGTACAAATCCAGACCTCCCCTCCGTTCAGTTCGACAAAAGCACCTATCCGGTTCCCGGGATTCCCTGCCGGCTGGTCGGGGAACGGTTTGATATGATGAATACCCTTGTGGGTCAAGTAGAGTTTGTTCAACCCCGTATCGGTACCGATCCAGACCGTATTTGAACTATCAAGCAGGAAGGAGAACGGTCGATTGCCATTCAATGACCTGTTAACGGTGCCATCATCGTAAAAATGCTGATATTTGCGAGACTCCAGTTCAAAGACCCTGACACCTGAATTGACTGTTAAAAGCCACACCCTTTCCTCGTGATCCAGGTAAAACTGTGCTTTACCCTGGCGTCGTCTGATATTCTCCAACTCTGAAATCAACGAGGCGTCCAACTGTACCAGGCTCCAGCTTCTGTCCTCACCGCCAGACCATGGTATTGCATACAGATGCAAATTTTCGGTTAACAACCATAATCGTTCCCTCTGCCCGTCGATGTGCATCCACATCAGAACATCATCCGGTGGTAATAATCTGTCAAACCGAATCCGATAAAACCGCTCTCGAGACTGATCCAGATAGATAAAACTGGCATTAAACAGAGCGCAATTCCGATCTGAAAGTTTCAAATCATTGTTGTCCCGTAACTGTTCCCATTGGAGCGTCCCGGCATAATCAACGGAACGGAATTCCTCGGTAATTGTCCCGTCCCGGGGATTACGCGTCTCCACTAGTCGATTGATACCCTGGTAACTCATGAGCCAACGGTCTCCGGACGAACTCTCGAAGAGATGGAACAGGCGATTGGAATCGATACTGTTTGAATCACTGGGATCGTGCTGAAAATGGGTGAACTGACCAGTCACCAGGTTCAGCCGGTTCACACCACTGTGCCGGGCATCGATCCAGAGGTTCTGACGGCTGTCCATCGCGACATAACTGAGGGCATTTGAGGTCAGCGAGGTTGTATCATAGGGGACATATTTATATGGACGCAATTCATATCCATCATACCGATACAATCCGTTTTCCGTCGAGAACCACAGAAATCCGGCATCATCCTGCAAAATATGGTACACCGCTTCTTCAGGCAGTCCGGGGATATCCATCCAGGTAAAATTGGGGGGTAATTCTAGAGTTGTTCCGGGAAGTTCAACGGGAAAAGATAAAATATACATCAGGGCAAACCATGAGACAGGTTGCCGAAAGATGAGCGCCAATACGTCACGACCGGTCATGCGAATCACCGGAATTCAGGCATGGCCAAAACACTCCAGTTTTTTCTTGTATGTAAAACAGGGATAATTGGTACAGCGAGTTCGGCTTACGTTACCAAAATAGTCTCATCGAGTCAACTATTGGATGTACAAAACGTTGACTATTTTCCACTCATTCCCATAAGCAACTAATATTAAGTACCTGTAAATACTGGTTATATAAAAAGGACCGAATGACTGGCACAAAATATGATATCCCCTATTCGAGCATACATAATTTTACCGGAGGTAATCATGATACTCTATGTTAAATACGTTATTCTTTCGATGGTAACTGCCATATTTTTCACTCTGTGCATATCTGGTTGTTCCGACGATTCAGGCACTACCGGTCCATCGAATGGTGATGGTCACAGTGATTTGACTGCGGGTGTTGTATATAATCTGGATGAACCCGGTGCCCTTGCCCACCTGACTACTGACAACAGCGATAATCTCTACACCTATTATGTGGGTACTGCCAAAGAGATCTGGAAAATTGATCCGGATGGTGTGAAATCGGTCTTTGCTACCAATGATCAACTGGATGCAGTCGATGGCGATGTCACTTCCCTCTATTTTAACCAGACGGATGAAAAACTATGTGCCATAATGGGGTATAATTTGGTTGAATTCGATGATTCAGGCAATCCAACGGCGTTTTTTACCGACGGACAGACTCTTGGGTTCAGCAGTCCCGCCTATCTTACCATGTGTTCTGAGGGCAATTATTATGTATCGAATTTTATGGGCGGTCAGCAAAAGGTATTTAAAATCACGCCTGATGGTACGGGATCCGTGTTCGTGGCACCGACGGATGATCCCACCGGAATTGGCCAGACGTATTTCAAATCCAGTGGCGACATGATTTACCTGTCCAACGGATTTTACCGGGTACCGGCAGGGAGCAATACTTCCGAAAAGATATTTCCGACGCTGAGCGATGATATTTTCGCAGCGTTCGAGGCAGATAGCACTGTCCCTGGCGACGCTTTTAGCAAAGAAGGTAAAATACTTGCCTATTCGTTCGGAATAGACTCAGATAACATTATTTATACCCAGGGACAGGTGTACTATATCACCGGGAACTGGCCTGATTCGGAACAGCATCAATACAATTACATGCTCGCTATCTCGGAAGATGGCTCTGTTACCTTCGTAGAAACCATGCCGGCAAACTACAGCAGCGCCTCAGGACATCTCTGGAATAACGGTTACCTGTATTATATCCGCATAACCAGCGGTGAAGGCTGGACGCGGTACACGGACATCATGCGGGCAGAATACTAACAAGTGGATTGAGGTTACCACTGTAAATTACGAGCCTAATAGGAGGTATCTATGAAAAGAAAATATCTGACATGCATTTTGACGCTTGCGGTGCTATTCACCATCCAGTGGTGCAGCAGTACCATCCCCAGTTTCAATACCGAAGAATACCAGAAGAACAAATCGAAAATGACCAGGAAGTATATTGAACCCACCAATACAAAAAACCTGAAGAAGGCAAATATTCAGTCTGTCGCGATCGTGGAATTTAACGTAGAATACCTAGTGAACTTTGGTACACCTGAGGATTACCAAAAAGCTACAGACAGGATGTACGATATCTTCGTCCAAACTGTTGAGGACCAGTTGGGTTGGCAGGTAGTGGAAAAAAATGATATTGCCAACAGCCACGTTTATCGGTCCTTAAGCAAGAAGGATTACATCAAAGGCGGTGGATACACCCATAAGGGCGGCGGCACTGAGACGACCACCAGTATCGTTCCGGTCTCCGGGTTAGGTATTCTAGGGATGGAAAAAGCCAAGGGGCTGAAAGCGCTCGCCGGAGCATTCCAGCAACTGGGCAACCAAAACAAAGAACCCGGGATCCTTGATGAAGTGGGTGCTGATGCGGCTATGAAAGTTCATATCATTGCCTTCAATGAGGAGAGGAAAGACGATATCCGTGCCAAATTACCCGGGGCCGTCAAGGGTTTAGCTTCGGTCACGAAGGTAGATTTAATGGTGGGATTCAATAAAAACCCCGGGAGCATAGGGAGCTATGTAGATCCTAACGGGAACAAATGGATGTACAGCTACGTGGATACCTATAGCTTCAAATTAAAGAACCAAAAAAAGGACAAAGACCAGTTGATTTCCGCAGTGAACTGCCAAAAAGCAGGCGGGGATCGCTGGGAGATTGATACGGATAAATATATCGAGGGGTACGGCGATCTGTTCACGGTCTTCTCAGAGATGGTCGCTATCCAGATCAAGCAGTAACCATTCTCCGAATACGAACAATTACGTGTATAGTACCGGAAGATAGCTCGTTGAGGGGGCAGAAACCATTGCCCCCTCAGAGATGCTTTGGCATATCGAGAGCGGGTAAAACCAGTAACAGATTCTCCTCAGCAAAGATTTACAGGGTCATCCACATTTCAAGAGATATAAATCCTCAAAGATGTCTGCTTCTCCTCTACCACTTCATCAGGTACTATGTCAGTGAACGCAGTTACCAATTTACTACCCGAACCGGTAGATTTTTATCTATTCTATTCCAACGGTTAGCAGTTCCTGTACAACATCTTTCGAAAATGCACGCGTCCATTCCGCACAAATGACTATTGCATCAATTTTTGGATGGATGCGATATCAATCGTGATACTCAGCCGGTGTGATTCTGTCGATTCGTTAATCATACGAAACTGTACTTTCAAGTGTAGCACGGGTGGCTCCAGTGTCTTTAGGATTGCAGCTCCCTGGCGGCTCATTGGGAGCTCCTCAATACGTGCCGTTGCTATGCATCCATGTTGTTGTGCCCATCGCTCAAATTCACGGAATCGGTCAATGAGCACCGAAGCGGGGACCGGCGAGACCATCACCTGTCCGGGGACTGATAATTCCCAAGCGATATACCGGACGACAAACTCTCCCATCTCGTGCAGCTGCTGTCGTACCTGCTCAACTTCTCCGGATGCAAGCGGTTTATCCGGCAGTATTAATTGCGATAATGCAACCGAGAACGCCTGGCGCATTGAATCGATTAACGAAGAAAGCGGGACAACCGAAGCGCCGGTATCGGCAAGTTGTTCCGGGAGTTCCGGAACCAATACCTTTTGAGACTCCTGCGCATCGGCTCGCCGAAACGGTGTCAGCAGGAATCCCAGTATTATGACCACCAGACCAAACATCCGAAGGTAATCCATGATGTCCTCCACGGGTGATAGATAGTATACTGATGATTTGAGTTATAGAACGAGACGCCGGGGCAAATGTTTCTTACCATTGCCCGGCAACCTGCAGAGCACTGTCCTTATTTGGAATTAAAAAAAAGGGGGCGCTGTTGCCAGCGCCCCCTTTTCTCCCCTTTTAGATGTACCCTCAGTCCTAAAAAACGTCTCCGAATAAATAAACAGCGTCGATGGCGTTTTGAGGTGATTCATTGGCGGAGGTACCGTCATAGCTGAATCCAAGCCCAACAGGAGGCGTGTCACTTCCATTGTCACCTGAGCCGTAGGCGTAATAAGAGGTGATTTGCTGGCCACCCTTGATACTTGCGCCCAACAGTTCACTGTTTTCTGTTACGTTGTCGTCATTGGTAAGCAGGTAGGCAAGGATTGCTTCGATGGAGTTATCCAGATCATTATCTGCTGCGTCCGGCCATTCGTCTATTTTCACAGTGTAATATCCATCGTTGTCACCGGCAGGAGCCGTATCGTAGACAAGGATAACGTGAGAGATATCCTGTCCCCAGGTCGGAAAATAGTCGCTATTGCCCTCGGAGTCATCATTCCCATCGTTATCGTCGTTCGTATTGCAAACAAAGGTGAAGTCATAGGACATATCGGTATTCAGATCGAAGTATTCATTAAACGTTGCCACTTCGACGTTTGCATCGCTGCTGACGGTTAGGGTATACATACCTGGCAGGTTATTCTCAAAGGTATAGGAACCAGCGCCAGTCAGCGTTAAGATGTTGCCATCCAGATTTACGGTCACATCGCCCGAACAATCCCCTGCGAAATCGACGTGAACGGTCACGTCATACAGCGGGACAAAACCGAAATCGACGTCGGTTGTGTCACTGTCGAGAGTGAAGATGTCCGTTCCACCGGCATTCTCGTTGGCCTGGTAATCACCAATAGGAGCACCGGATTCCACGTAATAGTCTGCGCCACCCGGCACATGTTCGAACAGATAGGAACCATCAGCGTCGGTTGTTGTAGTCGCGACAACGTTTCCTTCGCTGTCATACAGTGTAACCGTAATGCCCACTAATCCGGATTCACCGGATTCCAGGTTACCGGAATTATTAGCATCTTCATATACAGTACCGGATAAATCGTAGAAGCATTCGACTGTGTAGGTCACGTATCCCCACCAGGCACCTTTCTGATTGCTAAAGCCTTCAGGTAGATCAGTACCGGCAGCATAGGCAGTCTCCCCGTCGTTCGAGCCGACGCCCGGTTCATCATCAGCGGTGTCGTTGGCAATGAGCGCAGCATGAGTAGAGATGTAATACTGGTCACCGCAGGTAAGCTCCATGGGAATCGTCACCGTGTAACTGTCGCTATTGATGTTCTCGGCGACATAATCAGCCTGTCCCGGCGCAGGTCGCTTGGACGGGATATCTGATTCACTGGTCCATAGATAGACATGCACCTCTTTCAAGTCTGCCGTTTCATTTGTGTTATATGTAACGTAAATGTTCTCGTCGTCGTTTGTGACCTCAACGACACCGGCGTCATTGGTCTTGCCAGCCCACAGCGTATATGAATAAATGCCATAGTCAGGGTTGTCTGTTTCGTTATATCCAATAAAATCACCGGTGCCTGTTCCGGCAGTAGTTGTAAATGCAGTTTGGCCTCCGTTGCCGCCTCGTGCAAGCAGGGGATCATCTGCCGAAATACTCTGCGTCGGGGATTGCATATCACAAGCTGCAACAATCATTGTTACAGCGAGACCCAACGCTAACAAGGTTTTATTCTTCATGGTTCCTCCGTTTTGTGTCTGTTTTATGTTTGTTTTTTCAATCCTCATGTCTGTCTTTATACTCAAATGATGTGCCAATCAATCAGTGAAAAATATTAGTTATTGTTATTATTAGATTTACAAGTTTTCACAATCATAATTTCATCAGCTACTTGCTTTTACTGCGTGACTCATTTTGAGACAGATTCGCATATTGAGACATTTTACCGGTGAAAAGCTCAGAAAATAATTGCTTGCAGAATAGAACCGGGGTTATCTTTTCGTTTGGTGTATCAGAGATTGCTCAAACAACATTAACGGAACAAATATCTCAATGACCTATCAATTAAATACCGGCATACTCCTTATCGCGGACGATGATCCCGAAATCCAGCATTTACTGACTGTCCACATGGCAGATTCGGGTATGGATATAGCATCATCTGCTTCTGTCCAAGAGACGGCACAGAAAGTACAGTCAATTCGTGACCAGCTGGAAGTTATCCTGTTGGACCTTCAGTTCGGGGATGGCAATGCTCTGGAGATTCTTCCCGATATCACCGGTCCGGACTCCGACTACCAAATTATCGTCATGACGGCTTCCCAATCCATTGATGCTGCCGTCCAGGCCATGAAGTACGGCGTATTCGACTATGTAACGAAACCCCTTGATATTGAACGTCTGAAGCGAATTGCAGACCATGCCAAGGACTTTGCCCGGGCGAACCGAAAAATCAGGCAGCTGAAACAGGAAGTCCAGGATTACCGGTTTGAGAATCTGATAGGTGATCACCCTTCGATGCGGCATGTATTTGAGCGTATAACCCGGATTAAGGACTATGAGATCTCCGTCCACATTACCGGGGAAAGCGGAGTGGGAAAAGACCTCATTGCACACGCGCTTCACGCAAACGGTATGCGAAATGCGCATCCATTTGTGGCCATCAACTGTGCTGCAATACCGGAAAATCTGTTTGAAAGCGAGTTGTTCGGTCATGAAAAGGGAGCATTCACCGGTGCTGACTTTCAGCGCATTGGTAAAATTGAACAGGCGCATCAGGGAACGCTTTTTTTGGATGAAATCGGCGAACTCACTCTGGAAATTCAGGCAAAGTTGCTCCGGGTTCTTGAGAACAAGATAGTCCAGCGGGTAGGGGGTGCTGAGGACATCACTTCCGACTTCAGACTTATCAGCGCCTCCAACAGAGATCTCGAGCAGATGGTCGAGGAAGGAAAATTCCGGGAGGATCTCTACTACCGGATCGCCAGTTTTCCGCTGTATATCCCACCGCTACGGGACCGTCAAGAAGATATCCCTGCTCTAGCTATGCACTTTATCGAGCATTTTAACGAGAAAAACCCCAAGCATATTTCGGAGATCAGCAAGGATGCCCTCAGAAAATTGACCACATACAAATGGCCCGGAAATGTTCGGGAGTTGAAAAATGCTATCCAGTTTGCCTGCACCCTGTCAGATGATTCCACAATACGGGCCGGCGACCTGCCCGATACGCTTCAGAATCAGCGGAAAAGTCCTGCCATTCCGGGAAAAGCTGGCAATACAATCCCAATTCACGATTCGATGACATTCGATGAAATCGAAAAAACCGTTATCAAAACAAAAATTGCCTCCGGTGATGCCATGAACAGCATCGCAGAAAAGCTGGGAATCAGCCGTGCCACGCTGTACCGGAAGATTAAAAATTACGATAAAACATTCGGGGAATAATTTACCTACTCCTTTCCAACCTTACAGGGGTATACGAAACCTCCCTTTCCCATATCGGGCTCCTGCTTGAAATCTTTATCAAATTTTTACATGAATTTTAAACCCCTATTAAGTCTGACTGGTATACTCCAATCTCAGGAAAGGAAACCAGAACAGGAACAGACTTATGGAAATGCCATCTATGAAGGATCAAACAAAACGGTTGTAGGATCATCTGCTGGACTCCGGCGGATATTCAATCGGGTATTATTCGATCACTACCGCGGAAGACCTCGTTCGCGTTTATCATTATCGTACCAAGCGGGTCTACTATTTTGACCCGGATGAATCATACGAAGGTATGCAGGAGATCTGCCGCACCCAGGGATACAGCTTCCGCGATCTCCTTGACAGGTATTATCCGAAGTCGTTTCGCCCATTGAAAAGTCTGCAGGCTGCGTGACGAAGTTTTTCTATCCTGCCGGATACCACACAAAAGCCCCTGCCCCGATCGAATGAGCTTGGGCAATCACCGAAATATATATTCTATTTTTTAAAATTTGCCCCGGCAATGTCACAATTTAATCCACTCAGTTGACTTTGTGTTCAATCCGAGGTAAAGTTAACATAATCGTAGTATTATACATTTTTGGGTTGGACAGGGATGTATTTTCTCTAGTTCTCTGGAAGTCTTTTACTAGTACTTGAATTTTACGGGTTCAGTGGTGGGCTGCTGTAAATGGTTATAAATCTGTTGCGATAGGTTGAACTTGTAGACAGGTAAAGCAACACAGACAGTATTCATACGGACCGTTCTTCATCAATTACTGGGAGAGAGCCTGATATGGGAAAATCGAGAATGGTTTGTAGAGCCGGGATACCACTTTCAGGTGTACGCCGGGATTTGTCTTCGTATTGGCGTGATTCTACTCATGGTAGCTGTCTTGCCAAATTAGAAAAATAGCGCCCTTCTTACATCTAACTATCCGATCCCGGCATATTCTCTTTGCCGGTGTCCGATAAAAAGGAGGCTGTTATGAAAAAAATCATTCATTACTGCATGGCGATAGTGTTATTGGGGTCTGGCATTGTTCTACATGCTGAGCCTCTCACACAAACGATCACTACGACGGCACGGATGATTTCCTTCGGCTATATCGTTTCGCCGGACTTCCACTATTTGCCGGGATTTGTGGATCATACCGGTTTGGACCAATCGGAAGGTGTTGGGTTTGTCGGAACCACGATGCGGGAACAATACTACTCCAGTAACCGGGGCTGGTTTCAGAAATACTCGCAACAGACATGGATTTCTATTCATATGGTTTACCGGGACCAATGGAAAAAAGAGAATGGCGTGACATCTGAAGAAGGCGGTGTCGGTGTGAACTTCGATGGGATACGGTATATAAACATTGACCGGTCCAGCCAGGATTCGCTCGGCCTCCCAATCGTTACCTTTTACCAGGCATTCTTTGGCTCATATCATCCGGGGTTCATCGACAATATTGGAGACGATCCCGTATTCTATGCCACCACCGGTGCGGGATTGTACGTGCCTGTTGAATACTCAAAGGATTTGAGTCACGATTTGACCTTCCAGGCACACGTCAACCTTTCTGGATTACCGATTATTTACGGATCGGATTCCCTGGAGTCGCAATGGCGTGTCGGGTCAACACTTCATGCGACAACCTCCCTCCAATGGAAAAATTTGGTCATGTCCATAACAGGTTTTGCCCGGTTCACTGTACCCTATTCCGGCATGAGCAAGGATGATTGGAGCGTCTATACCTATCCAGTCACGGCAACGGTTGGCTATCTATTCAAATAAAGGAGTCTTTCTTATGCCAGAAGTACCTACGGTGCGAGAACAATGGGCATGGGTTTGATTTTGATGCTATTCTCCTATCGGCACAATTCAGAGAAGCATCCGGGATTTATGCGTTTTCCAAAGGAAATGAAGGACATGAAATTTTTTTGGGAAACCTGGGACTGGTTCGTCGGACCAGGATACTATCTCCAATCGACCGGGATGATCCTGCTTTATACAGGGGTAATCTGGATGTTTACAGGACAGTTCGTTTAAGCACCACACCACGCCAGGAATTTGGTCTGGCGTAATTTAAGACCCGGTATCTGAATCAAGTTATTCAGATGTTCAAAATTTGTCATAACTCCGTTGTACCGAAAATCGATCCGGAGCGCTTGTTCGACGAAGGTGATTTGTGCGGATATTTTTCACCATCTAAAATTAAGTTAGAGTGCTACCTTGTACCCTAAAATCCCTTGACAAAACAAGCGGGACGAATTTCCCGTCCCGCCTGTTTACATGAAACCAATCGGAGAGTATTCAGTAGCCCAATTATTACTTTATGAATACCACTTTCCGGGTTTGGGTAAATTTATTGGCATGCATGGAGATGATGTACACACCGGTGGCGATTTGAGAACCGTAATTATCGGTGCCATCCCAGGCAATATCGTAGTACCCTGGTATCTGCCGGGTGTCCACCAGCGTTTTGATGCGTCGCCCGGACAAATCGTATACGGAGATCGTTACCCTGCTGTTTTCAGGGATTTGGTACGGAATGATCGTAGTTGGATTAAACGGGTTTGGATAATTGGAACCGAGTGAGTAAACCTCCGGTATTTCTCCCCGGGAATTTATCCCCGTAGTGTGAAGGTCCAGCACCTGGGAAACCGGTGACATATTTCCGTTATAATCCACAGCCGCCAGACGATAGTAATAGTGAATTCCCGGCTGCACTTCGGTATCGATGTAGACCGTATCGATTAATTCTGCCAGGTAATCGGTCGTCTGCGGGTCAAATTCCGGGTCCTGGGATTTCCACAGAATGTAATATCCGAAATCAGGTGCATCGCTGGGATCCCAGGAGATTTTCAGCTCATCGGACGCCAGCCATTGCCCTCCCAAGCCGGTGGGTATTGCCGGTGCCAGGTTATCTATAGAATAGCCCTGCACCACCGGACTGATAAATCGTCCGCCGGGCAATGCCGAGATTATCCGGAAATCGTGGAGTCCGTCACCATGCACGGAAGAGTCTGAATAGGTATGGACCAGGATCTGGTAACTGTCCTGCCCGTATGCTGCGGTGGAATTTGCTGCGGTCCAACGTTCTCCGTCCAGGATTTCTACGGTGTAAATCCCTACCGAATCCTCTTCAGTTACAGCTGGCGGCCGGAGCGTGTCATAAAAGCTCCTGCTGAAGGTCACCGTGACCCAGCCGCCCTGGTCTTCGGGCACATCGAGAACAGTGAAAACGATGGCGGATGCATTCAGACCGGTACTGATATAGTTTTCCTTAGTAATCGAATAATCACCGGTGCTGTCAGTCGCCGTGAGCGTAACGGTAAAATCCCCAGGTTGCGTATACACATGCACCGGATGCTGCTCATCAGAACCGTTTCCATCACCAAAATCCCAGTGGATCTCGGTAACGGGAGCCATGCCGGGAACGGTGAGATCCGTAAAATGGACTTCAAGCGGGATGGGACCTTCGGTTACGTCGGCGATAAATTCCGGAGTCATTGTAGTCCGGGACCGCCACAGATTCTGATAGTGGCCAAAAGCCCAGGCAGTGCCGTCAAGGGCAATATCTACGCCATAGAAAACCAGAGCATCGGAAATATTTTCCGGTGCGTATTGCTCCCAGGATGTGCCATAATCGCGGGTTCTGTACAGCGCCTTATCCCCGTACCATCCCGTGGCAAATCCAACACCGCTTTTTGCGTCAATACGAAGATTAACAAGCTGATGCGGTGTCTTATCGAATGTGGCATTATACCAGGTAATACCTCCGTTATCCGTCCTGCGAATGCGTGTGACGGTGGAATCACCCTGCGGTTCCCCGTGTGCGATAATGATACTGTTTTCACCGAGCATTTGTATTGCCCTGTCACTAAAGCTCACAGTCGTATTATTTAAGACAGGCAGGTTTCCCTGTATGGAGGTCCAGGTCTGACCACCGTCTCTTGTGATAAATGGTTCCATTGTCCAGGGCGCCACATTCAGGCGTGCCATTACCACGCCGGTATTCTGGTTCAGCCAGTGACCGCTGTACACGTGCGGCCGGCTCGTCGGCATAGGCGTAATATTACTCAGGGTATAAGTTCCCGTGTTGGGGTCCCGGATTATCTTTTTGAACCAGCGAGTACTTGTTACGCCAAATCTTGCCGTACCGCTTATATACAGGGTAGTTTCATTGACCTGTTGAAGATGCGCGACCATATCGTCATTGACGTCAAAACGCTGGGACCAGGTCTGTCCGCCATCAGTTGTACACCAGACATACCCGAAAACAACGTCGTAATCGTAATTATTGGATCCGTCATCCAGTGAAAAAGCCACAGCGCCAGTGTTTTCATTGATAAAACTCACCCGGGGAGATGCACCCAAACCGGAAAAGTCAGTCCCCTGTTCCGGGGAGATGTCCGTCCAGCTTGTGCCCCCGTCTGTGGTTTTAAAGAGTTGGTTTTTATCCGTGACGATATAAACTATATCTTTGGAGATAAATGCCCCGTCCCGGTAGTGGTCACCCTCGGTGCCGGGGAGTGAAGTCAATTGTTCAAATGGTGAATCGACAGGATTCTGTTGAACCGGTTCATGGACTGTGATATATGCATTGTTTTCCACTGTACGGATTTCCGTGCCATCGGACACTTCCAGAGAAACGGAATAGGTTCCGGGTTCCGTATAAGTGTGCGACGGATGTTGGCTGGTTGACGTGGATTCATCGCCGAAATTCCAGTTCCAGCTGATGGGATTCCCCGTACTCTGATCCGTGAAATTTACAACCAGTGGCGCTCGCCCGGTGGTCACATCGGCATGAAAAGCAGCAAACCAGTCTGCCGGTTCCTGATGAAAATAAAATGCCCCCATATCCGGTCGGGTACCGTCCGAATCCGGCTGATAATCTGGGTGACCGGAATCAATGGCGGGTGATCCCGAGGTAAGATGATACGTACTATCATCAAGCAAAGGGTCGCTTGCAATTTCACCAACTGCCGGACTTACCCCCGCGTATTGAGTAGTATTGTCCCACAGCAGGTTATATCCGTGTTCTACTATTCCATCATCTGGGATCGCATCCGATAATCCGGTCAGGTTGTAGGCAATTATGTTGTTATAAACGTGTGCATTCGTGAATCCTGTCTGGATTCCGAAATCCCCGTTATGGACGATCGTATTATTAATGATCCGTGGACTTCCCTCTTCAAACGACTGGATGCCGTCGAGTTCTGAATTTTTTATCAGGTTGTAACGGATAAGAGGGGACGTGGGACTTTGTCCCTCGACGGCGGACCAGTCCCGGGATGTCATAATACCGTAGGTACTGCTGTCGATAATACAATGTTCGATGACAGGCGACGCATTCATCACGAAAAAGCCGTCATAAAAATTGAGAAGAGTGAAGCCTGAAATCACGGCATTTTGTCCGACCTGCTTTATGAGAAAGCCTTCTCCTGAATGCTTGGTGGCAGCCCTTATAATGCAATTTTCGGGGCCGTTATCCGAACGGATGACCAACGCTTTGCCGATCAATTCCTGGCCCTGGACGGGACTCACATACGCCCCATCTTTCACCAGTATGGTATCCCCTTCCGCTGCCATATCGATACCCTTCTGGATGCCGGCAAAGGGATTTGTTACTGTTCCATCACCTGTTTCGTCCGATCCCGTTGTAGCGACATGCCAGGTGTTGTGGGACACGGCGCCGGTAACAGTCACCGCATCGGAAACTGCCATCGTATCCGAGGTGAAATCATTGGAAACAGTCAGCGTAACCGTATAATTACCAGATGCTTCGTAGATGTAAGCAGGATTGGTTTGAGTGCTGCTGCCCCCGTCACCAAAATCCCAGAAATAATTACTGATTGTCCCGGTGGAGAGGTCGGTGAATTGCACAAAAAACGGCGCGGCGCCGGAATCGGGGGTAAAACTGAAATTCGCCTGAATCTCTGGTGGAAAAACTGTGACCATTTCATCAACGGTTCGTGTATCGGTAAGCTCTCCGTCGGAAACCGTGAGCGAAACCGAAAAACTCCCCGGTGATTCATATGTGTGAGCCGGGGCTTGCAGCGTACTTCTTCCTCCGTCACCGAAATCCCAGTTCCACGACGTAATGGTTGTATTCTCGGCAATGGACATATCCGAGAACCGGACAGAAAGCGGTGCCGGTCCGTGAGGCGCCGTGAGGACTGTGAAATAGGCGACAATTGCAGGGACAGCACCTGTAAATTCATGGATGCCCAAATCCGGCGCTGCACCATTCCAGCTGCCGGCAGGCATATCCACCATCAGGTCGTCCCCCATGGAATAAAGGGCTGCGCCCTGGTCAATACCGGGCGAGCCGGCCGACAAATGATAGTTCTCATCCAGGGAGGGATTATCGCCGGTGATATCTGCTCCCAAAATATTATCATACCAGGTGAAGACGCCATTATACAAGGCATTTTGAGCAGATGGCCCTCCGCGGATATTGGAATAGCCAACATGGACATTTGCCCCAGACCAGCTGCCTATTTCCGGAAGGCCGTTTGCATTATTACCCCATAAAATGCTATTGATGATTTTTACCACAGATGATGCGTAGGCAAATATACCACCTGCATAGACGTTTGCTTCATTATTGACAATTGTACAATTAATAATTTTGGTAGAGTTGGACGCAAAAAAATACAGACCTCCCCCTGCGGATGTCGACCCGGTTTGGGTTTTGTTCTCCGCAATCAAGGTTCGCTCAATGATGGCATTGGTATAATTCGTATTAATTCCCGCCCCTGAATATGAGGTATTTCCAATAATGTTCACATTTCGAACAGAGAGTTCGGAACTGCTCGCCAGAATTCCACTGTATCCATTCTGACTGATGTCAGAGTCTGACACATCCAAACTGGATTTATTGATACTAATACCGGTTTTCCTGTTATTTTTGAATTGCGAATTTGTGATAATTACGGAGCTTGCTTCCGCATATAGTCCGGTCCCGCCATTTCCGTATATCCGCACATGGTCAAGCAGCGTGGAAGAATCCATAACCCGCACGGCTACCCGGTTGAGATCTGTAGTCCCATTCCCGGTGATCCGAAGGTTCTCTAGTGAAATATCGGCTCCGGTCGCTGCAAAGATAATCTCCGGAAGATCCATCCAATCGGCATCCACGGTGAACCCGACGAGGCGTGATTGCTGGCTCACAGATCCTAAATATTTAAACACCGCTCCGGCAGCAGGCTTAATTACAGTTGATGCGATATACGACGTATCACCGGTGGTCAGGAACAAGGAACCAATAACCAGATCCTTATCCTGAATTGTCGTGGTTTCGGTATACATCCCCGGAAACACCAGGATGGTGTCACCGGTAACCGAGGCTGTGATGGCATCGCCAATTGTTGCATAACCGTCTGGCACTTCATGAACAGTCGCATTCAGAATTGTACCGAATAAAAATACTGAGAGTACGGATACAGAAAAAAATGACTTCATGGTTCTTTTCCTTTCACACGCCAGGTTTCATATTTCCATTTACCTAATCCATGAAGATATGAAGCCGGGGTTTTACATGATTTCCAGTATTATAGACCCAAAAATTCGCACTATAATACCTTTATCGAGAAACAAATCTGTGATGATGGTCACTTTCCGGTGAAAATGGTCTACTTTTAATTATCCGTTAGCTGGTTTAATAAAAAAATTTACCAATTGAACATTTAAACTAAAGTGAAATAGATAGGATCTACTCTGACGCATGGTCATATAAGGGTAAATTTTACTATGGGCTCTAATACTTTCCGGACGCTCTCCCTTCATTCTTGCGCGATCAGCCACTCAAGGTGCGGCTCTTTTTGCCCTTGAGGAAAGCTTCACGACTCCTAGCCTCGGCTCGAGTAGCAAACGACTCAGTATGAACGACCTTCCATTATGATTTTCAATTATTTTACGCTTATTTACAAGAGCAATACCATGAATCCCATGAAGCAAGAAAAAGGATTGACCTATGGAGTGGGGGTAATCCTTGGCAAAAGTCATCCTATTCCAACATAGTGGATGGGTTGGGGTCTTATACCAGCATGAGGGCATCCAAACTCTACACTGGCATTCATTGGTTATTGAAGTCATGTATTGACAATGAATGACGTATGGAGTACATTTATGAAAAATGGAGGGAAAAATTAGTACAAAAACCGCTAAAATAAATGCCCGGATTGATCCGGAACTCAAAGGGGAAGTAAAGTCAATCCTGCAGGAGTTGGGGCTTTCTGAATCAGAGGCTATTCGAGTATTCTATCGACAAATTCTCCATCAGAAGGGGCTTCCATTTGAAGTGAAAATACCGAATGCAACAACCAGGCAAGCCATACGTGATGTCCGGGAGGGGAAAGATTTAACCTCGTACGATTCTCCTGAGGAGTATTTTGAGACGAAGGAGCTGTAATGCGACGGCTCCATGAAGGCCGACAGTTTCAAAAAGATTTCGAAAAAGTATTCCAGACCCCCCCCCCCGATCATTAAAACACCGGTATAAAGAAATAATCACGGCACTCATGAAAAACACAGAGTTGCCGCATTATTTTAACGCGCATCCATTGAAAGGTGAATGGGAAGGGTGCCTGGAAGGCCATGTTAAAAGCGATGTATTATTAATTTACCAAGCCACAGAAACTGACGTATATTTAGTTCGAATTGGTTCTCATTCTGAGTTATTTGAGTGATTCCTCCGAATCAATAATCCCTCCCTACCCCAAAGAGTTTCCCGGTTGTGCCCTAAATTGTGTGTAATTAGGAATTGGTAATAGACAAGGCCACCGCTTTCCCCTAGGTTTTGAAAAACAGAATCAGTGAATTCACAAACCTCGGAGGATTACGATGGCCTCATC
>Ga0180434_10002522_pt1 | contig 24241 bp, 22 predicted proteins | sample SS_ome_7_FD_132453 | JGI IMG/M metagenome (GOLD analysis project Ga0180434, IMG submission 132453) | Hypersaline lake sediment archaeal communities from the Salton Sea, California, USA - SS_1_D_2 metaG | ecosystem: Environmental > Aquatic > Non-marine Saline and Alkaline > Hypersaline >... | reverse complement strand
CCGAGTGTGGTGGTGGGATCACAGAGAACTTGACCTGGCCGTCCATCTGGGGCTCGTGTTCGCCGGAGCCCTCGGCATAGCCGCCCTCATGCCGCCGGAGAAGGAGGGTGCTGAATGAACCTGAGCCTCCCGTACGTGAATGACCTGCTATTCTTCTCGGGGAGCGGATTCCTACTCCTGTTGGGGATGGCCTGTCTCATCACCCAGCGCGAGACGATCAAGCAGGTGATTGGCCTCAAGATCATGCTTCAGGGGGTGACGCTTGGTCTCGTCTACCAGGGTCACATCAGCGGCGATCTGAATACGGTGCAGAGTATGGTCATCTCTGCTCTCGTGGTCGAGACGATCCTGATTGCTGTGGCGCTGGCATTGATCGTCAACGTCTACGAGTCCTACCCCTCGGGGGACGTAGACGACCTGAACCGACTGCGTGGCTAGTATGACCAACCAGCTTCTCGTCGCGCTCTTCACCCTACCCTTCCTGGCCGGATTCGTGATCTCCCTGTTCCTCCGTCGGTCCCAGGAAGCAGCCCGCGGCGTGGCCCTAGCCGCCAGTGCTGCCACAGCGCTTCTCGCAACGGCGCTCATCCCCCGGGCGGGGGACGACCCAACTCTCGTCATCCAGTGGTTGCCCGGAACCGGACCAATGACCTTCGGCCTGGACGCCACGAGCCTCTACGCGGCCGTCGTCACCACCTGGGCCGCTTTCCTGACTCTCCTCGCTGCCAGCTCGGCGGACAGAGAGACGCCCTCCCTGTTGTTCGCCCTGGTCCTGCTGGCCCTCTCAGCAGGCAACGTGGCCTTTCTCAGCGAGCACTTCTTGTCCCGCTACGTGGCTCTGGAGGTCGTCGCACTCTCCATCGCCCTGGCGCCGTTGGTTGAGCTCAGGGGCGACGAGGGTGGCCGAGGATTCTGGCTCGTCTACGTGGTGCTCCGCCTGGGAGACATCGGTCTGCTCAGCACGATCAAAATCCTGTACGCCGCCAGCGGGACACTGGAGATCACTCCCGCTCTCGAGGCAGCTGGGACGCTGGGCGGGGCCCGCCTCGGCTGGGTCATCTTCGGCTTGCTGCTGGCCGTCTGGGTGAAGCTCGGCCTTTGGCCGTTCCACCTGTGGGTCAGCTGGGGACGGGGGCTCACGCCTGGTACGCAGGCCTGGCTCTACACCACCCTCATGCCCAATCTCGGCGCGTACCTGCTCTACCGCGTCGCTCCCCTTCTAGCACCAGGTCTGGCAGTCCAGACCCTCCTACTCTGGCTGGCCGCGGGGGCCACGATGCTGGCCGTCATCACCGCCCTCACCCGTCGGGACCTCCGTAGCGCATTGATCTACATCGCCGCGGCACGGGGTGCCCTCCTGGTCTTTGCTGCTGTGTCCGGCCTCAAGGCCGCCGTGTGGCTTGGCCTGCTTGCCACGACGCCCCTTCAGCTTCTTCTCTTCCTCGCAGCAGAGGCGCCCGAGAGAGGCGCGTCCTCCATCGGGGGACGCGCAGCCCAGGGCTTGTTCGCCCTGGCAGGGCTAGCCCTGACCGGCACCGGGGTACTGATCACCTGGTCGGCGCGGGAGGCGGGTGTCCCGGTCGACGCCTTATTCGTGGCAGAAACGTCCGTCGCCTTGCTCGGCATTTGGACCATCCGCGAAGCGACGCGCCCGCACCGGAGAGAGGAAGCCGGCAGCCTCCCCGCGCGCTGGGTGGCACTGGGAACGCTGGGCGTGGCGACGCTGGGCGGTGCCGTGAGCTTCGGTCCGCTGGCCCGCTGGCTGATGCAATCCGCGGACCTGGGGGGGGGAAGGGTCCCTCGCCTCACTGAGCTCCTGCGTTACTTGGTCACAGCCCCGGCGCACCTGCTGACGCTGATTATGGTTCTGGTGGTTTGGCAGATGCAGCGCCGCTCCCGCATTCGGGTACACGTGCCCGGACCGGCGGACGGCGAGCAGGTCGAGATGGCCTACGACCTCCAGGAGGGCCTGGCACAGGCCGCCCGAGCTCTGCGCGCCATTGTCGAGGTCGGCTTTCTAGAACAGATCATCGTGCTTAGTGTTCGGGTCGTGGTAGACGGAGCGCGCATGACGTACCGTCTCGTCGAACAGGAAGGATTGGAGGGGTTGCTCCGTCGCGCTGTGCAGACGGTTCTTGGATTGAGCCAGATGCTGAGTCGCCGCCACACTGGCCTGCTCCGCCACAACCTGTTGTGGATACCCATAACCCTGACGCTGGCACTGCTGGTCACGATCTGTTGGTAGTCGCCAGGTCAATGTCGACAAGCCTTACGGGAGATAAGACATGCCGATAGACACGCAGACGATAGGACTCGTGACCATTCTGGCGGCGCCCCTTGCGACCGCGGTGGTGCTCTTCCTGCTGCGGGGGCGAAGCATCCGTTTCGCTGGATGGATCGCCGGGGTGAGCGCCGCCCTATCCCTGGCAGCGGTGCTGGCCATGCTCCCGGCGCTCTATCAGGGCGAGGTACCAACGCTGAGCATGCCGTGGATCCCGGCAGCCGGCATCGAACTCGGCCTGCACGTGGACTGGCTCACCCTCCCCTTCCTGGTCACCGAGGCCGCCGTGACCCTCGTCGCCATCGCCTACAGCTGGGGCTACCACCGCGGCGACGAGCGCAGCGGCGCGTTCTACGGGTTGCTGCTGCTGTTTGGCCTGGGCATGTCCGGCACCACCCTGGCCGACGACATGGTCCTTTTCTACGTCTTCTGGGAGCTGATGCTTGTAGCGTCATCCATCCTCATCCTCCTCTGGGGAGAGGGAGAAGAGCGGGGTCCCATAGCCCTCAAGTACTTCATCTTCACCCATCTCGGTTCGCTGCTGGTGCTGGTGGGGCTGATCGCACTCTACGACGCCACGGGCACGGATTCCTTCTCGGCCCTGCGGGCCGGCGTCTCGCTGAGCCCGGGCCTGACCAGGATGGTCATCGGCCTCTTCCTGGTGGGTTTCTCCGTCAAGATGGCCGTCTTTCCTGTCCACCTCTGGCTGCCTGACGCCCACACCGTCGCCCCTATGCCCGTCACCATCATGCTTGCCGCGGCGATGCTCAGTATGGGTACGTACGGCATCCTTCGCTTCCCGTTGAGCATCTTCAGTCGGGCAGACGTGGCGTCATTTGCCCTGCCGATGATGATCGCGGGGGTTTTCTCGGAGGTCTACGGCGCGTTGATGGCCCTCGCCGAGCGGGACATCAAACGGATCATCGCCTACTCCAGCGTTAGTCAGATGGGATACATCCTGTTCGGCCTGGGTACGCTGACCGCCGATGGCATCACCGGAGCCACCCTCCACGTCATCTACCACGCCATCGTCAAGGCGCTCCTATTCATGGGTGCGGGTTGGGTCATCAAGAGCACCGGCCGCCGTCGCATTGGTGAGTTGGGCGGATTGGCGAAGAAGATGCCGTGGGCCGCGCTCTGTACCGGGGTAGGAGCGTTGGCTATTGCCGGGATGCCCCCTTTCTGCATCTTCGACAGTGAGTGGATGATCTTCTCCGGCGGATTCCACACCGCCCATATCGGGCTTTCGGTGATCACGCTGCTGGGCTCGCTGCTGACCGTCGTGTACGCAGCGCAGTTGATCATCGGCATCTTCTTCGGCTCGCCGCCGGAGGGTCTCACGGTCAAGAAGCCGCATTGGGCCATTGTTGCGCCGACAGCCCTGCTGACCGCGCTGGCCTTCATTGAGGGGATCTTCCCGGCGATGCTCTTCGATTGGGTCGTTCGTGAGCTGCCCCTTATCCTGGGAGGACGTTGGTGAGCGGCGATGTCTGGGTGGTCGCCCCCCTGGTGTGGCTGGGCGCAGGGGCATTCATCATCTATCTGGTGTCGCGCATCATCACGGAGCGGAATGGATGGTTGGCGCTTTGCACGACACTGATCTTCACAGCCGCCCTCATCACGCTCGTGCCGCTGGCGCTGAGCACGCGGCACGCGGTGCAGGTCTCCAATCCCCTGCCCACGTGGGGAAGCACAGAACCGGGAAGTGTCAGGATGCGATCCGACCCCGGCGCCCTGGTCATCGTGGCAACGGCCCTGGGGCTCGGCATTCTCACGTCGATCTACTCAGGTCGCTATCTCTCCCGCGATCCCCGACATAAGCTCTACTACCCCCTCCTACTCCTTATGGTGACCGGCCTGTGCGGCACGGTGCTGGCCGCCGATCTCTTCAACCTCTATCTATTCTGTGAGTTGATGAGCATCGCCGCCTACGTTCTGGTCGCCTTCAGGAGACGCAGCGACAAAGCCATTGAGGCCGGCTTCAAGTATCTCATCATGGGGAGCGTAGGCACGCTCCTCTTCCTGACAGGTGTGGCGTTCATCTACCGCGCCCAGGGGACGATCGCCCTACCCGTCCCCAGCGTGGCGCCCGCCAATCCATTGAAACTCTGGACCCGCGCCGGGCTGGCCTTCATCCTCGTCGGGTTGGGGGTCAAGAGCGCCCTGGTGCCCCTCCATACCTGGCTGCCGGACGCCCATGGCAGGGCCCCGAGCAGCGTCAGCGCCTTGCTATCAGGAATCATCATCCAGAGCGCGTTCTACGCACTGCTCAAAGTGTCCCTCGGGACCGGGATGTCCGCCCGGGCCCTGGGAGGGATTCTAATCCCTGTTTCCATAGCGAATATGACCTTGGGCAACGTGATGGCCCTGGTCCAGACGGACACGAAGCGCCTGCTCGGTTACTCCACTGTGGCCCAGATGGGGTACATCATCTTCGGCATCGGTGTGGGCCTTCACTACGCCATCCCGGAGGCCATCCAGGCTGGCTTCTTTCTCCTGGTCGCCCACGCCGCCATGAAGGCCCTCGCTTTTCTTAGCAAAGGGGTTCACCGCTTCTATCTGGACGCCAACTCGATCGACGACCTCCGGGGGACCGCGTTCCAGTTGCCCCTGATCGCTGTGACGTTCACCGTGGCTCTGGGCGGGCTGGCAGGCGTGCCCCCGCTGGCAGGCTTCATCTCGAAGTGGTTCATCCTGGGCGAGGTCCTGCAGCCAGGTGAGCCGCTGGCCTACGTCGGGCTCGCCATCTTTCTGCTCAACACATTGCTGGCGCTGGGGTACTATCTACCCCTCGTCGCGCGCCTCTTTGTATTGCCCCACCATCATACAGGCAGCACGATGGAGCGCGTCGCCATCTCTGCATGGATGGCTGTGCCCCTCGTGATGGGGGCCGCATTGGTGATTGCCATCGGCCTCTACCCGGGACCGTGGTGGACCTGGGTCGACGGAGTTGGACCGTATCTGCTGGGGAGGTAGGCCATGAGGAGCATCTTGTTGAGCCCACCCGTCGTTATGCTCGTGTACATGGGCGTAGGCTACGGGCTGTATCGTCTCGGGCGGGCCTGGGCAGCCCATGGCACGGATCACCCGGGAAAAGAAGAACCGTACGCCTGTGGAGAGGACCTGAGGCCGGGGCCGATCAAGCTATCATACCACTCGTTCTTCCGCCTGGCGTTGATGTTCAGCGTCCTCCACCTGGCAACGCTGACCGTTTCAACGCTTCCCGGTCGGGGCGTCTTCCAGGCTGTAGGGCTGGTCTACCTCGTCGCGATCGCCGTCAGCGTGCTGGTTCTTGTCGAAGAGCGTGAGGTGTAGATGATAGAGCGGCTTCTGAAATGGGCACGGCGCCGGTCGCCGTGGGTGCTTCACTTCAACAGCGGAGGATGCAACGGCTGTGACATCGAGATCCTCGACCTTCTCACGCCCCGGTACGACGTGGAGCGCCTGGGCATCCTCAAGGAGGCATCACCGCGTCACGCCGACATCCTTCTGGTCACCGGCCCGGTGACGCGACAATCCAGGGACCGTTTGCGCCGCATCTACGAGCAAATGCCGGAGCCGAAGTGGGTCGTCGCCATTGGCACGTGTGCCTGCTCAGGGGGCGTCTTTGAGGGCAGCTACAACGTCATGGGCGGTGTGGACCAGGTGATACCCGTCGATATCTACATCCCCGGCTGCCCCTGTCGGCCCGAGGTGATCATCGCCGGACTTGCCAAACTATTTGAGAGCATCGAGGGAAGCCGAGACCAAGGCAAGTTCGGCACGGACCCTGCAGACGAGGAAGGCGCAAGCATCGGCTTCGAGAGTGATGGGACGCCATCCGAGAGATGAAGACTGGTGAGCCATGTGGAGCGGAGAGATACAGGAAGTGAATCAGGGACGTCAGGGGAGGCAAGATCGTGATCGAGATTGAGGCCGTATTGGAGGCATTCCGGGCGACGTGTCCGGACCATTCGTTCGATGCGAGCACAATGCTGACGGACGAGACCGTCATCGAGATCCCGGCAGCTTGCCTGAAGGAGGTGGTTAACGTCCTGCTCGACACGTTCTCCGTCTATCACCTGTCGACCATCACAGGCCAGGACCGGGGGGCGGACCTCGAGTTACTGTACCATTTCTGGCATGGGAGAGGCATCACGCTTCAGGTAAAGGTCCCGCGGGAGGATGCCCGTGTGAGCACCCTCACCGGGGCGATCCCCGGCGTAGACTTCTATGAGCGAGAGGTTGGGGAGATGCTTGGTGTGACGTTCGAGGCCCATCCCGGTCCGGAACACCTGCTGCTGCCAGAGGATTGGGAGAGCGGACCGCCACTCTTGAAGGAACAACCAGACGAGAAAGGTGAGGCATGACCCGAGTCACGATCCCCGTTGGTCCCCAGCATCCTTTGCTCAAGGAGCCGCTGTCCCTCCGCCTCATTGCTGAGGGCGAGCGCGTCGTGGAAGCTACGATGCGCCTGGGCTACGTCCACAGGGGCATCGAGCGTCTGGCCGAGGAGCGCAGCTACGTCCAGAATCTCCACCTTCTGGAGCGCGTCTGCGGCATCTGCTCCCACGTCCACACCACCACCTACTGTCAGGGGGTGGAGGCCCTCCTCGACCTGGAGGTCCCTCCCCGGGGGCTCATGTTGCGGACGCTCCTTTGTGAGCTTGAGCGGATCCACAGTCACCTGCTCTGGCTCGGCGTACTGGCCGAGAACATTGGCTTCAGCACCGTCTTCATGTACGCGTGGCGCGATCGAGAAATCGTCCTCGACATCATGGAGAACCTCTCCGGCGGACGCATCGCCCACGCTGTCAACGTGATCGGCGGCGTGCGCATCGACCTTGACTCAGACCAAATCGATGCCATCCGGCGCAGCCTCGATGAGCTGCATGGGCAGGTTGACGACCTGGTCAATGTGGTGGAGCATGAACAAACGCTGAAAGCTCGGACCCAGGGAGTGGGAGGTGCCTCTCTAGAACAGATACGCCGCCACTGCGCCGTGGGCCCCGTGGCCCGGGCCGCAGGGCTGGACCGCGACCTGCGTCGTGATGCCCCCTACGCAGCGTACGATCGCCTATCGTTTGAGGTCGTCACTGAGTCCGGCGGCGACGTGTGGTCCGCCACCCGCGTCCGCGTCCGCGAAACTGTGGAGAGCCTCTCGCTCTGCCAGCAGATCCTGGACGACCTGCCACCCGGCGAGGTCGCAGTCCGGGCAAGTCGGCGGGTACCGGAGGGCCAGGTCGTCGCCCGTGCCGAGGCGCCGCGGGGAGAGGTCATTTACTACATCCGCAGCGATGGATCCGATAGCCCCGCCAGGATCAAGATCCGCACCCCCACGCTGCCGGCGCTCAGCATGGTGCGGGAACGGCTCCGCGACATCAATATCGCCGACGTCCCCGCTGTGATCTCCGGCATCGACCTGTGCGTTGCCTGCGCCGATCGCTGATGACGAGAGAAGGAAGGTTGGATTGAGAGAGCTGTTGTCCGTACTGGTCACCCTATTCATCTTCCCGGGCGTGGCGTTTCTGGTCGCCTGCGCGCTCCTGTTCGAGTGGATCGACCGGCGCACCATCGCGCGTCTTCAGGCCCGCGTCGGGCCGCCCTGGTTCCAGCCCCTGGCCGACCTAGTGAAGCTCCTCTCCAAGGAGAGCATCCTCCCTCGCCAGGCAGACCGACCGATCTGTACGGCGTTGCCCGTGGTTTCGCTGGCCGCGGTACTGACGGCCGCGCTCTACATCCCGGTCGGCGGACGCGTGGTCTACGGCTTTGAGGGGGATCTGATCGTCGTCCTCTTCCTGCTCAGCCTTCCCGCCCTCTTCTACTTCCTGGCGGGATGGGTCTCGGTCGGCATCTACAGCATCATCGGGGGCAGTCGTTCTGTGCTCCAGTATTTCTCCTATGAGGTGCCCTTCCTTATGGCCCTGAGCGCCCCCGCCATTCTCACTGGTTCATGGTCGATCTCGGACATCATCACCCAGCAAGCAGAGTCAGCATGGATCGTGCTCGCACAGCCTGTCGGCTTCTTGCTCGCAATCGTGGGCCTGATCGGCAAGTTGAAGCGGGTGCCCTTCGACATTCCGAAGGCCAAATCCGAGGTGGTCGGCGGGCCGCTCACAGAGTTCAGTGGCCGTAAGCTGGCGCTCTGGCGCCTCGTCGTCGACATCCAGACCGTGGCGGGGATCTTCCTCCTGGTGAACATGTTTCTCGGGGGTGGCGACCTGACGCTTCTTCAGGGCTCGGCACCGCTTGGTCTGGCCCGGGCGGTGACCTTCAGCATCAAGGCCCTTGGGATGCTGCTCACTCTTTCCGTAACCAGCGTCCTCTACGCCCGCCTGCGCATCGACCAACTGGCCAACCTGGGTTGGCGCATTCTGGCGCCCCTCGGCCTGCTGCAGCTGGCGGCCACCATCTTGATGGGAATCGGTTGATGTCACAAATAAAATCACTCCTCTACTTGCTCCCCGAGCTGTTCGAGACGCTGTTCGAGAAGGTCATCACCGTCGCTTATCCCTTTGCACCGCTGGAGCTGCCCGCAAACTACACCGGCCGGGTGAGGATTGAGGCCGATCTCTGCCGTGGATGTGGGGCCTGCGTGCGCGACTGCCCCGCCTTCGGCCTGGAACTCGAGAAGAAAGGCCGGGACGAGTTTCGCCTTCTTCACTATCCGGATCGGTGCATCTCCTGCGGTCAGTGCGAGGAATCCTGTCGATTCAAAGCCATCCGGCTGACGAACGAGTTCGTGGAGCCATCCCACGGCCAGAGGCCGTCCCGCGAGGTGCTGGTGGACCATCTACCGGATGAGGAAACAGATCGTGAGGCCAATGAGGACACCCCCTGTGCCGCGTGACGGGTCTCGCGCCCATTTGGGCTTCAAGCCGGGTTCCATCTGAGATTGTCTATGACGGGGGAAAACAACGCAGAGCCCAGGGGCCACCGCCCGAGACGCTCACGAACCAGAGGTAGCACAGCCCGTTCTCCCTCTGGAACAGTGCTTCGCACGGGGCTCCTTTTGGTAGATAACCCTGTGCCGCCGTCCATCGCCGGGGCCACGATCGAACGACTGCTTGCTGAGTTCTGAATCGCGGCCCACACGCACCAACCAGGAAGAAAGACTATGCAACTATTCGTAGAACTGATGACCTATCTGGAGAAGCTGGCCAACTATGTCCCTCTGGAGGTCTTCACCTTCTTCGGCACCATCCTCGAGGAGATCCTCGCCCCCATCCCTTCGCCTTTTGTGATGACGATAACGGGTTCCATCGCCCGGGCCCAGGGACATATGCTCGGCTATCTCATCATCATCTCTTTGATCGGCGCCGCCGGCCGCGTTGTGGGTACCACATTCCTTTACGTCCTGGCCGACTTTTTCGAGGACATCGTCTTCGGCAGATTTGGCGATTTCCTGGGCGTCTCGCACCGCGAGGTCGAACAGATTGGTTCCCGCTTCAACGGCACCGCCCGGGACTATCTAACCTTGATCGTTCTGCGCAGCATCCCCGTCATGCCCAGCTCGCCTATCTCCGTGGTCTGCGGCTTGATCAAGCTCAACTACAGGGTCTTCGCCATCGGCACGGCCATCGGGAGCATCTTCCGCAACCTCTTCTTCCTCTGGATCGGGTTCACGGGCCTGGCGGCCACCGAATCCTTCATGGAGGGATTTGAGAGCGTCGAGACCATCGTACAGATTCTGTTTGTCCTGGCCCTCATCGGTGGCTTCTATTACTACTATCGGAAGCGGGAGAGAGGAGAGCTTCTCCAGTCCCCTGGCGACGACGGGGAGAACGGACCCGGGGAAACCGGCAACAGCTCATAGTCACACCCTCCTACTACCCCGCTTAGCGAGCCCTGCAAGGGCCCACCGCCTCGAGCGTTTGTGGTAGAAAAGTTCGCGCTTGTGCAGCGCGCGAGAGCAGCGGCCCACTGCTGAGCGAGGCGAGGGCCCATCGTGCCCAAGCCGAATGGGGCACGATGGGCGTCAACACGCAAGCTCCCTTCATGCCGCCGGTCCTCGCGTCGGTCCCCCCCCACGCACCCGGAGTAGCTGCCGTCTCCCACGTCGTCACGACTTGGTCCTTCTGCGCATGCAGCAACTGGCCTGCTTTCTGCCGATCCTGGGCCAGGGGAGGACTCGCCTGAAGCCAATCTGGCAACTTGCCATGCCATCACCCTCGGGCCGTTCGCGACGTTTCGAAAGAACGGAAGGTAGTCCGAGAATTCGTTCGGGTCAGCCACTTCAATTCCAAGTCCGGGGTCGATGCGCTTGACGTCACTGTACGAGGTGCTACAATCTCTTCCGTGACACCGCCAAGGCGACGGTGCCATCATTGTGCACACAGTGATCTTTGGAGGAGTCATAGATGAAGCAGGAACGCGTAGCGGAAGTCCTGAGCATAGAGCGCCAGGCCCTCGAGGTTCACCGCGACGCTGAGGAACGTGCCGAGGAGATCCTTGACAAGGCCCGCGACGACGCTGCCCAGCTCCGCGACCAGACCATGGAAGCGGCGCGGCAAGAGGCTGGCGAGATAGTGGAGCGGGCTCGGGAAGATGCGCAGGCCGAGCGGCAGCGGATCCTGGCCGAGGCGGAGCAAAAGGCAAGCGAGCTTCAGGCGTCCGTCGAGCCCAATCACGACCGGGCCGTCAGGTTCGTCGTCGATCAGGTGGCTGGACAGGAGTAAGAGCCTTGGCTGTCCGTTCCGTCTCAGCGTACTCCGTCGTACAGGCCGCGGTGCGCGGCCTGTACTCAAAGAAACTCTCGCCCGACACCTGGGAAGCCCTCCTCGATGCCGAGGACTTCGAGATCGTCCTCAGCCTGCTGTCCAAGACGGCCTTCGGACCCTATTTCGAGGAAATCCCGCGCGACAGGATGACCCCCCGACGGGCCGTCTACCAGATCAGGCAACGCCTGGCTGACGTCTACGAAAAAGTCATCCGTCTTGCCCCCGATCGTGCCCGCCCTCTCTTGCTCTGGCTGTGGCGCCTCTACGAGGTGGACGATCTGAAGGCCACTTTCCGCGGGATTGAGGCTGGCGCCAGCTGGGATCGCGTTCGGTTCCTTCTCTATCCACGTCACAAGTACTCCCTGCTCAAGCTGGAGGACCTGGAGGAAATGGTCCTCAGCGGCAGCGTGGTGGGTGCCGTCGCGGAAACCCGCGGTACGCCCTACCACGAGACCCTGGCTCATGCCCTCAACCGATATGAGGCTGAGGGAAATCTCTTCCCTCTTGAGGTGGCGCTTGATCTGGCGTACACCCGGAGCCTCTGGGAGGCGCTGGACCGCCTTCGCGGGCAGGATCGCGAGCACGGCATGCGGCTGGTCGGGAGTCTGGTCGACCTGGATAACCTACTCTGGGCCATACGCTACCGGGCCTACCATCATCTGTCCGAGCAGGAGATCATCAACTACACCCTGCCCTTCGGCTACCAGGTGAAGGACGACGACATACGCGCCATCGCGTCCGGCGCGGACATCGCCAGCGTTCTGCGCCGCATCTATCCCGACCTGACAGGCCTCCCCGCTTTGGAAAACCGGAAACCGGCAAGCACCACTCCGTTGGAGTCCATCGAGGTAGCGCTTCAGCGGCGCCTGGTCCGTATGTGCTACAGCGAGTTCGTCGGCTCTCCCTTCCACATCGGCATCCCAGTCGCTTACCTCCTCGTCAGCGAGTACGAGAACCGCGACCTGGTAGTGCTGATTGAGGCCAAGGCGTCTGATCTTCCCCGCGAAAGGTTCATGCCCTTGCTCGTGACCCGATCCGCCATCTATTCAGCAAGCTGATGTGAGGTGCTATGTTTCGACCAGAGAACATGAAAAGGGTGGAACTGGTAGTACCGGACAGCATCGTCGTCCAGGTGACCGAGGCCCTGGCCGCCTCACACGTCTTCCATCCGGCCGCCAGCCACCTGCCCCAGACCGACCACATTCCGCCGGGAGGCGAGGACTGGCGTGAGCAGGCCACCACCTTCGCCAACCTGGAGCGCCGTGTCCTTGCCGTGATGGAGGACCTGGGAGTGAGCGAGGGACCGCCTCCGGAGGAGACGCCCCATCTGATCGAGCCCGAGGTGGCCCGCGTCGACCTGGAGCATCTTGAGCAGCAGGTCGAGGGGCCAGTACGGCAGCTAGAAGAGCAGCAGGAGCGCCTGGAGCAGCTCCAGGAATACGTGAGACAGCTCCAGACCATCGCCGATTTGGATGTCGAGCTTGAGGCCTTGCGCAACCGCCACTACCTCTACGCCCTGATGGGTACGATGCCCACGGTCAATCTGGCACGTCTACGGAGCAGCCTGGACATCATTCCCTCCGTGCTGGTGGAGATGGATCGCCACGATCACCTGGCCACCGTGATCCTCTTCGGCGCTCAGCGGGACGCGGAGATCCTCGACCGGGCCGCCCGCAGCGCCTACCTCAAACCACTGGACTTGCCCGAGACCTATCGCGGGACCCCGGCCGAGGTGCTCGAGGCTCTCCGAGCCGGTATCGAACGCACACGGCGCCGCGTTCGAGAGGGTGAAGCCACCATCCGCCGGATCCATCAAGCCCGCGTCGATCACCTGCGCCATTTGCTCTGGCGCGTCCGGGCCAGCCGCACCATCGTCGAGACCATTGCCCGCTACGGCCAGCTCCGAAACCGCTACGTCGTCATCCGCGTTATCGAGGGCTGGGTGCCCGAGTCGCAGCTCCCAGCCTTGGAAGAGCGTATGGCGGAGGTTTCCGATCAGGTGGTGCTCAGAACCAACGATCCTGAGAAGCAAGATGAGGGCGAGGTCCCGGTTGCCTTGAACAACCCTGGGCTGCTTAAGCCCTTTCAGGACCTGGTCACCAACTATGGCTACCCGTCCTACCGTGAAACCGACCCCACGCTCGTCACCGCTCTCACGTTCTCGCTCCTGTTTGGCGCGATGTTCGGTGACGTGGGGCACGGTCTCCTGCTGCTCCTCGCCGGCTTCCTGCTCATCAGCACGCAGAGCCTCAGCGTCCTGCGGTCGTTGAGAGGCGTCGCGCCCCTGCTGATCGCCTGTGGCTTCACGGGCGCGGTCTTCGGCGCGCTGTATGGGAGCATTTTCGGCTTCGAGCACCTGATTCAGCCCCTTTGGCTGCGCCCTGTGGACGGCATCCAGACGATCTTGATCGGAACCGTCACCGCGGGCGCCGCTCTACTCAGCCTTGGGATGATCTACAATCTTGTCAATGCCCTTCTCGTTGGGGATGTGGGGCGGCTTCTGTTTGGACATAACGGCTTGAGCGGCCTGGTCCTCTACTGGTCGCTGTTGGGTCTCGTTGCCGGGCGCTTTGTCGGTCGTTTGCCAATCCCCTCCGGGGTGTTCCTCGCCTTGGCCGCGGTTTGTGGCACAGCTCTGGCGCTCGACGAGATATTGGCCAACCTCGTCAACGGCCAGCGCCCGCTTGCCAAGGGAGGCTGGGGCACCTCGCTCATTGAGGGATTCTTCATACTTTTCGAGACGGCTATCAGCCTGTTCAGCAACACGCTCTCCTTTGTACGCGTGGGTGCCTTTGCCGTCGCCCACGGCGCTCTCGGACTGATGATTCTGATCCTGGCCAATCGCATCGGTCCCGGGCAGGGATTCGCCTATTGGGGAGTCGTGGCCGTGGGCAACCTGTTTCTCGTCGCCTTTGAGGGCCTCGTTGTCGGCATCCAAACGCTCCGCCTTGAGTACTACGAGTTCTTCGGCAGGTTCTTCTCCGGCAGCGGCGTGCGCTACAGCCCGTTGACACTGCTGCCCAGGGAGCAGTGACGTTCCACCTTAGTAGGAGGTTGTCCTTATGTTCAGACTCGCTATCGCCTTGTTGGTCGGACTGATTCCCCTGGTTCCGGCCGTTGTGTTCTTCGTCAAACGCCGCCGTCTAGCCCCCGCTCCGGTGACGCGCAAGCTCGTGTCGGCTCTGGCGGGGTTCGACATCATCATTGCGCTGATGATTCTCGGCGCCGGGTTTGTGTGGCTCATCTCGCCAGACACCGTTCAGGCCGCCGGCCTGAGTCAGGCAGCGGCTGAGGATCCATACGCTTCCCTGGCTGCCGGCATAGCGGTGGGAGCCGGGTCCCTCGGTGCCGCCTACGCCGTGGGAACCACGGGCTCCGCGGCCGTCGGCGCGGTCACGGAGAAGCCGGAGGTCTTCGGTCGGGCCATCATCTTCGTCGGTCTGGCTGAGGGCGTGGCCATCTACGGTCTCATCATCGCCTTCATCATCGTCGGCGGCTAGCGGGGGCAGGGCTATGGTCGTTATCGGCAATCAAGACGCCGTATGGGGCTTCGCGCTGGTCGGCGTGCGCGGGAGGGTCGCAACCACCCGCGAGGAGGTCAATCAAGCCCTCGACGTCGTCCTGGCCAATGAGGACCTGGGTGTCCTTCTGGTCACTGAGGACGCCGCCGACTTGGCGCGGCAGCGGGTCGACGAGCTGAAGGTACGCAGCATGCATCCGCTATTGGTAGAGATTCCAGGGCCGGGGGGACCCCGTCCCGACCGCCCGGACATCGGCGAGATCATCCAACGTACGATTGGGGTGAGGCTGTGAGCGCGCGGAGCCGACCGGATTTCCGTGTGGTCGCCCATGACGAAAACGTGGACGTCTTGCGTCAGGCCATTATGTCACAGGTTCGTGCTGACGCCGAGGAGGTCATCGACGACGCCAAGGCCCAGGCAAAGGACATGCTCCAGGAGGCGGAGCGGAAGGCCGAGGCTGACCGAGTCGAAGTCCTCGAGAACGCACGCCAGAGAGCTGAGGCTGTCCGCGCGGAGGCCGTGGGCGAGGCGGAGATAGCGGCGCATCAGCTCCAGTTGAAAAAGCGTGAGCAGCTGCTCGATTCTGTCTTCCAGGAAGCCAGGGACCGGCTCGCCACCGTCGTCGCGCGCCCAGATTACGCCGATATCCTTCATCGCCTGACGCGTGAGGCCCTTGGGCATCTGGGCGCTGAAGAGGCCGTCGTTCGGTTCGACACCCGAACCCAGGAAACACTCGACGAAGAGATCTCCGATCTGCTTGAGTCGCTGGAGCAGGAGCCCGAAGCCAAGCTCAGCTTGGGCGAGCCGCTGGATGAAGGGACTGGCGTGGTGGTTTCGACGCCCGACGGTCACCGGCGGTACGATAACAGCCTTCAGAACCGCCTGAGGCGCATGGAGCCGAACCTGCGTGCTCCTGTTTATCACATCCTCGTGGAAGGGACATCGTGAGTGCTGCGACTGGTCATGTGATCTGGGTGAGCGGGCCCGTAGTTCAAGCGCGTGGCTCACGGCACGTCAGCATGTTGGAGGTCGTTGCTGTCGGCGACGAGCGGCTCGTAGGCGAGGTCATCGGCTTGGAGGGAGACATCATCACGATCCAGGTCTACGAGGAGACCTCCGGCCTCCGTCCCGGCGCCCCGGTCTACGGCACGGGTCTGCCTCTTTCTGTAGAGCTGGGGCCTGGTCTGCTCGGGAGCATCTTCGATGGCATCCAGCGCCCTCTACCAGTCCTCCAACACTTCGGCGGGTCGTTCATCGGGCGAGGCATCAAGCTGACGCCTCTCTATCACGAGGGTACCTGGACCTTCACGCCCACCGTCAAAGCAGGGGAGGAGGTGGGACCGGGCACCATCCTCGGTACGGTCCCGGAGACACCTCTGCTCGAGCACCGCGTGATGGTCCCCCCCGACGTCTCGGGCCGCCTTACCTGGGTGGTCTCTGAGGGCGATTACACGGTCGTTGAACCCATCGCCCGTATCAAGAACGAGAACGGCGAAAGAGACTTGACGATGCTGCAGCGTTGGTCGGTGCGCCGCCCGCGGGCTTCGCGTGAGCGTTTGACCCCCACTGAGATGCTGGTCACCGGACAACGCGTGCTCGATACATTCTTTCCGATGGCCAAGGGCGGCACGGGCGCCATTCCCGGCGGGTTCGGCGCGGGTAAGACGATGCTGGAACAGGCCATCGCGAAGTGGAGTGACGCCGATGTCGTGGTCTACGTCGGATGCGGCGAGCGCGGCAATGAGATGACCGACGTCCTCCAGGAGTTCCCCGAAATCACGGATCCACACACGCAGCGGCCCCTTATGGAGCGCACCATCCTGATCGCGAATACGTCGAATATGCCCGTCGCCGCGCGTGAGGCGAGCATCTACACCGGCGTTACGCTGGCTGAATACTACCGCGATATGGGGTATGACGTAGCGCTCATGGCCGACTCGACCTCTCGCTGGGCTGAGGCGCTGCGAGAGATTTCCGGCCGCCTCGAGGAGATGCCTGCGGAGGAGGGGTATCCGGCGTACCTCCCCGCCCGCCTGGCCGATTTCTATGAGCGCGCCGGCCGGGTCGATACCCTCGGCGGTGGTCGCGGCTCTGTGACAATCGTTGGAGCCGTCAGCCCTCCCGGTGGTGACTTCTCCGAGCCCGTCACGCAGCACACCAGCCGGTTCATCCGCTGCTTCTGGGCGCTGGATAAGGACCTTGCCTCTGCCCGCCACTTCCCGGCGGTCGACTGGCTCGAAAGCTACAGCGAGTACGCGGACGAGGTAGCCAGCTGGTGGGAGGAGCGCGGCTACAATACCTGGCACGACCTCCGTGAGGAGGCTCTTACCATCCTTCAACGAGAGAGCGAACTCCAACAGATCGTCAAGCTGGTAGGGCCGGACGCGCTTCCGGACGACCAGCGTCTGACCCTGGAGACAGCACGCCTCCTGCGCCAGGGTTTCCTCCAGCAGAATGCGCTCCACGATGTTGACGCCTACGCGCCTATCGATAAACAGATACGTATGCTTCGGCTCATGCTCCATTTCCACCATCGAGCCGAGCGCATCATTGCCAAGGGCTGCCCCATCACCGTGCTGCGGGCCCTGCCGGTGGTAAACACCATCCTGCGCATGAAGGAAAGCGTCCTGCGCGACGAAGCAGAACGCATTGAGGACATCAAGCAGACGTTGGACGAACAAATGGACGACGTCGAGGAGGACTACGCGTGACGAACACTGCAGCCTACGGCGGCCAGGAGATCGCAGGCGTCGCTCGCATTGAGGGCCCGCTGGTCATCGCTGAGGCTATGGGAGACGTCGGGTACGACGAGTTGGTCGAGATCCTGACTCCCGGGGGCGATGTCCGCCAGGGCCGCGTGCTGGAGGTCGGCACGAACATCGCGGTCATCGAGGTCTTTGCGGGCACCACGGGTCTTTCCATCCAGGATACAGAGGTCCACTTCACTGGGCGGCCGATGCGCATGCCTCTCTCGACGGAAATGCTGGGTCGGGTATTCGACGGCTTGGGCAACCCCATGGACGGAGGGCCCCCGCCACTGGCCGAGGACTGGGCCGACGTCAATGGCCAGCCCATCAACCCGACCGCAAGGGCCTATCCTCGAGACTACATCGAGACCGGTATCTCGGCGCTCGATGGGATGAACACCCTCGTGCTTGGGCAGAAGCTGCCCCTCTTCTCGGGCAGCGGCCTGCCGCACGACCAGTTGGCGGCTCAGATCGTGCGCCAGGCACGTATGCCGCAGGCGGCCGAGGGCGAGGATACGGCGCGCTTCGCCATCGTCTTCGCCGCCATGGGCGTGAAACACGATGTGGCCCAGTTCTTCCGCGAGTCCTTCATCGCCAGCGGCGCCCTGACCCGCGCCACGATGTTTCTGAACCTGGCCGACGATCCGCCCATCGAGCGGCTCATTACGCCCCGCGCCGCCATGACCCTGGCCGAGTATCTGGCGTTCGAGCAAAACTGGCACGTGCTCGTCATCCTTACCAACATGACCAACTACTGCGAAGCCTTGCGGCAGATCTCGAACATCCGAGGGGAGGTGCCCAGCCGCAAGGGATATCCCGGCTACCTCTACAGCGACTTGGCTTCCATCTATGAACGGTCCGGAAGGATCGAGTCCAGCGACGGGTCGATCACCCTCCTGCCCGTCCTCACCATGCCCAACGACGACATCACCCATCCCGTGCCCGACCTCACCGGATACATTACCGAGGGTCAGATCGTATTGAGCCGCGATCTCTTCCAGCAGGGCATCTACCCGCCTATCGCCGTCCTCCCCTCCCTCTCTCGATTGATGAAGGACGGCATCGGCGAGGGACTGACCCGCAGCGACCACGCCAGTGTGGCGGCGCAGCTCTATGCCAGTTACGCGCACGTGCAGGACGTGAGAGCTTTGGCCTCTGTGATCGGGGAGGAGGAGTTGACCACCATTGACCAGCAATACCTGGAGTTTGGGCGGGCCTTCGAAGGCACCTTCCTCCGTCAGGGTCGCCGGGAAAGGCGCACCGTGACGGAGACGCTGGGCATTAGCTGGCGCGCTCTCTCCCGTCTCCCGGAGACGGAACTGACGCGCATCCCCGAGGACGAGATCCAGGAGCACTACACGAGGCAAGGATAGTGGACAGGCTCCATGTCGCGCCCACCCGCAGCAATCTGCTCCGAATTCGCGAGACCCTGGAGCTGGCCCAGGAAGGTCACGATATTCTGGACCAGAAACGTGAGGTTCTCACCTCGGAGCTCCTCCGTGTGGCCCACGATGCGTCTCAGCTCCAGGAGGAGGTCTGGGGCCGACTGGCGGAGGCCTACGAGGCCCTGGACATGGCCCGGCTCTCGGTGGGACGCGAGCACCTGGAATGGGCCGCCCTCTCCGTGAGCGAGACCATCAAGGTCGACGTCACCCCGCACAGCATCATGGGGGTCGTCATTCCCTCGGCTGAGGCTCGCGGGCGGCCGCCCGAGACGCCGTACGGACTCGGTGACACCACCGTGGCGCTGGACGAGGCAGTCCTGGCCTTCCGCCGGGTGCTCGAAGAGATCCCGCTGCTCGCCGAGACCCTGGTCACCGCCTACCGACTGGCTCGAGATCTCCAGAAGACCCAGCGCCGGGTCAACGCTCTGGAGCACATCTTCATCCCCCAGTACACAGAGACCGCCGACTGGATCGAGAGCGCCCTGGAGGAACGGGAACGAGAGGAGACCTTTCGGCTTAAGGTCCTCAAATCACGCTCGGGCGAGTCGAATACGGCGCCCCGAGAAGATAGCCAAGCAGGTCGTCGTGAGGCCCCGCAGGGCCGAGCTGCGCTCGACGCGAAAGGGCGGCCAGGCGAGGGCTAAGCTAGCAGGCTCCATCGTCGCGCGGGTTGGGAGCGGCCTTGGCCGACTTGCTGCCCGGGGCAGCAGAAGTTCCGAGCCACAACTAGAATCGTACAGTGCCGGGCAGCCGGGCAGCCGGGCCGTTCAGCCCGCCCTGGCCTAGGCCGGCTGAACATCGCATCGTCGTCGCACCAGTTGAAGCCCACGTGGGTCGGCCCAAGAAGAGAAGAGCTGCAAAGGAGACAGACCATGCCTCTGGAGACGCCTTTCACTCGCATCCTCGTCCCTACCGACGGGTCCGATAACTCGAATCACGCCGGCCGGCTGGCCACGGTGATGAGCGGCATCCACAATGCCAAGCTCACTATCGCCTACGTGGTCGACGATACCATCGTTGATGAGATCGCCAGTGCCACGGGCAAGAACCGAGAGTCGACGATCCGAGAGCTTGAGGAGAAGGGGAAGCGCTACGTGGACTACATCGCTCGTATCGCCGAGCGGAATGACGTGCGTCACGAGGAGGTGGTCCGCACCGGTACCCCGTATCGCGAAATCGCGGATCTGGCGCGCGAGATCGACGCCAGACTGATTGTCATCGGCCGCGTGGGCTGCCGAGGGCCGCGCTGCGCTCTCGTCGGGAGTGTTGCGGAACGCGTGATTGAATACGCGCCTTGTCCCGTCCTGGTCGTCAACCAGGACCCAGGCAGCCTTTCGCCGCGTCACTGATCAAGCCTTGGACCGGTCTCCGCCTCAAGCTGCCTGACGACCGGCTTCGGGCGCTTGGCCGGCCTACGCCTTGGCGGGTCCACCGTTCCTCCTAGCTGACAACAGGCCATCATGCCGAGAGACGACGGGAGATACCGCACCGCGGTGGCTTGATGGGAAGAGCCGGCGGAGCGGTCTGTGCTCATCCTATCGGGAATCACCCCTTCTTCACGAGCCGGTCCCTATCTCTCTGACCATGCTGTTCGTCATCCTCGTGACCCCGATGGTGTCCCAGCGCGTCCGATGGGAGCACGCTCCGGAGTCTGCTCTTCGGTACCACTCCCAATGCGGTAGCCCGGTGAACGCCCTGTCCTGTGTTCGCCGTCCGTGAAGCCAAGAGCTGACAGATCGGCGAAAAAAGCCCGGTAGAGCCCCCACGGGACTTTGGATAGCTCTGGAGATCAAAGAGGCCTCCAGCAGAGCCTATGACGTGCCGGGTCCGGGATGGTGAATCTGCACCCAACGCGCGTGGTCGAGGACGACTCGGCTGGCTTTCCCCTCAGTCGTTCCCACGCTGCGAACGAGCCGATCTGTCTCGGGCAGCTCACCCATCGGGGCAGGAACACCAATGGCTCCTCTGCGCCACGACTCATACATTCTCCTCCCACCCTCGGGACTGTCACACGAGGTTGCGATGCAGCCATTACCAGACTAAAATAGTGGAGTTGCGTCCAGATCAACCTGGTCATTATTCCCGTGAATCAAGGAGAACGGTTGTGGCTGCATGGCATACCCTGAAACGAGAACGGATCTACGAGCAACTGAACACCTCGCCGAGTGGGCTCGACGGGGCAGAGGCCGAGCGCCGACTGGAGACGTACGGCCCCAACGAACTTGAAGAGCGTGGCCTGCGCAGCCCCTGGAAGGTGCTGCTGGGGCAATTCGCCGAGATCATGGTCGTGGTCCTGTTGATCGCCGCGGGGATCTCCCTGGCCCTGGGGCATACGACCGATGCGATCGTCATCCTCGTCATCGTCGTCCTCAACGCGCTCCTGGGTTTCACCCAGGAGTACCGCGCCGAACGCGCCATGGCCGCGTTGAAGCAACTGTCGGTCCCCACAGTACGGGTACGCCGCGATGGTCAAACCCGCGAGGTAGAGGCCACCAGCCTGGTGCCAGGGGATATCGTTCTCCTGGAAGCGGGTGACCGCGTCCCTGCCGACGGCCGGGTGGTCGAATCGGTAAACCTTCGCGCCGAGGAGGCTGCCCTCACCGGCGAGTCGGTGCCGGTGGATAAGACCGAGGAGCCTTTTGAGGAGGAGAACCTCCCACTCGGCGATCAGCGTAACATGGTCTTCATGGGGACGTCCATCTCCTACGGACGCGGCTCCGCCCTCATCGTCGACACGGGGATGGAGACCGAACTGGGGAACATCGCTCATATGCTCCAGGAGGTTTCCGACGAAAGAACTCCGTTGCAGCGGAAGATGGCGGAGCTGGGCAAGGTGCTGGCCAGCGCCGCCGGGATCCTCGTAGCCATCGTCTTTGCCGTCGGCGTCTGGCAGGGCGGCGCTATTGAGGAGATGTTTCTCACCGCCATCGGCCTCGCCGTGGCTGCCGTGCCCGAGGGGCTCCCTGCCGTGGTCACGATTGCCCTGGCATTGGGCGCGCAGCGCATGGTGCGCCGGGAGGCGCTCATTCGCAAGCTGCCCGCTGTGGAGACGCTCGGCTCCGTCACCACCATCTGCTCGGATAAGACCGGCACCCTGACCGAGAACCGGATGACGGTGACGATCCTGGACGTGGCAGGGGAGACCCTGAATCTCACCACGCATCTCGAGCACACCGGCGCTACCCTCGCGCCCGACGAGGAACCCATCGTCGACCCCGATCCCAATATCGCCCTACTGCTTGCCGGCAGCGCTCTGGCGAACGACGCCACCCTGGAGCCTCAGGAGGACTCGGCTGAGAGCTGCCACGCCATCGGCGACCCCACCGAGAGTGCGCTCGTGGTCGCGGCGGCGCGTCTTGGACTGTGGAAGTCTCAGATGGAAAAGGTGATGCCCCGGGTCGCTGAGGTACCCTTCACCTCGGAGCGTAAGCGCATGACCACCGTCCATCGGTCTTCGAACAGCGTCGCGCCCACCGAGGGGGACGCATTGCCTCGACTGCTCGAGACGCTGCCAGACAGCGACTACGTCGTCTTCACCAAAGGAGCGGTCGACCATCTGCTCGACATCTGTGACCGCGTATGGAACGACGGCAACGTTGAGCCGCTCGACGCAACCTGGCGCCAGCGCATCGAGGCGGCTAACGATGGATTGGCTCAAGAGGGGATGCGCGTGCTCGGCCTGGCGATGCGCCAACTGGACGACGTCCCCGAGGAGGCTGGCGAGGATCAATTGGAAACCCAGGAAATCTTCGTCGGCCTCACCGGCATGATCGATCCTCCGCGACCTGAGGTACGCGAGGCAGTGGCCAAATGCCGCACCGCCGGGATCCGACCGGTGATGATCACCGGAGACCATCCCCTCACGGCGCTCAATATCGCGCGCGATCTTGGTATTGCCGAGGAGGAGCGAGAAGAGAAACAGCAGGTGGTCACCGGTCAGCAGTTGGCTGAGATGCCGATCGAAGAGCTGCAGGCACATGTCCGCGACATCTCAGTCTATGCCCGCGTGAGCCCTGAGCACAAGGTCAAGATTGTGGAAGCCGTCAAGGACCTGGGTGAGATCGTGGCGATGACGGGCGATGGGGTCAACGATGCCCCGGCCTTGAAACGCGCCGATATCGGCGTGGCCATGGGCATCACCGGCACCGACGTGAGCAAGGAGGCGTCCGACATGGTCTTGCTGGACGACAACTTCGCAACCATCGTCCGTGCCGTGGAAGAGGGCCGCACCATCTACGAGAACATCCGCAAGTTCCTCAAATACACGATGTCCAGCAACATCGGCGAGATTCTCGTCATGCTGGTCGCCCCTCTGTTTGGGTTGCCCATCCCACTGAACGCGATCCAGATCCTGTGGATCAACCTGGTGACGGACGGCCTGCCCGGTCTGGCTCTCAGCGTGGAGCCCGCGGCGCCGGACACCATGGACCGTCCGCCGCACCCGCCCAATGAGAGCGTCTTGGCACGTGGGCTGGGATCCTACATAGTCTGGGTAGGTCCTCTGATGGGTCTCGTAGCCCTGCTGCCCGAGTTCTTCGCGGTGGCGGGTATAGGCGGACTGACGCTGGGCGGCGACGCCTACGCCACGATGGTCTTCACCACCCTGGCGCTGGCACAGATGGGCAACGCCCTGGCTATCCGTTCCGACCGTCTCCTGCTGGCACAGCTTGGCCTCTTTAGCAACCTCGCCCTCTTGGGCGCTGTGAGTCTGACTTTCTTGCTCCAGATGGCCGTCATCTATGTGCCCTTCATGCAGAACATCTTCGATACGGTGCCGCTCACGACCGAGCAGCTCTTGCTCAGCCTCGGGTTCAGCACCATCGTCTTCATCGTCGTTGAAGTGGTGAAGTGGATCCGTCAGCAGATCGAGAGGTAAACTTCTGGACCATCGAGCTACGCTAGCCCCAGCCGGAAGGCTTCCAGCCTCCTGTTGGGACTGGCGTAGCTCATCTCCCTGACGCCGGTCGACTAGCCCAAGCGACGCGCGAGGGATGTCGGTGGAGCTGGCCGAAACAAAGGCAGCCTATGGTCGTTGTCTGGTACCCTTAGAGAGATTGCCATCCTTAGCGCCCCCTCGCGAGGGCGTTCTTGTCGCGAGCAAGCAGATGGCGAGGCGTCTCAGGCGGCCCGGCTTGGTAGGCTGGCCATTCTGCAAGTGGTGGATTGATCGGCTGTGGTTCCTCTCCAGCTGGCGGTCACATCCCTCACGCCCTGCAAGTGCGATGGGGCACGATCTCAGTGGTTTTCGTCAGGCCACACAATCATCGGCACACCGCCTTTCCCTCCGTCTTGCATGACCAAGTGGTGGTATCGGCGCCGATCCTGCTCCACGCCGTATGCTACGCAGGCTCGGTCCGTGCTAGCCAGCTTGCCCAGGAAGGCCCTCCAATGCGTGCACGGGTGCACTAACGAGTTGTCGCGGATCGACCGCGGATTGGCTAGAGATGATTCGTGACAGCAGACAGCCTGTAGAGGCCCATTTTCATGTCGTTTCCGACTTCCGCCGCAAGATCTATGACAGCCCGTCAGCGTACCCAAGGGAAAGCGT
>Ga0180434_10002521_pt1 | contig 24254 bp, 16 predicted proteins | sample SS_ome_7_FD_132453 | JGI IMG/M metagenome (GOLD analysis project Ga0180434, IMG submission 132453) | Hypersaline lake sediment archaeal communities from the Salton Sea, California, USA - SS_1_D_2 metaG | ecosystem: Environmental > Aquatic > Non-marine Saline and Alkaline > Hypersaline >... | reverse complement strand
GCAGAAAGCGGTGACAGCGAGGGGACTCCCACGGTAATATTGGAAGCTCAGGCCCATGGCTTACCCGTCATCTCTACATATCATGCGGACATACCAAATATCGTCGTACCTGGCAAAAGTGCTTTATTGAGCCCGGAGCGAGATGTGGAATCACTGGTCAGACATATTCTGTTTCTATTTGAAAACCAGGATCTTTGGGAAGCTTTGGGTTCCTGTGGAAGGGAGTTCGTGGAGCGATATCACGATATAGAAAAAGAGATCGAGGAGCTGGAAAATAGATACGCTTCGCTTTTATCCTGAGGGCGGGTTCCCCAGAACTACTGCAGATGGTCCTCGGTGCGCTTCTTGATTCCCCTGTATAACCTGTACATCGTGCGGCCGCGATCGCTCTTCAGTACAGCGCCCATGATCGAGTGCTTAAGCTTAACAGCTACGGCTTGCATCGGTATGAAAAACCTGAGGATGAAGTACTCGTAATCGCTGATGATGTGATACTTCCGTCTCACCACCAGGGCTTGGGCCAGTGAACGGCGTAGCCTGTAGCTGCCGCCTCCTGTCCTGAAATACGCAAGGGGTTTGTCGATATGATGAAACCTTGTTCCCGACAGATATAGCTTCAGCATCAGCTCGTAGTCCGCGGCAATGGGGCAATCCGTGTTGAACTTATGCCTCTCGTAAATATCCATTCTCAGGAAACAGGTAGGATGGTAAAGGGTGTTGCAGATAAAGAGCTTCTTCAGGGAGCCCTCGAGCATCTCGAGAACGGTCCCATGCCGGTTGAGTTTGAACATATTACCGAAAAAGAAATCGACTTCCTGGTTTTCCCTATATGCCTCCACAACCGCTTCAACGGCGTCCAGAGCGTACCAGTCGTCGCTGTTGATTATCCCTACAATATCTCCTCGCGCCAGTCCCACCCCTTTGTTCATGGCGTCGTATATACCGTTATCGGGTTCACTCACCCAGTAGGATATGCGGTCTTCGTATTTACTTATGATATCCAGGGTGCGGTCGGTAGAACCGCCGTCCACGATGATGTACTCTATGTTGTCGTAGGTCTGGTCGAGTACGCTGCGGATAGTCTGCTCCAAGAACTGCTCGCAGTTCAAGGTAGGAGTTATCACGCTGACCATAGGCGTGTCGGGCCGGCCGCTTTTATCGATTCCCCTGGTCCTTGAACCACCCTGCATATGACCATCCTCTCTCCATCCCCGCTTTTCCCATCACTTTATTCGGCCTCCAGGCGTAACAGCCATACCTCTTCCGAAAGATATTCACGGCGGGAGGGCCGGTGAGTGAAGCTCTTTTCAAGCATGTCTTCCCAGGAGATGTAATCACCTGCGGTGCTGATTTCGATACCATCATCACTTGACACTTCAGCCCCCGACATCCCCGGACGCCATAGCAGATATATCGCCCTGTCGGGAAATCCCAGGTCCTCGAGTAGCCTCGAGAACTCCCCCCCTTCGATTATGGAGTTATCCAGAATCCACGCGTTCTCAATACCATAGAAGCAGCGCAGCGGGGGGCCGAAGAGGTCGCCGAGATTATAATCCATCAGCACCACGCCGTCCTCCTCCACATCCTGCGCGATATCACCGCAGAGCTCTAACTGGTTGCCGCCTTCCTCTAAACCTATGATGGGTAAAGACGCGTTCACAGAGAACAATATGAAATACAGCAGCAATCCGGCTGCAAAAACCTTTGCGATCCCTGCCAATCTCTCTGGAGCCTTGTTCGTCATATCAACCAAGCTCTTTAATACAAATACGATCACGAGCATCGCTATAGGGAAAACCACCGGAATCAACCTTCGCATGGCGAGGATATGTAAGGGTGTGCACCGCAGACTCCAGCTGAACACCAGGGTGAAGATGAATCCCATCATCACCACAGGAACCTCGGCAAAGCGCCGCTTGCGGGTAAACCATAGGGCATAACCGGCGAAAACGAGAAGGGCTCCGAGGAAGGAGAAATACCAAGCCCACCGTACCAGGGTTTCGATGTTGTAGGAAGGTCCCAGGATGGGATTGATAACACCGTATTCAATCAGGGGATCCACTCCCTGTGGACGGAGGAAGTATAGGTAGATAAACCATGCTCCCAGGGCCAGCCAGAGGAGGGACATGTATAGGTTTCGATGTTTTGCCAGCCATAACGCCGCTGGCTTCAATCTCCGCGCGAATATGAAAGCCAGAACCGCCAGTATCAGAACGGCCCCTATTATAAGGAGGATTGACCATCGAATATTTAATACAGAACTCCAGATATTATGAATATACGGGGCAGAGAATATCCATCCGATCAATGATGCAATAACCGCTCCGGTAAAGAGCAGGCCGCAGAACCACCAGTCAGCCGATGAAAGGCGTGCAAACACCCTTTTACCTAGATAGCATAATCCCAGAGGAATCAGTATGACCACGAAGTCTATCCTGCACAGAAAGCCCAGGGTAAAGAGGAGCGCGGCGGTTACGGCCAACCCTTTCACCCCTCCCTTCTCACCACCCTTTTCGGCCTGAAGGTAGGCGGTTAGGCACAACGAGCCCGAGACGAACAACGCCATGTTCATCATTTCAGTGGTGGCATATCGGGCGAAATATAGCAGCAAGGGAGACAAGGCCGCGAGGACGGCCGCGGCCAGTCCCCACCTCCAATCCATCAACCGACGTGCCAGGAGTAAAAAGCCCCATAGGGCAAGTAGTCCCATAGCGGTTACCGCCCAGAACTGTAGTCCTAAACCTAAAAACGAGGCAAAAACGGCCATAAGGGCGGGCCAGAGATAATAGAATTGGGGCACCACCTCACCGCTGTCGAAATCGGTTATGAAAAAGGCTTTATTTTCATAGGCTTGGTAGGGATTGGATGGATCAGAGCTGGGCTTATAAACGAACTCCCTGCGTTGGGGGCCTACCTCCTTTACCGTGGAGACCTCTAATGCTACTCCCCCTTCACGCTCGATGTGGGCGGCTATATTGGGGTATACCCCAACGTCGGACCAGCCGAAGACGGTGGGGCTGGGGGGGCTGAAAAGCACCAGGGCCGCGATGATCACCGCCAGGGCCAGAAGAAGGGCTTTGAGGCCGACCTCTCTGGGCCAAAGCACCTTGCCCCGGGCGGCCACAGCCATCAGTACGCATAGGGCGCCCACCAGTATCAGCAGTGAATACAGGCTGTAAACGGAGGCAAGGGCCAGGGCCAGGGCGGAAACAGCCGCTATTCCCGATCCCAGGACGGCGGTTAAGAACAGTCTCTCATGGATATCGAGGCCCTCCTCGCCTCCATGTATCAAAGAAACGGCCAACCAGCCCGGAACCAGGATCAAGGCGATAAGAGCGAGTGCCTTGAGGATTACCAAGCCCCACTCACCCCTTCTCGCCTGGCCCTAACCTTCTGTATGAGCAGGGAGAGCGCAAACCTCCCCACCAGGCCAGCGATAACCAGGGGAAGGAGTATCCATCCTCTCCAGCCCGTATACCTCTTGCGGAAAAAGATATACATGCTGCGGTGATGTTCGTAGAGCATACGCACCGACTGCTGGGAGCTGGTCCGTCCGATGTGATGAATCAATTTGAAGGAGGGGTGATAGGCCACCTTGAAGCCCGCCTGCTTGAGGCGCCAGCATAGATCCACGTCCTCCACGTACATGAAGTAGCTCTCGTCGAAGCCGCCCACCTTCTCCACTGCGCTGCGCCTTAAGAACATGGCCGCCCCCGACACCCAGTCAGCCTCGCACATCTCCTCCCGCCTCATGTCCTTCATCTGGTATGAACGAGATAGGGGATTATCCGGCCAGAAATCGCCGAGGAATCCGTGGACCACGTTCTCCCTCATGGAGGGGAAGCGGCGGCAGGACATCTGGGCCGATCCGTCGCTGTTGAGCACCCTGGGCCCCAGGGCTCCCACCTCGGGATGGCCATCCATGAAATCCAGGATTTCCTCCAGGCCGTTTTCCAGAAACTCCACGTCGCTGTTGAGGATGAGCACGTAGGGCTGTGAGGTTTCCGCCAGGCCCTTGTTGCAGGCCGACGCGTAACCGGGGTTGCCCGGATTATCCACCAGGCGGACCCAGGGAAATTCGTCCAACACCACCTCCCTGCTGCCGTCGGTAGAGCCGTTGTCCACCACTATGGTCTCCCTGAAACCCAGCTTCTCCTTCAGCGTGGTCAGACATTTGCGCAGGTCCACTACGGTGTTGTAATTGACGATGACCAGGGATAAGCTCATAGCTCCCTCCCGCTGTGACGCCCGGCCAGGTAGCCGGCCATCTTGGCGGCGTCGATGGTGAACATGAGGAAGGGAAGGGAGGGCAGTGCCGCCAGCTTGCTCCACAGGGGCTGCTCCTCCATGAAGAAAGGTATGCGCGCCCAGCGCCTGCCGGCATAGAGGGCTGCGGCGGCCATGGTGGGCTTGCGCATATAGGTCCGGTCCTTCAGGGCGGCGCACATTACCAGCCAGCCGTAGGTGGCGAAGCGCAGCAGGTGGCGCTTGGGATACATGCCGGACTCCCCGTCCCCCCTGGCATAGAGGAAATACTGCCTGAGGAGGGAGGGCAGGTCCTCCCTCATCCTCCAGTAGACCAGGGCGTCCTTGGCCAGTGCGTGGGGGACGCCCTCTCTCTTCCAGGCATGGTTGAAGTACATATCCTCGCCTATCTCCAGCCACTCAGGGTACCCTCCCACCCTCTCCCACACACCGCGGTCAAAGGCCAGGGAGCGGGAGGAGGGCATGAACCTCCCCTCGCGTACCTCCCAGGGAAGGGGAAGGGTAGCGCAGGCGGAGAGCTCCTGGAACCAGTTGTCGCATAGGGGTTGGTAGAAGCCGGCCACCAACAGGATACCGGGGTCCTCCCGCATAGGCCGGAGCAGGTTCTGCAGCCAGGCGGGGCTGAGGATACATCCTCCATCGGTGACGGCGATAAGCGGGTGGGCGGCCAGGGCGACGGCTTGATTCCTCCCCTGCGCTATATTGCTGCCAGGCAGCTCCTCGATGCGGACCGGGAAGGGCGCCTCCTCCGCCAGGGAACGCAGTTTCTCCACCGTGCCGTCGCTGGAGCCGCCGTCCACCACCACCACCTCATTGGGGAGCCGGGTCTGCGCCAGGATGCTTTCCCACCACCCCTCGAGGTTCTTCCCCTCGTTGAGCAGGGTGGCGATGAGGGTGACCTCCGGCTCCCGTCGGCTGGAACCTCCTGCCCCGGACAAGGCCTACCCTCCTTCCATTACCTGGCGGTAGATATCCATCACCTCTGATGCCGCCTTCTCCCAGGTGAAATTGCGGGAGAAGGCCCGCCCCTTCTCCACCATGTCGGAGCGCAGGGAGACATCGCCCACCAGGGTCTCTACTTTATCCGCGATCTCTCTCTCATCCAGGGGGTCCTCCAGCAAAAGCGCCGCGTCCCCTACCACCTCCGGCAAGGAGGCCCGCCGTGAGGTTATCACCGGCACGCCGCGGGACATGGCCTCCAGGGGTGGGAGGCCGAAGCCCTCGTAGATAGAGGGGAATACCAGCATGTCCGCCGCGGCTAGCAGGGAATTGAGGCGCTCGTCGGGGACATACCCGGTGAAGACCACCTCTTCCTCCAGGCCCAGGTCCTGCACCCGCCGGGTGAGCTTACGGTACTCGGTGTTGTGCAGTTGACCCAATCCGCCGCCGCCGATAACCGCGAGTTGATACTCCAGGCCCCTCTCTCGCAGAAGAGAGAAGGCCTCCATCAGGGTGGCCAGGTTTTTGCGAGGATGCAGGTTTCCTACATAGGCCAGGTAGGGTGTGGTGAGAGAATAGGCGCGCAGGGCCGTCTCCACCTCCTCGGGCGAGGGTTCCTCCCGGAAAGCGGGGCTCAGGCCCGGATAGACTACGCGGACCTTATCCTCCGGCAGACCATAGACCCCCATCAGCTCCTCGGCGGTGAAGCGGGAATCCGCCAGCACGCAGCGGGACCTCTCCAGCAGGCGGGGCAGGGCCTTGATGAAACGCCGGATGCCCTTGCTCTGAAACTCCGGGAAACGCACGAAGTTGATGTCGTGTACCGTGGATACCAGGAGCGCCCCCCTCAGGGCCGGCGCCTGGTAGTTGGTGGCGTGGAAGATGTCGAACCCGCCCAGCAGGGATTCGGCGGGAAAAAGGGAGGTCCTCTTCCACCAGTGGTAATACAGGAAATTCGCCGGGAGATTAAACCCTTTGACCTCCACCCCTCTATAGGATGGCGATAAGTCCTTCAAGCGGTGGCCTCCGCGCATGGAGATGGAGAACAAGCTTATCTCGGGCCCGGCCTCCTCCGCCAGAAGGTAAGCTATGAGGTTATCGGTGTAATGCCCTATGCCCGTCTTCTCCAGAAGGAAGGGAGTGCCGTCGAATACGACCTTCATACCTGGCTCTATCCCATCAAATCTTAAAACGTCATTCTGGTACCGCCCTGAGCGAGATCAGGACCACCCCGACCACAATGAGCGCAACACCTGCCCAGTTCCATACGTTGATGGTATAGTTCTCGAAGATCTTGTCGTAGACCATGACCGCGATATAGGTCAGGGCCACGAAAGGATAGGCGATGCCCAGCGGTACCGATGAGAGCACCATGAGCCAGAAAAAGGCGGAGGAGACGAAAAACACCAGTCCCAGGAGGACCATGGGGGTCTTAACGATCTCCTTGACAAAGGTAACCGGCTGCTTCAGAAGATCCGTTCCCTCCAGCCCGCTGCGGTCGGTCAGCGTCGTCATCCCCCGCCTGAGGCAGATCTGGCCGGCCACGGCCAGGGTAACGGCAAAGATTATCAGAACGAAGGACATCGGCTTTACGGCTGCTTGCATATCTCCTCCTTAACCCCGTAGTAGGTGTTCCCTGTCGACAAAGATATAATCGAGCGTATTATACCAGCCCTCAAGGTTGTTTTTTGTGAGGGCCGGGGCTTTTTACCCGGCTTCGGTGAAGAAAGCGGGCTCCTCGATGAGAATGGGAGGTTCCTGCCCGTATCCCTCGAACTCCATCAGGATACCGACGTTGGCGGTTCCCTCGCCCTCCTGCGAGAGGACCTGGCTGACCGTGATGCGCCTGGGAAGGTTGTCCTCCTCGCCTACCCACAGCTCCACATCCATATCCTCCATATACTCGTCCAGGTCGAGTTCGGAGTATTTCTCCTCCAAAGAGGGGTCCTGCTGAAAACGAAGCTGCATCAATTCCTGCCCGCTGACCGTATAACTCAGGTGAGCGCAGCGGACTCCACGCACGTCCTCATACCCCACCAGCTCCAGATTCTCATGCGTACCGGTTAAGGTATCGATGAACTGCCCGTAATCGAAATAGCGGTTTTCCTCCCCGGTGGGAGTATAGTGAACCCAGCCGGTCACGCCTAATTGGGTCGACAACCTCTCCCCCTCCACGAAAGCCGTGGTCCCCCCGTCGACGGTTAGATAGGAGAAGCTGTTCTCCTGCGTCCCCTCGGGAACCTGGGGGCTGTTCAATATCTCCCGGTAATCATAACGCTGCCGGTTTACGAAGATAGTATCCCCCTCGATGTTGATCTGCTGGGTGAACTCATAACTCTGCTCCTCGAAATGCCCCTCGAAATCGTAGTCGATCACCTCTTTGAAATGGAGGTAATTGCCGTCCTGAAGATACTCGCTGGCCGCCTGCCGGCATTCCTCGAGCCAGGTCTCGGCGCTCTTCTCTCCACATCCGGAACCGGCGACGACCGCCGCGGTCACCGCCAGCATCAACAGGATAAACATGACTCTTTTCATCCAGGCTGTCCCTCCTCTACCGGAGTCTTCGCCATTGATCCTCCACACGTGCCTCTCAACCAACATTTTAAGGCTTTCGACGACAAAACCCCCACTTTTGCTCCCCAATGGGGTCAATCCCCAATGGGGTCAAAGCTTCATTCTTCAATTTTTTACATACCCTTATCTAACCCGTGTCTTCCATCATAAAAATTGAAGAATGAAGCTTTGACCCCCTCCTAACGGCCTACTCCCTCGTAGTTGAAGCCCAGGCGGCGGATGGAAAGGGGTTCCAGGCAGTTGCGGGTATCCAGGATAACTTTGCTTTTCATAAGCTCCCCGACGCGGCGAAAATTCTGCATTTTGAACTCGTCCCAATCGGTGAGGATGAGCAGCAAATCCGCGTCCTCGACCGCCTCCAGGGCATTCTCCGTATACTCCAGTTCGGGCAGGACCTGGCGGGCGTTATCCATGGCTTGCGGGTCATAGGCCTTGACCTTCGCTCCACCCTGCATGAGCCTTTTTATCACATCCAGGGCGGGCGAGTCCCTGACATCGTCGGTATTGGGCTTGAAAGCCAATCCCCAGGCGGCCACCGTACTGCCCTCCAACCCTCCCAGGTGCTTCCCCACCTTCTCGGTCATGAGCTCCATCTGCTCCGTGTTGACCTGCATGACCCCTTCCAGCAGATAGAAATGGTATCCGGAACCCTTGGCTATCTCTATCAGGGCCTGGCAGTCCTTGGGGAAGCAGGAACCGCCGAATCCAGGACCGGAGCGAAGGAACTCGAAACCTATGCGGTGATCGTACCCCATTCCCAGCGCCACTTCCTTGACATCGGCGTCGACTTCCTCACAGATGTTGGCGATGGCGTTGATAAAGGAGACCTTGGTGGCCAGAAAAGCGTTGGACGCGTACTTGATCATCTCGGCGCTGGCGGGATCGGTGATGAACAGCGGCGAGTTCAAGGGGCGGTAGAGCTCGGACATGATGCCCGCAGCCTTCTGGCTCTCCGTTCCGACCACTATGCGGTCCGGGTTCATGAAATCCCTCACCGCCGTCCCCTCCCGCAGGAACTCCGGGTTGGAGACCACGTCGAACTCCTCTCCCCCGGCCTTCTCCTTGATGACCCGCTCCACCAGCCGGGTGGATCCCACCGGCATGGTGCTCTTGTTGACGATCACCTTGTACCCGTTTATGGCCGCTGCGATATCCTCGGCCACGTCTATCACGTAGCTCATATCCGCCTCCCCCTCCTCGCCCATGGGGGTCCCGACGGTTATGAAGATGATCTCCGCTTCCATCACTGCCTCATGGGTATCTGTGGTGAAGTGGAGGTTGCGGCGCAGACCACGCTTGAGGAGCTCGGGCAGGCCCACCTCGTATATAGGCACCTCTCCCCGGTTCAAGCTGTCGATCTTGCTCTTCTCCTTGTCCACACCGGTCACCGTGTTTCCCATATCCGCCAGGCAGGTCCCGGTAACCAGGCCCACGTATCCCGTGCCGATCACAGCTATCTTCATATCCCGTCTCCCGTCATCCTCTTCAAATATAGGTAACTCACTTATTCGCCCTGATTTTAAACCCTCGCCTTCCTTGTCCTCAACCGATGGTGTCCTTGTAGGCCTGGAGGGTGAGCTCGGCCGTCCTGTCCCAGGTGTAATCCGCCGCCCTGTCCCGGCCCTTGGAGGCCAGCTCCTCCCTAAGCCCTTCATCATCCACCAGGCGCTGTATTGCCCGCCTTATCTCGCGTTCGTCGGTGGGATCCACCAGGAGGGCTGCTCCCTCCCCCACCTCACGCATGGAAGATGTCCCGGAGGTGACCACCGGGAGGCTCCGCGCCATGGCCTCCAGCACCGGCAGCCCGAAACCCTCGTACAACGAGGGGTAAACGAAAACCGTGGCCCCTCTGTATACAGCCTCCAGCTCATCCCGGGGCAGATAATCCAGCCATCTCACCCCAGGCTGTGCCCGCAGGCGTGAGAGCTCTTTCTCCTCCATCCATCCCGCAGCGCCCACCAGGACCAGCTCGCCGCTCCTCTCCCTCTCATCCTCGCTCAGGGTCGCATAGGCGCTGACCAGGCGAGTGAGGTTTTTGCGAGGCTCCATGGTTCCCACGAAGAGGATATAGCCCGTCCGCAGACCGTACTTGGATAAGACCCTATCCATGGCCTCCTCCTCCACTTCCCGGGGTGGACTAACGCCGAGGGGCACTACCTTCATCCGGGGGTCCCGGTCCCCCGTCAAGGAACACAGGTCCTTATAAGTGCTGCGGGAATCGCAGAGGATGACCTCAGCGTGTCGGAGGACGAGCTTGAGCCCCCTGGCGTGAAAATGCTTCCATTTGCGAGGAAAGGCCCTGGGATACTTGAGAACGGTGAGATCGTGGACGGTGGCTACCAGGGGGGTGTGAGAAGGAGGATAAACCAGTGAGGGAGCATGCACCAGGTCGAGTTGGCCCAGGTAGCGCTCCAGGGGAGGAAAGCCCAGGGTATGCCAGGACATCCCCATGACGTCCCTGCGGAGGGGAAGGCGCACCTCCTCCACCCTTTCCAGGTCGGGAAAAAGGGGCTCTCCCGCTGGCCCGTGATGGGCCAGGACCAGGGAGCCCTCATCGAGTCTTACGGCCAGTTCGGGTATGATACGGCGCAGATAGGTAGCGATGCCGCCGGGCTGCTTGTAGTAAACCTGGTCCGCGAAGATGGCAATGCGCATCGCTTATTCTCGCTCCCCCATGCGTCGTCGATCAAACCCGAGAGGAAAACCGGGGGGCAGGAAGGTATTTCCTCCCCCCGGCGCGATATTCTACCCCTATCTCACCCGCAGGGCAAACCGCTCAAGGCAGCGAGTTGGGAAGGTTGGGGTAATCGGGAAGCTGCTGCTGCCATCCCACGTACTGGTACCAGGAGGGATGGGGGTTGCCCTGGTATTTGAAAAGGCCGTAGTAGGCATCGTCCCAGGAGGTCCCGGGGTCCTCGTCCATGGCGCGGTAGACCCAGATCTTCTTGCATCCGGCCCCGAACAGCCCGCCTATTCCCTGGGCCCCGATGGCTTCCGCCTGCTTTTCCTCGCTGTAGACCCCTTGCACGGTATCGTGGTGATTGGGCCATCCGCACTCGGTGACGGTCACCTCGTGCCGGATATTGTGCGCCTGGAAGGTGCGGGTCATGTAGGCATAATGCGGGCCCCAGTTCCAGGGACTCTTGTAGGGATGGATGGCCAGCATGTCGCAGGAGCCGTGGAACCCGATTAACATGTTGATATCCAGGGTGGTGCGGGAGTTGGGCGGCAGCGCCACCCTCTTCTCAAGCACCTCTCCCCTGATCATCATGAAGGTCAGGTCCACGGCCACCGCCTCCGGGTTGGGGTTCTGCAGGCACAGGTACTCCTGGATGGAGAAGCCGGTGCACCCCTCCGCGAAGTACCAGGTGTCGGAGGCGCCGTTGGCACCCAGCACGTCATGGCCGCCGGGCCATACGCCGTTGTAGTCGAAGTACATGGGACGCTCGGCGATGAAGTCCTTGTCCGACGTCAGGGCCACCGAGACGTCCTTCTCCGGCTCCACCTGGTCGTTGACCTTGATGGTGGTGCGGGAGTGGGGATCCAGGGTATAGCTCATGAGCTGGTTGTCCCCCTGGCCGGGGCCGAACATGTAGGTGGCGTTGACGGCGATGGCCTCCGGGTTGGGGTTCTGCAGGCACAGGTACTCATCGAAGCCGTTGCGGGTGGTGCCCTCGGCGAAGTACCAATCCTTACCCGCCTGGTTGGCGCCCACGACGTCGTGGCCGCCCGCCCATACGCCCTGGTAATTAAAGTACATGGGGCGCTCGGCGATGAAGTCGCCGCTGGACGAGAGGGCGACGGAGACGTCCTTCTCCGGCCCCACCTGGTCGTTGACCTTGATGGTGGTGCGGGAGTTGGGGGGCAGGGTGTAGCTCATGGCCTGGTTTCCGCCCTGGCCGGGGCCGAACATGTAGGTGGCGTTGACGGCGATGGCTTCCGGGTTGGGGTTCTGCAGGCACAGGTACTCGTCGAAGCCGTTGCGGGTGGTGCCCTCGGCGAAGTACCACCAACCGGAAGCGGCGTCGGCCCCCAGCACGTCGTGGCCGCCGCTCCATACGCCGTTGTAGTTGAAATACATGGGACGCTCGGCGATGAAGTCACCGCTCGATGTAAGGGCCAGGGACACGTCCTTGTCCGGTCCCACCTGGTCGTTGACCTTGATGGTGGTGCGGGAGTTGGGGGGCAGGTCGTAGGAGGCGACCTGGTTGTCCCCCTGGCCGGGCCCGAACATGTAGGTGGCATCGACGGTGACGGCGGTAGTGTTGGGATTCTGCAGACACAGCCACTGGTCGAAACCGCCCCTGGTGCATCCCTCCGCGAAGTACCACTGGTTGGAGGCGGCGTTGGCCCCCAGCACGTCGTGGCCGCCGCTCCAGGCGCCCGAGTAGTTGAAGTACATGGGGCGCTCCGCCACTATGGGCTTGTCCGCCTTCACCTCGACGGATACGTTCTGCCCGGGGCGATCCACCTCGTTGAAGAGCTGCAGGGTGAGGTCGGCTCCTACGTTGGGATCATCGGTGAGGGTGTAGATGAGGGAACCACACATCACCTGGCCGGTGGGGTCGTTATCCTTTATCGCCGCGTAGCCCAGCTGCAGTATGGGCAGGTATTCCGTCTCCACCTGGCCTCCGAAATGGTATATGTCGGGGCCGAATTCCTGGACGGCCCAGGAATCGCGGTCCCATCCGGGCTCGTTCCATATCTCGTAGAAGTCCACCACGGGGCCATAGCGCTGTGCCACCGCGGCGCAGAAATCGTACCAGTAAGCCAGATTGGTGGGCGGCGCTTTGGGCGCGAAATCCCCGTAGGAGGCATCCTGGCACCAGGCGGGGGTGCCTCCGTGCAGCAGCAGCAGGATGGAATCGCAGCCGTCGGCCAGCCTGCTGTTTATCTCCTGGTCGAAGAAAGTCCAGTCATAGGTCCCCTGTGAAGGCTGGACCTGGTCCCATCTCATATATACCTTGTGATGGCGGATCCATTGCCTGTCCGACAGCGAGACCTTGGCCGCCATATTGGTGGAGTAGTGCCTGGCGTCCAGGCCCAGAAGAGTCCAATCTTTAGCTCCACCGGCTGCCTCCAACCCGTCCTGACCTAAACCGGGCAAGCCTACAAGCAAGGACAAGGCCAGAACGAAAACGGCGGTAAGAATAAAGATGCCTTGGATGGATTTGAGCCTCACGATTTCCCTCCTGCCTCTATGGTACCGGTCGCATCTCCTATAATATTGAACTCGGCATTTCGGTCACAAATTATAACGAACCATTCGCGCATCTATTTACATCCAGTTCGAGATTCGACCTGTAAAAGGCTTATTCCTTTGACGGAAAGTATATGTTTATGTTCCTTGTGATATCTTCTGTCCGTTTGTCACGGCTTCCAGCTTTTTCTCCAGTTCCACCACCAGGCGGTCCCACCCCCGGGTGGACAGCACTTTGTTTCGCCCCTGCTCTCCCATCTCCCGAGCTTTTTCCGGGTCTCGGATGAGCTCCAGGGCCCTGCGGCCATAGTCCTCGGCGTCACTGCACAGATACCCGTCCACCCCATGTTCTATGAGGCCGCGGGCGGCGGCGCAGTAGGCATTGCCCAGGACCGGCTTGCCCCTCAGCCAGGCCTCGCAGAAGACCAGGCAGAAGCTCTCATGCAGGGAGGGGAAGAGAAACACGTCACAGGCGTCGAAGGCGTCCAGGACCTTAGCCCGGGGCTGAGCGCCGAGGTAATAGACCCCCTCTCCGCTCACCGGCAGGTTATCCTCATCGGGCCCCACCATGGCCAACGCGGCCGGGCTGCCGCTATCCCTGACCTTCTGCAGCGCGGCAATGGCCTCCCTGTAACCCTTATAGACGTTTTTGCGCGCCACCCACAGCAGGAGGGGATTGTCCTTGAAACCGAACTCCCTCCTGAAACGGTCCCCGTCGATATCTGGAGACGAGAACTCCTCCAGGTCATATCCGGGTCCCACGGCGAAGGCGTCGAATCCCCAGCCCTCCATGAGTTCCGCGATAACCGGCGAATTGGCCTCCACCCCAGCCGCGTTCTCCAGGACCTCCCTGAAATGAAACCAGTAGTGATTGGGGTCCCGGGTATGGAAAAGGGGAAAGGCGATCATGGGTTTTCCCGCCCGGCTGGCCGCTCTCCAGGCCAGGTTCATGGTGGACATGGGGACCATGGAGACGAAGACGAGGTCGAAATCGCGAGCGGCCGCCATCACCTCCTTCTCCATCTGGGGGGAGCGGGGCCCCATCAGGTACTCGTGCCAGCGAGAGGTGCGCTTAGGCCGGGATTCCGACGCCCCCCATAACACCTTGCCTATGGCCTCCTCGGGGCCGCTCTCCAGGAACTCCGTCCACCCTCTTTCCAGGCCCAGCTCGCGTTCCCCCACTCCGTCTGCCACCGTGACCTTGCGAACGGCTACCCCGAGCTCCCGGTCATCCTCGGGAGGCCGGACCGAACGAGGCACCCTCAGGCTCACCACCGCGCTGTCGCAGGGGGCGAACTCCATGCGCAGCTCTCTCGGCTTGCCCTTCTCCAGCTCGTACTCCCAGGAACCCCTGCCCACTATCTCCACATTAAGGTGGCTGTCCAGGTAGGAATAGGTCGTCAGGGCCAGTTCGGTGAGTTCTTCTCCTCCCACCACCAGCTCCGCCTTCCCCTGCGTCCATCTTGCCGGGCCGTCCTCCCAGCTCTCCGCGGCGTGCCACCCTGATAGAAAACAGTGTTCACGGGTGTCTCCCACCGCCTCGGACATGAGGGCCAGGAAATCGGGGCTGCTCCTCTCCCTCTTCATGAGGGCGTTCAAGTCCCCTATCATCCTCTTTGCCTTGCGCGGCCGGGGATTGCGGACAGTGAAACGCTTGATGGTAACGCCGTTGTCCTCCTCGCTCCCTGGCGGCAGGAAGTTATCCCATACCAGGTAGCTGAAGGGAGACAAGACCATGCGATGGGTCCTGGTGGTGTACACATCCACCTGATGCCCTCGCCGGGCCAGGCGGATCATAAGTTCCCGCAGATACCTCTCGCCCCCGCCGGCGATATCCTCGCCGTAGCGGTAGGTCACCAGCATGATGCGCATTTTTATCACTGGTCTTTCGTTTAGATACAGCCAATGATTTCGGTGGTTAGATTACCTGAAAACGGGGACATAAGTCCACTCTCGGCATTGATTCCTTTATGCTTTTTGCGGCGGAATCGGCTCGGTCCAGGTCCTCTCCTCGATCAGCCTGAGAAGCCTCTTTCGCTTCTCATCATCCAGTGCCGAGAGGTCGAAGTCCTCCTCCCCGGTATAAAAGCCGGTGTCGGCCGCACCCGCGGGATCCAGGTTTTCACTTATCTTCTTCTGCCAGTGGTTGTAATGACCCAGCAGGGGGTTGAAGAGCTTGCGCATACGTGGCTCGAAGTTGAAACCCTGCTCCATGCATTGTTCGATGGCGGTGATGGCGAAATCCATACTCAGGGGATCGATGGCCTCCAGGTGCCGCTGGTTGCGTGGGTCGTAGGTGAAGATCTCCTCGCAGTGAGCGTAATGGGAATTCTCGTAAAGAGTGGTAAAGGCACAGTCTCCCATGTCGTCCAGGATGCCGCCAGCTTCGATCCATTCCCTCTTGGTCGCCTCGCAGCGGTCCGCGTATTCCACCAGCACATCCCAGGTCTCGTCCTTGGGCCAGCCGGTGGAGAACTGTCCCCCCACCCGGTAGATAAGGGGGATTATAGTCACCCTTATGAAGTTCATCCAGAACATGGATCCCAGGGAGGGGGTGGACTGGAAGAGCTCCAGTCCCAGTCCACCGCATTGGGAGATGATCTCCTTCATGGCCAGCTCCTCATATCTCATCTCCTGCGGCGAGTCGGCGGCCATGACCACCATCAGCAGGTATTTCAGGGAATCCCTCACCACCGCCCTCAAGGCCGGCTTTACCCTTATCTTCTTGAACAGGTGAGGAAGCAGGCATAGGAAGTATGAGGGCATGGGCGACTTGCTCACCAGGTAGCCTATCTCCGCCTCCCCTACCTTGTACCCGGCATCGGCGAACCTCTTCTCATCCGGGAAGAAACACATGTAGAACTTGAGCTCTCGCGGGACCTCGGCACGGAAATCGAGGAGCTTCCCGCTGCCCTCTGTTTGGGGCGGTCCCGGCCAGTGGAACAGCTTGAGGGCGCACCTGGTGTAGACGCCGTTGCCCCCCATGGCGCCGACGTAACCCCGCATTATCCCCCGCAGGGAGGGTCCGGGTCCATCCGCGCAGAACCACCCGCCGCCGCAGCCCAGGGCCCCCAACCGCAGCAGGTCCCCGGAGGGCAGGACCCATTCCACCCCCATCAGGTTGCGGGGACTGTAGCTCATGAAGGGGCCATCCCACCCCACACCCCAGCAGGCGGTGGCGCTGGCCAGGGGGGAGCAGGCGGGCCCGGCCCCGATAATATGGGTGTTCAGTCCCAGCTTCATGGCCTCCGCCTGCAGCTGGGCGCCGTTGACATAGGGCTCCACCACAGCGTACATATTCCTGTCGTCTATCTCCAGGATGCGGTCCATGCGGCGCAGATCTATCTGGACCACATCATCCGTGGTGGGGCCGCCGTGGGCGCCCCAGCCGGTGGAGAAGGCTTTGAACTTAAGGCCGTGCTTGTTACATGCCCTCACCACCACCTGTATCTCCTCGGTGGAGGCGGGGAGGGCTACCGCCACCGGACGGTGCACCCATATGGCGGGATCGGTGTTGAAGGATGGCTGCCAGGCGTAACCATCCAGTACGGAAGGTTCTCTGGATACATTGCTTGAGCCTAGAGCGTCCTCCAGTTCCTTGTAAGCCGTGTCGGAGATCATCCTCCGCAGTTCCTTACTATCGGTTTTCCAGGGAGGCTACGGCGATCCCCAACAGCCTCTGGTCCTCTATCTCCAGCTCCCTCTGGGGAAGGAAGGGGTTAAGGACATCCAGTTCGACCTCCAATGTCCCGTTCCCGACATCCTTGGGAACGGGTATCTTCTGAAGGTGGGAATGGTTGGGGACCTCGAAGGTGGATATAGGACGCCCGTTCACCTTTAGGGCGACCTGCGTCAACTCGGAGGGATGTGCCATCAGGGTGCGCAGGACGATCTGGTTCCTCTTTCCGCCGCCCCGCACGAAGACGGTGGCTTTCTCGCCCATCCAGCGGAAATCCACCCCCCTCACATCCACCTCTCTCTCGTACCAACCTGCTCCCAGCTGCCCGTCCCTCTCCTTGGCCATTACCACCTTCCTGGGCAAGCGGTGGCCGTCGCCGGCCTGGTCGTCTTTCTTGAACCGGGGGTCCTCACCTATGGGGGGTTCGCCAATCTGGGGACACAGGACCCCATCGGACATCAGCTCGTAGTCGGTGATCTTACGGCGCCTGGCTATCTCCCGCCTCCGGCTGAGGGTGCCCGGCAGATACATGAGGTTCCAGCCTATGGCCTGGGCCATGCGCAGCGGTAGGACGATCTTCTGTTTTGTGTTCAAGCCGTTGGCCATCTCCCTGTAGATGCGGTGGGTGAACCAGTAGGCCAGCTCGCGGCGAACCCACTTGAGCGTGTCCGCCTCCATGTTCTTCAAGGAAGCGCGCAGCCGGTTGCGTTCGTACAGGTAGAGGTTGCGCATCCAGTTCTTGCCCATGGTGAAGGAGAGGTGGTGGTTAGCCATGGCCACCGGCTCGTAGACGACCTTGTAGCCGTAGATGTTCATCCTCCATCCCAGGTCCGCGTCCTCGAAGAGGTAGCGGAAGGGCTCGTCGAATCCTCCCACCTCGTCGAAGACCGATTTCTTGATCATCATGGCCGCCGAGCAGGCATACATCACCTGGGTATTGCGAGAATAGGAGTCCGAGTCGTCTTTGAAAATGCCCCGGTCCCAGGCGTATCCCAGCAGATTGACCAGTCCGCCGGTGCTGTTGAGCAGGGAATGGTACCCGTTGAGGAGGATATGCGACGCGCAGGCCCCAACATCCTCATCGCTGCCCCTGAGGCGGCTGTACATGGCCTGCAGCCACCCCGGGCCCAGTTCCACGTCGTTGTCCAGGAAGGCGATGTATTCTCCACTAGCTCTCTCGGCGCCGACGTTTTTTACCGCTGCGGGTCCCATATTCCTGCGGTTGATCACCAGCTGCACCTGGGGATACTTCGTATTGATAAGTTCCACACTGTTGTCGTCGGACTTATCGTCCACGACGATTACCTCGTAAGGTACATCTGTAGCCTGGGATAGTATCGAGTCCAGGCAGGAAGGCAGAAGATTCTCCCCCCTGTAGTTGGGGATGATCAGGCTGACTTGGGGTTCGCTTTTCGCGTCTATTGTCCCTGAGACCTCCCACATTGTTGCTTTGTTTGACGTTTTTAGTATTTATTACCTAATGCCCTCAAATCAAGTGCTTTAAACACCTGCGTATAAGTATACTTCCGACAGGGGAAAAGGTTCCACCTTCAAGACCCCCTCACACTCTATCCTGAAGCGTATCTCCTCCTCGCCTCTGCTGCAGCAGAGTATGGGTATATCCAGCGTTTTTCTCCTGGAAATCCTGGGCATCTCATTGCGGTTTATCAGCCTGGAGGCGTTTATACATGAGCTTTCCGCGGAGACGCCCAGGCAGTGTACCAGCCGGCCGACGGCTGGACCCCCTCTCGCCGGCTGGGTGATCCCGACCCTCATATTCAGGCGGTGTACTCCCCGCGGCAGCGTTATAGGGTCGCTCTCCCAGGTGCCGTCTTCCGTACGCAGGAAGGTTCTCGAGATGGTCATCAGCTCGCCTCTAGCCCCGGCGGGATTGCCGACCTTCTCGAAGGCCGTGCAGTTCCATATCCCATCCCTGGCGGAGTCAAGGTCCCGGTTTATTATCCTCTCCTTATCCCCGCGGCGGATGAAGCCGTTCTGGTTGAAGACGGAGGTCCACCAGTCGAAGGAGGCCATGACCAGGTGGCCGTGGATGGGGATGCCGTTGGCATCGGTGTAGAGATGCTTGAAGGGCACCAGGTCTATTATGTTGTCCTCATACAAGGGCAGGTATTCATCGCCGACCTTTCCCCCGTTGATGCCGTCCGGGCCGTAAGGATTGGAGCCCAGGGAGGGGATGCTGGCCCAGACCCATCTCCTGGCCACCCTGCGCAGTTCCCGCATGGTCTTACTTATATCTATAGGCGGAACGTGCTCCAGCGTCTCCAGGACCAGGACCAGGTCGAAGTATTGCGCGGGAAAGGCGATATCCGTGCAGGTACCTACCTTGAGCCAGGTGGAGATGCCTGTGGGGGCGGCCTCGACAGCGTACTCGCTTATGTCGATACCCCATGCCTCCATGCCGCGGGAGTGCAGCGCGCCCACCTGGAATCCCTTGGCACAACCCACGTCCAGCACCCTCTTAGGCGCGAAGAGCTCCTGTGACAGCTCCGCCACCTGCTGGAACTCGCCGATATCGGCGTAGACGTCACCATAGCCGCTTTCCTGCAGCGGGTCCTTGGGCTTGTCGAAATAATCCTCCCCGTAGAAAAAAGGGGTCTGCAGCAGGCGGTACATGATCCTCTTGGGGACATAGGGGGTTATCTTGCGCAGGACTTTTCGCATATGGAACTTTGCTATGCATAGGAAACGCCAGATAAAGGTGCTGCCCACCACCCTTTTAACTCTCTGCTTGATGGCCATCTTTCCCCTTTCTGAGCCCGAAGGATTCTGTCTGTAAAAAGGCCTATCCCGACCACTTTCCTGACAAATATCAAAACCCGGTCTTAAGTGCGGCTTTGCTGCCGTCGAATACTAGAGTAAAGTATGAAATTTTTCATATTGAATTGCGTTTCTTAGGTTGTGCATACCTAATGATAGCAAAAAGGGGAGGCCGAAAATGGTAATGCGCGGAGTTATTAGATTAACCCTTATCCTTGCCTTGATATTCGCGATGGTATTGACCCTGGGCATAACCCTGGCTCCCAAACAGGCCAACGCCTATACCTTCCCCAAAGAGTGGTCACAGGAATGGGTGCTGGACGCGGGCAGCATGTTCAAACACGCCTCCCCCACCCTGGCCGATATAGACGGCGATGGGAAGCAGGAGATCCTGGTGGGCAACGCCGGCGGGCATCTCTACTGCGTCAACCATGACGGCAGCGTCCGCTGGACCTTCTACACCGGCGCACCCATCCAGTCCACCCCCATGGCCGTGGACGTCAACGGCGACGGCAAGGTGGAGATCTGGTTCGGCTGCGATAACGGCCTGCTCTACGGGCTGGACTATCAGGGACAGTCCCTTTCGCAGTGGGGATGGCCCCAGAGCCCGGGAAACGCCTTCGGTTATAAAGAGGTCTTCCCCTCCCCCTCCTGCGGCGACCTGGACGGCGACGGCGACCTGGAGATCGTGGTGGGTACGTGGGGCCATTACGTCACCGCCTGGCATTATCAGGGGCCCCTGTTCTTCCAGTATTACAACGCCGATTCGGTATGGTCCTCCTCCGCCTGCGGCGACATCGACCTGGACGGCAAGGACGAAGTGGTCATCGGGGCCGACTGCTGGAGCGGGCCCAACTGGCCCTGGCCCCGCGGCGGCCTGCTCTACGTGCTGGAGGACGCCGGCAACATCAAGCCCGGCTTCCCCAAGTGCCTGCCCCAGGTGATATGGTCCTCGCCTGCCCTGGCCGACCTGGACCGCGACGGCTTCCTGGACATCGTGGTGGGCACGGGGCTCTTCTGGCAGAACCATACCCCCGGCGCCAGCAATTTTCTCGCTTACGCCGACGGCAAGCACGTCTATGCCTTCAACTACAAGGGGGACAACCTCCCCGGCTGGCCGGTGAACACCGGCGATAACAACTTCGGCTCCCCCGCGGTGGCGGACCTGGACAACGACGGTTATTACGAGGTGGCCATCGGCTCCATGGACAACAATATCTACTGCTGGGAGCATAACGGGCAGGTGAAGTGGGTACGGCAGGCCTGGCCGGTCCAGAAGATGGGTTCCCCGGCCATAGCGGACATCGATTCCGACGGCGACATGGACGTCATCCTCGCCGAGGGGCTCTCCATCTTCGCCTACGACGCCTACGGCAACCTCTCCCTGGACTGGGACGTGGGCGGCAACGTGTTCAACTGCGTGGCGGTGGGGGACCTCGACGCCGACGGGATGACGGAGATGGTACTGGCCGTGGGCTCGGACGGGCAGCCGGGACGGTTGTTCTGCTTCCAGTCCGGCCCCTTCGATCCCTCAAAAGCCGCCTGGCCCATGTTTCAGAAGAACGCCCGCCACAGCGCGTCCTACTCCCATGAAGAGGTGCCGGACATGTGGCCCCCCGAGCAGGTCAAGAGCCGCAGTTTCCTGGCGGAGGGATATACAGGAGCGGGCTTCAACGAGTACATCCTGCTCATGAATCCCAACAATTACCAGATAACGGTGCAGATACGCTACATCCTGGCCAGCGGCCTGTCGGTGGTCAAGGTGATAAACATCGCCCCCATGTCGCGCACCACCGTGCCCGTCAACTCCACCGTCGACGGGCAGGACGTGAGCACCTCCATCATCTCTAATGAACCCGGCCTCATCGCCGAGAGGGCACTGTACTTCAACTACAACGGCGCCTGGGCCGGCGGCCATAACGTCATGGGGACCGATAATCCCCAGACGGAGTGGTACTTTGCCGAGGGATGCACCAGGCCCGGTTTCAACACCTGGCTCTGCCTGCAGAACCCCGGCGAGGTCGCCGCCAACGTCACCCTGGATTACTACTGCGGCGACGGGGCCAACGTGAGCAAGCAGGTGAGGGTGGGAGCGCGCTCCCGTTACACCGTGGCCGTGCACGAAAACGGCGAGGGCATCGGCACCCACAACTCCGAGCACGGCGACGTGTCCATCAAGGTAAGCTCGGACCAGCCCATCGTGGCCGAGCGGCCCATCTACTTCAACTACAACGGCGCCTGGCCCGGCGGTCATAACGTCATGGGAGCCAGCTCTCCGGAGACGGAATGGTACTTCGCCGAGGGATGCACCCGTCCCGGCTTCCATACCTGGCTCTGCCTGCAGAACCCGGGCAACTCCGCTGCCAACGTCACCCTGGACTACCTATGCGGCGACGGTGCCAACGTGAGCAAACAGGTGACGGTGAAGCCGAAGTCCCGCGCCACCGTGGCCGTACATCAGGACGGGCAGGGTATCGGAGTGCACGACAACCCCCATGGCGACGTGGCCATAAAGATCGGCTCGGACCAGCCTATCGTGGCCGAGCGGCCTATGTATTTCAATTACTCGGGCGCATGGCCCGGCGGCCACAACGTTGTGGGTTCCCCCCTGCCCCAGACCGGCTGGTTCTTCGCCGAGGGATGCACCAGGCCCTCCTTCCAGACCTGGCTCTGCCTGCAGAACCCCGGTGATGCGGCGGCTAAAGTCACCCTGGACTACCTCTGCGGCGACGGCGCCAACGTGCGAAAGCAGCTGACGGTGGCGCCTCGCTCCCGCGCTACGGTGGCGGTGCATCAGGACGCGTGGGGTATCGGTACCCACGATAACGCCCATGGGGACGTATCCATCAACATCAGCTCCGACCAGCCCATCGTGGCCGAGAGGCCGGTCTACTTCATCTACAACGGATACATACCCGGCGGCCACAACACCTTAGGCTACCCCACCCAATAAATGGGGCCTGGCCCCCGCATCCGCATAACAATCCGGATGGGGTCAAAGCTTCATTCTTCAATTACCATGATGAAAGACACAAGTTGTGATAAGGGTATGCAGAAAATTGAAGAATGAAGCTTTGACCCCCTTCTTGTTTGTTTGGATTTATGCGGATAAGGGGGCCTGGCCCCATCTTTTAAGCTTTGCGGGCGAGGCGGGAGAAATGCAGAAAGGCCTTGAGGGTGAGGACGCAGGAACGCAGGTCGGTGAAGACGGGTATGCCGAACTCCCTCATGCGGTCCTCCAGTATGTCGAAATAGCGCTGGTCCCCGAACATCCAGGAGACCACGGCCTTGCCGCTGCAGCGAACCCCGTCCCCTATCTCGTCAAAGGGAAAGTGCTCCAGTATACGAGAGGCGAAGGGCAGCAGGATCACTCCATCGATACGGTCGTCTTCGAGCACCGCCTTTAATGAATCGCTGAAGGCGTTAAAGCCTTTCTGTTCGATGGCGGGCCAGATGTCCACGGGATTTGCCGGAGGCATCCAGTCGGGAAATACCTTCGACAGCTTCTGCAGTGTTTTGGCCTCTAACTCCGGGACCTGAAGCCCGAAGTCGCGGATCAGGTCGGTGGTGACCACACCACCGCCCCCGGTCACGGTGATAAGGGCCACATTGTTTCCGCTTGAAGAGGCCATATTAAATGGCTCGGGGTGGAGAGAGAAGGCCTTTCCCAGGTTCATGAGATCCAGGAAATCGTGCACCCTTATCACCCCGGCCTGATGCAGGGCCCCGTCCACCACCTCGTCCGTACCGGCCAGGCTGGCGGTGTGGGACAGGGCGGCCCGGGCCGACTCCTCATAACGACCCGATTTCAGGACCACCAGGGGCTTCTTTCCCGCCATGCCCTGGGCCACCTCCAGGAAGCCCTGTCCGTCGTCGATGGACTCCAGATAGGCCACTACCGCTTTGGTCTTGGGGTCCTCGGCCAGGTACCTGAGGACCTCCACCTCCCCCACGTCAATCTTGTTGCCGATGGCGCAGGCTTTGCTCACCTTGAAGAACCCTGATAGCACGTACTGCAGGGTGAAGCCGGCCGCCAGCATGCCGCTCTGCGCGATGATTCCCAGGGAGCCTGGCGCGAGCTTCTTGTCCGCCTCGGGAGCGCGCATGAAGGGGGTGAAGATGAAGGGATCTGTGTTCACCAGGCCGGTACAGTTAGGTCCCCAGAGGCGCAGGCCGGAGTGGGAGGCTATCTCCTGGCATCTCCTGGTAAGGTTCTTGCCCTTCTCCCCCACCTCGGCGAAACCGCCGGATTCCAGAACCGCCGTCTTCACCCCGGCGGCGGCGCAATCCTCCAGTACGCCCGGAACACTGGCGGCGGGGACGAAGACGATAGCCATATCCACCTTACCCTCCAACTCGCGTACGGAGGAGTAGCACTTTTCACCCAGGATCTCCTCTCTGCTGGGATTGACCGGGTAAACCGGACCGGAGAAGGACTCGAGCATGTTGGCGATTATGTTGTAGCCGCCCTTGGCCTTATTGGGGGTGGCCCCCACCACGGCCACGCTGCCGGGGGCGAAGAAATAATCCATACCAGTGCGATTCGACATACTTCATACCCTCCTGCTGTTCGGCGACGACAGTGACGACGAGAGCCCACGGAACCGCGGTTCTCCGCTGGCCTGATGCCCTTGACATAATATCTTATAACAAAGGGAGTTTTGAATAATAAAGTCGTTTGGATAGAATATACTGCAAATTGCCGGGGAAGCCGTTTGGCGGGTCCGGGAACGGTGCCTGGAGGTGTCTCAAGGCACCAAGGCCCGAAGCCCTCGAGGAAATGGGATCGCGATGAAAGTTCTCAAAGAGCACCTTCTG
>Ga0180434_10002520_pt1 | contig 24257 bp, 31 predicted proteins | sample SS_ome_7_FD_132453 | JGI IMG/M metagenome (GOLD analysis project Ga0180434, IMG submission 132453) | Hypersaline lake sediment archaeal communities from the Salton Sea, California, USA - SS_1_D_2 metaG | ecosystem: Environmental > Aquatic > Non-marine Saline and Alkaline > Hypersaline >... | reverse complement strand
GGGGCATAACGCGGTGCTGTTCGATGAGTTCTCTAAGTTGTTTTGGATGCGCCCCCTTCATAGCATCGATTTGCTTCTCGCCCCGAATCAGAGCGTAGCTCGGGAGCGACCGGACCGACTCGACCGCCTGGATCAGTCCCCGCGCCGCATCCACGTCAATCTTCACAAACCAGACATCTCTAAACTCTGTCGCCAAAGCTGTTAACTCGGACTCCATTCGACGACACGGAACACACCATGTCGCCGAAAACGCCACGATAATCAGCTTTTGATCTCCCGCCGCCTGGTAGATCCGGTCCCACGATTCAGGCGTGTGAACTCGATGAATCACGCCTGTGTTGGGCTTGTCCGCGCTAGACATCTTATCTACCCTCTACCCCTCTTGCATTTCTAGTGGCTCTCCGCAATGGAATACAGATTGTGTCACTTCATAGAAAAAGTGTCATCGGTAGGCGACTGGGATCATATCCAACAACTTTGTCTGTGTGATTTCGCTCATTCGTCAAAAGGCAACGGGGTCGGCGCATTCTCTTGACGATTAGTCAGTCCCTCGAGCTTAATAAGGTCGGACCAGGACTCAAGTAGCCCCCACGTCATCCACTCTGGTAGCTCATCCTTGATGCCCAAGTCGTACGCTTTACTGGTGTCAAGGTTGTTGTGCGCGCAGATGCCGTCATCAATCTCGTCAGCCAAATGCTTAAGCGCTTCGAGTTCGGTCAGTTCGGCGAACGGATCTTCGTCGCCATAATGCCACCTTGGCGGCTCGGTACTCTTCTTTTTTGCCTCTTGAACCTGTTGTTGGTGATGTTCCCATTCTTTCTTCATGTACTCTCGGCGCTTGATTTCCTTGGCCCATGCGATGGGCTGGAGATGCTCGGTCATCATCTCCATCACGGTGAGATCCTCGTGCTGGAGCCGGTGGAGGTCTTCACGGGAGAGTCCCAGGTGCTTGAGCAGTTCGTCATACGGCTGAATCGGTGGCTTGGGAGCTGTGGCTGCGTCCGACATGGTAGGAGTGCTTAGTAATATTGATAGAGTTATGGTTCAATTTGTCGGGGGGTGACTCGCTACGTCTCGCTCCCTCGAACCCTCACCAATAATCCACCAGCATCCTACGGGCGCAATTCTGGAACGTAACTAACCTCAATGCAGGGTCATATATTGAATATCTATTCGTCTCAAATTAGAGGCATACGCAAAAGCAACACGATGGCATCGTGCACGCCGCAGTGGGCTGATCTATGGGAAGGACGACCGCGGGCCCAGGCACATGGTCAAGCCTGAGTGGTACAATGTTTGGAACGAGCAAGACGTGGTCGAACACGTCGGGCGGGTGTTGGGGGTGACGAAGCAAGAGGCGGAAAAGCGGGACCGACACTGGGTCTACTCAGCCGAGGGCAAATGCCTGCTGGTGGTGTCTATCGGCAAGAACATGTGGGGATTGGTGCTGGTACACGAGAATGGCCGTGTGCAACAGGGGCAGTACCTGTTTCGTCACAAGTTTCACCACCAACACTCGGCGTTTGATGGGCTGTACTTCTACTGGAACGTGTACTACCCAAAGACGTGGGACTTTATGCTGGGCAAGAGCTTTGCGCCTTACTGGACGTCGATCCAAACGGTACAGAAGTTTGACGGCTGGCACCGCAAGTACTGGGGAATGGCTGGTGGTGGGATCGGGGTGATGTACGACCTGTCGCAAATCAAGTGGGCGCCTTTGGCCCCACCCAAGGGCTACCCGAAGTTCAACTGGGTTCGACCAAAGGAGTTTGTCAAGCCGAAGGAGACTCAGGCGGTGATGACGCGGTGGCAGGGAATGAAAGGGAAGGATACGACGACGACAAAGGATGACGATTGAGAGACTGGTATCTTAAGGGGGGGTCCGCCCCGATAGCCTACCCGAAGTTCAACTGAGTGCGGCAGCGGCGGATGACGAAAGAGTGAGAGGCCTGCGGGAATGGATTGTCAACTAGCGGGGGGGTCGAAATTGATTGCCTATTCGGATACTTTTTCTCTTAGTAGCTTTCGACGACACACCGATGCCGCTTATTCTCAGCAACCACGAAGAGGCCCCTGAGGTCCGACGACAATGGGTACAAAACTTTCACACCACATTCAACGGAGAACTGGCTTCGCAAATGACCGCATCAGCCGAGTTTGCCCGCATGACCACCGACAACGTGCGGTCATTGGCAGCCTACCCGAACGACTGCGAAAACGTAAACACGTTGATCACTAGTGCTCTGGAGGAAGCAAACGATGTGAATTCGGAGTGGGATATCAGCCCCGTGGAGGCCACCCGTCTCCGCCTCTTGCTTCGCTACACGGAGAACCTACGCCAGTGGCGAATTGTCGCCACCCGGGCGCATCGGCAGTGGCGATTTGATGAGGACTATGGCTCTGGTCATAAGGATCCGTACTTCGAACTGCCAAAGGATGGGTGGGAGGAACGAAGCAACATCGAGAGAGCACTACACGAGCTGGAAAAGTACACCGATGCGTTGCCACAAGGCTGGCTTGGCAGTGTGTTTGGGGAAGAAGAGGTGGAAGTGGTGTTTGACGCAGGAGATGCGGCGGGGGAAGGGGCGGGGAGTGGTGAGCAGGCCGCTATGGGCGGTGAAGGCTGGGCGTCGGGGTTGGTCGACTACAGCGACGCCGAGAGCGAAGATGGCGAGAGTGAAGAGGGCGAGAGTGAGGATGAGGAGGAGAGCGAAGACGACTTTGTGCTGACGATTGATGGGCAAGCGACGTACAATGGGCAGCCCATAACGGAAGGATACCGGATCGGCGACGTGTTCCCAGGCGGCGAAGCTGAGGAAGAGGAGCCGGGTAGCGAATCGGACGGTAGCGACGATTTGGATGACCTGGATCTGATGAATGTCATTTGGGAGGAAGACCCACTGACCTCAGGTCCAGTGCACGAGGGGTTCGACACCCTGATGGACACGCTGGTAGCGCAGACTGCAGGGACTCTGGAAGAGTGGGAGGCAGCCAACCGGGAAACAGTGGGCGACTTTGCTGACGGGCACTTTGTGCCGTGAACTACCTTTTTCGATGGCGACTCCACTCACAAGAGTCGCAGCTTGTGGAGACCATAACAGAAATCATTACCGTAGATTATCATCAGCGCCATCCTATAGTGTGTTATGGTGAGCATACGAGACAGCCCATAGTCCAAAGCTGTGTGGCCGACGAAACTGATACCGCATACAATCCCCGTGCATTTGTAGTCGGAGAGTCAAAATACAACCAAGTTGTCATTATCGCTTGTGCCGGAACGGTTTCACCCCCGCTACGACGGGGCTATGCGTGTCTGGGGGGCGATGATCGAGGAGTTGCAGGGGCAGCCGCTGAAGCAAGGAACCGAAATCAAAAATTACGCCGAGGGTTGGAGGCTGTACCTACGGGCTGATGCGGGGGAGCAGGTGTAGGCGGTGGGTGTAGGGGTTGTTAGAGGACAGCATGTTGTTCCCTAACAACCGCCATCGGCGTCGTAGTCTGTGCGCAAGTATTGTGGTAGTTCGTGTTGTGGTGTCGTTCGCCGCGTCTTTTTCTTCTCGGTCTCCTTCTTCGTGATCGTGATGGCAAGATCCCAGCCGACGTGGGTGGCGTCCTGTCCCGTCATGTCGGCCCGCAATTCGTACTTGTAGCGCTTTCTCACCTCGGTCTTGCATTCCCATGTCCACGACGGCACCCGATGGTTGTCGTACCCTAGTTGTTGGCGAGCGACGACGCCATCCACGCAAAGCCGTATGAAGTGGCTCTTGTCCTTGTCGTGTAGCGGCACCGTGACGTAGAAGAGGGTTGGCTGGTTGTCGGGTCTCTGGAAGCTGTCCTCAATCTGTTTGTTGAGCTTGGCTTCCAGGTCGCTGAAGACCTTGTTGCGGCGGTTCTCGACCGCTTGGTCGAGTTCGTCTTGAAGCTTCTCGAGACGGTCGGCGATGGATGACATCGTTTGCAAGAGGGGTGTGTGAATGAAAATATGGAGGCATTTTAAATCAATTTAGCAATTGAATGTTGGTGGACGTTCACTGGCGTCATCACTCGGAGATCTTGGTCAGCGTGATCGTTGCCCAGACTACTGATCCTTTCCATCCGCTTTCATTGTCCTTGATCTCCACACTCAGCGTCACATCGGTTCGCTCTTTAGCAAAGTCCATGTACAGCTTGAGTTCGTCATGAGTCTTGGGGTTCTCTAACCATTCCTTGTCGTCCACAATGATACAAATCTTCACTGGCACACCCTCAGTGACCTCGTTCCACTCTCGGGCATATTCTCGCTCGGCTTCTAGGTCAAGCTCCTCAGTGAAGGACTCAACAATCTCGTCGAAGATATCCTTGCGGCGGCGCTGCGCAATTTTGGCTTCCTGACTCGGGAAAGCGTCGAAGAGTTCAGCGACGGTCGGCATCGTGCAGCGAGTGTGTGACAGTAAAAAAAGAATGAAGATATATCAATTTAGTGCTGCTGTGGCGCGCGGCTTTCGCTGACGTCATGGCAAGTTTTTAAACGGGCGAAGCCCTCTCTGATGGAAGTCGTTCACTGGTTGCCATTGGCGTCTTGGCGCTTTGTTATCTTGACCTTGAGCGTTCGGCGGATGGCACAGCGGCAAGTTGCATCATCATCGCACACATGCATACCCTCAATCTCGATCTCACCCATCGCCTGGAAGGTATCAGGAATTGGCTGGCCATCGCCGACATGAAGCAACTCCCGCAGTTTCGGAATGATGTGCAACGTGATGTATTGCATGTCATTGCGATGGAACGAAGTTGACACGTTGTAGAAAGCAATGTTGTACGCACCGTGAACACGTCCAATCCTGATGTTGATTGCGTGCTGAAGTCGGTTAACAATCCCCTGACGGCGGTCAGCGATCTTGATGGCGCACATAACGTCATGCTTTGGAGCCATTGTTGATGCAAGAGGGTAAGGTGGTGATGTGTGTGTGTTTTGGTTGAGCGTCGGGGGTGGCGTATGTGCCTCTGAATAGTTAGCCGAATTAGCAATCAATTTCGGGCGGGGGGGGTGATAGTTTGAAACTATTTGTTTCAACTTTTTGCCTGGATCCTTAGTTGAAGTTGGTGTCGGCATCATCGGTGGTCGGTCCAGCGGCTGCGTCTGCATCTGCCGCATAGAGCCACTCGCACGGATAGTGCAGCTCGGCCACCACCCCACCCAATTCAGCCAACGCCCCTGAAGGCAGCTTGGTTACATCACTCACTTCTGGGTGTGCCTCACACACCCAATCCACCCCTCTTTCGATCCACAACCGCTTTACCACGCCTTCGGCGGCAGCTCGCTGGCACATCGGCAGCCCAACACAGACAATGTCGGGTGACTCTTCGAGCATCGCCCGGCATTCCCGGGCGGTGGCAGCGGCGATGGTGCGGGAAAGCTGCGGCCAGATCGTGTCCAGCACCTGCCGCCCCCAGGCGGCCATCAGCCCTTCGAAAGAGGAGGGGTGGAGTTGGAATGTGGGTTGGGCGCCGAGGTACGGTGTGAGGTCCCGGTGCTGTATACCGGGTCCGCCCAGGAAGACATGCTGTGTGCCCGGCTGGATTGCGGCCTGGAGCCAGGTGCCTGCCTGCTTGATCCAGGCGTCGTCGGCAGCGTCGAACATGCGCTGGAAGCGGGGTGCTGACTGACCACCTTTGTTGTGGCGCCTCAGTTTGCCACCGGGGCGAAGGAAGCGGGTGGTCTTGTCGTTGCTGTTGTCGCCATACTCGATGCCTTCTCCAGTGAGCAGAGCCCAGCCGATAAGAGTGTCAGTCTCGCGGAACAGCTGCTCTTTGACTGGGGCGGTATCGAAGGTCTTGCCGCACACGTAGTCGTTGGTCTCGAGTGCACGGTCGGGGACCACGGCGACCATGGAGTCCTCGGAAGCGAACAAGGCTATGCCGGTATCGGGAACGCAGCCGAGTTGATGCTGTAGGAAGCGCTGAAGGCGGCGGAGGGCGGTGATGACGTCCTTGCGGGTCTGCTTGCACTTGATGTTGGCGGCGGCGCTGATCTCTGAAGCCACGCGACCGACGATGAGGTCTTTGTTTGACTTTGCACGTAGTGTCAGGGTCACGAGGGAGGTGTTGGGGCGTCTCTCATCTGCTAGTCACGATAGTCACATGAGAGCCTCTTCGCTACGGAAGATGTTCGTGGCAGACTTGGAGGCGCTCGCGGCGGTCGGTGACTGCGTTCGGGTCGTCGGTCGATGGGGCATTGCTGCGCTTGCGTTAGCAAGAGAAAAAGGATCTAACTGGATTCAATTTATAAACCCCACCATCTTGCGCCACTTGGGGTTGTCGAACCTGATCGCTGGTCCTTCGTACTGGAGCACTCCATAGCCGCATACGAGGTGCCGAGCGTTCATCGCATAGCCGATCTGGGACAGGATGGGGGCTGAGTTAAGAGCAGGGTAGGGAGTTGACAATGGCTCTTCGCTCCCTCGGGCTCGGTCTTCGAACCACGCTGCCATCTGATTCAGCGTGGCCGTCTCTTCTGGGGTCGGTCCGATGTTGTGCAAGAGGGGGGAAGGGGGGTTGGATTGGGAGTCGGGCATTGAGGATGAGTTAACTCGGGGTGGAGCTATTAACTCAGTTGTGGTTTTTCAAGCGCTGCCGGGCCCCATGGTGGACAACTTGCGAGCAGAAGCGGCTAGTTTGAGTAGGTCATCCACTTTCTTCTGACCAGTCTGAAGCACAGTGTAGTTGTTGGAGTTGATGGCGTGTGGGGCCTGACTCGCCAAGTCCTTAACCTCCTTGGCGGCGGTCGCTTCCAGGAGCTTGGCAAAGGCCTCGAACATCGACTTGTTGGCGGCACCACCGGTTGAATCGGTCGGACAGCAATCACCAAGCACTGACTTGGTCAGATTCTGAAGAGAGGTAGTCTTCGAATCGTCTGTGTCTTTGGAGTCCTCGCGCTGCTTGGCGGTGAGACCCTCTTTGCTGGAGAACGTTGAGAAATTCCTCATGTGCTGCCATAGACGGGGCCACCATCCCTTTTTTATGCACCCTTTTAGATCTTTGCAAGAGAAGGGCGCAATCGTCATCTGCGGCGTTTGTGTAAAGCCTTCTTGGACGGCTCCAGTGGTGTTCTTGCCTGATGCGGTCTCTTCAATTAGCAAGAGGGTGGTGGTGGGGTCGATGTAAGAATGAGTCATTGTGGGGTGAGTTGAGGGGCGTGGGATCTGGCTGAGGTGGTGGTGGCTGGTGGGCGGGTGCGTTACATCGGGATTAGATGGGCACTGTGTGTCGTGGCGGTTGGTGCGGGGCGTCTTCCCGTCGGGGCAGCACCCAAACTCGGTTCCAGCACATCCACCTACCTTCTCCTCTTGCCAATGGTGATGGTGCGGACGGGGGTGCGGACGTGGGGCAGGAGCAGGAGGCGGGTGTGGCTTCGGCGCAGGGGTTGGCGTGGGACCCCGAGGTGTGGGGGCTGCCAGTGTGCTCACCAAACCGAGACCAAACACCGTCAGTACAATGAGGGCTCCAATCGCCACGATGTTGGCTACTACGTCGTCAAACATCTGGAGTTGCTAGTGTTGGAACTGAAAAAGATGCGCTCGAATGCGGTTGGATGTTGTTAGAAGGGGTCATCGCTACAATTAGCAATGAGTTCTGATAATAATGTGGGGGTTCGGGGGAGCGAGCAACGCAAGTCACCACCGAAAGGAGTTAACACCCCTCTGCCTCGACAATCACCCTATATTGTGGATTTCGGCAATGTCTTTCGCCGCAAAAAGCTCCAAGAGGCAGCCATCGCCATCAAGGGGTTCTCAACTCCTCGAATCGTCGTCTGGCAGTTGGCAAACCTGGATACAATCCCCTGGATGGACCTTATGTTTGTCGTGGGTATCATGGGCGAGTTGAAGCCACGTGCCCGGGAGTGCATCGAGATGAGCATCATCGTGCTGCCGGGACCAAACTGGCAGTACGCAGTTGACACCCTGTTCACATATGCCAGCCCTGAGGCACCTTATCAGATTGTCTCAGAAGAAATCCCGCTTGAATACCGGGAGCAGCAGACGCGGTCCATTCCCAAGTTCATGCGGTCTTAGCCAGTGGGATCGTTAACTCAGCTGATTCGGGAGCTATCTGGGAAGTGGGGTCCTCTGCCATCTTGCTGTTGTCCTTAAGGTCTTCCTCGAGCCACGACGGATAGGGCTGACCAGCCTACATGAGTTGACGTGCCACCACTGTGGACTCTTCGAATCCAGGCTCCAACACATCCACACCACCACCATCCTCCCCCTCTTGCATCTCGGGAACCCAATGGGTGATCCGGCCATCGTCGGTGTTGGTCCGCTCAACTCGCCTTCCACTGGGGTCAACTCCCCGGCCGTAGACCCGATGTGTGTAGTGCGGTACCGGTTGCAAATGACCCGGCATCTTCGCCTGATGTGCGTGCCAACCATAGCTCCGCCGCACCACATCCAGCACAGCATCCAGCACTGCTAGTTGCCGTTCCAGCGAATAGTTCTTTATCTGCAAGAGGGGGGAGGTGCGGGATTGGTAGAGGGCCTCTGCCTTTAGGTAGTTGCCGACACCAGACAAATAATTTTGTTTCATCAGCAACTTGGGGTAAGTCCACTCCCCTTTCCTCTTGCAAAGATCGAGCCACCAGGCTAGGGTGCATTCACCGTAGCCATCGGGGGCATGCGAAGCGTTAACTACATCAGGTCCGAGGGTGTTGAGCTTGGTTTTGAGCTGAGGATCTGTCTTAATAAATTTGATGGTGCCGTAGTTGATGGCATCGTTGTAAAAGATTTTCTTTTCGTTTTGATGTTGATCGCGGATTCGGATGGCGATTCGCGTGTGGTAGCCGCCAGAGGTGTTCCAGGTGCCTTGGAGTCCCAGAGTTGACAACATGGTGAAGCCATTGTCAAAGGTGGCGTAGATGAGTTTGCCTTTGGCGGCCACTCGGGTGGCGGTGGCGGGGTGTGTGGCAATAGCCGAGTTGAAAGAGAGGGCGGTGGGGATGTCGGTAGCGAGGACATCAACCTGAATAAGTTGATGGCCGCGAAGCATTTGGCCGAGGCGGTAGGCAACGACATGGCACTCTGGTCCCTCGGACATCGTTAGTTTTGTGTTATTAACTTAGAGTGTTTCCGTGCTATTAGAGTTTGGATGGTGTGGGTGCGTTAACTCAGCGCCGTCCGGCCTTTCGGCTCTTGCGACCCTTGCGACCCTTAGGACTCTTGCGAGTCTTCTTGGTCGACTTGATGCCAAAGATCGTGTACGGGAGGCTGGAGATTGTCTTTCCCAAGGCGCGCGTGTACCGGTGTCCGGCCCGGTCGTAGTACTTGCTGCCCTTGTGGGTCACGAAATCCTTGCGCCCAGGGCGGGTCTTGGACGGGCTGCCCTTGCGGTACCGGCGGGTGCCAGTGCCCGTGCGCTCCCCCTTCTCGCCCTGGCGGACGGTCTTCTTGCGCAGATGCTGCACATCACGATAGCTCACCATCTTGATATGGCAACAGAAAAGAAAGGGTTCCTCCACGCTTGTTAACTTGACTCCGTGATCCTCAACTCGTGCGCCTCAGTCCTCCGACTCGTACTCTTCGTGCTCGATGATCGTCGACAAACGCGTCTGCATCTCCTCTTTCATCCTCCGATCCACTTCCCAATTCTTGTGTTGCCTGGCGCACAGCTTGTCGTAGCGCTCCTCAACCCACTTAATCAACCACACCTCTACCACTCCCGGGATGTAGGGAATGTGTCGGTACCGATCATCTTCGTGCCGACATCTTAGTTGGTCAATTGCTTCTATCATGTAGTTTACAAAGATATCCAAGTGGTTATCGCCTTCCACTCCGGCCTTGCGGTAGAAGGCGGCGTTAACTCGGGCCTCTTCTCGGACTTTGCGATCGACGAACGCACCGAGACTCAGATTGCCGCTGTCCAATTCTTGCTGCTCTGCTCGGCTCAGTCCGAGCTCGCTCAAGTATTCGTCCCAACCGGTGGGTACCGGTGACGAAGGCGACAATGTAGGCTCCGTAGGAGAATTGGCCATTCTGGTTGTGCAAGAGGGGTAGTGGGTGTCTAGGTTGTTAACTCGGGGGTCTGCTGCATTCAATTTCTGCCCTCTACCTTCTCTTGCTTGATCTTCTCTTGCTTGATCTTCTCCAGTTGGTCATACTCGCGTCCAACTCGTCGAACTATTGTCGTAGTTTCTTCTCCACAAGGTCCTGGTCCCAGAGTTCGCTTTCATACTGGCACCGATCTCCCGCATGGTCTAGCGCCTTCGCTCCACCTCGGTGTTAACTCGTTGGGCCCGTTCGGCGTCGTACTCTTCCCGACACTTCTGCTCCTTCTTGCGGATCCATTCGATATCCTGATGATAGTTATTCCACGATTCGGATGACGTGGCTGTCGGTCAGGTCGTGCGGGTCGTGTTAGTTCCGGGCCACTAGCACTTTTCCACGGTACGCCTCAATGAGCGGGACCACCGACATTGCAAGAGTGTAGGTTGTTAACTCGGGGTGCATGTCGGTCAATATTTAGGGGGATGGCGAGTTAAGGATCAGGATGGCGAGTTAACAACCCCAGGAATCTGAAAAGGGTCAGAGGCAAGGAATGTTGTAGAGTAATGCAGTACGAAATCGCCATGGGTGTTGCGCTCGGATCCTTTGGGATGGCCTTGGCGGGTTGTGGGGCGACCGGTAGCGCGCTGCTAGGCATTGGAATCGCAATGTTCGCGTGGCCCGCTTTTGAATATGTTAACCACAAGTCGTTGCACACCTACAAAGCTCCGCTTCACACGTACCACCACCAAGAGAGTCGGGACTACCCGGAGATCCGAGTTAACCTGGGACCGGTGTCCATGACCGCTCATCTGACTGCAGTGCTAGGACTAGGATGGTTCTTCTCGGAAGTGGCTGCGCTGACCTACTCGGGGACGTTTGCGCTACTATACGCTTGCTACGAAGGATCGCACGAAGCGGGGCATTTGGTGGGCGAGCATCTGCCGATGCTGTCGTGGGCGGTCCAGAACTCGCACGCTTGGCACTGGCATCACCACATCAAGCCCACACGAAACTACGGCGTGTCAACTCCGGGGTGGGACATCTGGAGGGGCACGGCGGACAGGAAGATGGCGGAGCGGTATACTGAGGGTTGGCGAAGGTGGCTGTTGCCGCTGCCCTGGGTGGTGTTTGCGCTGACGGAACCCGATCTGAACGCTCCATATGACCAGGAGACCGAGGAGGACCGTCAACGACGCCAGGGGAACGCTCGTTTTCGCCGCAGTCAAAAGGTCAACTGATTTTCGGGGGGAAGCGCAGACACCACTCCTCAATGGCCGACCGCACCTCGTCGCCCATCTCTCCCAACTTAAAACCTCTCAGGATTCTGATGTTGGGGGACACTGGCCACCACAATGCACCGCTCCAGGAACTCATCATTCGCGAGTCGCAGCGATCTCCCCGCGATCGCCCCGATGCCATTTGTTTGCTCGGTGACAACTTTTACCCAGGTGGCGTCACCCAACGAGGCATTAGGGAGATGCTCAACACCTTTGCCCCTCTTGCAAACGTTCCCCGCCTCATGCTACTCGGCAATCACGACTACTGTCACGATGCCCGCATCTTTCTCAAGTCGCCACACTGGACAATGCCAGACTACAGTTATGCTCTGGACGTGGGACCGATATCATTGGTGATGATTGACACGGTGCAGATTCAGCCAAATTGGGCCAAGGGTGGAGGTGGATCGGGTCGACCGGGCGATCCTTGGACCACTCCGGAGCGGGTGCAGGCCGCCACTGGGTTGCCGCAGCCCGAGTTGCGAGAACGGGAGCTGAGTCGGCTGCGGGCCTTCTTGGAGTCCCGCAAGAACCGTTATACGATTGTCTGTGGCCATTATCCGTTGGTGTCCAACGGTATTTACGAAATCTCGCCAAATCTGCGGCAGGCGCTGATACCGATCTTCAACGAGTACAAGGTCAACGCCTATATCTGCGGACACGAGCACACCCTGGAACATACTGCACTCCAAATGCAGGGTGGTCAGGTGTGCGACCACTTTATCAGTGGGGCCAGCAGCGAAGCACGTTCGACGGTGCGTCGACGGCATCCAGGGTGGATCCGGGCGGGGCTCGGCAGCCTGGCGGTCGAAGTGGCGCCCGGAGGTGACAAGATTCGCTTCGTATACACCGACGAAAATGGAAAATTTTTGTACGACGTGATGCGGACACTGAATGTCAGAAACTAATTCTGTGATAAGGGCAGACCAATGGGTCTTTGTTGGGGCAGACCAGTGCCCCCCCGTGCCAGTGAGTACGATCCAATGGGATCGCTGATCGGGCGCGATTCTCCAATTGTGGATCTTTCGGTTCCATTGCGGAAATTGGTGAAACGTGGGCGGGTACTGTTCTGGCAGGATGCACGGCTGCGTACACCAGCGTACTACATCAACCTCCAACCTCCCTTCTTTCTAGAAAGTGCGTCAGGTAGTCGGCATGTACGAATGAGACGAATGCTAGAGGAGGAGGATGGTGATCAGTTGGTGTTTGAGGGCACGTGCGAGCAGGGGTTTAAGTATACGCTGATGATCAAGGCGAAAAAGGTCTTAGCGCACCGATGGGGTTGGGGGCGGCGGACCCGACGGGCAGTCGAGTACATGGGTGTTCTTAACTGGGTTAAGAAGCCAGCGTCAGAGACGGACTACGGTGTGGACTATGCAATGACGCTGTGGCGGTGATACATTGCCGCTGGTATGATGACGTCATCGGGCTTTTGTGGGGGCTGCGCGGCCCCCAAAACCACTTAGAGAGATCCCAGTAGGGTAGAGTGAGAGGCGAACAGCAATCCCCCACATATACATCTTACGAGTTATCAGTGGGCCTCTCGTATCCCACCCATTCCACACCGAACGTTCGGTGACAAACAGCAACCCCTTTCGGTTTTTCATTCTCTCCACAAGGTACCGCCAGAAATCCCACATAATCGGTCTGGAATGGGCCGACATCCCAAACCCATCTAGACCGAGCGCTCGAGCTCATTCTGAGGGGCGAACAGCAATGTTCAGCCTTTTACGCAACCCCATGCGCCCCTCGCACGCTCGTCCTGGAATGTGAGGCGAACAGCAATTCCTTTCGGTCTTTGATGTCAATCCAACACTGCCTCACGCACGCCGCCGCTTACCCCCTTTCCCCCTTGCCCTGCTTTGCACGCCCACAGGTCGCCGAGGCTGGATCAAAATTGGCGAACTACACCTCCACTCGTGATCACGGTCTGTCCGAGAACTTCGACCGGTCGCAACCCCGCACGCGCGACTCAAGCCCTTCACGGGGGCAAAATCCTCCCTAGTGTGGGGGGGTATCGGACACGCAGTCCCCGACATCAAGACTCCCAACAACGGGGGTTCGGTGACGCAGTCCCCGAAGCAGATAGAGGAGGAGATGCGAAACAGAAGCCGTGGGCCCGAATAGCGTTACATACCTACGGTCCAGCGCAGACCTTGAGCCAAGCCTAGTTGCCCCCTCCGTGCCGCCACAAGATGGCGAGTCCGAGGTCGGTGGTGTTCTGCCCTGTTTGAAGAAAACATAGGCAGACCGCCGACTGGCGCTAGTCCCTTCGCTCGGGTCCCCCCAAGAGCTTCGATACTAGGCCCGCACTATACACTGCTGTGATCAGAGATCCGGGTCATTTACTACTGAACCCGGTCAGAAGTGCATAGTTCGGTGAACGACACCTCGCTCGGGGAGCGGGGGAATGGTGAGTATTTCGAATGGGGGTGATGCAAAGCACGCACACCACGCCTGGTTGCCCATTCGCCGCCCTGCCCGGACCATGCAGGAGCAAAACCCATTCCTCTTTGTGTCGTCAAACAGGATTACTCTGGTCACCGTGTTGTGCCAGGTTTTCCGAGCATCCCCTCTGGGCCTCCCACCATATTGTTCAGTAGTGATTTCAACAGACTGCAAGCAACCACTGCCTTCATAGTCACCGAAGGCACGGGTGATCGCCGGACCAACATTGGGCCAGTAAGGGAGACCGCTAATCTCGCCGAACGCCCGAGCATCTGGTCCCCGGGAGGCCACGCCCGGTTTCTATTCCCTTTTCCTGGCGATGCTGCAAAAGCCCTTCGGATGCGGGCTGGCATAATAGTCCAACTCCGTTTAAGGTGTAGCTTATGCATTACATCAGCTGAAAGCAGACTTTGGTTATATTTGGCGTCCCTCTCTGTAAAAGAAACAAGAAGGTCTGCTTGTGGGGACGCCTCCTCTAGCCATTGCCCGCCCGCCGTCGCCTCCTCTCAATCTTTGGAACCTTTTGGTGGATCAAGTTAGCAATGAACTACCTTGATCCATCTGAACACGTCCAACCAGCAAAGAAATTGGCCAGAGGCGATGTTCGTGGCGCAATCACACACTACTTTGGCCCCTCACGCTCCCAAGCCAAACTGGCACACAACCCGTGGTCCAAGCTCAAACAGACAGATATCGAAAAACTCGAACAGACAGGAGAATGCAAGAGGATGGTGGGATGTATGAAAAAGATCGGACCCGTCCTTGAAAATGCGGTACATCTGGTGATGGTAGAGGAATGGTGGGTTCGCATGATCTGGCGTGGACAAATGCTTCTCGTCGGACTACTCTTGCTTGCCATGCTTGGCGGCACGGGGCTAGTGTACAAGGTAGCCACTGCGTCTAGCTATAGCGAAGCGTTTGACGATGTGTTTAGCACCGCCCGAGGAAAGGTTTCCAAGGCACAAAAGGAAAAACTGGGGGGGCGATTCCCGACGATTATGATTCCTGACTACCCCGATCCTGGCAAGCCGAGATGGCTGGATGCTAATCCAGCGCCCTCTACCACTGCGGCCGAGGCTAGGCAGTTGCCTACCATCGACGCCTTTAACTCAACCCTCTCCTCTTACATCTTCGGCTCCCACACCGTTCGCCCAATAATCGGTGGCTAGATTAGCAATTGAAATGTCAGCCCTATGGTTTGTCCTGGTGGTCGCTATCGTCCTTGTCACCCGTCTTGCTGGACAGACTGGCATTCTTCCGATGGATCCGATGCGCTCTATCGGCGTCCTGGGCGGAATCGTCCTGATGATCATGCTGGTGGTCCAGTGCCTGACTGCGTATGAAGGCGCTCGAGGCGGACGGCGGGCTGGCCCCCAGGCAGTTAATCGGGTGCTCCACGGCGGTCGAGGTGGCTGGACCGGCTATGTGCCCTGGTGGCTCTACCCTTCGTATTACTTTCCGTGGGGCGGCTGGGCCGGTTGGAGTCCCTACCCCGATCCATACCCACCCGGCTACGGACCCAACGCCTACCTCCCGCGTCCGTACGTCATCGGCCCGTGCGCCCAGGGCTGCATGACCGACCGCACTGGCTCTTACGGCTGCCCGTACCCCGGCTACTACCCAGGTCAGTGCCGATTCGCCTCTGACTGCCAGGGCTGCGCCCCGGGGGGCGTTCCCGCTATCGTCTACTAAAATTGGGAGTTGGCCCCCTACGACCCCCCGCTTCGTCCCAGAACCCATCCCAAACGCACCCTGCGAACCCCGCCTTCCTTAACTCATTCCGCTACACCAATCACACCTACCCCCTCTTGCGACCTCCCGTCCCCTTCAAAACGAGTTGACGCCAACTCCCAGAGTTGACACCAACGGACCATGGGTGACCCCGCCAAAGACTTCCAACTCAAGGAAACCTACTCGAGCTATAACTCTGGGGCGACCTTGGACATAGTTTCTCGAGGATGCAGTGTCTGCTGCGATGAATCCCGCCCAGGGGTAGCGTACTTCCTCTGGTCCTCCCGAGAAGCCTATTTTCTGCCTTTTAGTGTGATCTGCGATGGTATTGTGGCCCTCTGCTTCAAGTTTAACTCTCCTGAAGCCGCCGAGCGTGCTGCCGCCGTCTACAACGACAACACCAACTATGACCCCGAATTCAAGGAGGCTCTCCGGCTCACCCGTCTAACCCCCACCACACTGGAACTGGTGGTGCCCCAACCCAACCATCACATATGTACCCGATCGCTGGTAACAAACGGATTCATGTGGTATTTGTCACAACTTGGCGTTTCACCCAAGCCGCACCCGCTCAAGTCGTTGCTCGACTATATCAACGATGACTATAAGAACTCCGGTCTGAAGGAGACCATCTATCTGGGACGGTTAATGAACCTACACGAACGTCAGCCTCTGCTAAATGGCTCCTCAGTTAAGACATGGGAGATCCAAGAAATCCCGATCGAAAAGTGCGGACTGTGGTGGAACCCAACAGGCAAGTCCCGCTACGCTGGTGGCTGGCTGATCCCCGGCACCTGTAAATTCATTACTAATCTCGACGATCCCGAGAAAAGCACCCGACCACACGACTGCACCGCCAATGGTTCGGTGATGAGGTTGTCGCCCACGCTTGCAGGGCTTGAGATGACAATGAACGGGCTAATCCGCTGGGGGCTCCGTCCGCAGGACATTGCCTTTTTGCGTCGCAATGGCATCCACGGGATCCCGATGTGGGGCTGTCCCCGGCGGATCTGCATGACCACCACGCACGTCAAGACCCGTTCCATCAGCCTCTTCGGCATGGCGGCCCAAGCAGTCGCCACTCTACTAGAGGATAAAAAGGATGTGGATGTTAGTAAGTTGCCACAGCGCGTGCAGGCTGCTGTGGCTGGCGCTAAGGCCACCGGCGGTTGGGTACGCTACGACCGCAGCTTCGGCAAACTGGGTGATCTAATCCTCCCTATTAATTACAATGTCGAACTCGTCGACTAGTCCTTCCAGCGTGTCGCTAACACCAAGCGGTTCCCGGTGTATTTCTCTTGGTCACGCAGATCTTGCACCTCGTAAAGTTCGTCTCTGTGCCGCACATGCAACTTATTCTTGTGAATTGTCAGGTGGTCAGTGGTGATCCAATGCTTTTCCTCTGTCGTGTTGGGTAACCCGTTCTCGCCACGTTCGGTGTCGAACGTGACGAGCCGCAGGAGTAGTGTGTCGGCACGATCTTGGGGGTGCGCGATGCGCTGCGACGCCATCTCAACCCTGGGTGTGTCAACTCCCACAGCACCTGCCTCAACTCAATTTAGTACAGAACCAAAAGAAGTCAGTTAAGGACCGCTACACCCCCTCAGTACCCGTGCACCTTCAGCTGCTCCTTGCTTACCAACTGCGCCTTCGTCAGGAACTCACACACCGAATCCCGCTGATCCCCCTGCAACTAGATCACATTCCCATACTCCTTGTGCTCCACTATGCACCCGTTGCACGCAAACTCCTTCTTGAACGCCTTCAGGATCTTCTTCAGCTCGTACTCTGTCGAAAAACCCATACACCGCGCCACAACCGCACTACCTCCCGCACCCGCTTCATCAGCTCCTCCGACTTGGACATTACTCGGGTTGGGTACCGCCGCACGCTGGTCTCGGTTGGCACAAATGTAAGACCCCGTCCAGATTACCTTTCCATCCGCCACCATATGGCCAAAGGCCGAGTCAGGAACGACGCTAATTGCAAGACGAAAAAACATGTAAGGTGCGTCTGCCAGCCGACACTACTGCATGAAGAGTGCCTTCATGAAGTCCGTGACGTCAGCTTGCTTGGGCGGTAACTTGCGGAGAAAGTGCCCTAAACGAATGTCGTCAAAGGTGCCGTGAACCCACCCGAGACCAGAACAGCCCCCAGGCTCCCCTTTCCACCATCGTGATTGTGTGGGGGGCTTAACTCCCTGGGCGGCCGCTGCCAATGGCGGTGGCGAAGTGTGTTTTTTGTCTCAGATAGCGACACAGCGAGAACGGCGGCATGTCCACTCGATACTTGGTACAACGACAATAATAAGGGTATCAATTCGAAACAACGCTCACGATACAAAAAAGTAAAATGCTAATCCGACTTGTCCAAATCCCCTGACCCAAACCACTTCACCCCCCTCTTGCATCCTCAAATAACCCGCACCGCCATGTACGTCTTGACTCCGTCTTTATCTATCATTTCCTCCGTGTCCACTTCGTACTCATGACCCTCTTCGTCCTTGTAGATTGTCAACTCCTCGCCGTCTATCTCACGCTTTTCCAGATCGTCATTCTTTGCCTCGATGTACGTCTCGGCGACTGTCGCACCATTCGTTTTTTGTTGCGTCTGCAAGAGGAGCTTAATGGTTTCGGTAGTGAGATCGCCAATACTCACCCTCGAAACCGACTGGAGCTCAGCCTCGTACACCGTATGACCATCATAATCGTACACCGTCTTGCCGAGCCAGAAATGGTCGGTGCCATTGGTGTAGACTGGAATGCGGTCGGGTCCATCCCACCACGCCGGTCGTTGACTAACCTCGGTCCACTTCCACACCTCTCGTCCCTCGCCGTCCGACGTCTTGTACTTGATCGGCAGCACCGAGCGAATCTCGGCCCCGGCGCTCGCCGGCACCCGCTCGTCTGGATGCCACCATCTGCCGACCGGTAGCGACGCTTCCACCGCCGCCCACTCCTGCTCCTTCGCATCATACTCCAGTACCCACGTGGCGTTCTGGTACCAAATCCACAACCTGTTCTCGTACAATATTGGTTCGTCAGACCGCACTCTGGTCCTGCCGTAGTGGGCGTTCCGCTCGCGTGTCAGCAGCGACACCTCGATATAAGACTCGCACGCCAGCTTGGCCAGCGGGTTCGGGTTCTGCGCTTCGTGCTCTTCTCGCAGCACCTTTTCGATCTGCTTCTTCAGCTCATGGGCTTGCGCCGAGATCTCGTGCGTCCTCAGCACAATCCCCTTTAGCGCTTGAACTGATTCTTCGAGGCTGGCTGTATGAGTCGTGACCGACGCCGCACCACACGATTGGGCTGCTTGTGCGCTCGCCATCGTTGCCGTGTGTGCTTTCCACCTCCGACGCCCCGCATCGGATCAATTTCTTGAAGTAAGAAGTATTCCAAATATACAGCGTACGGCAGTGTCTTTGGTTGGCTCCGCTCAAACACATCCGCCCGGATCAGATAGTGCCGCCGCCCAACCCCCCGCAACTTTAGCGTCCATTCGTCCTTTCGCTTCCGCCAGCGCATGTCCCATGCGTCCTCCTCAATGCCGTCCGCCAACTCAGCTCCCCAAGCGTACATCTGCTCCTGATCCACCGGATCCGGACGAAAGGTGCCGCATCGTGCCAACGACAACACCACGTGGCACACCTGACCCGGTCTGTCCTCGCTTTCATCCATTTCCTCTTGCACATCGTCGGGATCACCCAGATTCCGACGACACACAGGACAACGATTGTGCGAGACCAACCATTTGGCTAGGCACGAATGGCAGAACTTGTGATTGCAAGAGGTGGTGGCGTGGGTATGTTGGGCGGCTGCGCCGCAGGCGAGCGGCTCCAGGCAGATGGCGCACGTGTGAGCGTGAGCTGCTTCGTTGGGGGCGGTGGTAGACATGCCCCGCGGGCACAGACCGTGATGCCCGGATCCGCACGGTGCCACCCCTCTCAATTTGACGCCAATGAGAAAATTCCCAACCCTATCACTCGCTCGTTACTTGCTGCTTTCATTTCGTCTTGAGTGCGTTCAGTGCGTCGTCAAAACCAATGCAATACGCTAGGTTGTCCCGCTCCCAATCGTCTCTGAGCCGCATCGCCATTTCCGCCAGCCATTCGTCACCGTTCTCGGTCTCTTCGGTGTTCTCGATGAACTCGCGCATGTCCGCCTCTGATGGCGTCGGCTCCTTGAAGATCGTATGGTAGATGCGGCGCCCCTGTTTGAAGTAGCCCAGTGTGCTAACTCGTGGATGGTAGATTTCCTCCTGATCCACCACCTCCCCGGCCAACGGCTTGGCAGCCCACCATCCCACCATTGATCCGTCCGTTAAGGCACTGGGGTAGTCTTCGTCGCCCTCTGCATCCGGCGTCGAAATCGGCTGGAATCCCATCTTGTAGTAGAACCCCAACGCCGGGATGACCGACATGACGTAGATGTTCTGGCGTTTGGCTTTGTCGCTGTGCTTTCGCAGCGCCGTCTCCAGTTCGTTGTAGACCTTGCTGCCGTACCCCTTCATCCCCGACCACATGTAGTCTATCCACAGGTGGCGGTGACGATTGGTTCCAAACTGCCATTGCGATGCACGCGACATATCATCGCCGTACACCGACCCAATGCCGAACGCAATCAGCTACTTGGTCATAGGATCGTGAAAGTAGCTGAAGTACTTGAGCCTGGCGTTGTCGCCACCATACCCTCCCTTGTAGTGGGCCTGGGCCTTGGCTAGCAGGCGTGCCGCCTTCGGGTCAGTGGAACGGATAAGCATTGCGTCGTACGCAGAATGTGTTGTCTGCGTCACTTTAGGCAAACCGAATCAATTTAGCATCATAGCCAGTTTAGTAGGTCTCTTCACTATCCTCTCCTTCTTCAAAAACCTTGTTCGTTGGCGCTGCTGATGTCGACCCATTGCGCCACGAATTGAAAATGTAGACTCCAGCAATCCCTACAACAAACCCCGTCAGAATGAACCCAATCTTTCGCGGCTCCATTCTTCGGCTCTCTTCCTCTTACTCCAACTCGGTTCATACAGACCCCCACACCTGCCCCGGCTGGATCTCCTCCCCCAGTTCGTCATCGTCATCGTCGTCATCCTCGTCGGTCTCAGCGCCCCACACATCGTTCGTCGGCGCCGTACTTGCCAGAGGAGTGATGGTGGGTAAGTCTTCGGGAGTCTGTGGGCGCGGCAGCGTCGGCAGCTTGGCGGCCATCTCTGCATAGTTGATGGGCGACGGCTGTTTGACCGTTGCGGTGGCAGGGTCAGTATAAGCCTCCTTGGTCTGCTCCTGTTCCTTCTTGGGCTCGGGGTTATCGGTTTTGCTTGGAGGAAACGGAGACGGGTTCATGCCAGGACCCCAGATGACTGGGAGTTTCGGGGCTGGAGCAGGACCCGACCCGCACAGTGCGGGTCCAAATGCCGCCGCCGTTGCATCGAACGTCTCCCCCGTCGGCCGACGCCGCTGCGTCTGTTGCTTCCGAGGCGCCTTTGGATACCAACGCGTCGGTAGCGCCTCCTCGTTCGAACGAAACTGCACCCCCTCCGTGTCCACCTTGACCCCACCGCCCCCGCCAAACAGCGGCAACGGCATCCCACGTCCACCCTTTCGCTTCTGACCCTCCTCCTCTTGCCGATCCAACTCCTCGGTGTATTTCTTCGAAAGTGCTTGGAGGCGCCGACCAATGAGCTCCTCGTTGCGCTTCTGTGCCTCCTTCGTCTCACGCTGATTGTTTTTCTCTCGGGCAATCCGGTGCTGCCGACCCCGCAGGTCAAATCCCTCGCCTCGAGGCGCTCGGGTGTAGTCCTTGGACTTTGTCTGCGAACGCTGCGACTGGTTCTTCTGCGGGAAAGCGGTGGCTGATGTCTGGCTAGCCATCGTGATGGTGGTGATGTGTCCCTTACTTTCGGCCCATCTCCGGATCAATTTCGGGGCGCTCAGATAGGATACCCCAATGACCCTCAGCATAAAAGCGCTGACTCAGCACCAAAGGAGGGATACACCTGCCCGACGGTGTGCTACTAGCGGAACCGAATACGATGCCGACGGAAATCCTATCGGCCAACGGGGTTCCTTTAGCATGTGGCGAAAAATCCCTACCAAGGTAACTTCACCCGGTCGGGTTATTCATCAACCCTCAGAGTCTGTCTCCAAACATCATCGTGGTACCCGTCCCCGCAACGAACTGGCATGTGGTCGGAACTGTTGGCTCAGCAGCAACGCTTCCCCCAACTGCTGGCTCAACGGCGACACCACCGAGTACATCAAGGACACCTGTCCCAACTCTACCACCATGACCAAGTGCGGTCTGTCGGCTACCGATGCTGGCGTGGGCGGTCGCAACCTGAATGGCCGCTGGGCCACCCGTTCCGACGGCACCGGTCGCTACCCCGGTCTCACTCTTGATCGTTCTGCTATAGCCTCCCTCTTGCAACCTAAACCACAAGTTCGCAGCGGCAACACACTCCGGGGTCCCAACACCGCCCACGACACCCGCCAACTCTTGCAACTCCAGGGTGTCGACTACCGCCGGGGTAATGCCTGTGTAACCAACGGTGTCAACTCGGTTCGCCCCCGCAATGTGGTGCCCATCTTTGCTGCCGAACAAGACACACTTAACACCGCTCGGTTCAACGCCGATGGCTGCTGTTTTGTAAGTTCAAGCGATTCACCGGTGGGGATGCTCCGTCCACCGACCCGACTCGGCGGTATGCCCGCTCAGACTCTGATTCATCAGCAACATGCCAATGCGAAACGAAATGCGTGTGCCAACTACAAATGGCAGGGCAATTGCGGTGAACCAGATTGGGAGAACTACGCCAACACGATATTCGGACTGAGCGCTAGTGATCGGTCTGGAACATCTTTAGCGTTGTCTCCCAACGGAAAACACTTGGCTGTCGGTGTGTCTGGAGCGGACGGCACCCGGGGGCAAGTGTGGACATATCGGCTCAAGGATGGTCTGTGGTCAGCCACAGGGATCATCACCGGTTCGGTTCCCGCAGTAGGCGACTTCATTGGAACTTCGGTGGACATCTCCGACGGCGGCACCCGGGTGATCTTCGGTGCTCCATATTCCGACAGCAACAAAGGCTATGCTGAGGTTTATGAATTTAATGGTAACACGTGGAATCAGTTAGGTAATAAGTTGTATGGAGTCAATCAAGCAATAATTTTACCAAAAACTGGTGATTATAGTGGTTATGCCGTGGCTATTTCTGGTGATGGCACAAGAATAGCCGTTAGTGCGCCATGGGCGGTATTGATTCCTGCTTTTGAAAGTGGCGCAATAGTTACATATGAATGGACTGGTGTGGCTTGGATTACTTATGGTTCTACAATGATTCGTGGACCATTTTTTAATTCCGCTTTTGGATATTCTATTGACTTATCTACAAACGGTTCTAAGATATTATTTGGAATACCTAGTCTATCTACACCCTCTTCAACAACCAGTTCAACACCAGGTTACGTACAATTATGGGATGCATCATCTGGTATATGGACACAAGAGATTAATGAACTTGGATCTGTAGCAAATGGTGCATTTGGCTATTCTGTTTCTATCAATTATTCAGGAAACACTATTACAGGAGGTGCCCCTTATGCCACAATAAACGGCATAACTAATGCCGGATATGTTAGTGTCTATAGAAAAAATACATCCAATGTATGGAATCAGTATGGCACTGATATTATTGGATTGCAGACTTCAGCTAAAACTGGATCAAGTGTGTCGTTATCATCTGATGGAAATCGTATAGCAGTCGCTTATCCTGTACGCACACTAGCTCAGCCAGTTAATGGTTTTGCTCGGACATTTCATTATCGGAACAACGATTGGTTTCAGTATGGGTCTGATATAGAAAACAATCCTCTTCAGAACAACTCAGATCTGCGTAGTCTTGCCATATCAGGTGACGGTTATTTTTTAGTTACAGGACGACCATTGTACGACAGCCAAGGAGTAACTGAGAGTGGCGAAGTCAACACCTACCGCCTTGAGACTACCTCTGAGGCCCGCTGCTGTCCCGCAGTTCCAATCCGTCGCTCCATCAAATGCTGATGCCCTCACGGATGCGGACACACTGTCACCTTGAGGAACGACTTCCCGCTCGATCCTGATCCAAGATCATCCCGGTAAACTCTGACCTCGAGGATCGCTTTGCCGCCCCCTGGCGGATTCAGTCCCAGCTGCGCTTTGATCAACGGTGTGGCCATGTTATTGTAGTACTCCCGATCCTTTTCGTGGATCTCCCGCTCCACTACCACCTTTGTGTGCTCCCCGTCCATCACCTGCTTCCATACCTCTTCGCAGACGCTCACAATGATGTCTTGCCGGCGCTTCGCTGTCTTTGAGTTGATCCGGTGTGCGGTGGCGGCAAACGCCAGATCGATCCGTCCGTTGTGTTCCTGTTGGAACGCCGTCAGTTCCCGCTGCTCACACTCCCGCATGTGCCACTCGTGGTTCGCAATCATCCGGTCCAACATGTCCGCCATCGCAAAGCTCTGTAATGCAAGAGGGGGTATGAGGGTTAGATCAATTTTGGGGGCGTGGGGTGGGCAGCCAACTCACATTTCCATCTGCGGCGTCTCGCCGTACGACAGCACCACGTTGCGCCATCCGCCCGCCATCTTGTTGAACTCGCCGTACTTCTTGGTGATCTGCTCGAAGACGTCGTTGGCCGCCGGTGCCCGTCTGCCGTAGAGATTGCTGTGCCATGCCTTGAACTCCTCCAGCACCGGCTCCTTCCGCAACAGCGAACCCTCCCGGAACGAAACCCGTTCCTCCAAGAACTC
>Ga0180434_10002519_pt1 | contig 24259 bp, 19 predicted proteins | sample SS_ome_7_FD_132453 | JGI IMG/M metagenome (GOLD analysis project Ga0180434, IMG submission 132453) | Hypersaline lake sediment archaeal communities from the Salton Sea, California, USA - SS_1_D_2 metaG | ecosystem: Environmental > Aquatic > Non-marine Saline and Alkaline > Hypersaline >... | reverse complement strand
ATTTTGAAGCTAGGGGAAGCTTGGAGAACGAAGTAAACCATAGTTGGTTTACAAGTTCGAAAGCAATGCCTAGCTTTAAAAGATGGTGCTTGAGTGTGTCACTCTAAATTGAATCGACTATATAGTTGTTTAAATGAACGCTCCTTATGTCGTGAATATTTATCTTGAATTTTCTCAGTGTAAATTTAAACGACTACAACTCCAGAGAAAAATAAAATTTAAATCAGCATATCTTCACTCAAGATCTCCAAACCAGCTGTTACGAGGAGCTCTTTAAAAGCTTTAGGTAGGAACGGTAGCGCAAAGAAGAAAGCTTGTTGGCCTCAACAGCACGCTTGACCGCACAATCGGGCTCATGTGTGTGCGTGCAGCGGCTATATTGACAATTGGATGCAAAACGACCCAAATCTCGGTAGTGGTCAACTAAATCCTGCTGCGTTAACTCCCACACCCCAAAATTTTGAATCCCAGGCGTATCAATGCACCACCCTCCAGACTCCAAACGGATCAAATGGGCTCGCGTCGTTGTATGACGCCCCCGCCCCGTTTTATCAGCTACCTCATTGATCGCTAAATCAAGGTTGCATGCAGCATTAATCAAAGAGGATTTGCCCACCCCTGAAAGACCCGCAAAAACAGAGACCTTTTTTTTCATTTTTTGCATCAAAGCCTCAATGCCTTGCCCAGTGCGGCAGCTAATCTGTAAAATTGGAATGCGCAACCCCTGGTAACCGTTGATAAACTCCCGATATTCCTCTTCTTTTGTATCAACCAAATCCATTTTATTTAAGACAATTACAGGTCGCATATTGCCTTTGCGAGCTGCAATAATGGCGCGGTCAATAAGCGTTGGATCCAAAATGGGATCAACCATTGAGGCCACAATCAACACCTGATCAATGTTTGCTGCCATCAGTTGCATCTTTTGCTTGTTTGAGCTTTTTCTGGCCAATACAGAGCGCCTTTTTTCAATGGATGCAATCACACCCTCATCATGACTCGCTTTTTGAAAGGCAACAAAGTCTCCAACCACAATCAGGTTCTTTGAGCGTGTCTGCTCCTGCTTCAGGCGCCCCCTCAGTGTGCAAAGATACTTCTTTTGATGTGCATAGACCATAATTCCATCTGTATAGATGGAGAGTACACGCCCCCGGCTCGTTTTTTGCTTGGCAACCTTTTTGGCCTGTAGCTCCTCTTGCCGTTTTATATGCTTTGAAAACTCACTCTTTTTGTATTTGGAACGATCGCGCCCAGAGATACGCTTTTTCTCTTTACGCCTCTCTTTTTTTGTAAAATAATCCTCTTCAGACTCACCCATGGCAACACTCATACATACAAATTGAGGCAGCTGTGGCCGCATTAAGAGACTCCATGGGTCCACTCATTGGAACTGTAACGCGTGTGCCCCATTTCCTGCCCTCAACCGATACTCCCTCAGCTTCGTTACCAATTAAGAGCGCCAGCTGCCCCTCTTTTTTGATTTGATCGATAGCAATGCCCTCCAAATCCGCAACATAGCGAATTTCTGTTTTTATCGCTTTTTCCAAAGCATGATAATCACCCCGTTGCCATTTAAGTTTAAAGACACCTCCGCAGGAGGCGCGGATCACCTTGTCATTAAATAGATCCACGCACTCGGGCAAAAGAAAGAGATTCTTAAAGCCAAACGCACACGCACTGCGAATCAAAGTCCCCATATTTCCAGGATCCGAAATACGGTCTAGAACACAAATGTTTGAAGATGCGTCAAAGGGTTGGGAAGTGGGCATTTTAAATTCTGCCGCCACGCCATCAAAGGTGGCCTGTCCCGCAATTTTTTTAAAGAGGGGAGGGCTCACCCTAAAAAGATGCTCTCTAGATAGATTTTTTGGCACGCGCTCGTGCATTGTAATGTATCGTTTAATCTCGAGCACTTCTAGTAGCTCACCCACAATTTTTTCACCAAAGACCAAAACACTCTGTAGCTGCTCGCGCATTTTTTTCGAGGTGCGAATTTTGGCCAGTTGCACAATGGTTGGGTTGTTTGCAGAGTGTATCATTTTCAATCGACTATATAATCTATTTTTAGTATTTCTGGGTGGTATGTTTTCTTTTAGAAAATCTCTTGGTTTCCGACTGTTAGGAATTAGCATCATTTTACTTGCTTTGCCGCTTTTAGTGGACTCTTTTATTTTGATGCAAAGCAGGTACCGCCATGCATTTACCGATGCCAAGCAAAAATTGATCGATAGTGCCCATTTAAGAGAGTTTGAATTGCAACAAATTGAGCCTGTGGGAGAGACCTTTTTGTCTCTGATGCAAGAGCACCTCAATCTAACAACAGAGTTTCCAACAAAAGAGAATAAAATACTCAATCAAGATTTAGCAGAGTTTGCTGACATTGGTAATTTTTATGGGGCCATGGTGGTAAAAATTACTGAGGATAACGAATTTGTGGTTGTGGCGGCCAATCGAGAACAATTTATTGGTAAAAACTATACCAATTTTTTTAATTTAATCAATTTATCCTCTTTAAAGGATGAAAAAGGGGGCGTGCTGAACCGTATTTCTTATGATCCGGTCACATTGGAGCCCTTTTTTCTGGTTGCCCAGCCTGTATTTGTAAAAGATCAAAAAGAGCCAGCGGGTTTTTTAGTGTTGACCGACTCCAATAATATGGGCAATAAACTCGAATCGATTTTAGCTCCAGATATCCACCAATACCCGATCCATTTTGCCCTGCTTTTGCCCTCAACCATTGTTTTTGCTGCAAGTGACCCCTCTCTACAGTTTCACTATTTCTCACCACTTACAGAAAAATTTAAGGAGATTTTTTTACAAGAGGAACCCTTTGCAAAGGCGCTTTTACCAGATGGTCCGATCAACATCTCGCGTATTGATGACAAACAAAAATTTATCGAATTTAAGTGGAATGGTAGAAAACAAATTGGCCTGATCTCAGAACTTCCTAAATCAGATTTTCTGCTCTTAGATTATGTGGCCAGGGCGGATATCTATTCAAACCCTCTCAGAGAATATGCGGATATTTATGTGATCTACCTTGCAATTTTGGTTGTAGGAACTCTCGTTGCCTATGCGTTAACACGGCGCATGACCCAGCCTATTTTCAACTTACTTGGGGTGATGCAGAAAATTCAGAAAGGAGAGTTGGAGACACGTTACTCATCTGATGTTGTTGGTTTTGAGATCAATGAATTGGGTTTTATCTTTAATGATATGGTTGACTCCCTGATCGAGAGCAAACGCAGCACGGAACAAGAGCGCGTAGAAAAAGAGATGCTAGCGCGCGAATTAAAAGTGGGCCAGCAGGTGCAGCGCAGTCTATTGCCTGAAAAAATGCCTCCCTTTGAAGGAATAGAATTGGCCGAGGTCTATATTCCCGCCATTGAGGTAGGAGGGGATTTCTTTGATTGCTTTGAGACCGAAATCAATGGCAAAAAACGGTTAATGTTAGCCATCGCAGATGCCTCTGGCAAGGGAGTACAAGCCTGTTTTTACTCGTTGGGTGTACGGAGTATCCTACGAACCTATGCCAACCACTTTGATGATGTGGGTGTGGCCATGCAAAAAACCAATATGCTTTTTTGTCAGGATACAGGTGATACAGGGATGTTTATTACTGTATTGATGGCAGCCTATGACCCCGAAACCAGACAATTGAACTACTTCTCTTGTGGTCATAATCCACTTTTTGTTTGCCGCAGCAATGGAATCGTTGAAGTACTCAATGTCCAAGGTGCCGCCATGGGGCTTGTGGTGGGCGACCCCCAACCAGCCGATACCATACCCTTAAACGAGGGTGATCTTGTCCTCTTTTATACAGATGGTGTTACCGAGGCGCATGATATAGAAAATCAGCTCTTTGGAGAGGATCGGGTGATGGAGTTTTTACGAGCAAACCGAGAGCTCTCTTCGCGAGAAATCGCAACAAAGTTGGTCGAAGAGATTACCATATTTGTAGGCGTGGCCCCGCAGCATGATGATATTACACTAATGGTGATGAAGGTAAAATGATAAAAAAATCGTTTCCTCTACGCATTTTGATGATTAGCTTTCTGGTTTTGGCGCTGCCGCTATTGGTCGATTCATTTATTGTGTTTCAAAGCTCCTATGCAGAAGCAATTGCTAAGGTTAAAAGAAATTTGCAGGAAATTGCTACTTTCAAGGGATTTCAGTTGGCCGAGGCCAAGCCCATTTCTCAGAAGATCCTAAAAGCTGTTGATCACATTATCGCTGCCGAGCGCAAAGCAAATCCCGAGGTCTCTTTGGACAAGGTCTTAGAAAATATCGCGGAGGCAGCACCTGAGTTTGAGTTTTCAATTTTACATAATAGTAAAAATAATTTATACAAGGCGGTTGCCTCCAATAAGGCCAATTTGATTGGAGATATTTACGAAAGCTATCACCAATTCCCTTCTATTTTTGAAGATGGTTCAGGAGCTTTTCTTCGTTATATTTACGATCCTGCAAGTGGTGCCTATCTCCCCTATATTTTTGTGGCTCGCGTGATCGAGCCAGTCGAAAAGGGGGAAGAGCAAAAGGTATTGTTATTGGCAACCTTTGCCATCACTTCAACCTTAAAAGAGGTACTCGACTTTTCAAAGTTCTCCGGCGGACCCTATACTATAAGTATTGTGCACAGATCAGGCATTGTTTTTGCCTCCAGCAACCCCGAGATGATAGGGCAGTACTTTAAGCCAATTAATAAAGAGCGCTATCAAGAGCTTAAAGACAGAAACAATCTATCTACTTTGCATATTGCTGATGCGCCTCTGACGGTCATTCAAAGAAAAAATTCTGATTTTTTTGAGTATATCTTTGATGGCAGCGTGCAACTGGCCTATACAAAATCGATTCCAAATATTTGGGGCGCGGTTGTAATTTCCTCGCCCAAGGCGCTTTTATTTGGTCGAGAGGTCCAGAAATTCTTTTTGCTCTACCTCTTTTACGCGATTATCCTATTAATAGGCGGCGGGGTAACCTTTTGGCTTACAGCGTGGCTCTCTCGTCCTTTGCGCGAGCTCTCTTTTGTGATGGGGGAGGTGAGTTTAGGTAATTTGGATGTGCGCTTTGAGCCGAGGCCTCTTGGCTATGAAATCAATTATTTAGGAACCTCGTTCAATGCTACTTTAAAGTCGATTTTGGACAATATTCAACGACTAGAAGATGAGCGCGTGCAGAAAATGACCTATCAAAGAGAGATTGCGCTGGGGCGTTCGGTACAAAATACATTGATTTCTGAAATTTCCTTGCCCACATCTGCGGTTGAAATGCAGGGGCGCTATCGATTTGCCCAGGAAGTTGGGGGTGATTTTTATGATTATGGCATGCTCTCTTCTGATTCTGAGAACAATGTCTTTATGGTGATCGCCGATTCTGTGGGAAAGGGGATCTCTGCTTGTCTTTACTCTCTTGCGGCAAGAAGCTTTATTCGTACCTACGCTACTCTATTGTCGGAAGTAGGCGAAATTTTATCTCATGCAAACAACGCCTTTTTAAAGGATACTGGAGAGACGGGGACCTTTATTGCCGTTCAGATGGGAGTCTACTCTCCCAAAACAGGGATCTTTTCTTACTATTCGTGTGGTCATACACCAGGGTTGGTTTTGCGAGAAGATGGTCAGATTGAAGAGTTGGTTCAGACAGGGGAGGCCATGGGAGTGGCAAAAAGTTCTGCTTATCGATCTCATGCCATAAAATTGCATGCCGGTGATAAGGTCCTTTTTTATACAGATGGCCTGCTGGAGAGTACAAATAGCCAGGGACAATTGTTTTCAAAAGAGCGTTTATATAAACTCTTGCAAGAGAAAAAGGGACAGAGCGCCAAAGAGTTAGTCGATGCCCTTTTATATGCATTTAATGAGTTTATGGAGGGTGCCATCGAGGAAGAGGAGATGACTCTTTTAGTAATGCGAGTGCTTTGATGCCCAACAATTTCTTGGATCAAATAGAGCAAATTCTTGTTGAAGAGTTTGTACAAATCAGCGAACAGATCGATGCGGGCAAGCTACAAGATAGCTTTTTATGGCGCTGCTTGCACCTGGGGCGCGCGCTTGCCTGCCACCTTGTTGATGAGACCGGAGTCAATAGCGAGGCTCTACAAGTGGCTCGCACCCATTTGCAAAAAAATAAATACTCGCTTGGTCCAGAGCGCCACCACGAAGCCTTTTTTCGCACCCACCTGTTGCAGATTTTAGACCTTTTTGCTACCCAATCCGCCTATACGGCGGCCTTAAGGCGGATTGAAAAACCCCATGCCAACCAGATTGCTGAGCGCTTAATTCGACAGTCGCTTCTATTGCCAGAAACGCATGTAGTACAAGATGTTGATGCCCGCAGGGCAGCACTTTCAGCCCTAATTGTTCCCTTAAGGCAAAATGTGGGATCTTGTTTTGCCACAGCACCTGCGATCTTGATACAGCAGGAAAATCCATTGCAGCTGCTTGCCGATTTGGAAGCCCTCTTTACCCAAGGTGCTTTAAGGCGTGTTGTGGGGGATGTTGAGTGCCGAGTGCCCTTGAGTCCAACCCCTGGTGTGGGCGACCTCTTGCGCCCGATCTTTTTTGCGGGCCTCTCCCAAGAACAGGGGGTGCAGCTGCTTTGCTCTCCCTCGCTGCAGACTTCTTTGCAGGCAGTAGGAATATCGAAAGAGCAAGTTGTGCCCCTTCTAAAAAAAAGTAAGGCGCTACATAAGTTAGATAATCAATTTGCCCATCTTTGTGTAGATAGCCTTTTGAGAGCTATTTTGCTCGCACACTTTGATCTCTCTAAAAAAGATCTCGATATCTATTTCAACCAAAAAAATAGCTTTTCTACCAAGAAAATTTTTGTGCAAACTCCCAGAACTAGAGGCAAAAATGTGCTCCAAATCGAGCGCTATTTAAAGGCATATCAGGCGGCAAAAAGGGCCTTTGTTGCGATGACAGACCATGCCTTGTTAAAGGCGTGGGAGTTTACGCTTGCCTCGATGTCGGAGTCCAAGGCAGATTTTGCCAAGTGGAATCTCACCATCTGTTTGGGGTTGGATCCAAAGGAGCCCGAGGGATTGGGGCAAAGGATACAAGTGCAAATCCAGGAAGATATCGATGCCATCAATCGTGAAATTGAGGAGGCGCAATCCAATTATGATCATATTTTTACACAGGCAAAATTTATTGAGGGCAGAATTGCCCGTGCGGCCTCAGATAGTGAAGCCAGTTGGCTGCAGGCAGATTATCGCGTCAAAAAACTAGAGCTTGAGCGTGTGCTAAAAAATCGCGATGAGATCTATGAAAAGGGGCACAAATTGCGCGAGCTCTTTTCTTTTATGCTCAATTTTTACTCGAACAAATTTCAGGAGTACTTTCAGGAGGTCTATGATGCGCAAATGCATGATCTTGTGCCGACACTCTACGATGATAGCCCTGCCGGCTTTCGGTTGCTCTATAAACATGGGCGCACCAATCCATCGATGTGGAGCTACATCTACTCCCTATCGGAGTTTCAGCAACATCTGGCGGCTTTTTTTACTGCAACCGAAATAGAGCTTTTTCATACCCATGAATTTGAATCGATCAAAGAGCAAATTACGCGTCTTGTGACCCTCTGTGTGCAGCAAGTCTCTGATCCCCTCTTTTTAGAGGCAGGTTTTCATCGCCTGAGTCGCGCCTACAAGGAGCCCCCGGTCCAAAAACCACTGGAGCAATTGGATCGCATCAAGCGCAAACCATGGGCCTATATTTCGGGGGGGACGATGACCACACTTCTTTCGTGCTACTTTGAAAATCCAAAGCAGATGGAGCAGCAGAGCCGTTGGGTAGAAAATGAAACCGAGCTGCTCGCTTTTTATTTAGATACCCTTCGGGATCTTCCCCTTAACACGCAAAAAAGATATCTGGAAGACCCTGGGGCCTCGATGTTGGCTTTTTCTCCGACCCACGCCTTTTTGTTAAAGCCGGGCTGGAAAAAGTTTGCGCAAGGGTGGCAAAGCTCACTCTACTCTTATACCTATATTCGGGATCAGTGGGTGCAACCTGCTAAACGCTTTAGTGCGCAACTCTTGTTAAATAGGGAGATGATGAGTGCAATCATTGCCTTTATTTTGCCAAAAATACCCACTGGATACCGCGCTCTTTTTCGCAAAAAATTGAGTCACTTTTCGCTCGCCTTGCACCCCTTTGAATTTCGAAAGGAGGTTGTGAAAATATTGGGCAATGAAAGATGGCTTTTAACAAACTTTGCCCTCTTGATTGAGGAGCTCGATTCTGCCTTATATACCCTATTACCCTTTTTTGACCGATCTGAGCTAGAGGAAAAAGTCTCTTGTATTCTTGCTGCCTTAGGGATTGGTCCAGTTAAACTGAGCGCAAAGGAGTTACCTGCCATCTTATCGGCCCAGGATTTACATGAGATTGTGGCAATTGAGTTGAGAAACATTGAGAATAGAGATCATTCGGCGACTTTTTGGCATCAAAAGATCTTACATGCGATGCAAAAGTTGGGGTACGCGATGCCCGAGCCTATTTTGTGTGCTGATACCAATTGGTCCAAAAGTTACTTTGGCTTTTGCGTAAGTCCTGCGACACTGCGCCTTGAGTTTTGGCGTTTTGATGCGATTGGTTTATCGGGACGTCCGATTTCTGCCTGGAAGCCCTACTTAGATGGCACAACGCGCCGCGAATGGGGCCTTCTCACCGACTCTCGGGAGTATGAAGCGCAGTCTTGATTGCGGAATAACCTCGTCTTTAGAATATTCTTGCAAAAATCCAGAAGTGTGTGGTTAACTCTTTCTTTTTGTCTACCAAAACACTCTGTAACTAATGAAACACATTTTAATTCTTTCTATTTTATTTTTTTCTACACACCTCTTTGCAGCAGAAGGGGATCTGGCAAGTGAGCTTGGCGATGAGCCAGTAATCGCTGCAGTTGATGACTTGGGCCCCGAGGGCGCAGGCTTTTTTGCAGAGACAGATTTTGGCCCAGATGAGGGTGGTTTTGTCGAATCCAGAATCCTTCGAAACTTTGTCGAAAGCCGTGGCCTCATCGAGTGCCGTGAAAAATCAGGCCAGCTGACACTCGCAGGTGATGTGCGTGCCCGTTGGATTTGTGCCGGAGAAAAGGTGGATGGCGATTCCGTAAGAGGCGCTAAAGGAGATGCGGCCGCTAACTTGTTTAAAAGTGAGGTCAATCTCTTTTTGGATTATGCCACCCCACAAGCATGGGTCACCACTAAGCTACGCTGGACCTCTATTGAGGGAAGAGATGGGGGTACTATATCAAAAGTCAATGTAGACCGTGCTTTTATAGGCTATGATATCTACCACTGTGGCAAGGAAGACTTTTATATTGAGATTGGGCGCAGTAACCTAGCCTATATGTTTGAATCTCAGGTTGAATTTTCTAGCGAATTTAGCGGGATCCACCTCTATTACACCAAGTGTTTCCCAGTGGTTGGAAATTTTGTGATCCATGGGGGCCCTTTTGTGATGGATAGTTTACACAACAACTATTGCTGGGTTGTGGAAGCTGGCATCAAAAAGTGGTATGGCACAGGCTTTGGTGCCAAGTATAGCATCATCGATTGGAGACGTCGTACTGCAACAAGCTACTTTGGTGGTAATCATAAAGATATTGATCCAGATGAGCTCTATGAGAACAATCCTCGTTACCGTTTTTTGGTTTCGCAAATGCTCTTTGTCTATGAAAAGCCGATCGATTTCTGCGGATGCAAGACCTTCTTTGGGTACGCAGCGGTGCTTGTAAATAGCGCTGCTAAAAAGCATGAGATCACCAATGATAAAAAGCTCAATGGCGCTTGGTACGTTGGTTTTACCTTGGGCAAACTCTGCAAGGCGTATGACTGGTCGATTGATATCAACTACCAGAGTGTGCAACTGCAAGCAGTTCCAGAGTTTGATTTGGCGGGGATTGGCCATGGAAATGCAGCTAATGCTTTCTTCTCGGATCTTCTCATAGCGCAATCGGGTCCTGGAAATGCCTTGGGCTTTACCAACTATAAGGGAGTTCAGGCCTCTTTGCTCTACGCGATGACCAACAGTTTGTCTTTGCGTATGCGCTTTGTGACAACGACTCCCTTAAATCGCGATATTATAGAGAAGCAGTTTAGGTTTAAGAGCAGCGATATGTCCGTCATCTACGCCTTCTAATAGAGGTTGTTGAGTAATTCAACTTTCTTTAATCTTTTGGCTAGATTTTGCCCTATTCGTCCGATCTGTCGCTCGCTGTACCACATGTACTATCTTCGCTCCAGATCGGCAAAATGGGGGAAAAAGGTTCAAAAAGTGATCAAAACTTGAATTACGCAACAACCCCCTTCTAATATATAGTCGATTCAATCTAAATTGAATCGACTATAGTTGGGGCAAGCAGATTGTCTTGATTTTTTGATGGAGGCAAATCCAACGTCAGCTTAAGAAGCCTTGTGTTTCTTGTGGATGGTCATTTGGGTAGTGGGGTCGAGGATATGAATCAGCGTCCCCTTTTGCCCTAAAGAACAATCAAAGATCCGGCGGTAATAATCAAAGTTGAGACCCTCTTTTTCTAAAATCACACGGAGATCGTTTTTTACCAGGCGCTCGACCTCCCTTCTACCAAGCCCATCCTCTTTTTTGATCTTTTTACGATCGCGCTCCTGCTCCTTCAACCTCTCCAGCAGCTGCTTCCTATATTGTATAACAATATTTACCACACTTCGGTTGGGCAGTAGACAGGCCAACAGCTCCTTATCCGCATAGAGTAAATTGATCTTCTTTCTATTATGTGCCCCCTTGGAGACTGGATTAAAACAGACGTAATCACAAAGAGAGGGATAACCATCGAGCAAAGAGGATCCCTGAATCATCTCATACAAAATCGCCTGCAGTCGCTCATCCCCCAGATCACATGTGGTTAGCTCATCTGTAAATCGAAGATTTTTTGTTTGCTCTCCCAGAGCGTTTAGTGCATCCAAAATGCGATACTCCGCTTGCGGCACACTTTCAAAAAAATCATGTCCCCCATAGAGACGGCGCATCAAACGAGCCGCCGTCTCCTTTAGAGAAAATGTTGGGGGAAATAGTTTTAAATCAGGCAAATGTAACACTGTATAGAGATTGAGTCTTGCATTGTTGGCAGGGCGCTTGCCCACCAATTTAAGAGATCCAATGTGCGCCTCTTTTTCGCCTGTTTGCCCGTAGATAACCTTGTCGTCACCATCCACCTCAGCAGCCTCGCCTACAAAAATCTCAAACTTTGCAGCAGCCTCCTCCGCAGCCATTTGTTGTGTCGAAGCAAGGTGACTCTTGTACAATTTTTGCTGAAAACCACTCTCTTTCATCTCCAAAATTTGTGTCGAAGTAAAAAGCGAGAGGATCATTAAAAAGGCAGTTGTAAAAAGCAGGGGGTACATTAACTTGCCTCCAGGGGATAGAAGATCGGATGGTCTAGATCGATGGTATATTCAGATGAAATAGCCTTTTTGCAGCTGCGCTCTAAGCTCAATTTCACCATAGCAGGAAGCGTTTCATACTCTTTTTCCCACACATGGTTTTTCCAGCCAGGCGCTGCTTTTTTTGTGCCCACTTTATCCGTTGAAACCGCAAGCTTTAGCAGGTCCGGTGGCGAGTAAAAAGTAAAGGATACCTTTTCTACTTTGTCCATTAATAGATAGGTTTCAGCCGGATCACCGCTAGGGGCCGAGAGGGACCAGATGGATAGATAAAGTCCCTCACTCCTTGGGTTGTGGTAGAGCTTGCCAATCACCTGGTGAGAAAGCGCAGGCACTGGATATGCACCCCTGTCAAAGGTAAAGAGGCAACTTGTATGATCCGAGGTGAAAAACCCCTCTTTTTCAAGAGTTGCCCCCAAAAAAATGGCAGAGAGCCTCTGGTCTAGGTAGCGCTCCTGGTAGACGCTTTGACGCTTGTGAAAGAGAGCACTTTTGGCCTGCGCATTGCGATGGCTCCAGAAAAAAAAGGTTCCAAGTAAAAGCCCAAGCAGTGACAAAGAGAGCATCATCTCAAGGAGTGTAAAGGAGCGTTTGGATCGTTTCATGAAAGCCCTCCACGCTCTTTGGTCTCAAGGTAGATAGGAAATGTATAGGTAAGATTTTTCTCATCATATTTGGAGGTAATCTCAACGCTTACCTCTAAAAAAAAGGCCTCTAGCCCACTACTCTTTAACCGTTTCACTTTTTGCTTGGTGATCGCCAATTTACCATAAGGAGTCTTCTTTTTGATCCCTTTTTTGAGCTGTTTCACAGAATAGCCCTGCTCAAAAAGGATCTCTTTTTCCTTTAAAAAAATCTGCTTTGCTTGCCGATAACTTTCAATTTCTTCTATTTGCGCATGCTGAGCCCGCTGGATTTTACTGTTTGGATAGAGCATCCAACTCCCCAAAAAGGCAATGAGTGTAAGGCAAATGAGTAGTTCCAAAAGTAGGTAGCAGCGTTTAGAAGATTTCATAGCTTTTGAGGGGGGTTGCAAATCCTGGTAAAATCACCTTTCGTCTCGATTTTTTGCCAATAAAGAGCAGCTCCTGTTGAGGACAACAGTCGAGGCCACTTTTAAAATGAATGACCTCTGGCGACAAAATACTTTTTATTTTGTCACAAACCAACTCTTGCTCCACTAAGCTTTGTAGCTCACTTGGAAAGTGGGCAGAGCTCTTTAGGTGCACAGAGAGCCCCTGCTCTTTTTGCTCGAGGGTAAGCCAAACATCGGTTTGAAAATCAATTGCAAGTTCTTGTGCAAACTCAATTTTTTTGCACACTCGATTGACCTGCTTTTCAAACGCTTGCGAGGCCAAAGCCGTGGGCAAGGAAAAACGCAGGGCCCCCAAAGAGATGGTAATCAGAAAAAAGACCACCAATACCTCAATCAAAGTAAATGATCGTCTACTTTTTCTTTTCATGCGCTTGTTGGTACTTATCTAATTTTTTGGAGGTCACATTGATGGTATCCCCTTTTAAAGCGACCTTAAATGTCTCCTTCCAGCCATCGCATATTAACTCCTTGCCTCCCTTTAAAACGAGGGGAGATCGGGAAATGACATTTTCCCAATCCTTGACAACCTCCGATAGAGATTGATCTCCTTGGACATACTCCATCATCAAGATATCCTTGATGCGCGAAATATTCTGCTCCGTCTTAAAGGCACGCCCCTTGTCCATACTCCCTGCCATATTAAAGGCAAGAGCCCCTGAGATTACGCCGATCAGTAAAATCACCACCATGATTTCAATCAGCGTCACGGCAAAGGTTTTTTTTCTCTTTTTTTTCATCTTCTCTTTCTCCCTACATAAAATGGTTGGTATCCGTTAGTGGAATAAGGACTGCTAACATGATCACACCCACGACCAATCCCATGACAAGTAGGATGATGGGTTGCGCTAGCTCCACTAAACGCGTTAATGTTTTATCTACTTCCTCTTCATAAATCTCAGCTACTTTATCAATCATTGGGCCAATCTTTCCACTCTCTTCTCCAATAAAGGCCATGCGCCCCAAAAGAGCGGGTAGATATTTGGAGGCTTTAAGCTCCTGACTCAAAGAAGAACCCTCGACAATTTTTTGCTTTGCCTGCTCAATCTCCTCGCGAATCTTAGGGTGAAAAAGGACCCCCTTGGCAATTTCCAGCGCATCAATCATGGCAACGCCACCCTGTAAAAGAGTAGCTAATGTGCGCGCGAGCCGCGCTGCCGAAACCTTTGCGACTATGGTGCGTAAAATAGGCAAAGAGAAGAGAGCGGATATCATTTTTTCACGCGCCTGGGGCCTCTTGAAATAGTAGGCCAGTGAGCCAAGGAGGGCTACAAGGCCCCCGGTAATATAAAACCAACCACCTCGAAGGGTGTGGCTGAGCCAAATGAGCGATTTTGTAAAGCGGTTGACACTCTCTTCATCTAGAATTGTCTCCATGGCTGGAATGACAAAGGTTAGCAAAGCTGTGATGACAACGATTGAAAAGAGGATAAGCAAAGTGGGGTAGATGAGTGCGCTTGTGAGTTTCTTTTTTAATTTTTGCTGTTTTTTGAGCAGGTGGGCGAGTTCTTTTAGCGTTTGATCTAAAATACCTACAGACTCGCCTGCGCGCACCATGGCAATATAGAGAGAAGAGAAGCTGTGGGGGAACTTTTTGAGGGCATCAGATAGAGAGGATCCCTCCTTGATCTGTTCACAGATAGAGAGGATGACAGGGTGGTATTTCTCATGGCGCAATTGCTCCTCTATTGAGACAAGGCTCTCATACAGGGGCATCTTGGCGCCTAAAAGCTCTGCTAGTTGTGTTGTAAAGGAGGTAAGGTGATCTGCCCGAAGCTCTTGCTTGGAGAAGGTAAACAAGCCACCTTTTTTTGCTTTGCAGAGCTTTGTCACGAGGATTTTTTGCGTGCGCAGCTTTGATTTGGCATCTTCCAAACTTTGTGCTTCAATTTGACCAGTTTGTTTTTTATGGCTGGAGTTGATCGCCTTATAAGAAAAAATAGGCATGGGATTTATGACTCCTCACCTTTTTTTCTAATGCGCAAAAGTTCCGAAAGGGTAGTGGTTCCAGTGCGTACAAGTTCGATTCCATGGGAGCGCAAAGAGATCATATTCTCTTGTAATGCAATTTTTCTTAGGATATTTACATCCGCCTTTTGCGCGATTTGTGAGCGCAGTTGATCATTGATGATCATCAATTCATAGACACCGCACCTTCCGCTGTAGCCCAAGCCAAAACACTTGGCACACCCTTTTCCGTGGTAGAGCTGCTTATTTTCAAGCTCACTGAATTTTAGCCCCAATTGTTCAAGCTCTGCCTTTTTCGGTTTATAGCCCTGCTTGCAGTGAGGACAAATGCGGCGCACCAGGCGTTGCGACAAAACACCCATGATGGTTGCCGAGAGCAGGTAGGGTTCGATGCCCATATCCATGAGCCGCGCAATCGTTGAGGGGGCATCATTGGTATGGAGCGTCGAAAAGACCAGGTGGCCGGTCAGAGAGGCTTGAATGGCAATCTCTGCGGTCTCATTGTCTCGGATCTCTCCAATCATCACAACATCTGGATCCTGGCGTAAAATATGGCGGAGGCCCGCTGCAAAAGGAAGACCTATTTTGGGTTGCACGGCGATTTGTGCAATTCCTTTTAATTTGTATTCAACCGGATCCTCGATTGTCATGATATTGATCTCTTCATTATAGAGCTCCCAAAGGGTGCTATAAAGAGTAGTTGTTTTTCCACTTCCTGTGGGGCCCGTAACCAAAATGATCCCCTCAGTGGATGAGATGATCTGTTTGTATTCTTGTAAAACGGTTGGCATGAGGCCAATTTGATCGAGCCCAAGGGATAGATTGCCCTTGTCTAAAATACGCAATACAATGCGCTCACCATGGGTTACGGGCACTGTTGAGACGCGGAAATCGATCTCCCGCTTTCCCATTTTAAGCTTAATGCGGCCATCTTGCGGCAGTCTATGCTCTGCAATATCTAGCTTTGCCAACACCTTAATGCGGGTAAGTAACTTTGCCTGATGCTCTCTTGGAGGCGTGTGTCTGGTTTGCAGGACTCCATCGATGCGATAGCGAATGTTAAGGTCATCTTCAAAGGGCTCAAAGTGAATATCTGAGGCTTTTTGGTCAATCGCTTCACTGAGCACCATATTGAGCAGTTGGACAATTGGCGCCTCATCTTTTACCTCAAGCAGATCATAGATTTGCTCCTGATTCCCGCTGCCCTTTTCTTTATCTAAAGTGGCTAAAAAATCAGAGACCTCACCCTCTTGTCTGTGATAAAAAATATCAATGGCTTGTAAAATCAGCTCTCTTTTTGCAAAAACAGCTTCCACCTCTTTATCGAGGAGCAAACGTGCCTCCTCTAGGGCATTGAGGTTCAGAGGATCAAATAGAGTAACTGTAATCTTCTCGTCACTTTCGGCAATGGGAACAAGCAGATGTTTGCGAGCAAAGGGGTAGTCAATTTGTTTGGCAAGGTGTTTAGGTAGCTCTGCAAAAATAATCGTTTGTACCTGTTGCATGCCAAGCTTGTGCGCAAGCGCTTCAAATTGGCTGTTTTGGTCCAAAGTTTTAGGATTTACCATCGTATTCACCTTGACTTTTGCGTACCGTTTGTCCCTCTTGGTGTCGACCAAAAAGAGCGGTGAGTGAATCCTGAAAGACTCTTTTTCGCTGCTTGTCCTTGGCAATATCGAGCTCCATCAAAAATTCGGGTAGATCGCCCGCTCGTTTTTGCAGTTGGGCAATTTTGATTTTTTCTGCATCTTCGATAGGATCCGAGATGATTTTTGGGGTAATGAAGATAAACATCTCAGTTGTATTTTCAGAGAGTTCCGTGGAGCTAAATAACTTGCCAAGACCTGGAATTTCACCTAAAAAGGGGATGCTATTTTTTTTGTCATCCTGATTTTTACGGCGCAATCCTCCCAAGATCACTGTTTGACCATCTCCAATACGCACATGGTTTTCAATGTGACGCCTGGTAACATCTGGTCGCCCATTGTTTCCGTCGCCACCTTTTTTTGTGGTGTCAAAGGTAATGTCGGTCTCCAAGGTAATAAATTGGTTGGTTAGATCACTTTCATCATCATCTATGTTGATCGTGGGTGTGATCTTCATAGTGATTCCATATTGGGCTCGATTGAAAATGCGATTATCTTTTTTATCGGAGCCCCCATCGATGGAAATCTCTTCTACAATGGCAAACGTTGCAGGTGTTTGGTTCATGGTTGTGACCGAGGGGCTCGCATTAATTTGCACATCATCTTGAGAAAGCAAAAAGTTGTAGGCCAGATCGTAGGCGGGGATGCCGCTTTCTTTTTTACGGTTGAGAAAAAACTTTAGGATGCCTCCATCAAAGCCAAGCCCAGAGCTCATTGTTTTGGCAGCATCGGCACCAATTTTGAGCAAATTGAGGCCAAATTTTTGTTCATTGCCCATCTTCTTTTCAAAGAGCAGAACTTCTATTTGGACCATCTTTTTAGGGACATCGAGCTTTTTGAGAAGCTGTTTAATTTTTCCAAGAGCATCCTGCTTTACAACCATCATAATGGCCCCTGTTTTGGGATCTACGATAAAGTTGTTTTGCCCATCAGCTGTTTTGTGATTAGACTTGAGCTTGGCTCCTGGATCGATTTTTGAAGGAGAGACAATCAAAGACTCTTTTTTCTCACCAGTTGCTTTTTTTGCTTCTGCGATTTTGGCATTGACCTGCTTATCTGTTACAGAGAGGGGGGTGTCGACTAAAAGGTCGTACACGCGGGCCAAAATGGAGGCAAGCTCCTCTGCATCCGAGTGTTTGGTGGTGTACCAAAAGAGTGTTTTTTCTTCGGGGTCTTCAATGTTTGCCTCTAGGTCATCGATCAGCTTGATGGCGCGATTGATTTCTGATTTTGTACCAGAAATTAAGAGCGATTGATTGATGCTAGCCAAGGGAGTCACCTGTAGGGAGAGCTCTTTACAGCTAGGGTCTGGGTTTTCAAAGGCCATCTCTAGGATAGAGGCCATCTCTTTTGCATCGATTTTATTGAGTTTGACCAGTTGTAGATCCTGGTTGCTTGTTTTGGACTCGACAAAACTATAGAGTTTAAAGAGCTCCTGGATCGTATCTACTGAGGCGATAATAAAGAGCCTTCCCCCAAATATTTTGGTTTGCGTTGTCTTCGGGTTGGAAAATTTGTTGAGAAAACGCAAGGTTTGGCGTGGATCACTTTGGTCATTCATGATAAAGCAGACACGCGTTTTGGGAGGCAAACAGGCCAGTTCATCCAGGGAATCTGTGATGATTTTGGGGCCGCAGTAATCCATCGCGGTAGAGTAGATTTGTCGCAGGTAGGGGTTGATCTCGCGCGTGGCAAGCCCATACTCGTCTAAAATGGTCTCAAGGCACTCTTGCCATGATTGGCGTGGGATAGGGAAATTAGATTGAATATTGAGGCGAATGGAGGCAATCTCTGGCGGCACTAGATAGATATATTGCGAATTGCTGTACTCGTTGACAAAATCACTCAGCAAGATCTCCGATGCATTCATTAGGGCATAGGGCTCCTGCGCGTCAGAGTGGGCAATTTCCCCTTGCCAGAGCTTTTGCACCTGCCGCATTTCTTGCTTTACCTCTGTAATTTGTGCGATAAGCTCTTGGTACTCTTCTTGCTCTGCACCCTTTTGGTAGAGAGCGGGCCCTTGACTATACAAGCTTGCAAGGTAGTCGCCCAGATCCTCTAGGGTCTGGTTTACCTGGTTGAGCGTTTGTCCCATCTCGCTGTCATCAGTGACGCCCTTGTTTGTTAATTGCGCCTTTTTTTCTGCAATCGTCTGTCCCTGCAGAGCAAAGGAGGAGAGTGTGATAAGGGTTATTAGAAAATAAAATGGTTTTTTATTCATAGAGATCACCTTCTGTGAAAGCTGGGAATGTTCCCTGTTTATTTTGTTCTAGTTCTACTGGAAAACTTGCAGTGCGAAGAGTATTGTAAAGTGTGCCAAGTAGATGTTGGCGCCCCTTTTCCTGCTTGAGTTTTCCTACTACAAAGAGGGGGCCGACAATCTTTTGATCAACAAATTCTTCGATTTGTTCTACTGTTTCAATCAGTTGCCAACCCTCTTGGGTCAGTACAAGCCAATCGTTGGGCCTTAAGGTCAACTTTTGCTTGCCGCACTCTACAGAAAAGCGTGCCCATGTTTTGGCCGCTTTAAAGCGAAATTCTTGCGCAAGATCGGGCAGACCAAAATGATCCTTTGCCCGGATAAGATGAATCGCTACTTTTTGCATCCCATTTTCATTCCATACTTGGAAGGAGGCCATTTTTTCGGAGATGCTTTTTAAAACCATGAGGGGAGCATCCTTTTTTTCTTCTGCTTGCCACCTTTGACCATTCCAAAAAAGGGCATCCCCTTCCCCCACAAAAAGTGAGTAGGGATTTTCAGCTGTTAAAAAATCGATACGTACTTTATCGATGCAGTGGGCGTACTCATTTCCTCCATGATCCTCTAAAAATAGGTCGTGCCCTACAAAGCGTGCCTTCTGTCTGACAAGCAGTGTGCTATCTACTCTGTGGGATCCAAGCATAAAAGGGGATTGCTTGTGGTTAGCAAGGGTCTCCTTTTCGAGGGCAAAGGTTAAAAGCTCCTTGGGGTGCACAATTTGTCTATTTTGATCATCTAATAAATGGACGGTGATAAATAGGCGGTTATTTTGACGATCTAAAGAGGGAGTGATCCAAAGAGAGCTGGGTACATTATTGGGACTAAAGGTATAGGTACCTTGCGAGCGCGCATCGGTTTGTCCCCATATGGCAGTTGGATAGGCAGAAGAGTGTGCTTGGTATGCTTGGTTAGACTCCTTTTGATAGAGTAAATAGAGCCGCTTTCCCTCCTCTGCGCAGATCGTTTGCTCTCCTTTTTGCAATCCAATGTAAACTACTTTCTTTGTGGGATCTAAGTCAGGCCGCTCATTAGTTCCGTAGTAGTGTAAGAGATCTCTTACATCAGGTAGGCCGAGCTCGTAAAGGGGGGCTGCCAGCGAAAAGGGACCATTGTCCGCGATTTCCAGGGAGAGGGAGGGCTCAATCACCTTGTCAGGGATTAGGGATAGATCCAAAGAGTGGTTCTCAAGCTCTTCTGTAGAATCATTAGTATATGCCAAAACAACAAAGGCTAAGATTGTTAAGGATAAAACGGCATTGAGGTAGTAAAAGAGTCTTGCTAGCATAAAATTATTTTTAGAGAGGGTAATCTCATTTTATTTCATTCGATTGAAGAAAGAGTAGCCTAAAAGTAGATAAAAATCAATTCCTAAGGGTTAATTTGTTTGATGTAACTATCTAAATAAAAACAATATTCCTAATTGTTAGGATTTATGGGTTTTATTTAGCTAAGATGGAGGTAAAAATTTATTGAAAGAGTAAAGATTAAGGGTTAGTATAGAGTAATGGAGGTGATATAATGACAGATCACGAGTCAGGGGAAGAGGGTAAAGAAGAAAAAGTCAAAGAAAAGTTATCTACTGCATTTGATAAGATCAAGAAGGATGAGAAGATTAATACTTTTTTTAATTGGATATGGGAGAATCGTCTCTATGTCTTTTCTGCGGCCTTAATGATCATTGGCATTATTTTTGCCTTTTATTACGTCCATATTGGTGGGGCTTTGGTGGGACTTGCTGCAGGACTCTCATTTTACGACGAGATCAATGGATATTTTGTACAATTGCGGGAATTTTACTCGAGTAGGGGGCTTTTTAAGAGTTTGATGGTAGTAGGGTTAGCCATTTATTTTTTAATTGCGGTACCTGTATTTATCGTAGCTCTTGTTGTTGGTTTTATTGCGATCTATCTCACCCGCCTAATTGCTAAATAAAAAAGGCATTCTCCTGGTTTCCAAAAGAAAACAAGAAGAATGCCAATTGCTTAGCATATGAATGCTAGGAATCGCTTACGGCTCCGTAGTTAGAGTGTAAGTGACGACTCTTTGGAAAGAAGCTATGATACCAGCATCTGATGTAGCTCCAAATGTGTAAGAAATTTGGATACCAGCTTGGTTGACTGTCTCAATGCTTGTTACCAAGTCTTGAGCACTGCTAGTCATGATAGTAGGTCCTGCACTTACCCCACCAGAAGGAGCGAGTAGGTCAATCGTTAAAGTTGTCTCTGCAGGCATATCTGAATCTAGAGAACCTGTGATCTTTTGTGTAGTCTCATTTGTAGTCAATGAATAAGAAGTAGTGGTATCGTTAACACTTTGAGGTCCACTTCCAAGTGAAGCACTATTAATCAATAAGGCTGAGGGGTTGCCACTAACAGCAATTTCATTAATCGCAGAAATTTCCATTGTAACAGTTGCTGTATCATTATCAGCAGCGTAGCTTGTACCAGTTAAAAGAGAACAAGCAGCGGCACAGCAAGTAACCGCTTTCAGAATAAATGTTTTTTTCATTTTTTTCCTTTTGTTGGGTGTTTTCCAGATGAGCCAACCGTAATATATTTAATTTTAAAAAAAAATATTTTTTTCTTTTTCACTCCCCCTTGAATTTTTTCTCTATCATCGATAAAATTTTTACTTTTATCGAGTGCTATATGAAAGCTATCTTCACTTTATTTTTTTTGCTATTTACACTCTCTTTATTTTCTGTGAATACCATTTCAGTAAGTGGCAGCCCCTCTGTTTTGTCAGTCAATAGTGCGATTGCTGGAGTAACGCCTCTACCTGTAACCAATACGCAGACTTCGTGTTCAATTAATGTCGATGTGGGGACAGGTCGTACGATTACAGCCCACCTTGATTCCGAGCTAACTTCAGGTGCGATCTTAAAGGTGAGCATGGAGGCTCCTAGTGGGGCGATTTCTTCGGGAAGTGTACAAATGAGTAGTGTTGCCAAGAATTTAGTTACCTCCATTGATCAAGGTGCATTTTCCAATTTATTGATTACATATACGTTGATTTCCAATCTCGCTTTGCCAAGTACGGTTGTCAAAACAGTGATTTTTACCCTCAATTAAAATTTGACCTTTTTTGCGCAAACCAGTAGTTTTTGTAGCCTATGAAAACATTATTTTTAACGTTTTTTTTTTCTCTTATCGGTAGCTATGGTCATGCTTTGATTCAAGAAGCAGCTAAAGTCCATGAAGTTGCTGTGGGAGAAAGTCTATTAAAAAAGTACACCTTTCGAAATAACAGTGATGATTCTGTTACTTATAAAATCACATGTCAGGATTATTCTCATAAGTGTGATGGGTCTACGGAGTATTTACCTACCAATACAATGGCAAGATCGAATGGCTCTTGGATTGAATTAAGTAATAATCTCATTACGGTTCCTCCTCATGAATCTAAAGAATTTTTCTTTAAGGTCAATGTGCCAAATGATCCCTCACTATCTGGTAGCTTTTGGTCCATTTTTTTAATTACGCCTGTTGAAAATAAGGTCATGGAGGAAGAAGAGGGGCTAGGCATCCGAACGGTGATGAGATTTGGGCGTGTATTTGTGACGCAAATTGGAGAACAGGTTCCAGAGGTCTCTCTTTCTTCGATAGAGTTAGAAGAGCGAGAAGGGGAGTTATTTTTGGCCTTGGATGTTGAAAATACGGGGGGCACCTATTATTCGCCCACAAGCGTAATGAAAATTTTTGATGCCGATGCAAAGATGGTGCAGGAGGTGAGCAAGGGAAAAGAGACGGTTTTGCCTACAAATTCTGTGCATCTTGTCTATCCGATACAAAAATTAGCAGCAGGGAAGTATACGGCTTTCATTATTTTAAAGGATGCACACGGAAAGATGTTCGGAACCAGGAGAACACTTTCAATTGATGATTAGGGTTAGTGTTTTTTTTTCTTCCTGCTAAGTTCAAGCGCTCTTTTTGGCAATCAGAATATTTCACTCTATCTGCCTGAAAAAAATACTATTCTTGTCGAACCTGGTTCTGAGTATCCTCTAACAACGGTTTTAAAAAATAGAAACCAATTTGATAAAGATGTGATTTTTCAGATCGAGTCTGAGGAGTTTTCTTTTTTTACAGATACGGTAGATTTTAGCTTGGCACCCGATAGCTCCGAGATCGTATTGAGTATGATTCGTATTCCTCGTGCCTGTTTGGCTGGCACCTATTCAGTGAAGCTCTCTTTACTAGATCCTCTATCTAAGCAGGTGCTATTTCAATCTTTTGTGACAGTAGAGGTGTTGCCCCTTGTTAGTGTTGAATTAGAGTACGAAAACCCAGGTTTTGCTACGCAATTAGGTCGCTCTTTTAATATTCCCCTTATTTGTAAAAATACGGGTAACACTTATGTGTATGCCACACTTGGAATGATCAATAGGAATATCTTTTATTCAGATGATCTACCTATGGCTATTGAGTTGGCTCCAGGGGAAAGTGCCAGGTACTCTGTATGCTGTAATGTGCATGAAGGATACTGTATAAAAAATAAGCATGAAGGTCTTACCTTTTCACTAATCGAAAATGAATGTGGCTCTTTACTTGCGCAAAAAACGACTCTTGTTCAACTTATTGCAGGCTGTTATGAAAAAGTTGATTACTTTAATCGGATCCCTTCCTATATCCAACTTTTCTCGATGGGCAATTGGAATAATAAATCTCAGGCAGGTGCAGGGATTGAAATCGGAGGAGGAGGCTTCTTAGATCCTGCTGGCTTACAAGAAGTTGAGTATCTTTTGCGCCTTCCTAGTAATGCGAGAAATAATATTTTTGGAGAGGTTCAAAAATTCTATTTTGCTTATCAAAATCCTATACTTAATCTCACTTTAGGCGATACGCGCTACCATTTGACTCCTTTGTTGGAAAGAGGATTTTATGGAAGAGGAGGCGGGGTGAATTTAGACTATTGCCGCTACCATGCATCGCTTTTTTATGCTCAAACCCCCTTTAGTACCACAATCAAAACGAAAGAGTTAGGGGGCTCTGTTGGGTATGACCTCTCTGCAACTTCCTATGTAGGCACAAATGTTTTTCGAAAAGAGGTTACCCGAAATCCAGATACAACAATTGCCTCGATCTATGGCAATAGTGGCATCATTCCTTATGCTGTACTTGAGGGTGAATTTGCAAAAACTATAGATAATAATACCGATCTTCCGGGGGCAAATCTTGCCTATTTGGTCTCTTTGCGTGGTGATTTGCTAGGACGTGGCTTGTATAGTATAAGTAATCAATATGCTTCATCTAATTATTTTGGCTCTTTCCGTGATGCAAGGATTACAAATTTTTCTGTCACCACGCCACTCTCTGATTATTTGACCGCTGTGGTGGTGGGATCACATTCTGAGCAAAATTTAAATATGGCAGATACCAAAAAGTGCATTTGCCCTGATTATCGCGTTGGTTCAATAACCCTACAGGGGAGGAGCTCTTGTGGCTTGCAAGCCTCCGCTGAGGGTTATTTTTACCGAGCAAAAGATCAACACAATCTACATCCAAGATTTAATTTTTTACAGAGATGGGGGCGCCTTTATTTAAACTTTTATCAACCCACTTTTTCTATTCGCAGTTTTATCTCTCTAGGGCAAGAAGAAGATTATCATCATCACCGATCTTCTGAGCTGCTGCAATTATATCGCATCTATTTTACCTGGTACAAATGGCGCAATCTAGAGTGGGATTTTTTTGCTGAATTAGGAGATATTACTCCATTTCAAAAGAGCCTTTGGAAAAGTTATTATGGAACTTCCATCAGATATAACTATTATCCAGGGTGCTGGCTAAGGGCCTATGTCCAATTGGGCCGCAATCGCCACCATCACAGCTCTTTTCAGCATTATATTGGGGAATTATTTCATTTAT
>Ga0180434_10002517_pt1 | contig 24267 bp, 12 predicted proteins | sample SS_ome_7_FD_132453 | JGI IMG/M metagenome (GOLD analysis project Ga0180434, IMG submission 132453) | Hypersaline lake sediment archaeal communities from the Salton Sea, California, USA - SS_1_D_2 metaG | ecosystem: Environmental > Aquatic > Non-marine Saline and Alkaline > Hypersaline >... | reverse complement strand
GGAACTTTTAAGTTTCAGTCTGACTCAGCTTGGCTAGGCATTGATAATGATGACAAACAAAAAAAGAGTAATCTAGCTGGCTTACTAGGAGCACTCCAGTACGCATCATCTTTTGGGGCTCAGATTTATCAAAATGTTACAAGTGCAAAGAATGAAATTGATGCCATACTAAATTGTATTGATAAGTTAAGCACTCTTCAAAACTTTAAATCAGGTAACTCTTCTGAAGAAAAAGCAGCACTGCCTCCAGAACCCGACGGGGCATATGAAGCGGAGAAAGCTAAACTACAAGAGGCGGGAGACTTCATTCAAGCGGCTAACGAAACCATTGCGATAATCAATGACATCTTAGCTGCGCGTGCGGCTGACCCCTCCCTAGAGCCAAAGTTCTTAGACTCAGCAGAGCTAGATCAATTCTTAAATGACACCACATTTGATAGGACTACATTAGAAGATCCTGGTTTGGAGGAGGATGAGGATGTTTTCAGATTAACTTATGGACCTCCTATTACTACTGCTGGTTTTTACGTCCTTACAAATGATGGATTGTATTACGACTCCTACGAAGGGGGGTTAGATCCTGTCTACTTAGCTATTTCTGGAGTCGTACCTGTGGGAGATGCTTGGAAATATGATTACGATCCAAACTTAGGAGGTAAGGGTCAGGCTATCTCTTTAGAAGCATTAGACAAATTTACTGATAACATTTTTGATCCAAATAAAGTTGATGATAGTGTTGGAATTCAACATTACTATGATGAGGATCACTTCTTAGCTGTTCTAAAACAACAAAGGGACAAGCACGTTTATGACCTTTCTTCAGACCTAACTGGTTTTATTTCAGAGTTTGGTGAGGGCACCTCAATTGTAACTAATCAGCGAAACTTGATTATATCCGAAATTGCTAATCATAACACTAAAATAAACAGAAGAAAAAAACAAATTGAGGTAGCAATAAAAGCTGGTCAAATTTATGGGGGATTGACCGCTCCAGAGTTCCCTCCTGGGGAAGTCCCAATTAACGATTTTTCTTACCTACAAAAATATAACTTATCTGTGGACTTAGAAAAGCAGAAAGCTCTCGTATTCGAGCAGGCAGAAATTGAAGGTATTGTGCTTCCTCTAGAGACTAAGTTTGTGAAGCCCGCCCAGCCCAAACCACCATCTCTAAGTTTTAACCAATTAAAAGTTCCTACTGTTGGAAAGGGTGGAATTATATACACACCTTCTTCTACTAATGCTGGAACTGTTTTGTCTCTAACAGATCAAGTGGTTTCTAACGGATTGTTTGCCATCTACAACTTCTTGGATACTTCTTTGGAGCTGCCCTCCTCAGTTAACTTCAATGTCACAAACTGTGCTACGGAAGACATGTACAACAATGCACAGCTTGTGGGAACATCAAAGCAGTCTATCTTCTTTTCAGGATTAGCCATCCCATACTTAGAAGGTATAGTGAAGAACAAGAGCACAGACCCAGCAGGAGCTTCCGCTCTAGGATCATTCATCAAACTACCAGACACCCCAGAGTTTAGAGATCTAACTTATTCGTCAACTGGATTTACTGTTGAATGTTGGGTTCATGTTCCAAATATTACGGATGGCGCTTTAGGTTGGGCTAGTGGATCTTCCCCAGGAACACCTTCTCCTTCTTCTTTAACAAAAGTCTTGTTTGGATGTGAAAATACTGGAAAAAATCCTAACGTGTCTGCGGTTGATCACACTGGTCAAATTACAGATTTAGATTTCTTAAAGAATAAAAGGAGCGGTGAGTTTGTTCGTGGTATGCTTTGTGGATTTACTAGAGACCGAAGGATAACTCAAAATACTGCTCCGTTTAGTAATAATAATTACGACAACGATCCAGTGTCTTCTTTGAGTTTCTTCATAGCGCCAACTCAAGCTAGAGACTCCTCATCAGCTTCATTTATTAATAATGAAAAATGCCCAGAGAGTGAAACTTTCTATAAAATGAAAGTAGATTTAGAAGATACTCCTTTTGGAGATGTGTCTTCTCAGTTTGTTCTAATTGATATTGCTTGCGAACCTGAAAAAGATGAAATAAGAATGTATGCTGATGGTTCTCTTGTAGCTACATCGTCTATAACTTCTGTATTCGGAGTAGATAAAGGTATTGGCCCATCACTACCTTCATTCAAGAAAGATAACAGTTTCCAATACTCTTCAACCACTGTAGATGGACCTTCGACTGTAAAGCAAGGTCCGCTACTAAACCCCTTCTATACACCTTGGATCGTGGGGGGAGGGTACACTGACGGTATGTACCAACATGGTAATTTCTTGGGAGGAGATCGAGGGGGTGTGGTTAGTGGTCTTCGTGGACACATAGGAAGTTTAAAGTTTTATTCTAGACCTCTAAATACTTCGGAAGTAAAGAAAAACTATGATGCACAGCAGGGGTTTTTCAAAAATATTAAGATCTAATGGCAGCTAATCTTACAACAAATATTTATGGAAAAATACAGGAAAGATACAACATCCAACCTGTAAGAAGCCAGAAGCAGGAAATCTATGGACTCCAATATCCACTGGGTTCAAAGGTTAACGGGGGTATATTTTCTAAGTCTTCTGGAATAAACATGATAAAAAACTCAGTTGAGCAGCTACTTTTAACTGAGCGGGGTGAGAGAGTAATGCTACCTAATTATGGGTGTAATCTTAGAAAGTATTTATTTCAACCATTAGACGAATCCACCTTCCAAGGAATTAGAAACGAAATAGAAACATCATTTAGAAACTACATTGTGGGAGCAAGAATCGCCAAGCTTGCTGTGTTTCCCTTAGGAGAAGCTGGTCCAGCAGGGGGCAACTCTTTACAAGTAATTCTCACACTAAAGTTGGACAAGTCTGACTTGGAAGTATTTGATGTCGGAGTTACCATATCATGAATTTTTCTGGAACAATTGGTTCAGACTTTATGAAGCTGACTACAATACCAGTTTCTAAGCGTCCATCCTTTATTAATTTTGCAGCTACAGACTTTACCACCTTGCGTCAATCATTGATTGATTACGCCAAAACGGTATATCCAAACGATTATAAGTATTTTGTGGAATCAGATTTAGGTCTAATGTTCCTTGAGCTTACAGCTTACATGGGCGCGGTGATGTCTATGAAGGCAGACATGCTGGCTAATGAAAACTTCTTGGCGACTGCGAAGCAGAGATCAAGTGTAAAGAAGTTGCTTGAGCTTATTGGTATTAGAATGAGGGGTCCACTATCAGCCGCCTGTGACGCTAAAATCACTTTTGAAACACCCTCAACAGGCACAATAACTCCAGAAAATAGAAATATAAATATTACCTCTCCTCAGGACGGTGGAGCACTAAGTTATACTTTATATAAAGTTGAAAATGGGCTGGTTGATACTGTGAATAATACAGGAATTATTAGATTACTACCCACTGATTCCGACGATGGTTCAGGAGAGGTATACACAAATCTTGTATTGCAGGAAGGAGCTTTGGTAAGTGAGACTGGGGAATTTGCTGCTACAGAAGGAGTTAAGACAATCAAACTCAGTCAAGGACCTGTTATTGAAGGCAGTATTTTGGTTTATGTTAATAGTTTAAATGATTCAGTGAAAGGAGCCTACTCGGAAGTTGACAATATTTATTTTGCTTCTGGATCTTCAGACAAAATTTTTGAAGTTATTTATGATGATGAATATAACGCTACAATAGTTTTTGGTGATGGATCAGTAGGCGTGTCTCCAACGGACTCAGCAACATTTAGGGTTGAGTACCGTGTGGGCGGGGGGACTAGAGGCAATATTGAAAAAGATACCATAAATGCCTCTATACAACTTAACACAACAGGAGGTCCCGTAATTGGTACAGTAACTAATACAAGTAAAGGAACTGGTGGTTCTAATGCCGAGACTATTGAACATGCAAAAAAGTACGCTCCATTAAACTTTAGAAGACAAGATCGCTTAGTTACTCTAGAAGACTATTCTGTTTTTGCTAACACTTTTATTAGCACCTTTGGCACAATTGGAAAGGCCACAGCAGCTACAAGAAAAGCTTATGCATCTGCGAATGTTATTGATATTTATGTTCTAGAAAAAGCATCAGACTTACAGCTCCAAAAGGCTACAACAAACTTTAAAACACAGCTTTTAGACGCCATAGCTAAGAAAAAGATGGCAACTGATGATATTGTTATTGTTGACGGTTTAATTAGAACACTTGATTTAAATGTAACAATTTCAATTGATAAAGAACTAGAAAATAATCAAGAACAAATTAAAGCAAAAGTTAGAAATAAAATTTTAACTTATATGAACGCTGACAATCGTGATTTTGGTGAAGACTTAAATATAGCTGAACTAAACAGACAAATATTTGAAATAGATGAAGTAAGAATTTCTACAATAGATGATTTTGATCAAGATGTTACGATTGATTTCAATGAGATTATTCAATTGAATAATCTAACAATATCAATAATCTTGTTAGACTGATGGGAATTAATAAATACACACCAAAATCTAGAAACTACTACAAAACAAATTTTGTAGAGTTGCTTGAATTAATTACTCCTGAAATATATCAGGAGAAAGATTTACAGCTTAGTGGCACTGAACTAAACCCTGTTTCGGACTTAATCAATAAGCACTTATCACTAGCAAATAATATCTCTAATGTAATCTCCTTGTCTGGAGTTGCTAATACTCAAACAAATTCACTAGGGAGCATAAATGGTATAGCTCAATACTTTGTAAAGCAAAACGAGCTTACAAAGATTAATCCATTTTTGTTTGAGTCTAAAATTCTTTTACCTCTTGGAACTTCATTAGCGGATTACGATACCAGCGGGCAATTCAATACTTACTTATCGGGCACCTTACTGCCCTTGATTGTTCCTGCATCACAAACACAGCCAGGTTCCCTAGAAGCAAACATTTCTACCCTGTCAGCGTTAACTGATAATGCAGATGCTAGTTCAGTTCACAATTACCTTGTAGATACGCTAGGGTGGTTTTACTTCTTAAACACTTCGGCTGATGGTGGATTAGATTACTCGCCTTCAAGTTATGTCTTGTCTTCACTGAACTCCTTGTATGTTGGAAACACCTTGGAGACAGTTGATGGTATACGGGGGCTAACCGAGTATCTTTGGAGAAACAACGAAACCTGCTCCTTTGGGTCTTACCTACCTAGTGATTTTATTTCTGGAACTGCTGATGCCATTTTAGACGCGAGTGATGGTGTGGTTGCGACGTATACAAGTGGAACACAGAAGTTAGACGCACTACAGACTTTGGTTGATATTGTTTACTCACCCCTGTACATCGACCAAAGGGACTACACCGTTCGAGATGCTTTTGATAGTTTTATTGATGCGGGAACAGAATTAGAGGACCGAGTATCAAAAGGTCCTCATAGAAAGTTCACAAACTTAATGGGACTTCAGTTCGCAGACGTCACAGATCAGATAGAAAACATTGGGCTGATATACGACATAGAAAATGTTAGGGATGACCAGCTACAGTATATTGCAGATTTAATCGGGTTTAGGCTTCGAGGTGGTTCCCCCGCAAAGTGGAGACAACAACTCAGACTTGCTATAGATTTATACAAAAAATCGGGAACCGTTGAAGCAATCCAGACTGCCATCAATACTTTGATTATTGATTCCGTTTTCGATCTTTCGGGTAAGGTTGAAGAATTGTGGGAATCATATATCCCACATCTTATTTGGTATAGTTTAGGAACGAAGTCTCCACTATTCAAAAATCTTACTACTTGGACTCCTGATTTAGCATTAAAAGGTGGTGTAGGTGCTTATAACACCAGCAGTCTAGAAGAAAATTTAAAGTTAGTTACTGATAGTGTCCTGCTAGACGTTTATAAAGCTTATCCCAAGAGCTTTATATTTCATGGCAGCCCCTTCCCAGTTCCAGAATTCATTGAACTTAATAATGATGGATCTGAAGTAGGAAGATATACAATTATCGGTGATCCTGATATGAAGCCATTTCATGTTCATAAACCCACCGATGAAAATTTTCAACTTCTTAAAAATCAGGCTAAGCTACTTGGACAAGGGGATGCCTTTGATGCTGCCTATGCATTTGGACCTTTGGGAGAGGGTGTGTATATGGCAGGGGAATCTCACCCCAGCAATGGAAAGTTTCCAACATATCTTAAATTTGTTGGTGATTTAGAATTCCTTTTTAGTTACCGAGGAAGAGTTAACTATCCACTTCCCCCGTTTGAAGAAATAAAATATTATAAAGAGTGTATAGTTAGCGAAGTATTGGTAGACTATTTAGTTGAAAAAATAAAGTGTTTTCAAGTTACAGATTCTTTTGCAGATGAGGTCGGTAACTTCATAGTTAGTAGTTCAGTTACAGACGGAACAGATCTTGGATCTTTAAATAAGTTTTTAATGTTCTTTAGTTCTGTTCAGATTCCTCCAAATTTTGATGAGGTAATGCTAAGTATTTCTGATTATGAGAAAAACTTGCTAAGTTTGTGGAATGGTAAATCTTCTCACTTATTTATAAACTTTAAAGACACTGAATTTGATTTCTCTAAGACCACTCTTGAAGGTGATGGTAAGTATGCTTTATACGAGGCAGCCAGAGTTATTAAGGAGTTTGCTCCAGCTCACGCTATAACCAAAGTTAATTTAGGTGCTAGTGGAGAGGAGTATTATGATGCATCTAGCACTAAGTATGAATACTTGGGTTTAGACCATGATGATACAAGGGCAGGATACACTTCTGCGGCTATCTTTGGAAACTTTGAGTTTAGTGGTACCGCAATGTCGTTTGCTACTGGTGGTGGAGATGACGGGCGTGGATCCGATGGTGGTCGTGGAGGATTAAATACATTCAAGAGAGCAGACGCTAATGATTTCTCGGATGCCCTAATATCAGGAACAGCGGTTATTACTGATCATGGCAGTGTGGCTCGAAGGGCGATGCGTAGGCGCAACCTGAAGTACCTGCTACCTCACGAAGGGTACTACGACAGGACGGGCTTCAATGGCCCTGTGAGCTACGATGCTTCGACGTTTGAGGCGTCTATGCCTTCGTCTTTAGGTGAGCTTACACTAGGTTACGTTGCTTCTGCGGGCAAGTTCCATCCTGTGGACGATCCTGTAGATCCAACAGGCGTTTGGAATGAATGTGAAGACCTAACATCATATAATATTTTTTCTGGAATACCCACAAGTAATACTTTCCCTTATAGAGGATTATCTGATTTAGGATCAAATGCGAAGGTGCCAGAGGAAGCTCTTGCCACCGCGAGGTATATTGACAGGGGCCAATTGCCTGAGATTTATAACACCATGCATGAGTTTTATGAAACTAAAGCTCTGGATAATGCATTCCAAATTTTATCATCTACGTCCATTTACGACCCTGATTCATACTGGAAGAACAACGCTCAAAGTTTAGCAAATGAAGCAATTGCTAGTGGCTTTGTCCTAAATTCATTTGCTGATTATGAAAATTTTAGTTTCGGGGTCGGACTACACAAACTACATCGAGACTACTGTAAGTATTTTGCTAAACACCCACTTAATTTAAATGAGATAGACAAGACTGGTGGTAATATCTTTGGTCAAGTTTTTGGACTTGGATTGTTCAACTGTGACATGAAGTTAGATGGTTCCGCTGTAAGCAATTTAGTAGCTTCTAGTGTAGATTCAGCCAGTGCGATTGATGTAGTTAGTGTGTGGAATGAGGGCGGTGACGGAACCTTCATAGCAAGCGATTCAGGGGATAGTGTAGTTCCTTTATCAGGAAGCTTTGTTTCTGGAAATGTGAACAACGCTGAGTACAGGAATCCTGCTATCCTGAGTGGTATTGAGTTCTGCGACATTTCAGGCGCTCCATCAGCTAACCAATTTAGAATTTTTGATTTAGATTCTGCATTTAAAGTCTTTGGTTTAGAAAACTACTTAATAAACAACAGAGTTATCAAGTGTAAGTCTGTAGGTGGATTGCCTAGAATCAGATTTGATTTGTCGTCCTATGGTGATAGAAGGAACTACTTCATCAAGGATCATAAATTTAGCCTAAAGGTTAAGTCTTTGATTGCAGAAGAGGACTCAGATATTCTAGGCGGTGGTAAGCTTGGAGTTTGGATTCATACTCAACCAGTAAGTGGACTAATGTGGAACTGGACACCAAACCACAAGTGGGAACCTTTACGAGAAACTGATATATCAATAAACACTGTAATAAACACTCTATCTCATCAGTATATCTTTAATAATAAGCCTGCTGATCAAGTAAAATGTATAAATAACCTAACTAAAACTGAAACAATTATTAATGATGTTTCTTTAAATAACATTAGGTCTTCTTATTTTGAAGATTTTGTTGTAGAGTTTGATACTAGAAACTTTACTGACCAGAACAACTCTGAGTACCTAGACATTATCCCTATACAGAATCCCGAATATAAAATTACTGAACAAGTTCATAGGGATGATACTAATTATATTGTTGAAATCTTCTTTATTCCAACAAATAATGAAAAAAAATACCTACTCATTGATTCCATCGAGCTTCAAGATCTAACTCAAAGAGAAAACGCTGGAATTGGAACAGGCTATGGTGTAGAGACTAGTGGAGTTCCCTTACGTCCATTTGTAAAAGAAAATAAATTAGAACTATCAAAAGACCAACTTCGCGATGTTTTAAAGTTCTATAATGGATTAATAGGCCAAGGAGTTGGACAGTATGCTACCACTATAGCTTCTAGAGATGCTACAATCACATCAGGAACTCTAGAGGTTAGTGGGGGAAGTAGATTGAACTACAGAGTTCATCCTGAATGGGATGGCGCTATTAGAGTCTAGATATCATGAGAAAGAAAAAACCATTTAAGAAAATAATGCTCTCAATGAGAGGACTCTTAAGGAGGATCAAAAGAATGCCAACTAATCAATACATTGCTATATTTGTTAATAGGCCCGTAGGGGCTGTCCCTGGTGGCGGCGATCCTGGTGGTGGCGGCGATCCTGGTGGTGGCGGCGATCCTGGTGGCGGGGGTGAACCTTTGGCGGCTAACCCCGCTAGTGGTATTGAAATAGGAGTGAATGTTTCTCCATTCTACTCTTTCCAACCTAGCCACAAGATGCGTAAGGACATTTTCCACATTTGTCAGAGTAGTTGGCTAAAATTATCACAGAGTGCCGTTGATGCATATAACTTTGGCACTAATGATAATAACGGAGCTATAACTTCCTACGATGATAACGGATATCCTTTAGTATGGGACACTGCTGTATCCGCTGGAGCAGTTTTGCTAGATGGAAATAACGGTACAGCTCCGACGGGAACTTATGTAGTTGAGTTCTCCTCAGTTAATTCTTCACCTAACGACATTCAGATTCTAGAGCCAGCAGATGCAGCAGGGTTTAAATCTCTAACCTCTCTCGGCACTCTTCCTAACGGTAATACAAGAGTATCTTTCCAATATAATGGGGGTACTTTGAATATTTATGTAGGCCCTAACTCAAGAGTAGATAAGATCAAACTATATCAAAATGAGTTTGTAAATGATGATCTTGACGCCGAGCCCTGGCAGCAAGCCTTCTTAGATGACCTTAGTGGGTTCTCATACATTAGATACTTAGACTGGATTCATACTAATAACTCAGTAGAAGATACTTCTGGTAATCTAAACCCCATTGATTACTTTAGCCACTCTGATGTTACAAAGTCTTTACCTATTGAATGGATGGTGGATCTAGCTAACCGTACCAATACGGACATGTGGATCCCAACACCACACTTGGCACAGGAAAGCTTGATTACTTATTGGGTAGACTACATTCGCGATAACCTAAACCCAGGCCTAAAACTATATCTTGAGTGGTCTAATGAAACTTGGAACAGTTTGTTTTCTCAAGCAAGTTATATTATTGAACAAGCATCCAACCCTGACATTGCCGCTCTTCCTGGGGACGTTTTTACGGGTAGACTCTACTTCCACGGTCAAAAGTCAGCAGAACTGTTTAGGTGGGCTTATGACTCCTACATTGCTGGAGGAAGATCAACTGATGAGATTGTTCGTGTTGTAGCGGGACAGCAAGTAAATACTTTCATTGTAGAAAGAAACCTAGACGGTGCTTGCTACTTTGGAGCCTCTGCGTTCGGAGGGGTTGGTGGAGATTTAGCAACTACCGCAGTAAACCTTGAAACCTCCACTGTGGTCGATCTTGTTGCTATTGGTGGTTATGTGTATTACAGCCCAAGCTTCGACGATACTCTTCCAGTAATATTTTCTGGTGACTGGAACCCAGAAACGGGTTCAATGCCTGCTGCTAACACCTCTGGTGTATTTTACAATGTTACCGCTGATGGTACTATTGACGGTGTAGATTTCTCTGCTAACCACATCATCGTAGCAAAACAGGCTCCTGATTTTGCTTTTGGAGATCCTGTTATCTACAACATATCTGATTGGGCGGACGCTAGTGCTTGGTATCAAGCCTCAGGTAGTATTCCGAACACTATGACTGGTAATGATGCTGCCGTTAGTGCTTTGATTAGTATCATGAATAATGATGTTCAGGATAGAATTTCAGACTTCAATACTCATGATTCTGTAATCTCCCCAAGAGGAATAAAAATAAGTATTTACGAAGGTGGTTCTCACTTAACACCTTCAAAGGCTGATGTTCCTGGAGCTGCTGGAAGTCCTGAAACTGATCCAGAGCTTCGTATTCTACAACTGACATCTAGTTCTGTTGCAATGGAAAACATTTACAAGGAACTTATTAGTGGATTATCTGCTATAAATGATGAGGTAAAGTTTAGCCACTTCGGAATGCATACTCGTACTACAAATGCTGGTCAGTTTGGATTCTCTGAAGACTTCGGACTAAACTCTGGTAAGCTTGATGCTCTCCATTACTTTATTGAACAATCAGGAAAAGAATAATGAGAGGTGAAGTAGAAATTTGGAAAGGGGATAAGATGATCCTTAAGGAGCATAATATGCTCGTTAATGGTGGCGGTGAGCTACTGGCTGACATTATGACAGTATCTCGTTCGCTCTCTGGGGTCGAGGATCATGCCACTTCATCCATATTAGATGCTTCAAACTACAGAATCAACGCTATCTCTTTTGGAACAGGGCCTGAAGCTTTTAGTAGAAATGGTCACACTTTTAGCAATAATTCTCTCTTGTTATACCAAGCTGAGTACGGGGGTACTGTTCAAGCTGGACTCGAAGCTAATGTCACATTATTCCCTGAAGATGATGTTGCTGCTACTAAAGTGCCATCAGACCCAGGGTTCCCGAAAGCCCCAACTCCAGAGGAGATCTTATTACAAGAAGGATGCGATATTGCTGGTACAGTCAGTAATTTTAGTCCCAGTTCTATATTCTCAGCAAATGGGCAACTTCAAAACTTTTTGCCAAGTGCGATAGCGAGCGGTTATTTAGAGCAAAACTTTCCTGTCCTGGCGTCAGGAGCTGCTGGGCAAACTATTAGAACGGTGGGAGGATCTATTGTAGGTTGTTTCCCTGATGGAAGTAGTGCTCCACATGGAACACTAAATAAGCTTGTATTTTATGATCCCCTTGATATTACTACTTTCTCTGAAAAACATACTTCTGTAGGTGGATTTTTTAATGAAGTAAGTTCCATGGATAGTGGAGGCTTTGTTAACATGGTCATGAGTTCTGTGCCTCATGCTGGTTTAAATTTCAGTGGTGGGGCTAGTGGCTTGTGCTTATCAGCAGAGGCACCAGCAAATGATTATGAGGGGTTCCCTTTTGTAGAGTATACTGTGTCACTATCAAAAGATGATTGTTTATTTGCAAACGCTTATGGTGGAATCACTGATCTTGGATTATGGTCTATTGATATGAAAAAGTCCCTTCAGGCTGGAAATTCCCCTCCTTTTGAGTTTGCTCTAGTAAATAATCCTAGAAAGTACAAGTTATTTTGTAGAAAAGGTTTTAGCACTAACATAGTCGCTTCTACAACAGCAGGCTTGAGTCAGTACCAAGACTTGACCATTAAATGGAGAATATATTTCCGATGAAAAATTTTGCTGAAGACATGGGCATTACAGGGCACCTTACCATTATTCGTAAATGGAATACTGGGGATGAGGAAGTCCTTTTAGACGATAGTAATATTATCGTATCGGGAATGGGTGTGGGCCTTTCCTATCTTTTTACTGGATCAGGTTCCGACAGTATTCTTGATTACCAAATTGACAGGTTCCAGGTAGGAGTTTCTGGTCCTCCAGCAGGTGGGGTCACTAGCGCCATCAACCAATTATCTGGTCAACTTTCAGATTCGCAGTATGGAACAGATAGTAATTTATTCATAAGTGTTAATAGCCAAATAGTAGCAAACTCCTTAATTTCTAATAGAGCTTTTGCATTAATACCTGGCAACAAAGTAACTCGAATTGGTAACTCATCAGTTAGATACACTTTAGTTTTGGATGAGGAGGCTTGTAATAACCTACAAGGGGATTCATCGGAAGACTTGAATATTAATGAGATTGGTATGTTTATGAAAAACCCTACAGCGGCTAACGATGACCGATCTATTTTAGTTTGTTATAGAACATTTAGTAATATACGAAAGACTAGTGATTTTAGTCTCATATTCCGTTGGACCTTGAATTTCTAAAATGCCTTTTAATCAGAACGACATCTATACCAGTAGCGGGAGCGTAAAGCTATTCAATGAATGGGTTCCTTACGTTTCCAAATTTGACACTAGCTCTTTCTACAATTGGGAGCAGGATAACCTTCCTCTGTATGACCTAGAAGAGCGTACCTACGAGCTGTGGGAGCAGGGTGGTTTCAATACTTCTGCTGGCGTTCCTGGTCTAGCACTCGTCGTGTCTGGTGATGCTCCTGCGGCAACACTCGCTGCTAACAGGAATATGTTCACTGAAGTAAGCTCCTGTATTGCTGCCATTCCTAAGGTTGTTAGATTCCCTGTGCTAGTTGAGGTCGCAAGCTTCGGTGATATGGGCGACCTAGAGCTACATAATTTCCGAATTGAAGAAGGTGGCTCTATTGAGATTATTAACAGAGCTTTCGGTAGAACTTATGATGCTTCTAGTGAGGCTCATACTGTTGTAACTCCAACGGAAAATGCTTCTCACAATTTAGTAGAAACTCTTAGTTCGTTAGATCTAAGTAACGCTTTGACAGATGCTTCTTGTTTGTCAGTTTCAACCGCAGTCCTTTCAGGCGGTGGTGATTCAAGAACTGCTAACAATACAAACAGGGTTTTGTACCCACAACATACTCTAAGAAACGCTCCACTGAGCGTTGCCATTGATCAAACTGTACTTCCTGGTTCTAATCAGAATGAGTTTGTAGCAACTCCTTATGAGTCTAATCCTGCTACAAGTGATGACACTCTCCCTACTCTGGATGTTAGCGCCCAGAATCAAGCCACTGGGAATAGTCTTTATAGAGCAAGCATGACCACCGAAGAGGATGGTGTTGGAGGAAACACTTACTTCAATAAGCTTGGAAAAATTACAGTAAAGAACTGTGACGGGCCCATCTACATTAGAAACTTCTTTGTGGACGCAGGAAAGGATAATATTCTAGCCCCCAATGCTTACGGTATAGAAGTGGTTAACTCAGATGTGCTTTTAGAGAACTGCACCGCGATCCGTGCCGCTGAAGCTGGTTGGAAGTTTAACAATTCAAAAGTTGTTCTATCTAGGTCAGCAGCTTCTTACAGAAACTATAAACTTACTAGCGCAACTACAAGAGAAGATGGTGTTGGATACGGATTCCATGCTGTAAACAGTGATGTCTCTATTAGCTCCTTGCCTACTGTGGTTACAGACCTTACTTCTGTAGGGGACACAGGGGCCTCTGGAGCGGACTGTAAAGTGATCGCGTCTAGAAACTACGCTGGCTTTGTGCTTGACAACTCGAAGCTCACAGGTGGTATTAGACGGGCTTTTCCTGCCCAAGCACTCGGAGCCAGTATTCTTGGTTCTGAGCTTAACACAGGTTACGGTTTCCTTCTAGATAACTCAAAGGTCGATGTCAAAGGTTTGGTTGATGTCTATGGAAATGATACGGGCATTCAAGCGGATAACTCGAAGTTCGTATTTGAAAACCTATGTATCGACGCTCATAGCAACGAGGCAATCAAATGTAGAAACACCCAGTTTATATTTGATTCGGTAGAGGGTCCTACAAACTCAGGTCAAAACGACAGAAAGCAGCTTGATATGTCTGCTAACGGTCAGCATGTGGATCTCCAAAACAACAGTGCATTTACTTTCCGTAGAAAAAATAGCATTCCACAAAAGTATGGCAACTCAAAATTTGCTGTAGCTCACGGAACAATTAATTTTGATGGGCAGGACCAAGTAATGCTTCCTGCTTTCTCTGTAAACGATGGGTCCATGCTTGATTTGATTCATCCCTACATTGATGTAAGTGGGTCAGACGAAAACCTAGCAGCTCCTGCTTACGGCAGAGCTATAAAAGCTAATAATTCTTCAAAAGTAAGTTTGTTTGGTAGTGAGACTGGATGTACCTTTATTATTGGATCTAATCAGTACGTCAACCAGCAATATGCTGCTGGGGTTTATGGTTCGAACAACTCCACTATTAACATACATGGACCTACTGCCGTGGCACAATTCGGTGTTGATATTCTAGTAGAGGACAACTCTGTTCTAAACATTGAGCCTGCTAGAAATAGAGATAGATTTGGTCTGGATGTAAGCGGATTTGATCTAAGCTCAGGAGCAAACCATACCGCAGTCGAACTTCACTCAACCAGAGCCTGCTTGGTGGCGAATAAAAATTCTACCATCAATATGAACGATCTCGGGGCATTCCCCAAGAACTGGGGTAGAACATCATTAGGACAAGAATATTTAGATTTCGGCTTTGATTACGACAGTGTTGTTGATACTAGTAATTTCACAGTGTCAGGCTCTCTTCAGTTTTATCCAAACCCCCAGGATGTTACTGCTATTAATGACAATGCCTTAGACAATCTTGGACTTAGTAAGGGAGAGATTCCTACATTTACTCAGACAGCGGGGTTATTAAGATTTATTAATACTAATAACCTTATTGGTACGCCTCTAACAAATGATCAAGTTGATGATATAACCCAAGGTGGCGTCTGTGTTAGAGCTGCACAGGATAGTGTGGTCAACGTAAGAAATGTTCACTTCCCTGCTGGAACGAATGATTCACCACTAGACGGATTTTACTACACCACTAGTGGATCTTTGTGTGACAGGCTAATGATTTGGAACATGGCTGACACCTCCAGGCTAAATGCTTCTTATATTTCTGTAAGTGGTATGCACCCTGCCAGCACTCAATATCATGGTCCCAGCGCGATTTGGGCATCCTCCGTTGATGGAATAAACTCTGGTAATGATTACGATGTTCCAGCGAGTGGAGCACCCGCTGGAACCCCAGGAACAGGAAGCTTGAGTATTTTTGATGTTTTCGGAGCAGGTAGTTCAGTTTGGGTTGTACCCTCTGGTGTTGACACAAACACAATATTCAATAGATTTTATCCAGTTTCAGGAGATATGAACACTCAAACAAGATCATCCCTAGGGGAAGCTGGAATAAACGTGGATGGCACCACGATATATAATATCGGTGCTGACCCACATACATCTAATAACCAAGGCGTATTCAGAATATACTGGACCCCTAAATCAAGTGCGAAAGCTCTACAGACTGATTTAAGTGGATATTTTGAGGGGTCTTATCCACACGCGGGTAACTTTAGCGGAGTGGTTGGTCCAGCGTATCAGTTATTTTCTCAAGGATATAATTGCTCTGCACCTCTATCAGCGGTTGTAATTTCCGATTCAGTTACAGGAGATAATATTACTAGCAGCATCTATCCAGATTTATTGAGGCTAAGTTACGACTCTAATAATGATGGAGTTCCTGATCAGCTACATACTTCAGGCTTCTACTACTGTCGAGAGTTTGTAGAGGACAACCCAACACAATGTATCCTGGACGAATCTGCCGCAAAAACTTTTGCTAACTCCCAAAATGCGAGTGTAAACTTAGCTGGAACTCCTGTTAAAGTAACATTAATTCAGGCGCGCTCATCCACTGGAAGATTATCAGAATCTTATGACGGAGATTCGGTTGGGTCTCTTGGATTTAAATCTGCTTCAATATTTGACCTGTCGAGGGATAACTAATGGTTGAAAAACAATATCAAGAAAGTAACTATCGTTTTACCGATCCAATTCGCTTTTTTAAAGCAAATGATCCTTACTACTTTGAAGTAGATAACATTCCTCTGAAGCAGCTTCAAGAAAACTGCTTGTGGCTGAAAGATCAGGTTAAAAATACTGCTGCTACTTTAGGGCAAGTAAAAAGATCAGATATTGAAGAACTTAAGCCTTATGCTACGGGAGCGGATAGGGTGGTTCGTGTCAAGCCAGGTAGATACACTTCTAGAATAAATGATGCTTCTACACGCGAACCCTTGGCTTACCTTAGAAAAGTTATGGGTGCGGCCATTGGTGATGTCGATGCTTGGTCTGCTGCTGCGCCCAATCCAGGGGATTTCCCAGGGGATAAAAATGCTATTTTAGAGGCTGCTTTAGAAAAATTTAAACAAACCACTGCCGAGAGTGCTTTAGGCATGAATGGTCTTGTTGAGCGGGCTTTTACTTGGCCTGTTTTTGATTCGGACAGACCAGTTAATAATGATGGGGCAGAGTTAGATACAACTAAATCATGGCTCTCTTTTGGAAGTTTCGATGTAAACATCCCTGGTGGAGGTGCCAGCAATTCCCCATTCCCAATTACTGAAGCTATTACTTGGGCTAAGTCTCAGGGTTCTACATCATCTGAGTTTATATTACCTAGTTATGAAACTACAAATATTTTTAGTGGTTGGGCTACTTTCCCTCTGACTGAAAGCTACTTTATAAAAGCTTGGAGGGGAGTTTCAAGATTAGCCATCGTTGATGTTGATGATGAAATCACAATAGAAGTACCAAAGTTTGATTCCACTGATTTCTCATACACAGATGAAGACGGGCAATCAGTTGATGTAACTGGTGTTACGCAGAGAATTGACCTTGTGTTCATCTACAGTAAGCCTATTGACGCTAGTGGTGTTAACACAATTCAAAATGGATCAGTTGAAAGAATTACAAGACCAGTCTTAGGTATTGTAAAGGGTGCTGGTATAAAAACATCTTTTGAGGGAAAAGAAACTGGAATTGCTACTGGATACAAGGTGAACACTAATGATTCAATTCTAGCGGCTCCAGGCGATCAAAGCAACGTCAACATGGGGTTCAATAGCACATCAGCAAATGACATAGCTTATCCAATAAGAGGTAGTTTCCCAGCCCCTGATGATCTTTTGAATTTGGCTCCACTAATTTCTGAAAAGCTTGAGGATACTGCATATGAGCTTGTAGGGCAATCAATCCTACCTGTAGCTTATGTCTTTGTTCAAGAAAGTTCTGAAATTGTTCTAAGCACTGATGTTATAGATATTAGACCCCTCTTTAGAACCGCAGAGTTAACTTATAATGAACGAGCAGGAATTGGTGCTGCGTTCCCACAACTATCCCTAGCTAATCCAGCAGTAGGCAAGAGCCAATTAGATTACGAACTTAGAAGGGTGTATTCAGATCTGAATACAATAACTACGGTACAAGACAACGCAATTGCGGAGATAACAACAAATCCATTGGCAATAGGCTACATTTTTGGTGGTTTTAATTTTGGTGCTGAGGGTGCTTTATATGATTTTTATAGAAAGCAGTTTGCAACAGATACTGAAACTGATAACGATAGTGTGCAATATATCAAGGATTATGTTAAATCAAAGTACGGTCTTGGTTCGACCAACATCACAATACCTGATTACCCAGACTGGGATCTAGCTAAGTGGTGTGTGCTACAAGATTTAGATAATAAAGGCTATTGTCCAAATGACTACATTAATACTTTTATTAGTGAGAATACTTTTCTTGGGCCAGACAGCTCAATTGTTGCGGGATCCTATAGTGACCCTGTAACTCCTGAGGGAACGACATTGAACGGAGACACTCCCGAAAGACTTAATAGTTTTTCCACGGGTGTTGTCTATGGTATGCCTAAAATGAAATATCATTATATTTCAAAAACAATTAAATTTAAAAGACCAGCAAATTTGATAGATTATGAAGTAGACTTTAAATTAATAAACTGTGTACCTCAGATGCTGAATGGAGGGAGCCCAAATAGTTCAAACCGAGCACTCTCTTTTGGATCTTGGGTTGAGAAGGGGTATGATGAGTTTACTATTTATATTTCATTCAATGTGGCAAATCATATTGAGCCTAACAATAAGCTCCAACTTCCCGAGTTCCCTTCTCCTGATCCAGGCTGGGATATAACTAACGAAAGTGGCAGGACTAATGGGCGCAAATTCTCTGGATTCTCCGTTCTTACAAATGATATTTTGTATTCTAATACTGCACCTGTCGCCACGGGCGAAGCTGGGCGAGGTTATGTGGGCAACCCAAGAGTTGGAAAATGCACTTACCCCACTGTCATGTGGAAAATGACAGGATTTACTCAAGAAGACGCTGGGTTCTTATACGGAAATCTTAATCAAGTTAACCCAACTATTGCTATTAAGGAGTAATGGCTAAAAGTACATTTGGGTGTGGAGACTTTCTTCCTGGTCTATCACCTGGAAATATCCCTAATTTTGATAATGGAGGAACTGTGGATTCAGGCGGTGGAGACCCACCTCCACCGCCACCTCCACCACCCCCACCACCTCCACCACCTCCTCCACCACCACCTCCTCCACCACCACCTGGGCAACCAGGGTCAGGCGCACGCGCAGCTCCTGGAGGGGCGACCCCTGGTACTGGAGCGGGTCCTGCCGCAACAGGTCCAAATTGTAGGTGTGTTTGCACTAATCCAGATGCCCAGCTCACACCAACAACTGGCCTGGGGGGAGGGACTGTATTTTCTGTTATTTATCAATTTGATTGTAAAGATGTTCCTGAGAACAACCCTCCTGATTCTTTAGAAACCATAATAGATAATGCTAAAGCAGAGCTTATAGAAAACACTTTTGTTCCTGCTGGGTTTATTGTTACTTATCAGGTAACGCAAGAAGCTATAGGACAGGGAGCAAATCCAGGAGAAGATTGTTCTGAAAGTCCAGTGGTGTTAGGGGAAGGTGATCCCCTCACTAGTGCACCAGCTACAATAAAAACATGTACGGGTGATTGTAAAAATGTAAAAGTAACTTTTACAAAAATTCTTATTCCTATTGATCAACCTGATGGTCCTGAAATTATAGATGATAGCGTAGACTTTGATGGAGGACCCATAACTCCTCCACAAGGTCCTGATGTTCCAGACGAACCTGATGGTCCTGAAATTATAGATGATAGCGTAGACTTTGATGGAGGACCCATAACTCCTCCACAAGGTCCTGATGTTCCAGACGAACCTGATGGTCCTGTAGTACCTGATGGTCCTGTAGTACCTGATGGTAATGCTGGACAGGGGGGTGTTATAGGAAAATTACCAGGACCTGAAAGTGGAGTTACTGATGATTCTGTCTTGAAGGGGGTGATTGATTTAAACAATCCCACATTTATTGCAAATGCTTTAAAACAAAAACCTTTTGGAATACAAGATAGTAAGGTTGCCTTTCAGACAACACCAGACCCTGTTAAGCTAGTGTCCAACGATACTGAATATACTGAACTTTTTAATAAAAAAATCAACAGTAACCTGTACTACACTTTAAAAAATACAAATAAAGGGGGTAACTGGGAAAGCACCAAGGCTGCTGGGATAACTCCAGAAGTAATTTATGACAATCTTAAGCCTAAAGTAAAACAACTCTTAGGTAAGATTAAAAACTATGATGGCACAGATCTTTCAATAAATCAAATATTTAATATGATTGGTTCTAGAGTCCTTGATGGGACTGTTGGCAACTTATCAATCAGCTATTTAACCAGGCTCGCTGAAGATAGCCAGAAGCGAGTTCCTGTTGTAATTAAAAAATCTGTTCTTCCGCAAGTTAATGAAGTAGCTGCGATGTCGTTGATAGATAACCATAAGTTTACATTAGACAAGAATCAGTTAGCTGGTAGAGATCAAGAAATTATAAAGAACTGGAAAGTGCTCCCCTCTGATGTTGATATGCATATCCCAATCACGATTAACGGGGTTAAGAAGAAATACTACATCAACGATGATGGTACATTTATTGATAATAACTCTTTGTCATTACAAGACGGAGATTTTATCAACATAACAATTGGGGGTAGAACCCAAAGGTTATTTGCTGAGTCTGAGAAAGATCATGCGTTCCTGTTACCAGAGAAAACCAGGCAAAATATTATTAATTTGTTAGGTGGGGATGGTGGAAGAATTTTGACGGCTAGTGCCTCTCCTTCAGTGGCGTCAAGTATCGAGTTCGATTCTTCTCTATCCTCTCCACGACAAGAATATTACTTGCTAAGTGCTAATTTAGAAACTTTAAATACTAAACCAGCATTGACAGGATCTTTTTTATTAAAAGATACAACTGTGGAGTATGGCATAGTGGACACATCTACTGTGGCAGGAAAGCAAGCAGCCGACGAGTATATTAAGTATAAAGCAAATAAAAGAGTTTTCGTGCTTGATGATTCTGATTTGTTGCTTGATTACGTTGAAAGTACAGGTAAAATTAATCTGACACAAACAGATATGATTTTTGATTCTCCAAAAGAAAACAAGACCGTTCCACTCCTTACTAGACAGATTCCTTGGTTCATCTTGTTGTACCCAACGAACAGATCAGATTACAATTTGTTTAATGAAAAATCACAGATTCAAGAGATTGAAAGTGATGGAACAATAACCAGAGTTTTAAGATGTAAAACATCAATCGTTCCAGAGTTCTCGAATACTCAGACAAATAAATTTATTAGATACGCCACTATTGGTAGAGATGCCGTGGATGTTTATGGCAATAAGGATACCCAAGCTAGACAGACTGTGATTAATGTAGAGGATTCTGAGTTCAAAACTGCGTATAGAGACAGGGGCGTTCTTAAAAGCAGTTCAGAATACACGCATAATAGACAGAAAACTAGCTTTAGACTTTTAAAAGAAATAATTACAGAACTAGATACCAACTACGAGCTATCTATTAATGGTATTGGAAAATCCCTAACGGAGTTTGATGTCTACAGTAGACTCAATCTACAGCAGTTTAACAAACTTTCTAGAATAGAAAATTTTAATACTATCAAGGATTCGCTTCAAAACGGATTTATTAACAACGTAAAGGTTATTCCTCCAATTAGCAGGGCTAATAGTCGAATCTCCTTTAAAGGAACTCAGCTTGTACAACGAAAGCGTGGAGCGGGTGCTGATACGTTTAGATCAATTAAAAGCACTAACACAGGAGAGATGATTGTGCCTCCTGATACCGAAGGCCAAGGCGGTTTTGAGCCTGGTCGATAGTTCACAAAAAAGAAAATAAAATTGACAATAGCGTGAAAGTACGCTAGATATGTTTAGAGATGCAAATCTTAACCCAATTTTTTATGAGATATAGAAATGGATCATTACAGATTAAGTGACGAACTTCGTCAACAACTACTAGAGAACGCTGCCTGGGGTAAGGCTGGTGTTACTCCTCGTCTTGACGAGAGTGAAACCCTTGAAGAGAAGAAGTCTTGTGGCTCCAAGAAGAAGGCCAAGAAGGCTGACAAGCCTGAGGAAGGCTCTGAGGAGCTTGAGGAAGCTGTCCACGTTTGCCCCCTTTGCGTTTCTCAGCTTGACCAGCCTCTTGATGAGGAAAGCATTCTTGAGCACCTTAACGTAGTTGTGGGCCTTGTTGATCGTCTTACCCAACTTCAAGAGGGCGAAGAGGATATCGAGTCAGTAATTGACGAGACTCTTGCCGAGCTTCTGTTCCAAGACCTAGACGAAGAGTGAGGACAAGGGGGATCTACGGATGAAAAGTATCGGAGACTTCGCGGAACAGTTAATCCTAAACCAAACTCAAAGCATCAAGGAAGGAAAACAACTTCCTCCCCAAGCTAAGAGCAGCGGTTTAGCACCTGCTGGTAGGGACATCTCAAATGTTGAAGTTCCTGATACTTTCATGCGTGAGGTTTTGGGCGAAAGTTTTCACCCACAAGATACTCCACCCGCAGACTCTATTCCTGAGCTAGTTTGGTCAGAAGCAGAACCAGAGAAGCCTGCTCAATCTTTAACTGAGGAGACTGCACAGCAACTTGTTCCCCTTCTAGAAGAGGTCAGAGATCTCCTAAAGGAAATGAGTGCTGCTGCCACAACCACAGGTCAGATTGGCGTCAATTTGGCTGGTTCCCAAAGTAGTGATAGCTGCATTGGTAAAGAAGAAAAGAAGTATGGTTATATTTCTGCTCGCCCTGTTAAATCAAAGAAGGATATTCTTAAGCAATCAATTAGAAATAAAATTAGAAAACAATGAAACTGACGGAGGCCATTGATAGCATTACGGAAGCGCGAGGCTCTAAAGAGGGTAGAAAAACCTATACCTCTAGAGAAGGAGCCAAGCGTGATGTAAAGAAGTCTTTCAAAGGCCGAGTTAGAACTTACGATAGTATCAAGAGTGCTTTGTCAGATGGTAAGTATGGAGACATATTTACTACCAAAGCTGCTAGTCGTTTGTATGTTATTTCTAAGGGTAAGTGGGGAAGCAAGAGCGGTAGAGGCAAGATTGCGAAAGGCTTTACTAAGGGAAGTGCTACCCCTCCTGCGGATTTTGCTAGTGTCAGAAAACACGCTGCGCGAACCATGCTTCGATATGGTAAAGCTTCCAACAAGTTAGCTCAAAAATATGGTAGTAGATCTATCAAAAAAGAACGAGGATTAAAGTACAAATGACACAGTTACTCCAAGATGTATTTATTGTAGAGAACCTTCAAGTTCTTACCGAGGGTAAGAATAGTGACACCATGAAGATCAAGGGTGTCTTTGGTCGGTGTAATGAAAAGAATAACAATGGTAGAATCTATCCTACCGCTGTTCTTGAAGGTCAACTCAAAAAGGTTCAACCCCTTATCTCAGAGCGGCGTTTGTGTGGTGAGCTTGATCACCCACAAAACGATACCGTCAAGCTTTCAAATGCATCTCACTTAATTACTAAGCTTGAGATGAAGGGTAACGAACTTATTGGAGAAGCTGAAATCCTCAAAACTCCTGCTGGTCTTACTGCCAAAGCTCTCGTAGAGGGTGGTGTTAAGATTGGTATTTCTTCCCGTGGAATGGGCACACTATCTGAGGACGCCCAAGGTAACAAGATCGTTAACGAAGATTTCCGCCTAGTCACCTTCGATCTTGTTGCCGATCCATCCACCCGTGGAGCTTTCCCTGGTCTTTCCGAATCTACTCAATCCCAGTTTGCAAGAGAAAGCCAAAGCAAGCTTGAGAAGGAGTCCAACTTTGTGACCATGCTTCAGGCCAAGCTACGCGAGGCATACGATCCTTGGATTGAGGAGGCAAAGAAGAAGAAGAAGAAGGACAATGGACCTACTGATGATGATGGTGCCACTACAGATGATTCCTTGGATCCTGTCGGTAAGGGCGATGCAGACATGGACAACGATGGCGATTCTGATTCCACAGATAAGTATCTCAAGAATCGTAGAGAAGCTATTGGCAAGGCCATGAAGGGTAAGAAGAAGAAAAAAATGATGGAGGCTGTCAAAGCTGAAGGTAGCTGGCATCAAATTGCTTATACTCTTGTCGAGGCATTTGCTGATCAATTAGATAAGGCGACGGGTCAGTCTGATCCAACTAAGCGCGGCGAGGCATCAAAAGATACTGGTAGTATTCTTGGAAACATGCGTGCGAGATCTAATATTAAGAAATCAGAAATTGCAAGAGCTAAGGGCATTGCAAAGGGTGAAAAGATTAGAGCTAAGGGTGATGTAAGGGCTGCAAAGATTAGGCAGAAAGCGATTGACCGCGCTGCTGGTGGAGGCGCGGCTGGCGCATTGAAGAAGGCGGCTGGTGCCGCTGGTACTGCTGGTAAAACTGCCGCTGGTGCTGCGGGTAAAGCTGCTGGTGCTGCGGGTAAAGCTGCTGGTGCTGCGGGTAAAGCTGCTGGTGCTGTTGGTGGTGCGGCTAAGGCCGCTGCTGGGGCTACTGGCAAGGCTGCTGGTGGTGTTGGTGAACTTGCTAAGAAAGGGGCCGAGGGTGCAGGTAGACTTGCCGACGCTGGAGCCCGAGGTGCAGGTAG
>Ga0180434_10002516_pt1 | contig 24271 bp, 17 predicted proteins | sample SS_ome_7_FD_132453 | JGI IMG/M metagenome (GOLD analysis project Ga0180434, IMG submission 132453) | Hypersaline lake sediment archaeal communities from the Salton Sea, California, USA - SS_1_D_2 metaG | ecosystem: Environmental > Aquatic > Non-marine Saline and Alkaline > Hypersaline >... | reverse complement strand
GAAACATGTGCTGTAGAAGGGTTTAATTCCAGAATTCGTCATTATCTAGCCCGTTTCCATCGACGTACATTTTGTTACTCAAAAGCATTGCATATGGTCTATGCTACTTTAACCGTTTTTTTTCACTGCTAATTGAGAAGAATATCTTTAGTTAGCAACGCCTTATTCTGTTGTTTTATTTAATATAATAAAATTATTTTTATTAATAAAAGCGCTTTAACTGAGAGATTTTTTTCTTAGCTCTTCTAGGCTAGGAAATGACTCTGCTTTCGCGTAAGCCATCCCTGTCGAGTCTTTTACAGTGACAACAAATGAAATAAGAGAAGAAAAAAACTCTTTCGACATGGAAAGTGAAAGAGGAGATGTCTTCCCAAGTTTTTTGCGTATCCTTAGCGGCTTGTCTTGCAAGAGCTTCAATGATTGTAATTCCAGCAAGCCAGTTATCCTCAGGGTGGTTTCCTAAAATACGACTCAGTTCTTTAGTTAGATGACTCAAATCTTCTATGGGCTCATCGATTATTTTTGTTACTCCATTTTGACAAAGGGAGAAGCTGTTCAATTTGCGAAAAGCCTCTGGTAGAGATCCTTGAACTACTTTTGAAGTATCTAACTGAGGGGGCTGATTAACTTGGGAATCATTGAAGGGAAGGTTTTTAAGTTGTTTATAAAAAGTTTTGGTTTCTTGAAAAAAAACTGTTTCTTCATCGTCTTTGTTTAAACGTACATTTAGAGAGAGTATTTTACCTGTATCGATCAAGTGGAAGTGGCAACTGTTTACATCGTCCCAAGAAGTTATGTTGTTCTTGCGCGCGACTTCTAATAGATACTCTAAAAGGATTTGAGTATTTATCTGGTAGCCATTACTTGAGAAATTATCTAAGATGGGACTTAAATCTTTAAAGTCAACTGTCTCAGCTCTAAAAAACTCCTCATATGCTGCCAAGGAGTTCATCGAGGAGTTAGTTGAACTCTGCTCTGGCTGTTTATGGTGAATGTCCGGATTGGAAGTCGATTTTAAACGGAAGTGAGAGATCTGAACCGGTCGGAAGATTTCAGCAGGAATAAATTCAATTCCATAAGAGAGGCGTTTAGGGGTCTCAGAGAAACTCAACCGTTCAAAGGGGTTGTTGTAAGGCTCTGAATTAGAAAGTGAGCCGACTGAGCAATTCAACCAAGAGCTTGAAAGGCTAAGTGATTGCCCTGATTGATTCATAGTTGGAGGATCAGTATGAGTTAAACTTTCTTGAGCTTTCTGTTGCAGAGCCTTAAAGTCATCACAAATTGTCGTAGTGCAGCCACTATCAACAGAGGAACTCAAGGCTTCTGATTGCCCTCGATAGTATAAAGGGCCATCAGATTGGCTCAGTAAATGTGCGGGCAAGGGTGAAGAACTTGAACTAGCGAGAGAAAAGCTCTGGGGATCGTCTTCATTAGAGGAAGATGATGGATCTTTTTTTTCTATACTAGGTGAAGGGCTAGGTGTTTTGCTCAAAGAGGAACTTAAGAGCAATGAAGTAGATTTAGAGGCATCGGGTCTTGGGGGAGGGGCTGTGTACGTTTCAGGAGATTCATTTTTACTAATTGGTAAAGGTTCTATTTTTCGCTCATTGAGAGAGCTTTTGGTCAGTTTTGAGAAGAAGTTTTTGATAGTGGCAAGGACATTGAGGGTCATTAAAGTAGCTACTGGGACCAATAGTCCCCAAAGATAACTAACTTTATCTTTTTTTGGGGAAGGATGTGATTTGTGTCTAATATGTCTAAGTAAAGAGCTATTTACGGTAGTGAAGTGAAAGGGATTAGAGAAGATTTTTTCTAGATCTGGTAAAGGAGTTTGAGGCCATTCAAATGGAGAGCATTTGCCATAGCGGTCTTCAATTGAGGGGTACCGGAGAGAAAGGGCTGTTTCATTAGGGGTTTCGTTAACAACAGTGCGTTCAAATAGGTTGGCAGTGGTGATGACAGTACTGTTTTGTAGTGTAAATGGGGTTTTAGTGTGAGGAAGAAGAAAGAAATCAACGTTTGGAAGAGGGGGGCTGAGGCTTATCATCAAGGGAACCTCTGCCATAACGGTCTTCAATAGAGGGGTACCGGAGAGAAAGAGCAGTTTCAAAAGAGGGAGGTTGACTGGATTCAGAGGTTTCAATAGGAATTATTTTGCTGTCGTCTTTCTGTTTAGGAGAACGAAGGGCTTGATGGTTCCTGATGAATAAGGCTGTTGGAACAACAGTAAGACCTATGATTGTGAATGCAACTGCAGTATAGAAAGCGACGTTTTTAGCTGTTGCCCAAGGATCTTTTTGGGGTTCTGGTTCTTTTGGGGGTGCTGGTGGTTCTATTGAGGTAGCTGGAATTATTGCAGGTTTAGGAGGTGGTTCAGGATTTGCTTTAGGAGGTTTGGGAATTATCGTGAGATTAGGTGTTTTTTGGGGAAGAGATGGATTAAACAGAAGAGAAATCTGATCTATGGCGACTTTGATGATACCATGTAAAACAGCAAGTTTAGCAGCTGAGTAAGGGTTAATCACAATGTGTGTGTGTTTGGCAAGTGGCTTCGCGAAGATGTAAAGAAAAGCTATACCTAATGCTAAGCTTGCAACTTTGCAGGCTCCTTTGTAGATAGAAGAGGATTCCTGATCTAAAATGAAGTCTGGTACAGATAATGATATTGCATTCACACTTGAAAAAAGTGCAGATCTTGACAAAGAGATTGGCCCATCGATCCAATAAGGGGAGGCTTTATTTAGTAAAAGTGTACTTGTGAAGAATGCAGCGCTTTCTGCAATAGAAGTTGCAAAACGATTATTAATCATTTTTCCCACCGAATTTTTGGAAAAAGTGTAAAAAAAACCTGTTTTTTATAGAAGTTAAATTCTAGTAATATCAAAACGTGAGGGATTAAGGTCCTCAAGTTTCTTGACAGTATCAAATAGAATATCAGCTTTATAGATCTCAGAGCTAACTTTTGAATGAATAACTAATTGAACCTCTCCGTCTTTTAACGTGACATCAAAAGAGAGATTTTCAACAGTTCCTATGGTAGCAATAATTTGAAAAGCAACGTAGCTCACTGTTTTAGCTACATTTTGCCAACCTGGCCGGCTTTTCAAGAACTTGAGAGCAGATGGTAAAGACTTTAATGTTTTTTTGTTTGTATCTTTCGCATACTTAGTGCCGCCTGCTGAAAACTCAATTTTATGATTGTGATCAGCAAGATTGGAAGGAAGTTTTTGATGGCCGACTGTTTTATCTAAAGGGATTGCCTTTACTACAGCTTGATCCCAGTTTGGAAATGTCGCTTCTCCTATATCAAAACCGGCACCGCTATCAGTTTCATGAAGTTCTTTAGTAGAAAGTGAAGCATTTTTCTTTTTTCCACAATTTATGCAAATACAGGCAAGTCCAATCAAGGGAGTCAGCCATTTTGCTAATGAAGAAAAGTAGCCTTCTTCTGGAGCTACTAATACTTTTTTTGTGCTGAGATCAGTTGCTGAACGAGAAGGAGAAGCTGCGGACTTGAGTTTTCTAGTAAGAAGGTTGGCATTTTTTTTTGGTGATATAGCAGGTGCTAGTGAATCAGTATCGGATTCATGAATGACAAAAGCTTGACAGGTAGCAGTTGCTTGTTCGATGCGCTGAGCAGTTTGAGCGAAACTGCTGACATAGCACTGGTTTTTATCTTCAATGAAAAATTCTTTAGAAGTAGGAGCAGTAGAAGTCTGGGTGGCAAGAGAGTTGTCTTGTGTCATGGTGCCGAGAGGGGAGTAATTGTCTATACCACAAATGGAGGAAGCGTCAAAACGTTGGGCAAGGTCTGCTTCGTTCACTACAGGAGCATTCTTAAAAGATGCTGTATCATGTATGACCGCAGCAGTCACGTTAGTACTCTGTATGAAGCATTGATTTTGAATGTCAATGAAGTCAATTCGCCTTTCAACAGCGGTAGCTTGTTGTTTTAGAGGTATTGGTGAAAAAGAAGGGGGAGGCCGACTTTCTTGATTTTGGGTTTTTATGGTCACTTGTGTCATATAGAAAATCGTTGCTGTTCCTGCAAGGATCAAAAAGAGTGCTCCTGCAGCGATACTAACTTTTTGCCAAGTTGGCATCGGCTCTTGTGAGATGAGAATGGAGTCCATGCTTTGCTGTTCGAGAGCTTGGTTGAAGGCCTCTTGAAAAGCTTTTCCTTTCACCCGCCACTGCACTAATTGTGTTTCATAGCGCTTTTTGTAAACTTCGAGTGCAAGATCAGATAAGTCTGGAATTTCGGCAAGCTCAGGATCTCTTAGAGGTTTTGAAACTTTACACTTCGCAAAGATGGCATGAAGGATCACTTGTTCGTTAAGAGGATAAGAAGCAAAACTTTCTCCGAAGGATTTCAGGTAATAAAGGGCTTGTGTTGATGTGATGGAGGCAGCGGCAGCTGGGATAGAAAGGGTTAGTAGAAAAGTCTCAGTGGGGGGAGGTAAGTTGTGGTTGAAAAAATATCTTGCAAAATGCTGTTGCTGTTGCGGAGATAATGCAATGGGAGTTTTTAAGAATAGTTCATGATAGAGCCCGATGGTTTTCGCTGATTGGTTGCGATAAAGCACTTCCATTTGCCCATCAGAAAGTGTGTTTTCAAGCGAGTTCAGGAAAACTCTCAACTCATCTGGAGAAAGTCGGTCTTTCCCGCTGAAATTAGTAAAAGGAAGAGCAGAAAGGCCGCTTTTTCCTAATAAAACATTAAAGGCTGCTTGTATCTTTATTGGAAGTGCATCCCATATTGGCTCATGTTTTTCAAAGTAAACTTTGCAGGCACCAATGTTGTTTGATGACAAGGTTTTGATATCTTGGAGAGTTTTGAATTTTCCAAAAGAAAAGGAATGATAATAATGACGTGCCATTTGATAAGCACCGAAAGTCGTAACTTTAATGACCACGTGAAAGCAGGTTAGCTGCATAGCAGCAAGAGGTCCAATCACAATACTTGTATAACGTGCTAAAGGTTTTGCTAAAACGCAGACAAAAGCTGTGTTAAGGGCAAGCGTAGCAAGAGTTAGGGCTGATTTACGTTGAGAAGGGCTCCAGTGATCAGCAGCTGCAATAGACAAGGCGTTAACACCTGAGCAAAGAGCAAGACCTTTGATTGTCATAGGGCCTTTTAGCCAATTGAAAAGGGTTGTTTTGCTCATTAAGCTTCCAGCAAAAAAAGTCGAAGCATCAAAAAAAGTAGTCTTAACGGGAAAAGTGGTTCTAGGACTCATAGCATTCTCTAACCTTTATCTCTAACTAGACCAAACACACTTTATACATGCATCAGAATATTTTTAAAGAAAATGTTAAGAAATGGGGGTTACGTTCATGGAGTAATTTTTTTATTGATTTTATGATTATTAGATTAGTTTCTTTTGTTAATAAAAATAGTAATAATTAATTTTTTTATTAACTTTGTTTGTTGTTTCTTTACTATTTTTAGTTGTTATTAAATGTTTTTCTTGCGTTTTTATTCGACAATTGAGATTTTTATTTACTTTTTAAAAAAGTAAACTGGTTTTTACAAAACGTTTTGAAACAACTGAGACTTCTTTTGACCTTTTTCGTATTGGGCTGTGCGCTTCTCCAAGCAGATGAAGTTTCATTACTTTTTCGAGACTTGCAAGTTGTTGAAGAAGTCAACCAAGAAATCAAAGATCGTCTTCCTTATCACTACAATTACACATTAATGGGGGGGTACTTCAACATGCCATCCGCACGGATGAATGATGTGGGTATGGTGGCTCTTGGGTTTTCATATGTTCCTCCCTACAGAAATTATGGCGCAACCATTCAACCTCTTAGTCGACTGGAGTTTGGTGTGAATTATCGGGTCTATATTGGGGTGCCTGAGCCAAAGATGGGTGCGATGGGTTTTGGTGATTTTTCTGATCGTGGAGCCAATTTAAAAATTGGTGTTTTGAGGAAAGAAGATGGCTTTCCATACTTTCCTGAAATTGCAGTTGGTTTTGAGGATTTTTACGGAACAAAACGGTTCCACTCTTTTTATGTTGTAGCGACAAAAAGCTTTTTAGATTGGAACTTAGAAGCAACTCTTGGATGGGGTAAGGGGAGAATTAAAGGGTTTTTTGGGGGCTTAGGCTGGACTCCGTTTAGACAGACGAAAATTCCTGTTCTCAATCGGATCACTTTACTCGCAGAATACGATGCAATTGATTATGAACATCATCGATGGGAGCATCCCGAAGGTCGGCATGTTAAGTCGCGTATCAACTTAGGAATTGCAGCCACACTCTTTGACTTTCTCGAGTTAAGTGTCAGTTCTCTTAGAGGAGATGAAATTGCAGCATCGGCGTCGATCAATTATAATTTAGGCGACTCTAAAGGGCTTTTTCCTAAAGTTGACAACCCTCCTTTATATAAAGCTCCTATTGATACAGAACCAGTCGGCTTTTTACGTTCAAAAAAAGAGCTTGCTCAGGAGCTTGCTTTCGCTTTTGCTGAACAAGGCCTCAATCTCTATCGCATCTATTTAACAACAGACGAAAAAGGTGAACATGCTCTTTGGATCAAAATGATCAATGTCCGTTACCGCGTCATGCAGGATTTAAAAGAACGGATTGAGACAGTTCTTGCTGCTCTTGTGCCGACGAATATTTCAACAGTGACTGTTGTCATTGAAGCCGATGGGGCCCCCACGTGTGAATACCGTTTTCGTACACTTGACTTGCACCGTTTTCGTGAAAAGACCATTAGTGATTTTGAGTTTGAGACTTTGTCTCCTATGCGAGAGCCAACACGCCCTCCTAGTCGTTATGATGGATCACTGATCTATCACCGCAGTAAAAGAGTTTGGACATTTACTATTCGTCCTCGATTGCTCACATTTTTTGGTAGTGCAACGGGAAAGTTTAAATATAGCGCAGGAATTGTAGGTGGTCCTGAAGGCTACCTATTTGATCAGGTTTATTACAAAATTCAGGGAGCCTATAACATCAAATCGAGTATGTCAGATGTTGGGGATATGGACATGCTCAACCCATCTGAGCTCATCAACGTCCGTTCAGATATGGTTCGTTATTACCAGACGAACAGTGGATCTTTGGAAGAGGCCTATATTCAAAAGGGAGACTACCTAAAAAAAGGATGGTATGGTCGTCTGGCTTTGGGCTACTTTGAAGCAGCATATGGAGGAGTCGCAGCAGAACTCCTTTATTATCCTGTTGGGTCTTGTTGGGCGATTGGATTTGAAGCAGCAGGAGTTTTAAAGCGTAAATACCATGGGCTTGGATTTACAACGCAAGTCAGAAAGTTTGATGGGTTTGAATCGGAAAAGGTCCACTATATTGGGTATCAGTACTTTCTCGATCTTTACTACGACTTTAAACCCTTGCAGCTCGACTTTAAGGTGAGTCTTGGTAAGTTTCTAGCGCGAGATATGGGGGCCCGATTTGAAGTAGGGCGTTACTTTTCGAGCGGGTTGCGATTTTCTGTTTGGTATACGTGGACAAGTGCTCACGATATTGTGAACAATGAGCGTTATCGTGACAAAGGGATTTCCTTTGTCATTCCTTTTGATTTCTTCTTAAAGAAAAGTAGCCGGACAATGATTCCCTATACTCTTTCTGTTTGGCTTCGGGATACAGGCGCTCGCGCAGCAACAGGCAAACGCCTCTATCCGACCCTTCATGATGAAAGAGAAACCTTCCCAGACCAAAAATTATGAGATGTCAAGCACCTTAACATCGAATGTTAGCTCTTTACCAGCAAGAGGATGGTTAAAGTCGAGCACAACTTTATCCTCTTTCAATTGGTCAACACGGATGAGCATCTCCCCAAAATTCTCATCTGCAATGACTAAAAGAGCTCCTTCAAAACGAAGATCTTCTGGAATCACTTCAGCATCCACCTCTTTAAAAGCGCCTGGATTTACGTCTCCATAGGCTTTTTCAGGAGTGAGTGTAATATGCTTTGTATCACCAACTTCAAGACCACGCAAGGCTTCTTCAAGAGCTGGAAGAATTTGTTCTGATCCAAAGTTAAAGATGAGCGGATCTTGACCGACATTACTGTCGACAGGTGTGTGATCTTGCAAAAAGACGCTGTATTCAATAGCGACTTGCTTTCCCTTCTCAATCATGGTTTCCCCTTCTTATATAGTCTAGTCTGACAAGAGCAAATCACTCTCAAGGCAAAGTGACCCCCTCTCTTTTTTATGATAACCCATTCATCAATTTAGTAAATCCAATATTTGATTGATGGCATAGGTGAAAATAAAGTCTGCTCCAGCTCGTTTAATTCCAATAAGTGATTCAAAAAGAGTTTTTTGGGCATCAAGTAAGCCTTTTTCGTGTGCTGCCATGATCATTGCATATTCTCCACTAACGTGGTAAGCACCAACCGGCAAAGTCGTTTTTTCTTTGATCTTCGATATAACATCTAAATAAGGAAGTGCTGGTTTGACCATGAGCATGTCGGCTCCCTCTTCTTCATCTAACAGAGCTTCACGAATGGCTTCTCTGATATTTGAGGGGTTCATTTGATAGGTTGCCTTATCTCCAAATGCGAGGTTTGTTTGAATTGCCCCACGAAAGGGTGCATAAAAAGCAGAGGCATACTTAGCACAGTAAGAAAGGATGCCAACATTTTGAAAGCCATGAGAGTCAAGAGCTTCTCTGATGACCTTCACACGGCCATCCATCATATCACTAGGAGCAAGAATGTCACATCCAGCATCTGCATAAACCAAGGACTGTCTGACTAAAGCTTCCAGAGTCAGGTCGTTATCGACTTCTTCCCGATCATTGACAATACCATCATGTCCATGTGAGGTATAGGGGTCGAGAGCGATATCGGCGATCACGCACATGGAGGGGACTTCTTGTTTGAGTTCCCTGATAGCTGTTGGAACGAGGCCTTGAGGATTCCAAGCTTCAGAACCTTCATGATCTTTAATAAAGGGATCAATAGCAGGAAAGAGATCGATAGCGGGAATACCTTGAGCGTGCAAAATTTCTGCTTCTTTGACGAGGCAATCAACTGAATAGCGTTCAATACCCGGCATTTCATCAATAAGCTCTCTTTTTTTTTCTCCTGGGATTAAAAACAGAGGAGCAACCAAGTCATTTGCTGTTAACGTACACTCTTGAGCTAAGTGACGAATAGAAGCTTTGAGACGGTTGCGGCGTGGCCTTTTTAGCATTTCAAAAGTCGTTAGAACCATAAACAGCCTCGGGTTACAAATTCACTTTTTAATTTAGACAACTTTGGAAAAATGTAAAATCAAATTTTTTGACACTTTTAGCGGTTACCACCTCTTCCAATTAATTTTTTAAAAATATAGAAAATGAAACTGATTAAATAATTTGATATGGAGAATTAATGTTCTTTATGTTAAATTTATTACGAAAAAAGTTTGTGAGGAATCAAGTGTCTGACTCTGTAAATTTATTTTTAAACGCTATTGACTATGCCAGTAAAACGTATGCACACTTCTTTCCGACAGAACAAAAACCACGTCCTATTCGTGTTCCAATTAAGCTCGCACTAGAAGAAGACGCTAAAGCAACACTTCCCAAATATATTGCTGAGGCTTTTCCCAATAAGCCTTATTCATTTGAAGAGACTTCTTTTTATCCTAAAAAAGAAAAAACATACCAAGTAGGCTTTGATGACTATCAAGTTGTTGATGTCGAAAAGGGAAAACCCTTCATAGAGTCTAGAGATTGCTCAGGGCTCATCGTTTTGATGCGCTCTGTGAACTCTTTGGGGCTCGCGAATGTTAGCTTTTTTCAAGATTCCTTCGAAAGAGCGCTTCAGAGAATGATCGAACGTGCTCAAGGTGCAGAAATAGAACTCTTTTTTCTTGGGAATGGAGACACTGTTCAATCCAAGCTAGATCAAGTTGTTCAACATGTGCAAGTAATTGTAAATCAATCAATTGTGATAAAAGACAACTTGGTTAGGTCTTTTGACTTTGAGGTTACAGCCGTCAAAAAGAAGCCAGAAGTCAAATTTGCTGGGTTTGATGAAGGCAACCATCCGATAGCGATCATTGGCTATCAACCAACAAGCTAACATGAATTAGCATCTTCTGTTTTTTATTTCAAATAGTTGATAATAAATAACTTAAGTTTATTTAATTAATTACAAATAAAAAAGTTGGAATAGTACTAGTATTTATTTTAAAAAATTAAATTATTTGTTATAATATTATTAACTTTTTGAAAAAAGAATAGGGAAGGGAAATACAGGAGAAGAAGCAGCCATAAAAGAGGAGGAAGACTATGGCTGCAGTAGGAAACCCAGCTCCAGTAGGAGCGCAAGATCAACATCAGGCTGTTCAACCTGAAGTTACAACCCTTAGATCAGAATTAGATTCCAGAAGTGCTCTTCAATACGAGCAGGGAGAAGTCCAGTCTGAAGGCATGTTTAGGCTTGGAACAACCATTTCTAGTTTTGTTAATGGTTACACGGTCATGTCAGGTACACAACGGACTTGGACTCCTGCAAGACTTTTAGATGGGAAGTTTAAACTTTTCAGAGAAATTGGTGGTGAAGGTGTGATGCTCAACACTCGAACAGGAGATCAAATCTTTGGAATGTATTTTTCTGTTGCAAGCTTCTTTGAGAGCTTACGTGAAATGTCTGGAGTGCCAAAAGTTGTCGATTTTCACTTTGACCATCCTTTTCTTAAAACAACTCAAAATATCACGCTTGAAAATCAGCAAACACATCATGAATATGCTGCTGCTCGAGTCACGTACTCGCCGGAAATGGAAGATTTATTTAGAAATCCACAAGAGTTTCGAGACTTTTGTAATCAGTTAGGCCTTGAGTTGGTTTGGGAAGATACACTTGAGCCTCCAGTATCAATGTATTCTTGGGGTCCATTTAGTTCTCGTCAGCGAAATATTGTTGTTGTTAAACAAGCAGACCTTGCGCGAATGAAAGATACTGGATTAAGCGAGGTTGCTATCCATAATCGTCCTCAAAATCGTCCTGTTCACCAAGTTTTTAGCAATACTCCCATGAGATCTAGAGCAATTGTTTTTGATGGGGAAAACCAAGAAGCTGTAAAAAAACTGTTTCAAGGTGATGGCGTGGAAAATAGAGGGCTAAAAGGGGACCGAAGTTCCTGGGGAGAAATAGTTCAGTTTGATGGCAAGTCGTATATGCTTGAAAACCGTGAAAGCGCCATGGTTCTTGATATCTTGAGCTATCAGAATGTTCGAAAGACTTCTTTTATGAGAGTAGAAGAACGCCCTATAGAAAACCTGAACTTAGAGGGTCAAGGAGGAGCGGTAGTTCTTTCGATGAATCAAACAGATAGTTTTGCAGCCTTCTCCCATGAAATTTTAACGTTTCTTTTTAGTGGTGTAAATGTGATGGCTTATGACAATGCTGGCAAAGGGCTCAGTAAAGGAAAGAATAGCCAAGGTGGAATGACTCAAGCAGCACGAAGTGCAGGTGATTTTGTGACGGAACAGAAAGGTTTTCCGCAAGAGCGCGTGATGTTTAAAGGGCAGTGTGCAGGAGGTCTTCCAACATCAGATGTCGGGCGTGAGTTTCCTCATTCTCATATCTGGATCGATCAGTCACCACAGACTTTTTACTGTGTAGCAGGAAATGCCTTTGCTGCAAAAGGAGATGAGATACACCGCAGTACAGCAAACAGTCAATCTTATACTGGTCGTGCCATGCACTATTTGTCTGGGTATGCTTCAACATTTGCTCCTGTAGCTAGCTATACCGCATCTTGGGTTTTGCCTTCTTATGATGTGGTGTCAAATCTTCGGGAAAACCAAGGAAGGCATATTTTCACGATTGGAGTTCCTAATGAGCTAGGACGTGGTGGCGACCAGTTAGTGCCAGAGTCTCATAGAGAGGCAATTCGTGAGCAGGTTCAAAGCGAACCTAATGGTCTTTATCTTCCTATGCCAGGAGCGCGTCATGTAACTGATTGGTGGACTGATCCAGATGTGCTACGACAGGCTAAAGGAGCGTTACAAGAGACTCACATAAGCGTGGATCCCTATGCACTTCAAATGGCAGCTGGGAGAGATATCATTGATCAAAAGTATCAAGATGTTTTTGGAAGTGCTTTTGATGCAGCAAGGGCTACACAGGCGCAAACCCATGCTTATGGTTTGATTGAGCGAGCTTATACTGGAGAAGGCCAGTTAGGCTTTGAAAAGTTTATCGAAGAGGTCAAACAACAAGCTGGAACACAAGTTGCCAAAGCAGTTGTTCAGGCTTGTATGGATGCTTCTGAAGCTGGTGGTCATTATGAGCAACTCGTTTACTTTATGAATTATGGAAGAACGAAGCTTTAGTATTAAAGTTTAGAAAGCGGTGTCTTCTATAAGCTACCATCTTGATACTTTCCTCTAGAAGACCTCCTCTCTTAAGGAGGAGAGTGTCAGATGTTAGCGCTGTTCTAATCTCCCATTCTATTCTATGGTCTCAAAATCAATAAGACTTTTAAACTGAGACGTAATTATCTTTTATTTTCAACAAAGCAGTGAAATTGTTAATGCTTCGAATTAATTCTTGGAGTTTTTGTTGAAATATGCCTATGCTGTTAATTTTGGAGATACAATACCGATCATGTCACAGAGTTTTATTGTTCCTTTTTCGATAAGACTAAATTTTCGGTACTGGCTTTGGCAAACTCTAAACTTTAAAACACGATTGACGTCGTAGCAAATTAAGTTAGCCTATTTTAAGGGTGCTTAAAAGTCTTATCAAAAAAAAGTCAAAGCATTAAACTCCTAACCTGAGATTTTGATACTGAATGAGGTTTTAAATGTTACACGATTACGCAGAGTTCACAGAGCAGCAACTAAAGATTATTGAAAAGTATGTAACAAATACCTCAAGTAATATCTTTGTTTTACGCAATCTTCCGGAAGTCATTAAAGGAGCTCTCTTTTCTCGCTACTCTCGCTCTGGTTTAGGGCTTCGCTCTCTCCTATTAAAAGACTTTATCTTGAATGAAGAGACAGCCTTTGCCTCCATTTCTGGAACAGCAGGTGGCGAACATGGAGATGTCGAAGATCAAAGCGTTGCGATTAAAAAAGCACAAAATTTTTATGATCGGATTTTAGATGGATATGGAGATGACTCCATTGGAGAATTAGGCGGGGCTCACCTAGCTGTTGAAAATGTTTCAATGATTGCAGCAAAAGTGATTGAAGATTGTCGTCTTGGAGGATCCCCACTTGAAAAATCAACGCGTTATATCTACTTTGATCAGAAATATGAAGGCGAATACCTTTTTTATCGTGAACCGATTTTAATGACTTCTGCCTATCGAGATATTTATGTCGAAACTTGTAATCATCTATTTGAAACCTATGGGAAATTGATTCCTCCATTGACAGAGCAAATGGAGAAAAGCTTTCCAAAAGAACATGACATTTCAAATGTAGCTTATACAGCAGCCCTGCGAGCAAAAGTTCTTGATTGTTTGCGGGGACTTCTTCCTGCAAGTGCTTTAACAAACATGGGAATGTATGGAAATGGCCGCTTCTTTGAAACCATGATTCAAAAGCTAAACTGTCATAACCTTTCTGAGTTGCAAGAAATAGCACGAGGCAGTCAGCAAGAGCTAGGTAAAGTCATTCCTTCGTTTATCCGTCGTTCAGATCACAGTCACAAGCACCAACAATCCTTTGCAGAGTTCTATGAAAAGACAGATGAAGAGTTGCACCTGTTGACTTCTCAGTACACTACAGGGCTTCAGCCCCTTGATCATGCCACAGTTCGCCTCATTGATTACGATCAAGATGCCCCCGTTAAAGTAGGTGCTGCACTTCTCTTTGGTCGTTCGCAAGCAGGCTTACTTGAACTCCAAGAGCTTTGCAGGAAATTACCAAAAGAAGACCTTTCGCGCCTTTTTGAAGCAACAAGTGCTTTTCGCCAAAACCGCAGACATAAATCTCCACGTGCACTTGAACATGCAGAGTTTACATTTGAAATTGTTGCGGACTTTGGTATTTACCGTGACTTGCAACGTCACCGTACCTTAACCCAAGACAGACAGCTTCTTTCTTGCAATAGTGGGTACTTCATTCCTCAAGAAATCGTCGATACAGATATGGAAAAAGATTACCGAGAAGCCATGGACCGTTCTCGAGGTGTTTATGATGAGATTGCTAAAGAACTTCCTGAAGAAGCACAATATGTAGTGCCGATGGCATATAATATTCATTGGTATTTTCATATCAACTTGCGCGCTTTGCAGTGGCTTTGTGAGCTGCGTTCTTCTCCTGCTGGACACCCTTCTTATCGTTACGTTGCCCAAGAAATGGCTAAACAGGTTTCACATGTCTTTCCTGAATTTGAACGGTTCTTCAAGTTTGTCGACTATGAAGGCTATGAGCTTGGTCGCCTTGGGCAAGAACAACGTATTGCAGAAAAGTTAAAGCGATGAAAAAACAAGGCAGTGTACTTGGGGGAACGCTTCTGATTACTGGAAGCTGTATTGGGGCAGGAATGCTTGGTCTTCCCATTTTAACAGGGCTTGCTGGTTTTCTGCCGACCTTTATCATGTTTGTTGTTGCATGGCTTTTCATGACCACAACAGCTCTCCTCATGATAGAGACGCTTGGGTGGTTTGATCGCCCGGTCAATCTCATTTCTATGGTAGCTCATACACTTGGTCCAATTGGAAAATTTCTCTGTTGGCTTCTCTACCTTTTTCTTTTTTATGCTCTCTTGGTGGCTTACATGTCTGCCAGTGGGAATCATGTCGCTTCGTTTTCTAAATACTCTCTGAATTTAGGATTTCCTGATTGGGGAGGAACACTCTTTTTTGTGATTCTTTTTGGTTGGCTTGTTTATATCGGTACGCGTCCTGTGGACCATCTCAACCGGTTACTCATGATTGGAAAAATTGGGGCTTACCTCATTTTGATTTTTCTAGGACTTCAGTATCTCACTCCTCGCCTTCTGCTTTATTGGGAACCTAAATATGCGCTAATGTCTTTTCCTATTCTGATTATCTCCTTCGGATTTCACAATATGATTCCCAGTCTTTTTCATTATATGGGAGGAGATCGCAGCCGTGTGCGTCGTTCTATTTGGTACGGCTCGATCTTTGCCTTTGTGATTTACCTCATCTGGGAAATCATTGCTCTTGGTATTTTGCCGATTGGAGATATTCATGCAAGTTTTCGTGCTGATATTGATGGAGCTCAAGCGCTCAGAAATTATCTTGGGTCCAGTTGGATTGGCTACTCGGCTCAGGTTTTAGCCTTTTTTGCTATTTTAACGTCTTTTTTAGCGCAGTCGCTGAGTCTTGTCCATTTTTTGCGCGATGGTTTTAAGCTAAATAAAAAGAAGCGAGAACATGTTGGTATGTGCGCACTCGCACTGCTACCACCACTGTTCTTTTCTGTTGCTTTTCCCAAAATTTTCTTTCAGGCATTGAACTTTGCTGGAGGCATTTGCGCTGTTGTCCTTTTTGGAATTTTTCCAGCGCTGATGGCTTGGATTGGGCGCTACCAAAAGAAACATGTATTGAAAGATCGCGTCATTGGAGGAAAACCTCTTCTAATTGCGATTCTTGTTGTGGCTTGTTTTATTTTTATTTACCAATTTACCCAAATGCTCGGTTTGCATTTTTAACTTGTTGTGACTATGAAGATTAATCATTTTATTGGAGGAATCCTCCTCGTTGCAGGAACGACAATTGGAGCGGGTATGCTCGCTTTGCCTGTGATGACATCATTTGTCGGCTTTCTTCCCTCATTGCTTATTTTTGGCGTGTGCTGGATTGTGATGCTTGCAACAGCTTTCTTCTTTCTTGATGTCAACTTTTCGATTGAAGGTGAAATCAATCTGATCTCGATGGCACATCGAACTCTTGGGACGTGGGGAAAAGTCGTGAGTTGGATTGTGTACTTGCTTTTGCTCTACTCGTTAACTGCTGCTTACATTGCTGCAGGTGCACCTCTTTTTCAAACGGCTATTGCAGCTATTACGGGCTATGAAATCCCTCTTTATCTTGCCCACTTTGCTCTGCCTGTGATCTTTGGAGGGTTTGTTTACCTCGGCACACTGGGTGTCGATATGGTTAACCGCTTTCTCATGCTTGGGCTTTGTGTTTCTTACCTATTATTGGTTGGTTTTTTACCTGAGCATATTCATGGGGACCTTCTCATGCATATCGATTGGAATCCGACTTTGGTTGCTGTGCCTGTTGTCATCACATCATTTGGCTATCATATCATTATTCCTAGCCTGACAACTTACATGAATCATGATAAAAAGCATCTCCGTTGGACTCTTCTGATTGGAAGTATTTTTCCTCTTGTGATCTACATTCTCTGGCAGATTATTATTCTCGGAATCGTTCCCTTAGAAGGAAAAGTGAGCCTTGTTGAAGCGTGGAAACAAGGCCTTTCAGTGACACAACCACTGGCACAAATTGTTCAAAGCCAGTGGATCAAAGTTGGAGCCCACTTCTTTTCATTTTTTGCGATTGTCACATCCTTTTTAGGTGTTTCGCTTAGTCTCTCAGACTTTTTGACTGATGGATTTAAACTCAAAAAAACTTGGGAAGGGCGCTTATTTGCGATTCTCTTAACTTTTGTGCCTCCACTTGTTTTCGTTTTTACCTATCAACGAGGCTTTATCATTGCTCTTGAATATGCAGCAGCATTTGTCGCAATTCTTCTGATCTTTTTGCCAGCGATTATGGCATGGCATCTCGACAAACCTAAGTTTTATAAAACAACAGGAGGGCGTCTGCTTCTCCTCTTTGTTATGCTGTTTGCCTTTTTTATTGTTGTCATTGACCTTTTAGAGCAGTGGGGCTACTTTAAACCTTTGATCTCGCAGTATGTCAGCATTTAAATTAGAAAGTCCTTATCAGCCGCGTGGGGATCAACCGAAGGCTATTAAGCAACTGACTGAAGGGATTTGCACGGGAAAAAAAGCGCAAGTTCTCTTAGGGATTACAGGTTCGGGTAAGACGTTTACGATGGCGCAAGTCATAGAGCAAGTTCAAAAACCCACCTTAGTCCTTGCGCACAATAAAACGCTTGCCGCTCAACTTTACCAAGAATTCAAAGCACTTTTTCCAAACAATGCCGTCGAATATTTTGTTTCTTATTACGATTACTACCAACCCGAAGCTTATGTTGCACGTACCGATACCTATATTGAAAAGGATCTCTCAATTAACGATCGCATCGATAAATTACGCCTTAAAGCAACGTGTTCCCTTCTTGAACGATCTGACGTCATCATTGTCGCTTCCGTTTCTTGTATCTATGGCTTAGGCATGCCCGAGCATTTTAGTAAAATGAAACTGCGATTGAAAGTTGGTCAAACTTACCGACGTGACGATGTTCTCCTCCACCTTGTGGAGCTTCAGTATACACGCAACGACTATGAGCTTTCACGTACCCATTTTCGTGTCCGAGGAGACATTCTTGAAATCGTTCCATCCTATGAGGAAGATGTGGCTTATCGCATCGAATTTTTTGGAGATGAAGTCGAGCGAATTTCGGAAATTGATCCTTTAACAGGGAGAGTGAGACGTCGCATGGATGCTGTCTCAATCTATCCCGGTTCGCATCACGTCACACCAGAAGAAGTACGCCTTAGCGCCTTAGAAACCATCCGAGAAGAGCTCAAAGAACGCATTGCTTACTTTGGACATGAAAACCTCTTAGTTGAGCAGCAACGTATCCAACAGCGAACAAAATATGATCTCGAAATGATCAAAGAAATTGGTTACTGCAAGGGTGTAGAAAATTACTCTCGTCACTTTGCAGGGCGTCAAGCTGGTCAGCCCCCATCCTGTCTGCTCGACTATTTCCCTGATGATTTTCTCATGTTTATTGATGAGTCTCATCAGACACTTCCTCAAATTCATGCCATGTATAATGGTGACCGAGCGCGTAAAAAATCGCTTGTGGATTTTGGCTTTCGCCTTCCTTCTGCCTACGATAACCGGCCGTTAAAGTTTGAAGAGTTTTACCTGCATATCAATCAAGTTGTGTTTGTCTCGGCAACACCTGGCCCTTGGGAAGTCAATGAATCTGGAGGGGACATTGTTGAACAAATCATTCGCCCGACAGGATTGCTCGACCCCTTGATTGAAGTGCGCCCTGCGACGAATCAAGTGGATGACTGCTTAGAAGAAATTCGGATCGAAACAGAAAAAGGGAACCGCGTTCTCGTAACGACCCTGACAAAAAAACTTGCAGAAGACCTCTCTAAATACCTTAAAGAAATTGGTGTGAAAGCTAAATACCTTCATTCCGATATCGACACACTTGAACGTGTGATGATTATTAAAGAACTGCGTCAGGGAACTTTTGACGTTCTTGTAGGAATCAACCTTTTAAGAGAAGGATTGGATATCCCAGAAGTGTCTCTTGTTACCATCCTCGATGCCGACAAAGAAGGCTTTTTACGTAGTGAAACAGCGCTGATTCAAACGTGTGGGCGTGCTGCACGTAACGTTGAAGGGCGAGTCATTATGTATGCTGACAAACAAACAAAATCCATCAACAAGACTCTGCAGATCACCCATGATCGTCGTAAAGTACAAGAAGAGTATAACCGCTCTCACAACATCAAACCTCAAACAATACGAAAAGATGTAACTCAAGATCTGTCTGAATCATTTGCTGAATATAAAGCTGCAGAAAAGAAAGAAGTCCAGCCAACCTTTGATCCTAAAGAAATCAAAGAGCGTATTCAAGAGTGTGAAAAGGAAATGAAACAAGCAGCAAAAGATCTCCGTTTCGAAGATGCTGCGCGTTACCGTGACTTACTAAAGTACTATGAAGACTTAGCCATTTTAGAAGATCATCCTTTATGAATTTGTCCATGCATTTCAGCAAAATTAATTTTTAATCAGCACAAGCAAAGCAATTTTGTAATTCCAAACTGTGACAACAAACAGGATTGAAAAAAATAAGGAAACAGCTTAGTTTGGTTGCCAATTTATCACAGAGACACCCGGGGTTAGAGAATGTCTGTCGAGCTAAATTGTTGGCAAAGTTTTTGGAATTGGATTTGCTGTGGAAATTGTTACTCAAAAGCTGAGGAATCTGTGAGAAGGCCTTTGCTTCAGAGAGAGCAACAGCAAGCAACAGTCTTGAATGGATCAAGTCCGTCTCCTCGAGGGCACACGGGTCGCTCGATTCAGCACCTAGAAGTTGAGCATTCCTATCAAAATCCTACCCCTGTACGAAGAGATTTTCGGGAAAGCAATCGTGTTTCTCCGACGTCTTCCCCCGAGCGGAGGACACCAGTGGCCTCACCTGGAAGAGATACCTATAACACTGGAGGAACAGTTGACTGGCAAAAGGCGGCAAAAGAGCATAAGTCTCCTGGAAAGTCGGATGATTCGTTTTAAAACGATTATTCGCTAACTTCCCCTGTCTTATTGTCTCGTTGAGGAGCGCCTTTGTTATGACTTGGTGATTCATGAGCTTTTGCAACACTTTGCCAATCATGAACAGTGATTCCAAAAGAGTCTTTTCCTGGAGACTGAACAGGAGTTAAGGCTCTAGGAGTTGTAACAGGTGATTTGAACTCTCCTTCACTATCCTCTTCTTCAGATAGCGCCTGAAGATCTTCAAAGAGTTTCTCCTCTGTTTGAATATCGACATGAAGTTCTTCCATTCTTCGCCGACTAAGAGGAGGAGAGTCTGCACTTTTTTCTCGCTTCTTTTCCACTACTGGTAAAATAGCTTTGACTTTTTGATTTTTCGCATCTTTATCTCCCGTTTTTTTTGTTATTGATGGAGATGACGGAGGAGGCTTTGATGAACCAAGCCATCTTTTAGCAAAAAAAATGCTTCCTGCCACAACACCAACACCAACGATGATTCTGAAAAAAGAAGGGTTTCCATTCGACTGTCCACCAGTTCTCAAGAACCAGGGTAGGGACAAGCGATTGTGATTTGAGACTTCATGGGACATGACGTTGCTCTCCTTGTGCTAACCCTATTTAATCGCTTTCGTTGCCATCTCTAATTTTTTTTTCGTGGGTAACTGTGGATCCACCTTTTACCGGTGACTTATGTTCTTTTGCCGCTTGTTGCCAATCGACTTTCTCCCCAGTACCAAGAGTTGTTCCTCCTGGAGAAGGAACAGGCGTTAGACTTCTTGCTGAATGAGGTGATTGAACCGGGGTGAAGGGCTCTTGTGATTTTGATGGAGAGTGTGGAGGAGTATGATCCACATCGGAACCTGTTTCAGATCCTGAGTGTCTTCGATCTGATTCATGAGAATTGTGAGCGGTAACCACAGGAATTGTAATAGGAGGTGACGCCCGATGAAGGTCAGCCTCTTCTTCAACCTTATCGTGTTCACGGTCAGGTAATGGGGAAGATCTGCCAACAACTGGCGTAGATGTATGATGTACAACTTCTTCCTCGCGTCCCCTATCAACAGGCTCTGGAGGAGAAGAGTGATGCTCATGTTCTTCTTGTTTTACGGTTGTAACGGCACCACCACCGTTAATGCTACTTTGTCCTTCATGAAGTCTTCGCTGTACTTCTAAGTGTTGAAGAGCAGGGCCTGTATGTAAAGCAGAAGGAGGAGGACGAGTAAGATCTTTTTCTTGACCATAAGTCATGTGACTCGGTCGAACACCTTTTTGATGATCCTCGTTAAGTAATGGTTTTTTTGCGCCTTCTTGAGTGGTTGAATAACACATTCCGCAACAAATGCAATTGAAAAAGCTTTGCCAACAATTTAGCTTGACAGACATTCTCTAACCCCGGGTATCTCTGTGATAAATTGGCAACTAACTTATGTGGTTTCCTTATTTTTTTTCAATCATGTTTGTTGTTATGCGTAAAAATTGTGAAGGACCCTTGCGTACTTTAATTAGGAATTAAATTTTTTTGCTGAACTAATTCACATCTTATTGATAAAGATTATGCTATACGTTTGATACTAGCCCTACTTAATCGCTGATGTGACCTTTCTCCTCGCCATCTGCGGGAAGTCGTTCTTGTCTAGGAGACTGATGGAACTTTGCAGCTTGTTGCCAATCGAAGGGTTGACTAATGGAAAAATTCTCTGCACCAGGGGAGTGAATAGGAGTTAAACTACCTGATAAATTAGGGGAATGGATGGGAGTTACTGGATGAATAGAAGGGGAATCTGTAGGGGTTCTATCTCCCTCAGAATCGATAATGATTTCAAGCGATTGCTGAGGAACGTCACATGAGCTTTCAACAGACTGATGAAATTTTGCGGCTTGTTGCCAATCGACGTTTGCTGCGGTGCTAAGATTTCCACTAAAAGGAGAGTGAACAGGAGTTAAACTGCCTGAGAAAGAAGGCGAGTGAACAGGAGTTGTTGGACTAGCTGGAGGGGTTGCATCTTCAGGATCTGAATTGATAGTGTCGGCAAAAAGTTTTTTAGGAGTCACTTTTGGTTTTTCAGGAGACTCATGAATTTTCCCAGCTTGTTGCCAATCGATGATATTCCCAGTACTAAATTTTCCTCCAGGAGAGTCAACAGGGGTAAGACTTGTTTCTGAGTAAGGTGATTGAATAGGTGTTATTGAACCAAGAGTTGGAGAGCTTGTAGGTGTGAGACGTTCTTTAGAACTAGAATTTTTAGGAGCTTCAGATAATTTTTCAGGAGACTGATGATCTTTTCCAGCTACTAACCAATCGACACTTTCTGTACCACTAAAGTTTGCCCCTCCAGGAGAAGCAACAGGAGTTAGATTTTTTACTGACAAAGGTGATTGAATAGGTGTTGTCGGTTCTTGTGTAGGTGAATGTGGAGGAGTTGTACTTTTCTCAGACTCTGAATGAGAGCTGGAAAGTCTAGGGGTTTCGGATAATTGTTCAGAGAGTTTGGGGTCGCGCTCTTCTTGAGACTTATCTATCTCAAGATTTACTGAAGAAATACCATCTTCTACAAGATCTGAATGAGGACTTTGATGTGTTGTGTTTTCAGGTGTAGAAGGGAGAGAATGAGGATCTTTTTCTTCTTCCTTAGGTATTTGACCTTTCAACTGAGGAAGAGGAGAACTTGCAGAAGAGTGGCTTTTTATGGGGTCTGAATGAGACCTTTGGGTTCTTGAGTTTATAGGGGAAGGAAAGTTGAGATCTTTTTCTTCTTTTTTTTGTAATTGGTCTTCCAACTGATAAAGGGGAGGACTAATCTGCGTGATTGGAAGAGGAGGAGAGTGATGAGGAGAATGTGTTGAGGGACTCAAAAGACTATGATCAGATGATTGAGCAGGCGGAGGGGGCACTGGCTTTGGAGTATTAGGAGGGGAGTTGCTTTTTACAGGACTTGAGGAAGAGCTAAGACCTTTTTCTTCTTTATGTACTTGATCTTCCAACTGGTGAAGAAGATGGCTGCTCTGCATGATTGGAAGAGGAGGAGAGTGATGGGGAGAATGTGTTGAAGGACTCGAAAGGCTATGATCAGATAGTTGAACAGGTGGAGGGGACACTGGCTCTGGAGAGTTACGACCTTCTTCTTTTTTATTATATGTTTGCACCTTCAAGTGTTAAAGAGGAAGACTACTTTGTGCAACAGTTATAGTAGAAGGACTTGGGGGAGAACTTGTCGAAGGATCAGGAGGAGTTTGAAATACTTCTCTACCTTCTTTTTTCATTAGAGGTTCTTCTTCATCAGATGATTCACTGTGCATTCCACAGCAAATGCAGTTCACAAAACTTTGCCAACAATTTACCTTTACACTCATTTTGTCCCTCGTTTTTTTGTGTGATAAAAGCATTGAATAGGCATCTAAGCTATGTGCTTTCATTATTTTTTTTCAATCTTGTTTGTCATTATGCGTAAAAAATGCTGATGAAATTAAAAATTTGTTTTTGCATGCAATTAATTCATACCTTCTTTATAAAGATCATGCTAAAGATTTTTATATGGGGTTATTTTTTTGATGAGCAACTCACTTGTCAGCGACACGTTTTATTCAAAATGGAAATTAGGAATTGATACAGCTGCATTCATTGCAACAAGCTATATTGGGTTTGAAAAACTCCGCTCTCTGGAGTGGATTAACGGTCCAATTACGAAACAAGGAATGGCTTTATCAGGCGTTGTCAATGGGCTTACTCTTTACCTAAGCAATCGCATTGGTGAGGGAGACAACAGTCAATCACCTTACTATAAATCTGTATTGGCACTCATTGGATTTGCAGTCGGAGCAATTGCAGCCCCTTACGTAACTTCTAAAATCTTAAAAAGCCAAGCTGTCTTGATCACTCCCGAAATGGCATTTAGAATTGCGGCGTTTAATCTGGTGACAAAAGTCTTTGTTTATGCAGCATTCACAATTGGAGAAAGAAACTATGACTCGTGGAACTTTCCTGCATTCCAGAAGTTTAATGAGATGACTCCACATGCGATTGGAATTTTGTATAAACATTTTAAAGAAAACTCTGAGTTATGGAGCAAAGAACCTTTTAATAAACAGTTGGGCTTCATTCGCCTTTTATTGAAACACAAACTTCCTCCATTAAAAGTGACATCCATCGATTTCGATACTTCTCTAACAAAAGATGAGCTTAGTACATTTAGAGAGCTATTTGAAGGGAGCAAGCTTACACCTAAACAGGCCTCTATTCTTTACAAGTTTCACGTTCCTCCTAAAGAACAACGTAAATATGGTGCTGAAGAGCTTCCTATTATTGACCCTAGAAAGGTGGATGTAGCTAGTTTATCTGATGAACAAATTAGATGGCATTACGAGTGGCTGTTTGCTCATCCATCTTTAACAGTACCTCCCAGTCAAATTGGAGCTTTTGTTCCTCATTTTTATCGACTTGACCTGATACCAATAACAGAAACATTTGTTACAGAACTTCCGTTGCCAAATTTTAAGGATGCGTTGACTCCTGCAAGAGCTTCTTATTTTGCCTATTTCTATAAAGCAGAAACTAAGAAGTGGGATGAGTTATCATTAGAAGTTCAAATCCGCTTTCACAGTCTATTTGAACAACACGGCTTACCCTGCAATTATTTACGAGCCCCAACCGTGATGCAAATGGGTACGCTTAAGTCTGAGCACCTGAAAAATATCAAAAGGCATTTCGAAAAAGAGCCTAATCTTTGGAATATTAAACCAAAAACCTATCAAGAAGCCTTTAATCAAGCTTTAGTAAAGTCAAAGCCTCCGATCAAAGAGTTGCCCTTATCAGAAGAGCCTTGGTCAACAACGAAAAAAGTGCTCGTTTATGGGGGAGTCACAATCGCCGTTATCGCTATTGTAGCAATTCCAACAGCTATGTTTTTCATGCGAGGAGCGCTTCCATTCACCCCAAGTAAT
>Ga0180434_10002513_pt1 | contig 24281 bp, 24 predicted proteins | sample SS_ome_7_FD_132453 | JGI IMG/M metagenome (GOLD analysis project Ga0180434, IMG submission 132453) | Hypersaline lake sediment archaeal communities from the Salton Sea, California, USA - SS_1_D_2 metaG | ecosystem: Environmental > Aquatic > Non-marine Saline and Alkaline > Hypersaline >... | reverse complement strand
CCCCACGTCGACACCTCACCGCACGCCAGCCCACAGGTCGTGATCCGTCACGACGCGGCGGGCAATCTGAGCTACTTCAATCGGTGACAGTGTTCGCGGCGCCGGCGTTTCCGTCGCGCCCCCAGACTGATCACCGGCTCGATGAATGACGCAACCACCCTCTACCGGATCCAGCGCCGCCTGGAGGCGCGCCGCCAACGGCTGCGCGAATCCCGCGCGCTGGGTCCGGTCGTGGCAAAACGCACCTCGCAAAAATATTTGGGCCACTGCGAGATCGCGAGGCGGACACAAGGATCGATCGGTTCATTGACAGCCACCGCCCGAGCCTCGGGGCAGAACTGTCACCGATGTCCTGCGAGATCACACATCCGTGTCGGTGGCCCCTGACATAATAGAACACATGTTCGATAAACGGATTCACGACCACTGGGATCCCCCCGAGACCCCCGCGTCCCGGGCCCTGCTCGCCGGTCTGGTCGAGTCGTCCAGGCAGGAGAACCGGGCCGCCGCACGCAGGCTCGCCGCAGTCGCCGAACTCTTCGAGATGCGCAGGGCCGAACGCGGCGAATCCGAGGAGTGGGCGGTGGACACCTGGGCGGCGGTGGGCGCGGAGGTGGCCGCGGCACTGCGGGTCAGCCTCGGCAAGGCCGGCAGCTACCTCAACTACGGACTGGCGATGCGGCGACTGCCGTCGGTGGCCGCAGTGTTCGCCGCCGGGGAGGTCGATCTGACGATGTTCACCACGATCGTCTATCGCACAGAACTGATCACCGACAGCTCAATCATGGTCGAGGTGGACAGCCTCATCGCCGCCCGGGCCGCGCGCTGGCCGTCGATGACGCCGGGCCGGCTTGCCCGCGAGATCGATCGGGTGGTGCATGCCGTGGACCCTGACGCGGTCCGCCGTGCCCGGGAACGCTCCCGCGACCGTGACGTCACCATCTGGCATGAGGGCGGGGATACCGCCGATGTGTCGGGGCGACTCCTGGCCGCCGACGCCGCGGCGCTCGACCGACGGCTGGACGCGGTGGCCGCGACGGCGTGCGAGCAGGACCCCCGATCTGCCGGGCAGCGCCGCGCCGATGCCCTGGGAGCCCTGGCCGCCGGCGCCGACAGGCTGATGTGCCGGTGCGGATCGGCACAGTGCCCGGCAGCGGCGGCGACTCCCTCGCCGATTGTGATCCACGTTGTCGCCGAGCAGTCCACCCTCGCCGGCCGCAATGACAGGCCCGCCCTGCTGCTCGGCACCGGCACCCTGATCACCGCCGAGCAGGTGCGGGACCTGGCCGCCCAGGCCAGGGTCCGGCCGCTGATCGCCCCGCCTGTCGCCGAGCCCCGATACCGGCCGTCGCGGACACTGGCCGATTTCGTGCGGGCCCGTGATCTGACCTGCCGGGCGCCGGGCTGTGACCGCCCCGCGGTGGCGTGCGATCTTGACCACACAGTTCCCTACGCGGAAGGCGGCGCAACTCATGCGTCGAACATGAAATGCCTTTGCCGTCTTCATCATTTGATCAAAACCTTCTGGGGGTGGCAGGACAAGCAGCTCGTCGACGGGACAGTGATCTGGACGCTCCCCGGCGGTCAGACCTACGTCACCACCCCCGGCAGCGCTCTTCTCTTCCCCAGCCTCTCGGCGCCGACCCGGGACATCTCGCTCCCGTCCCGACGCCCACCCTCCCGCGACGGACACCGTGTCGCCGATCGCGCCGTGATGATGCCCGTGCGGAAGACCACCCGTGCCGCGAACCGGGCCCATCGCATCGCCACGGAGAGGATGCACAACCGTCGGGCCCGGCAGAGCCGGGCCGTGGCCGCTGGGATCGCCGGAACCCCACCCTGCGCCGGCGGCGACCCGCCGTTCTGATCAGGGCAGGCTGTTGACGAGTTCTTCGACGCCGACCCGCGGGCCGGTGTAGAAGGGAATCTCCTCACGGACGTGCAGGCGCGCCTCGGTGGCGCGCAGGTCGCGCATCAGATCGACGATCCGGTGCAGTTCGGGTGCCTCGAAGGCAAGAATCCACTCGTAGTCGCCGAGGGCGAAGGCCGGCACGGTGTTAGCGCGCACGTCTTTGTAACCGCGGGCGGCCATACCGTGGTCGGCCAGCATCTTGCGGCGCTCGTCGTCGGGGAGCAGATACCACTCCAGCGAACGCACGAACGGGTAGACGCAGACGTAGTTGCCCGGCTCCTCCCCCGCCAGGAAGGCCGGCACGTGGCTCTTGTTGAACTCGGCTGGTCGATGCAGTGCCACACTGCTCCACACCGGCGTGCACGCCCGGCCCAGGATTGTGGCGCGCCGGAAGTCGCTGTAGGCGTGCTGCAGGGACTCCACCCGCTCGGCGTGTGTCCAGATCATGAAGTCGGCGTCGGCCCGCATCCCCGCCACGTCGTAGAGGCCGCGGACCACGACACCGTTGCCCTCCTGCTGCTTGAGGAAGGTCGCGGTGTCGTCGACCACCGCGGCGCGGGACTCTTCGTCGTAGCCGAGTACCCCGGGCTGCACGGCGAACGTCGAGAACATCACATACCGGATGGTGGCGTTGAGCGTGTCGTAATCCAGTCTCGCCATGGGGTCTATGGTGCCACGCGCCGCGCGGCTATCCGGCGGCGGCAACCGCCGCCACCGCCGCCCGTCCGGCAGCGGCCACACACGCCGGCACTCCCACCCCGTCGAGGTAGTTGCCGGCCACCGCCAGGGCCGGAGGAAGACTCGCCCGCAGTCGCGCGACGATCTCGGCGTGGCCCGGCCCGTACTGCGGCAGCGCGCCGATCCAGCGGCGCACCATCACCTCGAGGGGCTCCGCGGCGATCCCGAACACCGCTGCCAGGTCGTCCTGAGCCCAGCTCAGGATGTCGCTGTCGGTGGCGCACTGGGCGATGTCGTCGCCGAACCTGCCGAACGAGAGACGGAGCAACTCGGCACCCCCGCCGGTGCCCCACTTCCGGCTTGTTAGCGTGATCGCCTTGGCGTGCAGGGGTTCCCCGCTGGCCACCAGCACCCCGGACTGTGGCGGGAAGGGTGTGCCGGCGGGCATCGCCAGGGCGGCCACCACCGCCGAGGCCACCGGGATCTCGGCGGCCGCGGCCGCCGCGTGCGGGGCCACCCCGGACAGCAACGCGGCCGCCCGGGGTGCCGGCACGGCCAGTACCACGGCGTCGAACCTCCAGGACCCGCCGCCCTCCTCGGAGACCGACCACCCCGACCCGTCGTCCCCGAGGGCGGCCACGGCGGTCTGAATCCATCGGATGGAACCCGCGGTGACCAGGGCATCGAGCAGCACCCGGTAGCCGCCGCTGATGGCCCCGAAGACCGGGCCGGCCACCGCCGGCGGCAGGGCACGGCGCACCGCCGCGGTGAGACTGTCCGCCCCCTCATCCAGCGCGGCCGCGACAGTGGGAACCGCGGCACGGATGCCGATGCCGGCGGCTGAGCCGGCATAGACCCCCGATAACAGCGGATCGACCGAGCGGGACACCACCTGCTCGCCGAACCGGTCAGCGACCACCTCGCCCACCGCCGGGTCCGAGCCGGCGCACCAGTCCAGCGGCCGGCCCGGCTCGGTGGCGATGCGCTGCACCGTTGCCCGGTCCACCAGGCCGGCCACCGATTCCGCCGAACCCGGGATCCCGTTGACCGTCCCCTTCGGCAGCGGGTGCAGCCGATCGCGACAGTAGATGGTGGGCCGTACCCCGGTGGTGGTGATCTGTCGGCCGGCCAGCCCGAGTTCGGCAAGCAGGGCGGGCACCTCCCGGCGGCGCGCGACGAAGGCCTCGGCGCCGACATCCATCGGCCGGCCGGCCAGCGTTTCGGTCCGAAGCACGCCGCCGAGCCGGTCGGCGGGGTCGAACAGCACGATTTCGGCGTCCGGTCCGGCGGCCCGCCGCAACCGGTAGGCGGCGACCAAGCCGGAGACACCGCCCCCGATGACGCCGAAGCGGCGGCTCACAGCGTGTGCACGAGCGCGACCAGGTCGGTGAGCAGCCCGGGGTCGGTGGAGGGCAGGACTCCGTGGCCGAGGTTGAAGACGTGCCCAGCCGCGCCGGCCTCGACCGCGCGGCGGCCGTCCTCGACCACACCGCGCGCGGCCCGCTCCACCACCGGCCAGCCGGCCAGCAGCGTCACCGGATCAAGGTTGCCCTGAAGTGCCTTTCCGGGCCCGACCCGGTGCGCGGCATCGGTGAGGGTCGTGCGCCAGTCCACCCCGACCACCCCGGGGGCTCCGGCCGGAAGAGCCTCGGACATCGCCCCCAGAAGTTCGGCCGTCCCGACGCCGAAATGCGTCATCGGCACCCCGAATCCGGCGAGGGCGTCGAACACCCGCGCGCTGTGCGGAAGTACGTAGCTGCGGTAGTCGGCCAGCGACAGGGTGCCGGCCCAGGAATCGAAGAGCTGTACGGCGTCCACGCCGGCGTCAAGCTGGATCGTCAGGAAGTCGATGGTCAGATCGGTCAGGGCTGTCATCAACGCGTGCCAGACCGCCGGCTCGGCGAGCATCATCGTCTTGGTTCGCTCGTGGAGCTTGCTCGGCCCGCCCTCAACCAGATACGAGGCCAGGGTGAAGGGGGCGCCGGCGAACCCGATCAGAGGCACCTCGCCGAGCTCGGCGACGAGCAATCCGACCGCATCGGAGACCGCCCCCACCTGGTCGGGCTGCAGCTTCCGGATGCCGGCCGCATCGGTCGCGGTGCGCACCGGGTGGGCGATCACCGGACCGACATCGGGCACGATGTCCAGTTCCACTCCGGCCCCACGGAGTGGGACGACGATATCGGAGAACAGAATCGCCGCGTCCACCCCGTGCCGGCGGATCGGCTGCAGAGTGATCTCGCAGATGAGTTCGGGGTCGAAGCAGGCCTCCATCATCGAGTGGCGGGCCCGCAGATCCCGGTACTCGGGCAGCGATCGCCCGGCCTGCCGCATGAACCAGACCGGCACGCGGTCGGCGGGACGGCCGTTCGCGGCGGCCAGATACGGCGCCTCGGTCAGCCGACGGCGGGGGTTCACCGCGACCATGCTGCCATGCGCCCAGCCCCTGCCGTGCGGGCACGGCGCGCCTGCCTGCACGCCCCGCCGGTTGCGGCTAGCGTCGAGAGGTGTGACCCTGGCCGAGCCTGCCCAGTTCCGCGAGGCGGTGGCGGCGATGAACGCCGCCGAGGTGCGCGCGGAGATCGAGCTTGGCCCGATCCGCCCACCTCAGCGCCTCGCGCCCTTCAGCTACGCGCTGGGCGCCGAGGTCAAGCGCGATGACGCCGAGGCCATCGGCGAGGATGCCGGCGGCGACGCGTTCGGCCGGTTGATCCTGCTGCACGACCCCGACGGTGGCGAGGCCTGGGACGGCACCATGCGGCTGGTCGCCTACATACAGGCCGACCTCGACCCGCATGAGGCGGTCGACCCGCTGCTGCCCGAGGTGGCCTGGAGTTGGCTGGTCGACGCCCTGGAGTCGGGTGCCGACCAGGTCACCGCCCTGGGCGGGACGGTCACCGCCACCACCTCGGTGCGCTACGGCGACATCTCCGGCCCGCCACGCGCCCACCAGTTGGAGCTGCGCGCCTCCTGGACCGCCACCAGCCTTGCTCTCGGCGCCCACGTCCAGGCGTTCTGCGAGGTTCTCGAGCACGCGGCGGGCCTGCCGCCGGCGGGCGTCACCGACCTGTCCTCCCGCTCGCGCGCTTGACGATGGACCGCACCGACACTGCCGGGGCTGCCCCGACCACCGATACGGCGGCCGAGCAGCTTCCCGAACCGACCCCGCTGTTGCAGCCGGCCGATGGTGTTCCGCCTCTGGCGGTGACGGCCGAGGAGATCGCCGGAGCCGCCGCGAAGCTGGGGGCCGGCAGCGGCCCGTTCGCCGTCGATGCAGAACGGGCCTCGGGCTTCCGCTACTCCAACCGCGCCTATCTCATCCAGATCCGTCGCGCGGGGGCGGGGACGGTGCTGATAGACCCGGTCAACCACGGCGGCAGCCCGATCGACGCACTGGCCCCGCTCAGCGAGGTGCTCGCCGAGGACGAGTGGATCCTGCACGCCGCCGACCAGGATCTGCCCTGCCTGGCCGAGGTCGGCTTGCGGCCACCGGCTCTCTACGACACCGAACTCGCCGGACGGCTGGCCGGTTTCGAGCGGGTCAACCTGGCGGCCATGGTTCACCGGCTGCTGGGACTGGGGCTGGCCAAGGGACACGGAGCCGCAGACTGGTCGAAACGCCCGCTGCCCGCTGCCTGGCTCAACTACGCCGCCCTGGACGTCGAGGTGCTGCTGGAATTGCGGGCCGCTGTGGGCGATGTGTTGGCCGATCAGGACAAGACCACCTGGGCCGCAGAGGAATTCGAGCACCTCCGCCGCGCGGAATTTGCGGTGACCCGTCGGGACCGCTGGCGGCGCACTTCGGGCATCCACAAGGTCCGCACCCGCGCCGGACTCGCCGCGGTCCGGGAACTATGGACCGCACGCGATCAGATCGCGCGCAACCGGGACATCGCGCCAGGCCGCATCCTGCCGGATTCAGCCATCGTCGCCGCTGCGCTGGCCGACCCCAAGACGGAGTCCGAGCTCACCGCGCTGCCGGTCTTCGGCGGCCAGAAGCAGCGCCGCGGCGCGCGGGTCTGGCTCGACGCCCTCGCCGCGGCCCGGGCTGAGGTCGATCCGCCCGAACTCACCGAATCCCTGAGTGGCCCGCCACCGCCGGTCCGTTGGGCCAGGCGCAAGCCCGAGGCCGCCGCCCGACTGGAGGTGGTGCGGTCCGCGCTCACCGAGACCTCCGACCGCGTCCGGGTTCCCACCGAGAACCTGGTGTCACCGGAACTGGTACGGAAACTGTGCTGGGACTGGGAGCAAAAACCCGACACACGCGCCGCAGTCGAGGACTTCCTGCGTGAGGGCGGGGCCCGGTCATGGCAGTGCGAACTGGCGGTTCCTGCGGTGGCGGACGCCTTGAACCGGCTCGGGGCTCAGGACTGAGATCCGGCGCCCTTCTCGTCGACCCGTTCCCCCACCGACTCGTCGGCGGCGCCCTGGGCGGCCACCCAGCCGGTGATGTGGCGGGCGATGTTGCGTTCGGTGAGCCCTACCTCGCTGAGCACCTCGCCGCGGGAGGCGTGGTCCAGGAACCGTTGTGGCACCCCGATGTCGCGGCAGGGCACATCGACCTCGGCCGCCCGCAGCGCCGATGAGACCGCACTACCGACGCCGCCGCGCACCCCGTTGTCCTCGAGGGTGACGACCAGCTTGTGCCCTCGGGCCAGCGGGGCCAGCGCGTCGGGGACCGGGAGAACCCAGCGTGGGTCGACCACGGTGACGCCGATGCCCTGGGTTCGCAACCGGCCGGCCACCTTCAGCGCCATCGCGGCGAACGCGCCGACCGCGACGATCAGGACGTCGGCGGTGAGTCCCCTGTCGGGACGGGACAGCACGTCGATCCCGGAAATACGCTCGAGCGCCGGGATGTCCTCGCCGACTTCCCCTTTGGGGAAACGAAGGGCAGTCGGCCCGTCATCGACGTCGAGAGCCTCGCCGAGTTCCTCGCGCAGGCGGGTGCCGTCCCGCGGCGCGGCGACCCGGATCCCGGGCACGATGTTGAGCATCGACAAATCCCACACACCGTTGTGGCTGGCGCCATCGTTGCCCGTCACACCGGCCCGGTCGAGCACTATGGTCACCGGCAGCCTGTGCAGCGCGACGTCCATCATTATCTGGTCGAACGCCCGGTTGAGGAATGTCGAGTAGATCGCGACGACCGGGTGCAGACCGCCCATGGCCAGGCCGGCCGCCGAGGTCAGCGCATGCTGTTCGGCGATGCCCACGTCGAACATCCGGTCGGGGTAGCGCTCCCCGAAAGCCGCCAGACCGGTCGGCCCCGGCATGGCGGCGGTGATGGCCACCACATCGCGGCGCTTGTGCGCGTAGCCGATCAGCGCCTCGGAGAACACCGAGGTCCAACCCGGGGCCGAGGCCGCGGTGGCCAGACCGGTCTCCGGGTCGATCACCCCACAGGCGTGCATCTGTTCGGCTTCGTCGTTCTCCGCGGGCGCATACCCCATGCCCTTGCGGGTGACCACGTGCACGATCACCGGGGCGTTGAATCCGCGGGCGTGCCGCAACGCGGTCTCCACCGCGTGCTCGTCGTGGCCGTCGATGGGGCCGACATACTTCAGGCCCAGATCGGTGAACATGGCCTGCGGGGAGATCGCGTCCTTCAGGCCGGCCTTGACGCTGTGAATGGCCTGGTAGCAAACCTCACCGATCATCGGCATTCCGCGCACCGCCACGCGGCCGCGCTCCAGCATCCGCTCGTAGGCGGGCTGCAACCGCAGGCCGGCCAGATGATCGGCCAAACCCCCGATCGTCGGGGCGTAGCTGCGGCCGTTGTCGTTGACGACGATGACCACCGACCGGTCGGCCGCGGCGATGTTGTTGAGGGCCTCCCAGCACATTCCGCCGGTCAGCGCGCCGTCGCCGACGACGGCCACGACGTGGCGGTTGCGCTGGCCGGTGAGCTCGAAGGCCTTCGACAGACCATCGGCATAGGACAGCGCCGAGGAGGCGTGGCTGGACTCCACCCAATCGTGGTCACTCTCGCCGCGTGACGGGTAGCCCGACAGGCCGCCCTTCATCCGCAGCGAGTCGAAATCGGCCCAGCGCCCGGTCAGCATCTTGTGGACGTAGGCCTGGTGCCCGGTGTCGAACACGATCGGGTCGTGCGGCGAGTCGAAGACTCGGTGCAACGCCAGGGTCAGTTCCACCACACCCAGGTTGGGCCCGAGGTGCCCGCCGGTGGCGGCCACCTTGTGAATGAGGAACTGACGGATCTCGGCGGCCAGTTCGGTCAGCTGAGCCTGATTGAGGCGCTGCAGATCAGCGGGGCCGCGGATCTGTTCGAGCATTGCGTCAGTCTACGCACCGCGCCCGGGCGCCGGCGGCACCGCTTGGTAGACGTCGGGCACGCCGTCGCGGTCGGCGTCGGCGGTCTCCAGCTCGAAGACCGACCGGTAGTGCCGGTTTCGGATTCGCAACACGGCGGCGGCGAGCACCGCGGCGAGCAACGAGCCGGCGAGTACGGCGACCTTGACCACATCCCCACGCGGCGAACCCGAGCCGTAGGCCAACTCGCCGATGAGCAGGGACACCGTGAAACCGATCCCGGCCAGCATCGAGACGCCGAGCACGTCGATCCAGCGCAGTGACGGGTCAAGCCGCGCATGGGTGAAGGCGGCCAGCAACCGGGTGGTGCCGAACACCCCGATGGTCTTACCCACCACCAGACCGCCCACGATGCCCAAGGCGATCGGGTCGCTCAGGGCGGTCACCAAACCGTTATATCCGCCGAAGGTCACCCCGGCGGCGAAGAAGGCGAAGACCGGGACGGCGAAGCCCGCCGAGATGGGCCGCACGACGTGCTCGAAGCGCTCGGCCATGCACGGCTCGGCGGCGGGGTCCTCCGGCCCGTCGCCGTTCCCGCGCAGCACCGGCACCATGAAGCCCAGCAACACCCCCGCCACGGTGGCATGGACCCCCGATTCGTGGACCAGGATCCAGGTCGCCAGGGCCAGCGGGATGAGCAGCCATCCCGAGCGGACCCCCCGCTGCACGAGCACAGCGAACAGCGCCAGGGGGATGACCGCCAGCAGCAGCGCGCCGAGGTTGATCTTGGCCGTGTAGAACACCGCGATCACCATGATCGCCAACAGGTCGTCGACCACCGCCAGGGTGAGCAGGAACGTGCGCAGCGCGGCCGGGAGATGGGTGGAGATCACCGCCAGCACCGCCACGGCGAACGCGATGTCGGTGGCGGTCGGGATCGCCCAGCCGCGCGTCGCCCCGTCGCCCACCGGGGCGGCGAACGCCAGGAAGATCAGCGCCGGGACCACCATCCCGCCGACCGCCGCGGCGATGGGGAGCGCCGCACGGGCGGGATCACGCAGGTCCCCGGCGACGAACTCGCGTTTGAGCTCGAGGCCGACCACGAAGAAGAAGATGGCCAGCAGACCGTCGGCCGCCCAGCTGCCCAGCGACAGGTAGAGGTGCAGCCCGAGATCGTCGGAGCCGACCTTCCAGTCGGTCAGTGCGTGGTAGGAGGCCGACCACGGCGAGTTCGCCCACACCAGGGCGACGGTGGCCGCGACCAGCAGCACCGCCCCACCGACGGTTTCCTTGTGGAAGATCGTGAGGACCCGCCGGGTCTCCGACCAGGAGCCGCGGCTGAAGAGCCGGGCCGGGGCCCGGAGAAACCCCTTTGCCATGGCTTCACCTCGGTGATCGACGGGTCGGAGTGAACAGTGCCGACCAAATTTCCCGGAGCTCCCTGAGCACCCATCCTACAAACACCCCCACCGGCGCGCTCACCTCGTCAACAGCGCCATGCACTCGACGTGGTGGGTCAGCGGGAAGGCGTCGAACACCCGCATTTCGGTCACCTGATAGCCGCGTGCCCGGTAAAGACCGACGTCTCGGGCGAAAGCCGCTGCCTCGCAGCCGATGTGGATGATCCGCGGCACTTCGGCCGCCGCCAGCGAATCGACCACGGCGCGACCGGCGCCGGCCCTGGGCGGGTCGAGGACCGCCACATCGGCCCGCTGCGGCTGTCGGGACAACATCCGGCGCACCGAATCGCGGATCACCGTCACCTGACCCAAGTCGGCCAGGGCCGCCTCGGCGGCCGCCGAGGCGGCCCGGGAGGTGTCCACCGTCAGGACCCGCCCGTTCTCGCCGACCGCCCCTGCCAGCGCGGCGGCGAACACTCCAGCGCCGCCGTAGAGGTCCCATGCCAGCCCGCCCGCCGCGGCTGCGGCCCATTCGGCCACCAGCGCGCTGTAGGCGGCAGGGGCCTCCCGGTGGGCCTGCCAGAAGGCCGTGACGGGAAGCTTCCAGGACCGGGAACCGACCCGCTGGACCGACTCGGCCCGACCCTCCGCGACCCGGGAAGCGCCGCGCCCGGTCGTGACCACATGACGCCGTCCCTCGTCGTCGAGCACTGCGTGCACCTCCTCGGCGCCGCGCCAGCGCGGGCCGGCCAGCCCCTCCACCAGTCCCGCCGCGACCTGGCCGCAGTTCAGTTCGGTGACCAGTTCGGCGCTGTGGTAGCGGTGCAGGCCGGCGTTGCCCTCGGCATCCACTCCCAGCCGCACCCGGGTGCGCCAGCCCGTCGCCGCGCCCGTACCGATCGGTTCGGCGGCCCCTCCCCAGACGTGCCCGCCAAGGCGCTGCAATTGGTTGGCGACCACCTCGCCCTTGATCAGCCGCGCGGCGGCGGGGTCGGCGAACGCCAGGTCACAGCAGCCCGCCCCCTTCGCTCCGGCCACCGGGCACAGCGAGTCGACCCGATCCGCGGAGGCCTCCAGGATGTCGACGGCCTCGGCGTGCCAGAAGGAGTCACGACGGCTGGTGATTCGGACCCGGGTCAGCTCCCCGGGCAACGCGTGCCGGACGAAGACCACCCGTCCGTCGTGGCGCGCGACGCAACTGCCACCGTTGGCCATCGGCCCGGTGCGCAGTTCGAGCTCGCCGGCCCCGCTCAATCGACGAAACCGCGGCGGACGTCCCCGGGCGCGTTCTGACCTTGCGGCTGCCTGACCCGCTCGGACGAGTCCAGCTGCCAGGGAACCGACGTCATCATCACGTTGGGCATGAACAGCAGCCTGGTCTTCAGTCGCAGCGCGGTCTGGTTGTGCAGCAGGCCCTCCCACCAGTGACCCACCACGTACTCGGGGACGAACACCGTCACCACCGTGCGCGGGGAGTCCCTGCTGATCCGCTTGACGTAGTCCAGCACCGGGCCGGTCACCTCCCGGTAGGGCGAGGCGAGCACCTTCAACGGGACCGAGACGGCGCTGTCCTCCCATTTGTGCACCAGTGCGCGGGTATCGGCGTCGTCGACGCTGACGGTCAGCGCCTCCAGCACGTCGGGCCGAGTCGCCCGGGCATAGGCCAGTGCCCGCAGCGTCGGCAGTTGCATGTTGGAGACCAGCACCACCGCATGATTGCGGCTGGGCAGCACGATCTCGCCCTCTTCCTCCGCGCTCGGGGTCAGTTCCCGCGCCACCGCGTCGTAGTGCCGGTGGACCGCCCGCATCAGCACGAACAAGATCCCCATCGCCAGGACCGCGATCCAGGCGCCCACCGCGATCTTGGTCACAAGCACCACGATCAGCACCGCGCCGGTGGCGATGAACCCGACGGTGTTGACCGCCCGTGACCGCATCATGCGGCGCCGTTCCTGGGGGTCGTCCTCGGTGGCCAGCAACCGGTTCCAGTGCCGGACCATGCCGATCTGGCTGAGCGTGAAGGACACGAACACCCCGACGATGTAGAGGTGGATCAGCGAGGTCACCTCCGCGCCGAAGGCGATGATGAAGCCGATTGCGGCCAGCGCGAGGAAGACGATGCCGTTGGAGAAGGCGAGCCGGTCGCCGCGGGTGTGCAACTGGCGCGGCAGGTAGCGGTCCTGGGCCAGGATGGAACCCAGTACCGGGAACCCGTTGAACGCGGTGTTGGCGGCGAGCGCGAGGATCAGGGCGGTCACACCGGTGATCAGGAACAGCCCGGCCGGGAAGTCGTGGAAGACGGTGTCGGCGAGTTGGGCGAGCAGGGTCTTCTGCCGGTAGCCCTCCGGCGCCCCGACAAGCTGCTCGGCCGGCCGCTCGGCGACCTTCACGCCGGTCTCGATGGCCAGCACGATCATGCCGATGAACAGCGTGACGGCGATGGCGCCCAGCATCGCCAGGGTGGTGGCGGCGTTGCGCGACTTGGGTTTACGGAACGCCGGAACCCCGTTGCTGATCGCCTCCACCCCGGTCAGGGCCGCGCAGCCCGAGGAGAACGCCCTGGCCACCAGGAACACCAGCGCGAATCCCAGCACATCCCCGTGCTCGGACTTCAGATCGAATCCCGCGGACTCGGCGCGCAACTCGTGCCCCATCACGAAAATCTGGACGAAGCCCCAGGCCAGCATGATCAGCATGCCGGCCATGAACGCATAGGTAGGGATGGCGAACGCGGTCCCCGACTCCCTGATACCGCGCAGGTTCGCCGCGGCGAGCAGCAGGATCGCCCCAACCGCGAAGGCCACCTTGTGCTCGGCGACGAAGGGCACCGCTGACCCGATATTCGACATCGCCGAGGCCATCGACACCGCGACGGTGAGCACGTAGTCGATCAGTAGCGCGCTGGCCACCGTCAGACCCGCGGTCGGCCCGAGGTTGGTGCTGACGACTTCGTAGTCGCCGCCGCCGGAGGGGTAGGCCTGCACGTTCTGGCGGTAGGACGCCACGACCACCAGCATCACCACCGCCACCGCCACGCCGATCCACGGCGCCATCACATAGGCCGACAGGCCCGCGACCGACAGGACCAGGAAGATCTCCTCGGGGGCGTAGGCGACCGAGGACAGCGCGTCGGAGGCGAACACCGGCAGAGCCACCCGTTTGGGCAGCAGCGTGTGACTGAGCTTGTCGCTACGGAATGGCTGTCCGAGCAGAAGCCGGCGCACACCCGTGGAAAGCTTGGACACGAGAGCCAAGGGTAAGCCTTGGCGGGGTCGGCGGTAGCGTTCCCCCGGGCGGCCGCCCGGACCGTCGCTGACGAGACTGGAGGGCTTCAGGGTTGCGTGTTGTGGTGATGGGCTGCGGCCGCGTCGGCGCGTCGCTGGCGGACGCGTTGTCCCGGATCGGCCACGAGGTCGCGGTCATCGACAGGGACCCGACGGCCTTCCAGCGGCTGTCCCCGGAGTTCTCCGGCGAGCAGGTCCTCGGCATGGGCTTCGATCGCGAGGTGCTCCTCAGCGCCGGGATCGAACGCGCCGGCGCTTTCGCCGCGGTGTCCTCCGGCGACAACTCCAACATCATCTCCGCCCGGGTGGCCCGCGAGATGTTCGGCGTCCAGCGTGTGGTGGCCCGGATCTACGACGCCAAGCGCGCGGCCGTCTACGAGCGGCTCGGCATTCCCACGGTGGCCACCGTGCCGTGGACGACCGACCGGTTGCTCAACGCGCTCACCCACGACACCGAGACCACGCGGTGGCGCGACCCGACCGGCACCGTGGCCGTCACCGAACTCGACGTGAACGAGGAGTGGGTGGGGCGGCGAGTGACCGAGTTGGAGACGGCCAGCGGCGGGCGGGTTGCCTTCCTGATCCGATTCGGCACCGGCGTGCTGCCCGATTCCAAGACCGTGGTCCAGGCCGGTGACCAGATCTACCTGGCCGCGGTGTCGGGCCAGTGCGCCGAGGCCATGGTCATCGCCGCCCGGCCGCCCGAGGCCGACGAGTGAGGCCGGATAGGAGACCGGGAATGCGACGGGAGTGGTACTGGTGAAGGTCGCCATCGCCGGAGCGGGCGCGGTGGGCAGATCCATCGCGCGCGAACTGGTGGAGAACGCCCATGACGTCACGCTGATCGAGCGCAACGCCGGCCACTACGACGTCGAGGCCATCCCGGCGGCGCACTGGCATCTCGGCGACGCCTGCGAGCTGAGCCTGCTGGAGGCGATGCATCTCGAGGACTTCGACGTGGTAATCGCCGCGACCGGGGACGACAAGGCCAATGTCGTGCTCTCCCTGCTGGCCAAGACCGAGTTCGCGGTGCCGAGGGTGGTAGCCCGGGTCAACGACCCCCGCAACGAGTGGCTCTTCGACAACGCGTGGGGCGTGGACGTGGCGGTGTCCACGCCGCGACTGCTGGCCTCGCTGGTCGAGGAGGCTTTCGCGGTGGGCGACGTGGTGCGGCTCATGGAGTTCCGTCACGGCGAGGCCAACCTGGTGGAGATCACCCTGCCGGACGACACCCCGTGGGGCGGGCGGCCGGTCCGCAAGCTGACCCTGCCCCGAGACGCCGCACTGGTCACCATCCTGCGGGGTCAGCGGGTGATCGTGCCGGAGTCCGACGAACCGCTGGAGGGCGGCGACGAGCTGCTGTTCGTCGCGGCCGCGGAGGTGGAGGGCGAGCTACGCCGGCTCCTCACCGAGGGTGACCGCTGAGTCGGCGGGCTGTTGGGCGGGCTCGTCCTTCCGTTCCCGCGCCGCGGCGTGCTCGGCGTGCACGGCCCGTTGGGCGGCCCGGATCGCCAGATAGGTGACCAGCGCTCCCATGGCAGCCAGCGGCCAGCCCATCGCGATCCGGGCGACACCGAGCCAGCCGGTCTGGTCCGCGTCGTAGAGATGGTTCTGCACCAGGAACCGCGCGCCGAAGACCAGTACCCAGGTCAGGGTGGCGAGGTCGAAAGCGCGCACCGCGCGGCGCGAGCGGCGCCAGTCGCGGTCGTGGCCGTTGAGCCAGCTCCACACATAACCGACGACCGGACGCCGGATCAGCACCGAGAGAGTGAACACCACAGCCCAGAACAGCGACGTCCAGATGCCGAGCAGGAAGTAGCCCTTCGACTCTCCGACGATCCAGGCGATCAGCGCACTCACCCCGACGCCGAGGAACCCGGCCAGTGCGGGCTGGATCGAGTCCTTCCGTGCCAGCCGCCAGACCAGGATGGCGGCGGCGACGCCCAGCGCCGAGAAGATGGCGGGCAACAGGCCGAACGCGGTGTTCATCGGGACCAGGACCGCGACCGGCAGCGCGGAGTAGATCAGACCGCGCACACCGCCCATCTGACCGAGCAACGCCTGTCCGGGGTTGCGCTGGTCAGGCTGCTGATCGGGCTGGGTCAACGCTGAATCTCGTAATGCGGGTTGTAGATCGCCTTGTCGCCGTTGTCGAGCAGGCTCACCCGGCCGTGGACCCGCAGGGTGCGTCCGCAGTCGATACCCGGGATGCGGCGCTGGCCGAGCCAGACGAGCGTGACCGAGTCGGTGCCGTCGAAAAGCTCGGCGCGCACGCCGCCGGAGCCGCCCAGGGAGTTGGTCTCCACGCTACGCAGCTCGCCGACCATGGTGACCTCCTGGCCGCGGTGACAGTCGATCGCCCGCGCAGCGTCGGTCGGGGCTTCCTCGCCGTCGCGCCGCTCCGGGCTCTCGGACCGCCGGCGGGCAAGACGGCGGACAAAACCTTCGGCCGTGGCCATGGACTCTCCTGGTGGTCGATCACACTGCCACCGCAACCGTAGCCCGACAGGTTCCGGTTGCGCCACGCGCCGGACCGACAGGCACCATCGTGTTGTGGCTGTCGACCTGGAGGGCGTGACGGCGGTTCTGCTCCCCGGGACCGGATCCGATGGGGATTACCTGCGCCGGGCCTTTGCCGAGCCACTGGGCGGGGCCGGCGCGCGCCTGGTTGCGGTCACACCCCGACCGACCGGACTGGTAGCCGGCTACCTGGCCGCCCTCGACAAGGCCGGCGCCCACGACCCCGTCGTGGTGGGCGGGGTGTCGCTGGGCGCCGCGGTCGCCGTGTCCTGGGCGCTGCGGCATCCGGATCGGGTCGTCGCGGTTCTGGCCGCCCTGCCGCCGTGGACCGGCGCCCCGGACGCGGCCCCGGCGGCGCTGTCGGCACGGCACACCGCGGCCCTGCTGCGCCGCGACGGGCTCGACACCGCCATCGCGGCGATGGCGGCGTCCAGCCCTGCCTGGCTGGCCGAGGAACTCGGCCGGTCCTGGCGCGGGCAGTGGCCGGACCTGCCCGGGGCCCTGGACGAGGCTGCCGGCTACACCGCACCCACGGCGGGCCAGCTCGGCCGGCTGCGACCTCCGATGGGTGTCGCGGCCGCCGCCGACGATCCGATCCACCCGATGGACGTCGCCCGGGAGTGGGCGTCGGCAGCCCCACATGCGGCCCTGAGGACGGTGGCGCTCTCCACCTTCGGGCCGGAACCCGAAGCCCTGGGGGCGGCGTGTCTGGAGGCCTTGCGCGCAGCCTGCTAGCGGCCCTCCCCGGCCACTTACTGCGGTGACGCGGGCTGCTGCGCGGGCGGCTCCTGCTGGCGCAGCCGCGCCTGGGCAGCCGCGGCGAGCATGGCCTGCTGAGCCTGCTGAGCCTGCTGTGCCTGCTGGGCGGCAGCGGCCCGGAGCTGGTCGGCCAACGGCTCGGGCAGCTGGACCGGCAATGGGGTACGTACCGGGAGCGGGGTGTCACCACGCCGGATCACGGTGTCGGCGAGGGCTTTCCGGGCCTCGACCAGCAGGGCGTCCATGGACTCCTGCGTACCGTTGACCACGCAGCGCACCATCCACCGGTAGCCGTCGACGCCGATGAAGCGCACCACGCCCGTCCCGGTGCCGACGACCTCACGCCCCCACGGGCCGTTCTGGACCGACACCGATGCTTTGTCCCTGCGCAGGGCTTCGGCGAGTTCGGAAGCCACTTCGCGCCACAGCCCGGGCGACTTGGGCGCAGCGTAGGCCGCGATGGTGAACCGGCCGTTGGGGGTGACCACCCACACCGCGCTGGGCACCCCGGTCTGGCTGATCTCGACCTGAACCTGGCCGCCCGCCGGCATCGGAACCAGCACCGAGCCGAGGTCGAGGCGTGCCAGCACGGCCTCGTCGGGATCGGTGAAGTCCTCGATGTCGAAAGGACCCTCGATGTCCTCGCCGGCGTCGTCGCCGGCCGGGTCGGAGACGCCGACCGCCTTCGCGCTGTCGGCGTCGCTGCCGCTGTCTTTCTTTCTGCCGAATGCCATCACAAACTCGCATGTCCGCCGGAGGAACCGTGGCCGCCCTTGCCACGTGTGGTTTCGGCCAGTCCGACCTCGTCAAACGAGGACACCTCGACCAGCCCGGGCAACTCGACCTGCTGGACGAGTAGTTGCGCGATGCGGTCACCGCGCCGGATGTGAATTGGATCAGCCGGATCCAGGTTGATCAGCGCCACCTTGACCTCGCCGCGGTAGCCGGCGTCGATCGTGCCGGGACTGTTGACGATGGATAGTCCCACCCGCGCGGCGAGCCCCGAACGCGGGTGGACCAGACCGACCATGCCGTGCGGAATCGCCACCGCGATGCCGGTGGACACCAGCGCCCGGCACCCGGGGGCCAGCTCGACGTCCTCGGCGCTGTAGAGATCGACCCCGGCGTCGCCGTCGTGGGCGCGGCTGGGAAGCGGCAGATCACGGTCTAGCCGAACCACCGCGAGATCGGTGTGCACGGAGGGAAAGACTACCCTTGGACGAGTGCCCGGTTCGCGTGTGACCTCCCAGCAAGTGCGCTACCGGGAGCGGCTGTGGGTGCCGTGGTGGTGGTGGCTGATCGGCCTGGGACTCGCGGCGCTGCTGGCCACCGAAGTCAACATGGGCGTCGGGGTTCTGCCGGACTGGCTGCCGTACGCCGTGCTGGGGATCGCCGCCTCGGGAGTGCTGCTGTGGCTGAGCCGTACCGAGGTCCGGGTAACCGGAACCGGGGTCGATGCCGAACTGTGGGCCGGCGAGGCCCACCTGCCCGCTTCGGTGATCACCCGCTGCGCTGTGATACCGCGAACCGCGAAGTCAGCCGCGCTGGGGCGGCAACTCGACCCGGCGGCATTCGTCCAGCACCGAACCTGGATAGGGCCGATGGTGCTTGCGGTTCTCGATGACCCCGATGACCCGACTCCGTACTGGCTGGTGAGCGCACGGCACCCGGACCGGGTGCTCGAGGCCCTCGGCAGAGCGGACTGAACCGCCCGGGCAAAGCCGCCCTAGGCCGCGCAGTCCGTGCAGATCATCGCCCCGCCCTTGGTGCTGGCCAGACGGCTGCGGTGCTGGACCAGGAAGCAACTCGAGCAGGTGAACTCATCAGCCTGCTTGGGCACCACACGCACCGACAACTCCTCACCGGAGAGGTCGGCGCCGGGGAGTTCGAAGGATTCAGCGGACTCCGATTCGTCCACGTCGACGACGGCGGACTGCGCTTCGTTACGGCGCGCGGTGAGTTCTTCGAGCGAGTCTTCTGACACGTCGTCGCTCTCGGTACGTCGCGGAGCGTCGTAGTCGGTAGCCATCTCTCCAGTCCCCTCGTCGTGACCTCAGCAAGGCTTTGTATCAGCGAGGAACGTATGAGCGGAATGGTTCCCGTCCTGTTTGTCCCGAAAACCGAGTGTGATTTCCATCACCATCGCTCAACCAGGGCTTCGGGACGTCCGAAACCGGCATCGACTCAGCTACTACAGTGCTGGCGTGGTCGCGCACATCAGCAAAGGCTCCGCTTACGACGAGAACGGTCAGCCCTTCCGGCGGCGCAACTACCGGCCCGCTCTGATCGCTCTCGCCGTGCTCGCCACGCTCACCGCGGTGGTGTGGGTCGTGGCCCTGACCCGGCCGGTGACGGTGCGCGACACCGCGTCGTGCAACCCGCCACCGACGCCGGCCGACCCGGCGGCGGCCCGGCTGGGCGACCGGCTGCCGGTGTCGTCGATGATCGACGTCGCTCCGGCCAAACTCGCCGACACCAAGATCCGGGTCCTCAACGCCAGCGGGCAGGGCGGGCAAGCCGGCGAGGTGGCCGGTGCCCTTCGCGACCTGGGGTTCGCGGCACCGACCGCGGCCAACGACCCGATCTACGCCGGAACGCGTATGACCTGCCAGGGCCAGATCAGATTCGGCGACAGCGGCAGGGCCGCGGCGGCGGCCGTCTGGGTGGTCGCCCCCTGCGTGGAGCTGTATCGCGACGACCGTGACGACGACTCGGTGGACCTGGTGATAGGGACCGACTTCACCGGCCTCAGCGACAGCGACGATATCGCCGCGGTGCTCGCCGGACTCCGTCCGGACGCCACCGAGCCGGCCGACTCGGCCCTGCTGACCAAGATCCACACCACCACCTGCTAGCTCTCGGCGGTCACGACAGCGAGCCGAGGCCGGACAGCGCGTCCAACGACGCGAGCAGGGCCGCGGCGACCCCGGGCGCCGCGGCCACCAGCAGGCCACCGGGTTCCTCGGGCAGCGTCACCAGCGCCCCTGCCTCCGCGGCGATGACGGCCCCCGCCGCCCAGTCCCACTCGTTGAGACCGTGCTCGTAGTACGCGTCGAGACGGCCCGCCGCCACCAGGCACAGGTCCAGGGCCGCCGACCCGATGCGCCGGATGTCACGCACCCGGGGCAGCATTCCGGCGACCAGCGCCGCCTGAGCCGCCCGGCGCTCCGGGTCGTAGCCGAAGCCGGTGCCCACCAGGGCGAGCGACAGGTCGGTCGCCGCGCTGCACCGCAGCGGCCTGCGCACACCGGCGCTCAGGCAGTGCGCACCCATCCCCGTCGCCGCCGAGTAGACCTTCGCGCCGGCGACATCGGCCACCGCGCCGGCGACCGCGACACCGTCGAGGTACGCCCCGACCGAGACGCCGTAGGCCGGGATCCCGTAGACGAAGTTCACCGTGCCGTCGATGGGATCCACCACCCAGCGCACCGGACCGTCGCCGCTGCCACCGCCACCCTCCTCGCCCAGGATCGACTCCCCCGGTCGAAGCTCGGCGAGCCGGTCCCGGATCAACTGCTCGGTTTCGGTGTCAGCCAGCGTCACCGGATCGGTGGGACCGGACTTGGTCCGGACCGTCGACCCGCCGGGCCCGCCCGAGTCGAAGAGTTCCGATCTCCTGCCGCGGACGAACGACGCGGCCTCACCGACCAGTCGCTCGGCCACCTCACGAAGTTCCGCCGGTCCGTTCTCACCCACCCCGCCATCGCAGCACAATTCGCCCACCCGGGAGGACCAACCCACTAGGGTTGAAGTCGTGACCACGACCGAGACCGCCGGGGGGCCGCGGGCTCTGGGCATCGACGTCGGCGGCAGCGGCGTCAAGGGCGGCCTCGTCGACCTGACCACCGGGACACTGGTCGGAGACCGTTTCAAGCTGCTGACCCCCCAACCGGCCACACCGGAAGCGGTGTCGGCGACCATCGCCGAAGTGGCGACCCACTTCGACTGGACCGGACCGCTCGGTGTGACCTATCCGGGCGTGGTGGTCAACGGCGTCGTGCACACCGCCGCCAACGTCGACAAGGCCTGGCTCGGGTGCAATGTCGCCGAGGTGATCGGAAACGCGCTCGGGGGCCGGCCGGTCACGGTGCTCAACGACGCCGACGCCGCCGGGGTGGCCGAGATGCGGTTCGGCGCCGGACGGGGCCGGAACGGGGTCGTCATTCTGCTGACGTTCGGCACCGGTATCGGCTCGGCTCTGATCCACAACGGGGTCTTGTTGCCCAACACCGAGTTCGGACATCTGGAAGTCGGCGGCAAAGAAGCTGAGCACCGCGCCGCTTCCTCGGTCAAAGAACGCAAGGAGTGGAGTTACAAGCGGTGGACCGAGGAGGTCACCAAGGTTCTCGTCGCCATCGAGAACGCCCTCTGTCCGGACCTGTTCATCGCGGGGGGCGGTATCAGCCGGAAGGCCGACCGCTGGATTCACCTGCTGGAGAATCGGACCCCGGTCGTGGCCGCCGGACTGCAGAACCAGGCCGGGATCGTCGGTGCGGCGATGGCCGCGGCCGAGGCCGCCGCGGCGCGCTGATGAGGGTGGCCGCACCTGCGGATACCCGTGTGGTGGCTACAATGGGGCCAACGGCGGTCTGAACAGCTCACGCCGACAATCCCCATAGCTGACGCTTGAGGTGAGGCACGCGCGCCCGCCGGATGCATGACCGAAAGGGTGTTCGTGGCAGCGACAAAGGCACGATCGGCTGTCGACAAGCCGGAGAAGCGCTCCGCGGCCAAGTCCACCAACGCTGCGGGTGCGGCCAGGACTCCGGCGAAGAAGACGGCGGCGAAGAAGACGGCGGCGAAGAAGACGGCGGCGAAGAAGACGGCGGCGAAGGCTCAGAGCACGAAAGCGCCGGCCAAGCGGTCAACCAAGGCCGCCCCCGCCAAAGCCGCGCCCGCCAAAGCCGCACCCGCCAAAGCCGCACCCGCCAAGGCCGCCAAGGCTCCCGCGAAGGCCGCGGCGACCAAGGTCGCCAAAGCCGCCAAGACCACGCCTGCCAAGAAGGCCGCCAAGACGGCCGCCAAGACGACCAAAGCCGCACCGGCTAAGGCCGCTAAAGCCGCCAAGGACCCCGCGCCCGCTAAGGCCGCTAAGGCTGCTAAGAAGGCCCCCGCCAAAGCCACCACGTCGGCCGCGAAGCGCACCCCCGCGAGCGGCGGGCAGACTCCGGGCTCCGCGCGCGCAAAACCGGCGTCGAAGACTGCGGCGCCGGCGGCCAAGGCCACCCGCAGTCGCGCCAGGAAAACCACCGCGGCAGCTCAGGGCGCCACCGCCCTTGCCCTCGCCGAGGCACCCGAAGCCGATCTGACCAACGCCGAGGACGTCACCCCCGAGGATCTCCAGACCGCCACCGAGGACGGCGGGGACTCCTCGGCGGCGGCCGAAACGCAGGACGGGGCGGCCACCCAGTCCGACTCCGGCGAGGACGAGGAGATCGCCGAGCCGTCCGAGAAGGACCGGGCCTCCGGGGACTTCGTATGGGACGAGGAAGAATCCGAAGCGCTGCGCCAGGCCCGCAAGGACGCCGAACTCACCGCGTCGGCGGACTCGGTTCGCGCCTACCTCAAGCAGATCGGCAAAGTCGCGCTGCTCAACGCCGAGGAAGAGGTTGAACTGGCCAAGCGCATCGAGGCCGGCCTGTTCGCGACGCAGAAGGTGGCCGAACTCGCCGAACGCGGCGAGAAGCTCCCGGTCCAGCAGCGGCGCGACATCATGTGGATCTGCCGGGACGGCGAGCGGGCCAAGAACCACCTTCTCGAAGCGAACCTCCGACTGGTGGTCTCGCTGGCCAAGCGCTACACCGGGCGGGGCATGGCTTTCCTGGACCTCATCCAGGAAGGCAATCTGGGCCTGATCCGGGCGGTGGAGAAGTTCGATTACACCAAGGGCTACAAGTTCTCCACCTACGCCACCTGGTGGATCCGCCAGGCCATCACCCGCGCCATGGCCGACCAGGCCCGCACCATCCGTATCCCGGTGCACATGGTCGAGGTGATCAACAAGCTCGGCCGCATCCAGCGCGAGCTGCTCCAGGACCTGGGCCGCGAGGCCACCCCGGAGGAGCTGGCCAAGGAGATGGACATCACCCCGGAGAAGGTGCTGGAGATCCAGCAGTACGCCCGCGAGCCCATCTCACTGGACCAGACCATCGGTGATGAGGGCGACAGCCAACTCGGCGATTTCATCGAGGACTCCGAAGCCGTCGTCGCCGTCGACGCGGTGTCGTTCACGCTGCTCCAGGATCAGCTGCAGTCGGTGCTGGAAACGCTCTCAGAACGCGAGGCCGGCGTGGTCCGGCTGCGATTCGGACTGACCGACGGCCAGCCCCGCACCCTCGATGAGATCGGCCAGGTCTACGGCGTCACCCGTGAGCGGATCCGCCAGATCGAGTCCAAGACGATGTCCAAACTGCGGCACCCCAGCCGCTCGCAGGTCCTGCGCGACTACCTGGACTGAGCTGGCCCGACGGTCACCTCGACCGCGGCATCACTGCGCGGGATCGCGCAGCCACTCCCACGCCTCATCGGCATGGCGGAAGTAGCGGGCCTGACGGGCATACAACGGGGCGGCGAGTTCGGTGATCCACTTCTCCCAGTGCTTCTCGCCGACGATGGCCATTTTGGAGATGTTCTTGTGGAACTCCTTGCCGAAATGCAGGTCGGCGAGCCATGCGCTGGGACGCTCAGCGGTGAATTCACCCAGATCGCAGAGGATCTGAACATCACCGTATTCGCCGACCAACTTCTCCATCTGGGGCACCAGCACGGCGTAGTCGTCCTTCGTGATCGCCCCCGAGAAGCGGTAGCCGATCACAGATCCTGAGCTTTCGTCCATTCTGGTAATCACGGTTCCAGCGAACCACGCCACTCGCGTCGGCGCCACCGGCTCTCAGTGCAACGGCAATCGCTCCAACCGGAGCAGGTTCTTGCGGGGGGCCTTGGTGTCCAGCCCCACCAGGGGGGTGCCGTCGTCCAGGATCACCAACCCCTCGGCGTTGTCGGGTTCACCGGCTATCCGCCAGGTCGCGACGGCACCGACGGTGTCGTCGGTCGGGTCGAGCAGGTCGGGCAGACGGGCGATCGAACTGCCCTGATCGGACAGCAGATACAGACGCCCGTCAGGTCCGACCGTGGCGTCGCTGATGTCCGGGAGCCGTTTGGCCAGCGCCTTGTCCAGCGACCACGTGGCGAGCGCGGTGTAGGTAAAGGCGCCGCGGGCCGGCCCGACGACGGGACGGCCGCGCTGCCAGCCGATCGGGGTCGCACCGGACGGCCCGAACTCGAGGATCGCCGCCGGATCCTTCTCCTTGACCACCAGCAGATGCCCCCCGCCGGTGAGCACCAGCGATTCGCCGCGGGATGAGCGGTCGCCCAGCCAGGCCTCACGCAACCGGTGGCCCTCGGGGATCTCGAGGTGGATCTCGCCCACCAGCGAAGTCGACGCCAGGTCCAGGT
>Ga0180434_10002511_pt1 | contig 24298 bp, 16 predicted proteins | sample SS_ome_7_FD_132453 | JGI IMG/M metagenome (GOLD analysis project Ga0180434, IMG submission 132453) | Hypersaline lake sediment archaeal communities from the Salton Sea, California, USA - SS_1_D_2 metaG | ecosystem: Environmental > Aquatic > Non-marine Saline and Alkaline > Hypersaline >... | reverse complement strand
TGGTACCAGTTCGGAGACGTCGGCTCCGTGGCGACCGCCACACATGGCGCGCAAGCCGCCCGCGTCAGCGGTCCCGACGACGGCGCGTGGGGCGTGTCGGGCTACTGGCAGCGACTCGACAGCGAGCCCGGCGAGCAGTGGGAGGCGACCGGTCATGTGCGCCACCCGGCGGATCGTCCGCTGACGGGAGAGAGCTCGGCGCTCGTCAACGTCGAATGGCGCGACGCCGACGGTCAATTGATCGACTACGACTCTTTCGCTGTCGCCGATGCGATCACGCCGGCCGACAGCTACTTCGACTTCGCCGTCGTGAGCGATCCCGCCCCGGCGGGCACGGCGGCGATCCACTTCCTGCTCGGCGTGCTGCAGGGCCCTGACGATCCGGTGCCGGACGTGTACTACGACCAGGTGACGATCTTCAGCACCAGCTCGCCGACGATGGACGAGCTGCAGTGGAACGACTTCCCCGGCGGCACGACGCTCGACTTCGCCGGGCGGACGTGGCGCGTCAAGGGCCCCGGCTACTACGGCCCCGGCCCGAACGTCTTCTGCGACGACCCCGAGTGTGTCTGGATCGACGGGGAGGGACGCCTGCACCTGACGCTCGCCGACCACGACGGGACCTGGAAGAGCACCGAAGTCGCGCTCGTCGATACGCTCGGCTACGGCGACTACATCGTGACGACGGTCGGTGCGCTCGACCTGCTCGACCCGCAAGCGGTCTGCGGCATCTTTCTCTGGCAGTACGGTCCCTGCTGGGACGAGGGCTACCTCTGGTGGAATCCCTACAACGAGATCGATATCGAATACTCACGCTGGGGGAACCCGAGCGCCGAGATCGCGCAGTTCGTCGCGCAGCCGTTTGACTATCCGGGCAATATCGAACGTTTCGATGCGACCTTCGGCGCGCAGGAGGTCGTCAGTCACGCGATGCGCTGGCTGGCCGACCGCGTCGAGTACCGCGTCTGGCGCGGGGGACCGCAGGACGAATCGGCGGCGACGCGGGTTCACGCCTGGACCTACAGCGGGCCCCACATTCCGCGCCCCGAGCAACCGCGCCTGCATTTGAACCTGTGGAAGAGCGGCGAGACGTTGAGCTCCGATCAGGAAGTCGTCTTCACCGACTTCACCTTCGTTCCCGCGGGTCTCGCCTCCGGAATCGAGGAGCCGCGGCAGCCGCGCTCGGCGTCGCCGGGCGGACGTCTGTGGGCCGCGGAGCCGAGCCTCGTACAGGAGCAGTCGGCGATCCGCTTTGACCTCGAGCGCGCGAGCACGATCGAGCTCGGGATCTACGCGCTCGATGGCCGGCGCGTGCGCACGCTGGCGGCCGGACCGCAGCGGGCGGGCGAGCACGCGCTTCGCTGGGATGGCCGCGACGAGCAGGGCCGAATGGTCGCTTCCGGCGTCTACCTGATCCGCTTGCGCGGCGACGACTTCGGCGCGACACGGCGTCTGGCGGTGATTCGCTGAGCGCCAGGCGCTGTCTTGCCCTGGCAGCGGGCGAGGAGAGCACGGAAAAGGGCCCGGCTCAGCCGGGCCCTTGTTTGTTGATCCTGCGCCGCGGTTGATTCCCGCGGGCCCATCCGCAGTCTAGCGGAAGAGGGCCTTCATCTCGCCCCAGCTACCCGACTCGACCGGCGATGGGTCGTCGAGGTAGAAGTTGACGTTGTCGTAGAAGACGCCCGAACCTTCGTAGTTCGTCGCCGTGTTCGAGAAGCCGACCTGCAGGATCTGGTCCGGCAGCGTGTCGTCGATCGCGATCGACAGCGAGTAGCTCGACCAGGTGGTCGGGGTGTTCGTCAAGTCGACGGTGATGAAGTTCGTCATCGCGTAGCCGGCATTCGGATCGAGCGTCTTGATGAACGCCAAAGCGGTCGTCGCGCCCTCGAGATTGCCGAGCTTCGCGTCGAAGTCAAACGTCCAGGTGTGGCCGACGTCACCCGCGGCGACGATCTGCTCCTGAAATACGTTGGCCTCGATCAAGTAGCCATTGCCATGATCGGGATTGGCGTAGTCGCTGTAGACCGAGAGCTGCTGGAGGCCCTGCTCCGGGCCGCCCTGATCGGTGACGATCGCGCTAAAGGCCTCGCCGCCGTTCGGCGCGGGGAAGGGACCGTAGCCATAGAGGTAGCCGCCGCCGGCATCAAAGACGTTGGCGAAGGCGAGCCAACCATCATCGCCCAGCGCACTCGGATTGCTTTGATCCAGGGCTTCGAAGTCCTGGCTGTAGGGAGTCAACGCCAACGTGACCGCCGGAACGAGGCAGATCACCGCTGCGGCCGCGAGAAAGCTCTGCAGGAGTCTTGTCATTGTGGGTACCCTCCGTGAAGTAGTGGAACGAGCCTCTGCTGATGCGGAGCTCGAGGACCGATGCCGACAAGAGCAGTATAGACTATGTTCGGAGTCCGAATCAAGTTCCCAATGAACAAGCGTCACCGAATGTAGGGGGCAGAGCGCACTGGTCGGTGCTGGATGCGCCTAGGAGCCACTCGACCGGGGCCGTGGAGCCAAGGGGGACGGATTCTGGTTTGTCGCACTTAGCTTGTAACTCATTTTTTGTGAATGGATTACAACTCATGGTCACAGAACTGCTCTCTGAGACGCACGCGACTGCGATGACTGCCATTGACGCGGACGATGCCATTCGCTACTTTGTTCGGCGATCGTACAAAGCCTGATTCGATCTTGGACATTCCAACCCAATGGGAGGGCCGACGTTATGCTACTCGACGCCTTCCGCCCTGCCATGGTGCTCGTTCCGCTGCTCCTCTTCCCGGTGGTTGGTGGTTGTGGAGCGCGAGACTCGAAGCCCGCCGCCAGAGCCAGGGACTCGGTTTCGGAATGGCGCGGGCACGGGGTCTGCTACGGCCCCCATCGCGACGGGCAGTCGCCGGGCGGACCGTCGCCGACGCGCGCGCAGATTCGTGAGGATCTCCATCTGATGCGTCCGCACTGGAGCCTGGTGCGTCTCTACGGCTCGTCCGAGTTCGCAGCCCGCGTCCTCGACGTCATTCGCGCCGACGAGCTCGAGCTGCAGGTGCTGCTCGGAGTCTGGGTCGCCGCCGAGACCCGGCGCGACGAGCAGGGAACGATCGTCGAACGCCTACCCGACGCGGCCGCCGCGAATCGGCGCGAGCTGGACGCAGCGATTGCGCTCGCCGCGGAGTATCCGCAGCTCATCCTCGCCGTCTGCGTCGGCAACGAAACACAGGTAAGCTGGTCACCGCACCCCTGTGACCTCGAGCTGTTGATCGAGCAGGTCCGGCGCGTGCGCGAGGCGATCGCGCTGCCGGTGACCGCGGCCGACGACTACCAGTACTGGCTCACCCCCGAAAGCCGGCAACTCGCCCGCGAGGTCGACTTCATCACGCTCCATGCCCATCCGCTCTGGAACGGCAAGCAGCTCGACGAGGCGCTCGCCTGGCTGGGCGAGCAGGTGGATGCTGTGCGAGCGATCCATCCCGACCGGCCGGTCGCGATCGGCGAGACCGGCTGGGCCACGTCGGTCGCCGATCATGGAGAGCAGGCGCGTTTGATCCAGGGCGTGACGGGTGAAGCTGAGCAGGCGATCTTCTACGAAGCGGTGCGGGAGTGGTCGGCCGAGGCGGGCTTGACGACCTTCTTTTTCGAAGCCTTCGACGAGAACTGGAAGGGCGGCGACGATCCGGCGGAAGTCGAGAAGCACTGGGGGCTTCTTCAGGCCGACCGGACACCGAAGCTCGCTCTGACCCGATAGCGCGGAGCGGGCCCGGCCGCGAGGTCCGGACCCGCTCTCTGCTCTCTACCGACAGCGCCTCACCGGGCGCGAGCCTCGCTACTTGACCTCGATCTGGCGCACCATCGCGCCCTCGTGCTTCGGCAGCGAGATCTCGAGCACGCCGTCCTTGAACTGCGCATCGATCTTGCCCGGTTCGACGTCGCTCGGGAAGCGCAGCGAGCGGGTGAACTTGCCGGAGAAGCGCTCGCTGCGGTGCAGCTTGCCCTGCTTCTCCTCGCCCTGCCCCTTGCGCTCGCCCGTGACCGTGAGCACGTCGTTCTCGAACGTGACGCGGATGTCGTCGCGCTTCATCCCCGGCAGGTCGACCAGCACGCGGTAGTGCTTGTCTTCCTCCCGCACGTCGAGCGGCGGCATCCAGTCACAGCTCGTCGCCGGCGAGCGACCGAAGAACTCATCGAACCAGTTGTCCCACTCCGTCATCCAGTTGCCGCCTTCCCGCTCCTGCGGGCGGCGCACCATTCTCGGGCTCCAGCGTACCAACGTCATGACTCATCCCTCCTCTTGACTATGCCCAGCGGCTCTCTCCCGAGCCGGTGGGGCCGGCCTCGCGGCCGGTTGCCTGTCCTGATTGACCTGCGTCCTACTTCCACCTGCAGAGAGCTGGCTTCCTTCTCCGGATCCCCTCTCTGCACCCGACGGATGTGCAGGTGGCGTGCCACGAGACCGTCGGGCCGGCGCAAGAATCGCCTATCTCACTTTCCAATATTCGTTTACATGCAAGGTCGCCCGCCAGAATCACGACCCGGCGTGGCTGGAGATCCAACTCGGACAAGTGGAGTGTTTCATATTGACACGTCAATGTTTCAATATAGAACGTTCTCTGTTTCTCCCTTGCACGCAGTCAGTTCGAGCGGCTTGACCGGCCGGATCGCAGCCGATAGGTTGGCCTTCCCGGGACATTGCCGGGACGATGAAGGACCCGGTGAAGGCCCTGGTGAAGCGAAGATTGAGGACGCCATGCCTGTCCCTCGAGACCGAGAGGAACGAGTTGCCGCGCCCCCGCCCGCCGTCCTCGCCGCCGGAGGGTTCGACCCGTGCGGCGGGGCGGGTGTGCTGGCGGATCTGAAGGCGATCCACGCCCTCGGCGGCTGGGGGCTGGCGGTGATCACGGCGCAGACGGTGCAGACGCCGCGCCGCGTCGCCGGGGTCGAGCCGGTCGCGGCCGAGCTCGTGCGCCGCCAGGTGCGGAGCTTGCGCGAGGATCTGCCGATCGCCGCGATCAAGACCGGCATGCTGGCCACGGCGGCGGTCATCGAGGCGCTCGCCGCCGAGTTCGAACGCGAGCCGCTCGACGCCGTGCCGCTCGTGGTCGACCCTGTGCTCGTGGCATCGAGCGGGGCGCCGCTGCTCGATGGCCCGGGGCGCGCGGCGCTTGAGCGCCGCTTGCTGCGGCGCGCGACCCTCGTCACGCCCAACCGTCCGGAAGCCGAGGCGCTGAGCGGCGTCGCGATCCGCGATGCCGCGACGGCGCGCGCGGCGGCCCGCGCGATCCTCGCGCGCGGCGCGCGGGCGGTGCTGATCAAGGGCGGGCATCGGGATGAAGCCGAGGCGATCGACCTGCTCGTGACCGCCGAGGGTGAATGGGAATGGCGTGCCAGCCGGCAACCCGGCGGTGGGGCGCACGGCACCGGGTGTCTGCTGGCCGCGGCGATCGCCACCGCGCTCGCCCGAGGCGCGGCGCTCGCGGCGGCGGTTGGCACCGCCCACGAGCGACTTCAAGCCTGGATCTCGCGGCCCGTGCGACTGGGCCGGGGGCCGGCGTGCCTCGATCCGCTCTTGGCCTGCCGGGCCGCGATCGGGCAGGATCAGGCGGCGCGTGGCGAGGGCCGGGATCCAACCCGGCGCGCGCGGGATGGGAATCCAAGTCGGGAAGAGGGTGCGCGATGAAGAGCGTCGGCCGCTTACACGTCATCACCGACACCGAACATCAGGATCGCTACGATCACGTCGAGCTCGCCCGGCGCGCGCTGGCGGGCGGCGCCGACGTGATCCAGTATCGCGCCAAGCACGATTCCACGCGCGCGATGATTGCCACCGCGCGCGCGATCGGCGCGCTCTGCTACGAACACGACGCACGCTTGATCGTCAATGATCGCCTCGATGTCGCCCTCGCCGCCGACGCGGGCGGCGTCCATCTCGGGCAGGAGGATTTCCCCGTGCGCCTCGCCCGCGAGCTGCTTGGCCCCGATCGTCTGATCGGCGCCTCGGCCGCCACAGTGGCGGAAGCGGAGGAGGCCGCCTGGGCCGGCGCCGACTACCTTGGCGTGGGGGCGGTCTACGCGACCGACCGCAAGGCGGATGCGGGCGAGCCGATCGGAACCGACGGGCTGCGCGCGATCGCAGCGGCGGTCGAGATCCCCGTGATCGCGATCGGCGGCGTGACGGGGGAGCGCCTGCCCGCGATCTTGGGTGCCGGAGCGCATGGGGTGGCTGTCATCCAGGCCGTCTCTCTGGCCCCCGATCCCGAAGCGGCGGCGCGCGCGCTGTGGGAGCAGTTAACCGAGGGACGCGATGCGTGAACGGCGGGCAGAGGAAGCGGCCGCAGCGCTCGTCCGACGGGAAGCCTGGAGCGCCGGGCGCCCGGTCGGGGAGGTTGGTGAGTTCGCCTTGATCGAGCGGCTCGAGCGCTGGGTGACGGCGGCAACAGCCACCGCTGCGGCCGGGCCATCCGCAGCAGGCGCGGCGCCTGTGGCGCGCGTCACGCTCGCCATGGGCGACGACGCGGCGCTGCTCGACCCGCCGGCAGACTCCGAGATCGTACTCACCTGCGACGTCCAGGCCGAAGGCCGTCACTTCCATCCCGCCTGGCTCACGCCGCACGAGCTCGGCCGGCGCGCAATCGAGATCAACCTGAGTGATCTCGCCGCGATGGGGGCGCGGCCCGCCGCGGCGCTCATCTCGCTCGGCTTGCCGCGCGACCTCGGGCTCGACACCGTCGAACAGCTCTACGCCGGCATGCTCGCCGCGCTCGGGGGGCATGGGGCGCGCATCGCGGGCGGCAACGTCAGTGGCGCCGACAAGCTCTGGATCGACATCACCCTCATCGGCACCGTCGAACGCGGCCGCGCCCTGCGGCGTTCCGGCGCGCGGGTTGGCGATCTCGTCATGGTCACCGGAGCGCCGGGGCGCGCCGCGGCGGCGGAGGCGCTGCTCACCGCGGTCGAGGCGCCGCGCGACGCCGCCCCGGGCGAGCCTCACGAGCCCTCGCTCGCCGCCTGCCTGGCCGAGCTCCGAGCGGCCTATGCGGCCCCCGAGGCGCGGGTCGCCGCCGGACGCCACCTGCTCGAGCGCGACGCCGCAACGGCGGCGATCGACGTCAGCGACGGACTCGCCGCCGACCTCGGCCATCTCGCCGCGGCGAGTGGTGTCGCGCTGCGACTTGAAGAGGCCTTGCTACCGGTCGATGCGGCGCTCGCCGGAAGCGCCGCAGCGCTCGAACGCGATCCGCTCGACTGGATCCTCGGGGCGAGCGACGACTATGAGCTCGCCTTCACCGTGCCCCGCGCGCGTGCGAGTCGGGCGCTGGCCATGCGTCAGACGCTGGAACTGCCGGTCACGCTGATCGGCCATGTGGTCGCCGGCGAGCCGGGCGTGCATCTGCACCGCCGCACCGGCAAGACGATTGCGCTGAGCGGGGGCTGGGACCACCTGCGACCGGGGCCGCCGGCGTGACGAACGGGGCGCGGACGGGCCGCACCGTCGAGCGAGAGGGCGCCCGATCCGAATTCGCTCCGGTGACCGCCACCGTCGCCATCGTGGGAGGAAGCGCGTGAGTGTCAGGAGGGAGTTCGCATGAGTGGATCGAACGCCGCCACCGCGACCACCGTCGATAAGAGTGGACGCGAGCGCGTGCGACCGGAGCTGCGGGAACTCGAAGCGGAGTTGATCGCTCTGCGGCGCGACTTCCACCAGCACCCGGAGCGCGGCTTCGAGGAGACGCGTACGGCGGCGCACGTCGCCGATTGGCTGCGCGGCTGTCCCGGGTTCGCCGTGCGCACCGGGGTCGCGCAGACCGGCGTTGTCGCCGACCTCGCGGGCGAGGCGGGCGACGGCCCGACGGTGCTCCTGCGCGCCGACATGGATGCGTTGCGCGTCCAGGAAGAAAACCACGACCTGCCCTACCGGTCGCAACACGATGGGGTGATGCATGCCTGCGGTCACGACGCGCACACGGCGATCCTGCTCGGCGTGGCGCGCGTCTTGTCGGGCGCGCGGGCGAAGCTGCGCGGCCGCGTGCGGCTCATCTTCCAGCCGGCCGAGGAGGGACCGGGGGGCGCGGAGCCGATGATCGCCGAGGGCGTCTTGCGCGACCCGCGCCCCGATGCCGCCTTCGGGCTCCATGTCTGGAGCAAGATGCCGGTCGGCTACGCCGGGCTGCGCGCCGGGCCGATGATGGCCTACACCGACGAGCTCGAGATCGAGCTCCTGGGCCGGGCGGGCCACGGCGCCTATCCGCACGAAGGGATCGACCCGATCCATGCCGCCGCGCAGCTCATTACCGCCCTGCAGAGCATCGTCAGCCGCAGCGTCAACCCGGTCGAGCGCGCGGTGCTCACGATCGGCAAGATCCGTGGCGGCTCGGTGATGAATGCGATCGCCGAACGCACCCATTTGCACGGCACGCAACGTACGTTCCTGCCCGAAGTGCGCGAGCTCTGCATGCGCCGCGTCAAGGAGATCGGGGCCGGCATCGACCGCGCCTTCGGGACCGAGACGACCGTCACCTATCATCCGCGCTATCCGGCGCTGGTCAACGACGAGCAGATGACCGCGCTCGGCTGGGAGGTGATCGAGGAGGTCCTCGGCGCCGGACACGTCGACCGCCGCATGCTCAGCATGGGCGGCGAGGACATGGGCTTCTACCTGCGGGAGATCCCCGGCTGCTTCTTCTTTCTCGGCGCGGGGAATCCCGCTCAGGGGTGCAGCGCGGCGCACCACAGCCCGCAGTTCAACATCGACGAAGACGTGCTCTTGCTCGGGGCGGAGCTATTGCTGCGGTTGACCGAGCGGTTCGTCGGTGCGCCGGCCGCCGGCCCGCAGCCGGGCACCGCGCGCTAGGCGCCATGCGCCCAGCGCCTGACGTCAGACGCTAGACGCCAGCAGGCAGCTGCAGATCGAGGAGAGATGATGAAGCACTTCTTCCTGACCTTCGCCGCCGTCCTCGCCGCGCAAGTGTTTCTCGCCTGCGCGTTGCTCTTCTTCGTGATGGGCATGGGGGCCGTCCTCGTTGGCACCGGGGGCGCCAAGGTGGACGTTCCCGCCCGCGCCTGCCTGGTGCAGGAGATTCCCGAGGAGCTGGTCGAATACGAACCGGCGCAGCGTATCCCGCTGCCGCACAGCGCGACGATCACGCAGACGATGATCCTCGAGAATCTGGAGAAGGCGCGCCTCGACGACCGCATCCAGGCAGTCGTGCTCAAGTTCGACGTGCCGGGGGGCGGCTGGGGCAAGCTGGAGGAGATCCGCCAACGCGTGCACCAACTGCGGGAGGCGGGCAAGCCGGTCTACGCCTTCACGAGTTTCGCCTTCAGCCCGAGCCTGCATCTGGCCGCGGCGTGCGATTCGATCGTGCTCGCGCCCGAGGGGATGGTCTGGCAGACGGGGCTGATGGCCGAGCGGTTCTTCGTCAAGGCGCTGTTCGATGACGTCGGGATCGACGTCCAGGCGATCCAGATCGGCGACTACAAGTCGGCGGCGGAGATGTTCACGCGCGAATCGATGTCGCCTCCGGCGCGCGCGAACGCACACTGGGTGATGGAAGACCTCTACGACCAGTTCCTGGCCGCTGTCGCCCGCGACCGGGGCGTGCTCGCATCCGACGTCGAGAGCTGGCTGGCCGGCAGCCCCTACAGCCCGCCCGAGGCGCATGCCGCGGGGATCGTCGATGCGTTGCTCTATTGGGATGAGTTCATGGACCGCCTCGAAGCGCGCCATCCGGGCCTCGAGACGATTTCGGCGCGCGAGTATGCGAGCGTGCCGCGCGGGCGCTTCGGACTGCGCGGCCCGAAGATCGCCGTCGTTCACGGTCAGGGCATGATCACCGCGGGGGAGAGCGGCGGGCTCTATCCGATGGGGCTCTCGATGGGCGATGAGACGATCGTCGCCGCCCTCGAGGATCTGCGCGACGACGACGGGATCGAGGGCGTCCTGTTGCGCCTCGATACGCCCGGCGGCCTGGGGCTGGCGAGCGATCGCATTGGGGAGTTGGTCGCCGACGTTTCGCGCGTGAAACCGATCGTCGTCTCGAGCGTCGACTTGAACGCCTCGGGCGGCTACATGGTCTCCTACCGGGCAGATGAGATCGTCGCGCTGCCCGGCTCGGTCGTCGGCAGCATCGGCGCGCTTTCGATGCGCCCGGTCCTGGCGGGTGTGACCGAGAAGCTCGGCATCACCTTCGATCGCGTGACCAAGGGGCCGAACGCGACGCTCTTCTCACCCGTCGTGCCGCTCGACGATCAAACCTTCGCGCGCTTCACGGCGGTCCAGCGCAGCAGCTACGAGCGGTGGATCGCAGGCGTCGCCGACGCGCGCGAGATGAGCCCGGAAGAGGTCGAGTCGCTCGCCGGCGGACGCGTCTTCACCGGCCGTCAAGCCTTCGAACACGGGCTCGTCGATGCCGTCGGCGGGTTCGACGAGGCGCTCGCGCGGCTCAAGCGCGCCTGCGGCATCGGCGCCGACGAGCCGGTGACGCTGCTCCACTACCCGGTGCGCAAGAGCTTTCTGGAACACATCCGCGCCGGCGAATGGGCGGCGGTCGGCGAGTCCGTGGCACTGCGACTCGGGCTGCGCTCGCGCGAGGAACTCGCGCTGCGGCGCACGCTGCGCGCCCTCGAGGCTTGGCTGCGCGGCGAAGAGACGCTGGCGCTCCATCCGGGGGCGTATCAGTAGCGTCGAGGCATCGCGCGCACCTGCATGGCTGAAGGCCGGATCGCGCCGCCGGCCTACCTGGCCCGCACAAGCTTGCGCCGCCCCACCTCGCTGCCCGCGCCGAGGCGGGCATAGTAGATCCCCGACGGGACGAGAACGAGACCTTCGTCCCGCCCGTCCCAAGCGATCTCGTATCGTCCGGGCGGCTGCACGTCGTCGAGCAGGCGCCGCACGAGCCGTCCCTGGATGTCGTAGATCTCGAGCCGCACGGGAGTCCTGCGCGGCAGCGAGTAGACGATGCTCGTCCCGCGCTGCATCGGGTTCGGGTAGCTCGGGTAGAGGCGCGGGCGCAGGAGAAGATCCGCACGCTCGTCGTCGACTCCGGAGGGGTCGTTCTCGATGTACTCGTTGCGGAAGATGATCTCACTCAGGCGTGCGGCGTGCACTTCGAGCCGCGAGATGTTCTGCGTCGCCGTGCCCGGGTCGAGGGGCGTGATCGTGACCTGGGTCGCCGGCCCGTACGGGATCAGGCCCAGCTCGATGTCGATCCAAGTGTCCCACTGGAAGGCTTGAACCATGGCCTGAGTCCCGTCATCGACCCATAGCTCGACCGCATCGATCATCACGTCGTCGCTGCCGCGGTACCATTCGCGCACGCGCAGCGTATCTGTGCCGCCGTCGACCGAGCCGACGAACTGCTCGTCGAGGAAGAACTGGTAGCGATAGGTGCCGGCGTCGGGGTGAGTGCAGACGAGGTCGACTTGCGGATCCTCGACCTGGCGCACGCGCAGTTCGGCCCCGCCGAGCGGCTGGCCGCCGGCATCGTCGACCCGCCCTGTGGCGGTGATGATCGCGCCGGCGTTCTCGACCAGGGCATCACCGAGATCCCAGTCGACGTGCCAGAAGAGGATCGGGCCCGGATCGACGATCACCCCGTCGTCCCAGAGCGAATCGATCGGGCCGATGACGAGCAGGGAGTCGATCAACTCGAGCAGCGCTTCGCCATCGGAGATGTGCGGAATGTCGCGGTAGTCGAGCGTGTCGGGAAACTCCATTGCGAAGTCGCGCCAGGCGCCGATGTAGCCGGAGGGGACCTGCTCGGCGCGGTAAAACGTGCCGCCGACGAAGAGCTGATCGCCGTAGTTGCCGAGGCATTGCACGCGGTCGTCGAGCCCGCCGCCCAGAGCGAGCCAATCGCCGAGGCCGTCCCAGCGCGCGATGTTGCCGACCTCGACCGCCGAGCCGGCCAGGGTGAATTCGCCGCCGGCAATCAGCGTGCTGTTATACAGCCCGAGGTCGTGGACGGGGCCATCCATGCCGCCGCCCATGTCCGACCAGGACTCGCCGTCCCACTGCGCGATGTAGTCGATCGGCGCGCCGCCCGCCGCGGTGAAGTCCCCCCCGGCAACGAGCACGGCGCCGTAGGGTGCCAGCGCGCGGACGCGGCCGTTCATTCCCCCGCCGACGTCGTTCCATTGCGAGCCGTCCCAGGCGGCGATCTGGTCGAGCGGGTCGTTGAAATAGCCGCCGACGATCAGTTGGCCGCCGTAGACGGCGAAGTCGGTCACCTGGCTCTCGAAGTAGCCGCCGAAGCCGCTGCCCATCGAGTGCCAGGCGGACCCATCCCAGGCGGCGATGCACGCGGACGTCGCGCTGCCGGCGGTTTCGAAGCGCCCGCCGACGAGGAGCGAGTCGCCGTAGGTGCGCAGCGAGTAGACCCAGTCGTCGGGTTGCTCGTCGGCGTGCAGCTTCACCCAGCTGTTGCCATCCCAGCGGGCGATGTAGTCGGGGCCCGGTCCGCCGTCGTTGAAGCTACCGCCGGCGATGAGATCGCCGAGAAAGACCTCGAGCGCGTAGACCCCGGTGATCTCGTTGCTCATCGTGTGCCAGCGCAGTCCATCCCAGCGCGCCACGCCGACGCACTCGAGACTACCGGCCCAGTGGAACTGCCCGCCGACGATCAGATCTCCCGCATAGATCGCGAAGCTCGTGACGTCGTTGCCCAGGCCGCGGCCGAACCCATCCCAGATCTCCCCATCCCAGCGGCCGACGCCGCCCATCCAGACCTGCAGGCCCTGGTCGTCGGGATTGGAGGCATTGAAACTGCCGCCGAAGTGGAGTTGTTCGCCGATCACGCTCAGCTCGTAGACGTAGCCCTGCAGGCCGAAATCGAGTGCGTGCCAAGCGGCGCCGTCCCAGCGGGCGATGTTCTGGCAGTCGACCGAGCCGGCGTAGTCGAACTCACCCGCCACGTAGAGGTCATCGTCGATCGTTGCCAGCGACCAGACACGGTCGTCGACGCCGTTCTCGGCGCCCGTGCCGACGCTGTGCCAGTTCGATCCGTCCCAGCGGGCGAGGCGGTTGGCCGTCTGGTAGGCGACCTGCTCGAAGCTTCCCCCGACCACCAGATCCCCGCCCCAGGTCGTCAGGGCATGGACGGTGCCGGTGTCGGGCACGAATCCGTCGCCGAGGGCGTGCCACTGGCCGCCGTCCCAGCGCGCGATCTGGGCCGCGGGGACGCCGCCGGCGTCGAAGAAGTCGCCGCCGGCGATCAGATTCCCGTTCCAGACGGAGAGGGCCCAGACGCTCATGTCCATTCCCCCATTCAGATCGGACCAGCTCGCTCCGTCCCAGGCGGCAATGTAGTTGACGGTCAGACCGTCGGCGGCTTCGAAGATGCCCCCGGCGATCAACTGATCGCCGAAGACGGCGAGAGCGATCACCGTGCCGTCGGTGCCTTGGCCGAGGGGATGCCAGTCGCTTCCGTCCCAGCGGGCGATGTGGTTGGCGGTGTGCCCGCCCGCCGCGGTGAACGCGCCGGCGACGATCAGGTCACCGTTGAAGACGACCGCATCGTAGACGCGCTCGTTCAGACCGACGCCGAGCGTGCGCCAGCCGATCCCGTTCCAGCGGGCGACGTAGTTGGCGGGCACGCCGAGTCCCTCGGGCCCACCGGCCCAGTCGAACTTCCCGGCGACGATCAGGTCGTTCTCGTAGGCCAGGAGCGCTTCGACCTGGTGACCGCTGCTGCCCGAGTGAGTGACGCCGGGGCGGGCGAACGCCTCCGACCAGGCGCCGAGCTCGTCCTGACGCGCGAAGCACGGACCCGATTCGGGATCGAACAGCGGCACAAAGCCGGTGCAATCGAGCGCTCCCTCGTAGCCACGCGAACGAGCGGCGCCGAGGTCGCAGCGCCCGTCGGGAGTGAGGAACGGCTCGAGGTCAGCGCCCGACGCACGCCCGGCGGCCTGCGCGCCGACGGGAACGGCAACCAGGATGGCGCCGAGGAGGGCGAGGGTGACAGGCAATGCGCGGGGGGCAAGAACGGCCCGGGCACGGATTCGGCTTGGCGGAGCACCTTGCATGGCGACCTCCCTGCTTCGCTTCACTATCCGCCGCGAGACCGTTCCGCGGCGGAAGCCATCGCGTTCAAGGAAACCGAGAATTGCCTCGGCGCTAGCGGAGCAGCACGCACGGGAGGAGAAGCGACGCGCGAATCGTTTCAGCCGCCTGGCGCCCCCGCCGTCCGGCGGGGGCGCGGACCCTCGGCCTCCGGCCCGGTCAGCGCTGCGTCCGGTCAGGAGCAAGATGCTTGCGTCGGGAAGTATGGCGGATTGCGCGCCGAAAGGCGAGCCCCACTTGCGCGGCCCGGGTGCGCGCCGCCCGCATGCAGGCGACGCCCGAGGGGCGCAAGACGTCTAGCGACTGCGCCGAGCGTGCACAGCCGCGCCGATCGCCTCCAGCATCTCCGTGCGGTAGTAGCGGCTGCGCACGCCGGTGACGATGTTGCCGTCGATCACCGGCGGCACGTCGGGGCCGAGATAGTGCGCCCCGGCCTGCGCGTAGAGGTCGGCGTAGTCGTCGTGACCGGTCACGCGCCGCCCTTGCACGACTCCCGCCGCGGCGAGCACTTGCACGCCGCGACACCAGGCGCTGACGACGACGCCCCGGCGCGCCGCGCGGGCGAGACGCGCGAGCACGGCGCGGTCGCCGAGCAGGCGCTCGTAGCCGCGCCCGGGCATGATCGTGACCGCGTCGTAGGTCTGGAAGCTCTCGATCTCGGTCAGCAGGCGGTCGACGCGGACGCTGCGCGCGCCGAGCTGCGCGCCCGACTCATGACAAGAATCGACCACGGTCTGCATCGCGGTGAGCGTCAGCTCCCAGCCGAGGTCGCGCATCTGGTTGTGGATGCTGTGCCGCACCGGGCCGAGCAGGCCGTGGCGGTAGTCGAAGTTGAAGTTCCCGCCGACCTCGGCGGGCAGGATGACGAGCACTCGCGCCTCCTCCGGCATCGGCGGCGGCGCGTTCTTGTACGTGCGGATCTTGGCCAGCGTCGTCACCGCCAGGTCGGGATTGCGGGAGCGCTCGTAGTGGATCTCGATCACGCTGCCGGCGGTGGGCGCCGAGGCGAGGGAGACCCACCCCGCGGTCGGGTCGCAGCAGTAGTCTCGATGCGCGAGCGTGCGGCCATCGACCGCCACGCGCGTGATTTTGGGAAGCGCCTTCTCGCCGAGGACGAAGAGCGAGCGCGTGCCGTCGCCGGTGAAGCGGCGCAGGACGGTCGTGATCGCGCTGCGGTCGTAGTCGCACCAGGCGACCTGCTGCACCCAGCCCGGTACGTGCGACCAGGCGTAGGCCGCGCCCAGTCGACCCGCGTGGTTCTCGAAGACGCCGGCGTGCATGTTCCAGCCGCCGCCGGCGAGATCGAGGTCGCCGTCGCCATCGGCGTCGGCCCAGGCGACGGCGGCCGGTTCGATATAGCGATCGCAGCTCCAGTACGGATCGGGGTCGAGGCGACCGTCGCGGTTCTCGAGCACGACGAAGCGGCCGCCGCCGCGGCCGTAGGCGTCCACCGCGCAGAAGGCGAGATCCTCGTCACCGTCGCCGTCGACGTCGCCGCAGGCGAGCTGACGCGCGCCGGCAAGGCCGCCGGGGTGGACCCAGGAGGGGGAGGTTTCGAGGCGTCCATCGCGATTGTAGAAGACAGCGAGACCGTAGTCGCGCCCGCCGATCACCAGGTCTTGGCGGCCGTCGCGGTCGAGGTCGGCGAAGGCGAGGTCGGTCGTGATGTAGCGGTCATCGGAGGCCCAGCTCGGCTCGCGACCGATGCGGCCCTGGTCGTTGGCATAGATCACGACCGGCCAGTAGCGCGATCCGGCCGAATCGACTGCGCTCAAGCCCTGGCCGAAGGCGACGTCGAGGTCGCCGTCGCCATCCGGGTCGCCGAGGGCGCAGGAGAAGGCATTGGCCGGGGGAGAGTGCCAGGCGGGCGTCGTTGCCAGCGTCCCGTGGTTCCAGTAGATCGCGTGGGGCTGCGGATCGCTGCCGGAGGGGATGTGGCCCATGTTGGCGCAGACGAGTTCGGGGTCGCCGTCGCCGTCGAGATCGCCGAGGGCAAGATTGCCCGAGCAGAGCGTGTCGGTCGAGGTCCAGCCGGCGACCGGCGCCAAGCGCCCGTCAACATTGTGGAAGGCCTGATTGGCGGCGAAGCCGAAGTCGAGGCCATTGGTGACGATGAGATCGGCCCAGCCGTTGCCGTCGAGGTCGGCCCAGCCGACACCGGTCGGATAGCCGGCGCCCGGGGCCTGCCAGTCGGGGGTGAAGGCGATCTCGGCCATCGTCGAGCGACCGCCGGAAAGCAACAGCATCAGCGCGGCGCAGAGCAGCAGACAGGTCGGGCGGATCGGCATGCGGGCACGGCGGACGCGCGTACTGCGTGGCAGAACAGGCATCGGAGTTCCTTTCGCTGGAGTGTCATCGGGGGGAGGTCCTTAGCGTAGGTCGGTTCTCGGGCGGCGTCAATTCGCCTGACGGCCAAGCGCGGCGGGAGCCAGGCGGGAAAGCGGCGCTACGACTCGCCCCCAAAGACCTCTGCCCGCACGTCCGCAAAGCCGTCCTTGCCCGCGGCCAAGAGCATCACCAGCGGCAGCGCCGCGCGCGCCTGGCGAATCATCTCGGTCGCCACGGCGCGGATGTCCCACTGCGCGTGGGCATCGAGCCGCAGGCGCGAGAAGTGGTAGAGCTCGCGCGCGTTGGCCTGGAAGAGAACCCGCCGGCGGTGGCCGTTGGTGAGCGCGTAGGCCGCGGCCGCGGCCTGCTCGCCGCCGAGATCGCACCACAGCGCTTCGACCGCGCGACAGAGCTCCCGGTAGCGCGGCACGATCCCGATCGCATCGAAGCTTGCGGGAATCGTGACGCCGAGGGACGGATCGTAGGACTGCGGGAGCAGCGTGGCGAGGCGATGGCGCTTGAGCTGGGCGAAGCAGGAGGCGCTCACCGTAAGCTCGAACCTGAGCACCGGCAGCTCGTAGGCGCGTAGCGGCGGCTCGTGAGCGTCCAGCCGGCGCAGGCTCTCGAGCACGAGGGCGCGCCGCCGATCGGGATCGAGCCGCGCGGCGGCTTCCCGGGCCGACGCCCAGGAACGCGTGCTGCAACCGTGCAGCAGCGCCGCCACGAGCATCTCCTCCGCCCCGGGCGTGACGTGTAGCAGGCGAACGTCGCTCTCGTTGCCCGGGGCCGCGGGCGGCGCCGGCTCCGGGCGCATCCCCTCCTCGCTTCCGCGCTCCCGCTCGGTCTCACTCTTTGCCGTCGGCGGGCACTCGCAGGCGCGCAGCGCACCGGGCGTGTCGCGCCGGAAAGGGGTCGGCGCCGTGTAGCGAACGAGCGATGGCGTGACGTGGGCGACCGCCGCGTGCAGCTTCTCGCCGAGCTCGCGCGCTTCGGCGAGCGGATCGGCGGCGAGCCGGCGCACGGTCGCTTCCAAACTGCGCGCGTTGAACGTGGCGCCGACCTGGCCGGTCGTCGCCAAGCTCAGGAAGTAGCGCGCATCTTCCTTGGCGGCCCCTTCCCACGCGGCGCGCCCGCTGCGGCGCTGCCAGTCCGCGGGGTGCTGCGCTGCGTAGCGCGCGCGCAGGCGCGCATAGGCATCTTCGTAGGCGGCGCGTTGCTGATCGAGCAGATCCCGAAAACGGGCTTCGTGTGGGCCACCGGCGATTTCACGCGGCAGGTGGACGTCGCGCTCGAGCAGGATGTAGCGCTGCGATTTCTCGGTGTAGGAGCCCAGACGCGTTGCTTCGAGCGCTTCGAAGACGAGGCGCGAGATACCGAGCACGTCGAAGTTGAAGACCGCGTGTTCGGCGACGCTCGCATGCCCGAAGCCGAAGACGATGCGCTCGTTGGAGCGCCGCGCGCGGGCGACGTCGCGGCGCGCCTCGGCCCGCAGCTCGGGAATCGGACGCGGATCGCGGCTGATGCGCGCGTAGGCGGCGGAGAGGGTCTCGGGGGTGAGGGCGTCGGGGTCGACAGCGCCGCCGGCCCGCAGGGCGGCGATCAACTCACGGTCGAGATTCGTGCCGGCGAGATGGACCTCCATCACGCGCGCGCCTAGCCGAGGCGGGGGCTCTGGGCGAGGCCGACGTTCTTCGAGTAGAGCTCGAGCTCGTAGTCGCGCCCGTCGTGCTCGAAGGTCTCCTGGCCGGCGCGGGCGGCCTCGAGGATGCGCTGGAAGAGGTCGTTGTAGTTGCGCAGCTCGCCCTGGCGTCGCTCGGCCGCCTCGGGCGGGTCTTCGACGTTGCCGTAGAGCGTGATCTGAATGCGGTCCATGCCTGGGGTCTCGAGGGCCCCGTCCTCGTCGCCGTCGTAGATGTCTTCGCGCTGCAGTCCGACGACCCATTGCGTACGGTTCAGGTAGGTCTGGATCCGCACGTGCCCGAAATCCTTGCGCACGCTGATCGTGTGGTCGTAGTGGAACTTGTCGACGGGGTTGCCGCGCGTGTGCTCGTAGCAGCCGAGCGGGGCGAGCGCGAGCACGGCAGCCATGAGCGTACCCAGCGCCGCGAGGGCCAAGCGCCTCCGGCGCGCGTCCATCTCCGTCAACGTCAAGCGGATCCGCATCTTCGAGACCTCCGTCATTGCCCGAGCAGAATCGGCCGAAGTATCCCCGAATGGGAGTGGGGTTTCAAGCCCTCACGCACCGCTGCCCGGCAGCCGGCCGCCCGGCCCGGCCTTGGCCGCTCGCGAGCGGGGTGCGATACTGCCCGCCGGCGGGATCGGCCCGGCCCGGCCGATCTTGCCCATCTCCAACTGTATGCAGATCTCGCGCCCAGCGGCGCAACGGACGGAGGGGAGTGCCGATGAAGCCCTACATCTTTCTCGTCATCGCCCTGGTCTTCAATGCGGCGGCCAACCTGTTGATCAAGTACTCGGCGCGCGCGACCGAGGCGGCGGTCCCGAAGGCCGGCCTCGCCGGGATCGTTACCACCTATCTCAATGTCCCCTTCGTGCTTGGCGTGACCTGCTTTGGGCTCAATCTTCTCGCCTACACCCAGGCGCTCAAGAAGCTGCCGATCTCGCTCGCCTACCCGTTGATGGTCTCGCTCGGGTACCTGCTGATCCTGGCGGTCTCCTACTTCGTCTTCGAGGAGCGCCTCGACGCCGTCCGCTACGTCGGCGCGGGGCTGATGCTGGTCGGGCTCTGGATGCTGGTGCGATGAAGCCACCCATTGACAGGCCCTGTAGTGGCTAGGATGTTCTCCCCTGGGGCGCCAGCCGGCGGGGCCCTTCCCGTCGAGGATGCCTGAGACCTCCCACTCGAGCCAGTCGCCCCGCGGAGCAAGACCCGGGACAGTCAACCATCGGCATAACTGCAAATTACAAAAGGGGATGGGGCTCGTTAGGGTAGACGACGAGCGGGACGCCGCGTGGGTGGAGCGATTCCGCGTTGATGTCATGTCAGGATTTGGTTATGGTTTTCATTAGCTCGACTTCTGGTTTCTGTGAGTACATCAGCGCGGTGGAAGCCGGGCGGGGTTTGTCGCGAAGGATCGCGCGCCACGGTGCCCCTGCGGCCACGCCCGCAGGTTGCGCCGTACCGCGGCGGAATGACTCGATCTCCGGGCGCGGCCGATCGAAACATGGTGGAGAGGGGATTGCGCCCGCGCTGCCTGCGATTCGGCTGCCGCGCGTCATCGGGAAGGAGGTTCTTGCGGCTGTCCCGACCGGCGGTGACCCTGTGGCCCGAACGAAAGGAGCAATGCATGCGAACGACCGTAGTAGCGGCTGCAATCTGTGCTCTGCTCACCCTTCCCCTGTTGGCGGATGAAGAGACGATCTACCTCGATGTCGATACGGGCATCGGTCCGGTGACCCTAGCCGATCTCGAAGCCTACGCCGCCCAGTTCAACGGCGTCGCCGATCCCGCTGGGGCGTTCATCGCCGGCCTCGACGACGAATTCGGCGGTGCCGTGACTACCGTCTCCTGGAGCGAAGTAGAGGACGAGGGCGACTACGAGAAAGTCGCGAGCACATGGGGCAAGATCAAGGCGCTCTTCCGCTAGCGTCTCCGCGTGCCACCCCGGCGCGCAGCGCAAGGAAAGGATGGGATCGATGCGCAGCCACATGCTGGTAGCATTCCTCATCGCGGGCCTAAGCGGACTGAACAGCGCGTACGCGACAGCCATCGATGAGGAGATCGTAATCGCCCCCGGCAACATGCTCGTCCTGGACGCGTGGGCGCCGGACACGACCCGTGTCCACGCCGTGATTCCCGGACCGGCGACGATCACGGCCACCTATGAGCCCGGAGGCCCCTTTCTGATCATCTACCGGGATGAGGACGGGGCCGCCCGGACCATCCAGCACTACCCGCCACTGCAGGAGAACCTCCTGCCGCAGAGCGAGGACTTGCTGCGGGCGCTTTTCGCGCAGCCGCGCTACCAACGGATCTTCGCCCTGCCGTGGGTGGCACAGCATCTGACGGATCCGCAGGTTCTCGCCCGCAACGAGATCGACGTGCTCCGGGAGGCACTCCTGGAGTGGGAGCTTCGTTGGCGAAGGATCCGTGCCCGGGCGGCTGAGCTCGCTCGAGAGCAACTGGCCGGCCGCGACGACGTGGCCGCGCTGGCCGAGCATGCGGCCGAGTACTTGCGGCACCAAGACGATATGGTCTTGGACGTGCGCGTCAGCGAGGAGGATCTCGGATCGACGGGCGCGCTGCTGCGGGTTCGACTGGCCGGCTACGGCTGGGACCAGTACCTCGTGCGCACGCGCCCCTCACCGCCGACCAGACCGCAGCCCTTCACACCGCGGGAGGCGCGCTTCGAGCTGCGGACCCTGGAAGACCTGAGCCGGACCGACACGACCGTGCGGGTCCATCTCAACTACGGCAACAACGGCGACCGGCAGATGGGAGAGATCGCGGAGCAGCTCATTCAATACGAGGACTAAGCCATGAAGCCAGGATGGATCCTGCTTGCCGCGACAGTCCTCATGACCTCCCCGGGCCGGGCCAATACGTACACGCACTACGCGAATCTGTGGGAGGGCGTGCACGGCTGCACACAGCAAGCGATCGAGGAGGCGCTCCAGACAGGCCTGCAGCGCTTCGAAATCGAGAATGCCCAGATCGACATCCACTCGGATCGGATCCTCAGTGATTCGCCCGAGTGTACATTTCTCTACTGCTACCAGCACGGTGCCTCTCAGAAGAATCAGTGGTACAAGACGCACGGCGGCCTTCCGGGCGCCCGCGGCTTCGTCACCGACTGCTTCGCCACGGTCGCGGCCCGAGATGCGCAGAAGCTTCTGATGAAGGAGGCCGGCCTCGACACGAGCAGCGTCAACTTCGCCTACGGTGCGGATGAGAGCGCCGCGTACATCTTCGTGCGGGGCGAAGGCGTCGCCGCCTATCTCGCCCCGCAGCTCCCCTGGAATGCCTTTGTCTACGGCGGTTACTGCAACAGCTCCTTCACGCGTGAAGACTGGGGCATTCCCGCCGACGCGATGAGCGAAGACAAGGCGATGGTAGTGACGGAGATCAGCTTTTCGCCCGAGACCAACTGCAGCAACTTATCGGACATCATTCACGACATGGGTTGTGGCGCCTTCCCCGGAACGGGACACCAACTCGACGACGCACTGCGCAGCGGCGTTGAGGAAATGAGCATCGGCGGCTGGCAGAAGGCCCAGTGGGTCGACAACTACGACTGCTGGAAGTGGAAGGGCCGCTTGATTCATGCCGGCTGTGTCGGGGATGAGATCTGCATCGTCTACTACGACGAGGATCCTGGCAGCGAGTACTTCGTCGTCGCTGGAGCTGACACGCTTCACGCCGCCCCCGGATGTGAAGCGGAAGGTCCGGGCCGCATTTGCTGCCACCGTTTTCCGGTTGCCTACCGGCCGGGGTTGGCAGTCGTCGAGGTGGACGCGTATGGCGTCGAGACCTGGACGGACGATCTGCAGCGCGTGGATGGTGCCCGCTGGGCGTGGTGGCGTCAGTTCGATGGCTGGACGATGCCTGACTACCTCGACCACGTCCGCCGGTTGCGCTCCGAGCGGCTGCCGGTCGAGCGCGAGCAAGAAGACCAGGGCGGGTCGTCGGGACCCGCTGCGGAGAGCGTCCGTCTGGCCTTCGAGCGCTGGCGCGCGAGCGCCACGGTTACCACGCGCGAACGCATTCTCCCGAGCGTGGGACGCGTCACCGAGTGGGTCTATGGTGTGAGTGCGCATGAGAATTGCGAAGACTGCGCGGACTACCTGGTGCTGGCGGATGACGGGGGTCTTTGGCACATGGCGGCCGAGTGGGGCGCCGGACAGGTGTACGACGTGCACCCGGAGTGGCGCATTCGAGTGATCCGGTACAACGGGAACAGCCGCTGGGCTCCGCGTGAGATCTTGAGGCAGGTGCGCGATGCGAATGCACTGAGCAATGCGCAGCATGGAACCGACTACCCGGTCTATCCGACGCCCGAGATGATGCTGATCGGAAGCTACGACGTGCTGAACCTGCCGGCCGTCGTCGACACCTGCCATGATTGCATTCAGGATAGCTGTCACACGCTGGAGATCTACACCTACCTCGATAGCCCCAACGGGCCGCCGCACGGGCCGATCGCGTGGGTCAACGCCGATACCGCCACCCAGGCGATCTACTTCCTCATGAATGGCTGGCAGATGAACTTCGGCGAGGACGTACTCGCCAGCGGCAGGTTCCTGGGCTTCTGCTCGGATTCGGTCAGCGGTGGTCGCGGCACCGCGCCCGTGGATAGCCTGATCTTGATTCGCCAGCGCTACCTGGACGCGGGTATGGAAGGCGGGCCGATCTTGCGGGAGTCGGACTACGCGAGTGCGATCGAGCGCAAGAATGCGGGCGTCTCCTGGTCGGAGGAGGGATTTCGGGACGGGTGGATCGGCGGCTACAACGTGAGCAGCACCCGGTGGACCGGCTTCTGGCCGGGCCATAGCGATCTGCCCGACCTGCTCGTGCGGGATCAGGTGGTGAACATCTTCGCCATCGATTGCGAGACCAATGCCGATTGGTGGTATGACCCGTACGAGATGAACCTGATGGAGCTCGCCTGGCGACAGACGAACACGCGCTTGGCCGTGATCGTCGGAAACCTCTCATCCGCCTATGGTGAGAAGCACGAGCGTTTCCAGAGCGAGTTCGCGCGGCGCTACTTCGACCTGGAAGGCGTCTCCTTCCCGATGCTCGTCTGGCTGACGCGCATGGCGACGTGGGATGAGTACCCCGAGTATACCGGCATGGTCAGTTGCGGTGGGCATGTCGTACCCTGGCGCGGCAGCAGCGCTGGCGTCGGTGTCGAAGCGCACTCGGGGCAGGCGCCCCGGGGTCGCTTCTATCCGGTCAGCGACGGCGCGACGACGCGTCTCTGCCTGCGAACGGAAGATCCGGCGGAGGTCGGGATCGAGATCTACGACGTTCTCGGACGCCACGTGCGGACACTCGGACCGTTCCATTGCCCGGCCGGTGCGGAGCTTCTGGAGTTCACATGGCGTCAACGGGACGATGACGGGCGAACGGTGCCCGCGGGACTCTACTTCGCGACGGCGACCGCCGCCTACACGACCGGACGCCCGCCCGTCCGGTGGCGGACATCCCTGCTCGTTGTGCGCTGACACGGCGGCGTGCAGAAGACCTGCTTCGTTCGGCCCTTCTGAAGCTTGCCTTACGAGACGAGCCGCGCGACGTCCGTCGGCCGACGTCGCTTGGCCGTCGCCTCTCAAGTGCGACCCCGGAGCCACTCGCGCCGCACCGGTTCCGGCCTTTGGCCGGGAGGGATCTTGCTCGCCATCGTGCACAGCTACGCCCTCGTCGGGATCCAAGCCGTCCCGGTGCGCGTCGAGGTCGATGTCGCCCGCGGGGGGCTGCCCGCGCTCGTGCTCGTGGGGCTCCCCGATGCGGCCGTCCGCGAATCGCGCGAGCGGATCGTCTCGGCGCTGCGCAACCAGGGCCTTCAGTTCCCGGCGCGCAAGATCACGGTCAACCTGGCGCCGGCCGGGCTGCGCAAGGCGGGCGGCGGGTTCGATCTGCCGATCGCGATCGGGATCCTCGTCTCCTCCGGCCAGGCGCCGCCGGAACATCTCAGCCGCTGCGTCTGGGCGGGCGAGCTTTCGCTCGAGGGATGCGTGCGCCCGGTGCGCGGCAGTCTCTCGATGTCGATCGCGGAAGGGTATCGCGGCAAGCCGCGCACGCTTGTCCTGCCGGTTGAGAACCGGGCTGAGGCGCTTGCGGCAGAGAAGGCGCGCGTCCGTGCGGTGGGGACGCTGCGCGAGTGTGTGCAGGTCCTGTTCGCGGGGCCGGCGGGGGAAGCGCTTCTGGCCGGTTCCGATCTGCCCGCGGCAGCGGAAGCGGTG
>Ga0180434_10002509_pt1 | contig 24305 bp, 34 predicted proteins | sample SS_ome_7_FD_132453 | JGI IMG/M metagenome (GOLD analysis project Ga0180434, IMG submission 132453) | Hypersaline lake sediment archaeal communities from the Salton Sea, California, USA - SS_1_D_2 metaG | ecosystem: Environmental > Aquatic > Non-marine Saline and Alkaline > Hypersaline >... | reverse complement strand
TCCATTTCACTGTGAATGAAATTTGCCGCGATGCCCTGGTTGTTGAAGGCGTCTGCAAGCATCTTTGTATGCGGAATGTTAAGCGCAAAAACGATCGTTCTTCGGCCTTCGGCCTCTTTTTTCCAATGTTCAACCATGGATTGGACAACGGATTCATCGTTCAAAATGGTTGAAAGATCGGAGCTTTTGAGGTCGCCATTCTGCACTGGAACATCGTCGATGGTAACCTCGAGCTTCATCATTTTTAAGGAAATGTCTGACAAAAAACCGTCACGGATGAGGTCGATCATCGATTTCGAGAATGTGATGCTGTCGAAGACCTTTCCGAGCTTCGTCGCATCGCTTCTGACGGGGGTCGCTGTCAGGCCGACAACAACCAAATACGGATTTTTTTCGGTCAGCTCGTTAATTATCTTTTTGTAGCTTTTTGCCGTCGAGTGATGCGCCTCGTCGACATAAAGCAAGCCATATTTTTGCGCGTCACAGAGTTGCCGTAATCGTTTGTCGCGGCTAATTGTCTGCACCGACGCGACGGTAACTTTGTGATTCAGCTCATTGTCCTTGGCCTTTACGACGCCAATATCGGCGTCGGGCCAAAGAAAGCGAATTTTTTCCGCCGCTTGTTTGATAAGCTCATCGCGATGAGCCATAAAGATCACATTTGAACCTGTATTTTTAACAAAATTCTTGATGTCCTGTGCCGCAACGATGGTCTTCCCTGAGCCAGTGGGCAGGGAGACGAGTTGCTTGACGTTCATCCCCTGCCTTTTGTTGACAAGCGCGGCAAGCGCCTCTCTCTGATAATCGCGAAGTTGTATTTGAGGCATCAGAATCTCCTATCTCCTATTTGTTCGTTTCTCTTCTTCTTCCAAAACATTCAGATAATTTGACAATGCTTCTTGGAGCTGGATAATAGCCTCCTTGAGATGTTTTTTGACGCGCACTTCTCTTGGTTGATAGGGCGTCGTTTTCTTCTTGCGGCCTTTCGGTTCTTTTACGGCCTCTTCTTCTTCCTTCTCTTCCGTTCCATATTCTTTGTCGATGAGATCCTCGAGCTGCTGTACATCGACATCGACTTCGCATTGTGTTTTCCTGTTGTAGCACTGAGCTTTGACGTCCTCATCGTCGAGATTCTCTAGGACGATTGTCGGAATGTCGACGCCTTCCAGCTTCTTCACAACTCGAAGCAGATTGAGATCGAGGTCGTCCCAGTGGCCGGCGTCATTTTCTCCAAGACAGTAGAAGAATGCTTGCTTGATGGTATAGATCTTCTTTTTAATGTCGGTTTTGTCGTTGAATTTTTTGAAATATTTGCCGACGCCTTTGCGTTCGTTCTTCTTATGGCGAGCGATGGGAAGCCCGGAATTTTCGATGATTTCTTTGTTGTGCGGGTCAGCACAAAACAACTCCCACGCTTTCGCCTTCGAGGACCAATATTCGCCGCTTAACATCTCCTTTTGCTGGCAGATGGGCTCCACGACGTCGGCGTCCGGATCTTCAGGAGGTTCTTCTGCGGGCATTTTCTCCGGAGACACAACCCACACTTCCTGTCCGCAGACACCGCACACCCGGCCAGGAAGAAGGTGCATCTTGTTTTTTTCAGGATCTTTCAGAAAGTTCAGGAGGTCAATTTGGAACGGCGTATACGGCGAGGACCACCAATCGATTTCATTCTCTTTCATTCGCTCGCGAATCACGGGCTCGGCCTCGCCGCGATGCAGGACGCAACAGCAGCGGCCCCATGGATGATTCCAAAGGTTGCTCGTTAGAAGGGCACGCAGGTTGCTCTTCTTCGATCTTTTATGGTCAATAGGTTCGTCGAGCTGCTCTGCGGGCACTTGCATAACGCGGACCCGGTCTCGACGCGACTCGATGAATGCGCCTTCCAGCGTCTCGACGTCCAGGTCGTCGCACATCATCTGGTAGTCCTCAGAATCAAGCTCGATAGTAAAAATGACGCCCTCGTCTTTCTTTTTCTCGCTCGAGCAGATCAGAATGTGTGATTCATCGTCATTTTCATTTGCTAGGACCATGTGTACATAGCCCTCTTCATTGGTGTCTTTATGCTCATAGAGACGCATGTCTTCTCCATTATGGTGATATTTTGCGGATTAAATGTGATATTAAGCAACTTTTACTGTACGTTCCAAGAATGCTTGAAACTCAGCCTTCAACTCTTCGCTGCGATGCCCGGTGAATCGGATTTTGGTTTTTGATTTCTTTTGAATATTCAGCAAGAAACGATACAGCGGCTCGTCTCCTTCTTCGAGAAGATATGGGGAAGATTTACAGACAAAGATGCTATCGAAGACGAGTTTCCCGTTTGCAGCGTCTTCGAGGTGACCTCGATTTAATTTGCAAACATCAGCTCCAGCATTTTTTTCTGCATGCAATATCCAATTGCCGCAATCCAAGGGGTCGAGCTGGTTGTTTTTTAGATAAAGACTTTCAAATCGGTCGTCGTGAAAGTCGAGATCATAGACAACGAATTTGCGACGTTGTCGCGCCATCATTCTGGCAATATCTGCATGGCATTCGGCTGCAAAGATGGAGCAGCCAGGTTGAATAACTTTGATGATCGCGCTTGGAGGAGCAAACTTTAAGGTCTCCTTATATCGTTCTGAATATCGTTCTGAACACTCTTCAACAGGAAGTGTGGGACGCGGGATAGGGTGGTAAGTACACTTCTTGTGAATACTGCATCGACCGCAATGAGAAGGAGAAATATTTGGATATTCAAACTTCCCCGGATACCAAAAATCGAAATCGATGGACAATAGGTGCACTGGTGGTTTAGGAGAGTTGCTCATAAAAATCCCTTTGATGTAAGATTGCGGCTCGATTGTATTCGAAAGATATCGAAAAGGAAAGAATAATAGCTATCTCTTGCCGAGTTTCTTGGGGCGTAGGCGGGTGGAATATTGTTTCGTAGCGAGTCCTAAAATACCAGACTGCAGGAGGGTAGTATCCAGAATCTTTTGTTTCTTCAAATCGGCAATGAGTTCATTCAAACTTTTATTGTCGATTTTCGAGATGGCATTGAGGACTTCGTTGACATCCATCCCCGTATATTCTGAGATGAATTGTGCTGTTTCGATGGCAGGGTAGGAAACTGTTTCAACGCGACTCATCTTGTAGTGCATATTGGGCTCGAGAAACATTCCATCATCCATTCCATTAAGACGTTCCTTCAGGACATCGTCAATCTTATCGAGACGTTTCTTGATGATGGCCTGTTGCGCCTTTAGGCGAGTGCGTTCTATGGAGAGCTTATTCAGGTCTTCCTCGCTGTCGGCAACCTCGAGGCGCTCGGCCTCCAATGCCTCTCGATACTCCGTGCAATAGGAGCTTACGATGCAGCGTACGCATTTTGTCGAGAGCTGTGGCAAGGAAATTCTGGAAGTTTCTACGTAGGGAAAGCGCCGAATGATTTTGTGCACGATTTCTTTATAGAAGTCGAGCAACTGTTGATAATGATGACGGTATACCTCGATCTCGATGGTCGAGCGCTGCCGTAACATGTAGAATCCCACCGTCACGCGGTCAATCTTGGGAAATTTATCAAAGAGTGCGATGGCGTAGCAGTCCAAGTCTACTGAGTTCTTGGCGTCCGAGGTCGTCAAAAATTCACGAGAGGAGACAACCTTCAGCGCCTTGACCTTATTGACGCACTCTCCTGTTTCCTCGTCTGTGTATTCCGTCAGCTCCACCATGTCCAGATACACATCCAGAAGGTTCTGATTCTCGGTATCGATCAGCACCGACCATTTTCGATTAAACAGAAGCTGGGCAGCAGGATGTTTTGTTTTCTCATACCAGACAGCTTCCTCTCGCATAAGCGAAAAAATCTCAAACAGATCCACAAAAAACTCTCTGTTTCGACCATATTTGCTGTTGCCTGAGAAATGATTTGTGTGAATTTGGTTGAAGTATTGGGTCAGCCTTTCATAACCCAATTCATGGTTGTATGCATGAGGCAGGAGCTTACAGAAAAAGGCATCTATTGGGTTTTCGCCGAGGTCGAAAACCCAAATTTTTTCTTGTTTGATGAGAGCATGCTTTCGGGGACATTGCAAAAACGTCGCAAGCTCATAGGGTAAAAATAGTTGCTTTGTCGACTCCATCGATTCTCCTGTTTGTGCTATTTGAGAATAGACCAAACAGGAGACCAGTCAAGTGTTTTGGGCTATTCTACCATGCTTTGAAAATGCAAAACCTCCTCTTCGATCTCCTGCAAGGAAGCGCCTTGCTCAAAGCGTCTCCTGGTATATTCTCGTTCTGCATCTTTCAGGACTACCCAAGGCGTTTTCTCGTCTTGCAGGCAGTCGATGATCGTTTGCAGGTTAGTAGATTCTGTTATCCAGAATCTTTTCGTTTTGTTGGCAGTCATTTTGGAAATCTTTAAAAAAGCGGTGGCGAGAGTCAAGAGCGTACTTTCTTTATTAGACAGCTTGCCAAGCAGTTGATCTCTTTTGACAAAAAGGTTTTGTATGGGCTGATGCATTCTCCTCGTTTTTTCGATAGGGGCCATGGCAGTAATCCTAAAATACGACAATTGGTTAATTGGGCTGGTTCTCCGAAAGGAGATCGCCGAAAAACCCGCATTCTTCGCCTTTCGGAAAAAATGAAATAATCCATTTTTTTAAAAAGGGTTGTCCATTTCTGGTTTTATTCAAAAGACCTACCCTGACACGACTTTCTCCATTGTTAATATACAAATGTTGGGAAACGAAAATGACGGCTTCTTTAGCTGTTGGGTCGGTCGCGATCTGCCCGTGTCTATATGTTGCAGGATCGGTAACTCCTTTTATGTATGCTTCGCTAATGAAAGCATATCCAAAAGCATTATTTTCTTTTATGCAGTCAACGATTTTTTGGCGCATCTCCTCTCGAGTGAGATCTTCTGAAAAAATAGGAGTAATACGAGTACAAAGCAACTTGTCAGGGTCAGAATGGTAAACAAAAGCAACTTGTTCGATTGAGCCAAAGTCATCGAGACAGTTATCGATGAAGGTTAATAGTTTTGTTTCAATTTTGAGTGCCGTATCTTCTATGGTGCTCATCGGTAACTCCTTTTGCGTTGTCTGCTCATGCGCTGAGAGAAGGTTTCTCTCGGCGCACTGTGTGTTGGTGGTTGATGTGGTTTGCTATAAGATGAATTTCGAGGGCGAGTAAATGGTCCAATAGCATTTTTAAGTAAATGTATGATATAGTCATTTACCGGAATGCACTGCTGAATGGCACGCCCTCGAATTTCCCCAAACAAATCCTTGTCAATGACTAGAGTAAAATTTGTTGTGTTCCAGTCGTAGCGCTTATCCATAATAATGTCGTCCTTTGGTTGTGTCGATATATGTCAACCCGCAGTTGTGGCACTGCATATCAATAAGATTCTTCGTTATGGTTTCGTTATTGTCATAAATGGTTCCAATGCGGGAACAGGTATTCGTCTCCCCCGCAGAAATACTTCCGTCTATGTTTATCGAAGGGGAGCATAACTTCAAGTTGTTAATATCGTTTTCGAGAAATTTGATCGCCGTAGCGACGTTATTAAAGATTTTTGTGAGGTTTCGCAAATTAGTGCATCCAGTGTATTTCTTGGTAATAGGGATGTTATTTTTCGTTGCCTTTTCGCAAGGAGTAATATAGTCGACGCTATCGACATAGACAAATCTATCATGTCTGATGCGCTGAATGCGCTGTGGGTAATAGCGTGGATCGTTGGTTATTTGTACGTGAATCTGCGTGTCGACGATGGCTTTGGTGAGTTCTGGGTTCTCGAGAAACATTCCATTTGAGATAAGGGCGATAAAAAATGCACTGCGTTTTGCATTTTCTATAATTTCTATAATTTTCGGATGTTCGGTGGGCTCACCTCCGGAAATACCAAGGAATAAAACGTTCATGCGTTGCGCGAAGCGCAGTGATTCCATCAAAACTTCTTTCGTCATATGCTGGCCATGTGGTCCCGTGTTCTCGATGAAACAATGAGAACACCCCATATGACATCGTTCGGTAACTCGTAGTAACATCAGCTTACCCAAAATCTTTCAAATTCGTAATATTTGGAGCCTGGAGGATTGTTATAGATCTTCCAGCCTTGGGCAGAGAAATGTTTGAGGATCGTTTCTCTCTGAGTTGCGGTCCCCATGTCTTTTTCCTTGATGATTCGGCGCTGAAACCCGTCAAGGATTTTAGCGAGAGAGTCAATGATTTCCTGATCGGTCAATTCGTATCCTCCTTCCCATATGTTATTTTTCGTTTATTGATTGCCAAGACTGCATCTGCTGGAATCTTGGTAAAGACTATGTCCAAAGTTACGAAAATTATTTCTCCTTCCATATCAGCCGAAAAAAGAGCCTTGTTGTGCCGATTCCTCAAACCGTCGAGAGCTTCAAGACCATATCCTGCCTTCGCAAGGCCCTCTTGAAGCTGTGTTACCAGTTCAATGAAGCTCGCGTCTACTGCATCGCGCTCTATAGCGCTCAACTGGATCAATTTTTCGTTGTCTTCTGCCATTTTGGGGCTCGGCCTGGTTTTGACACCATTTTTAAAGCTATCACCGATAGCAAACCGAGCCAAATCTCAAAGATCAATCATCATCCAAATCTTCATCATCGGTCGCTAAGATGCTTGCTGCGAAATTTAATAACTCTGCTGAGTCCTCGGCATATAGTTCTTCGTCTTCGATGTCGAGCTTGCCGGATAGCAAGCTCGCGACGTCGGTCTGCATCGCTTCTTCATCGAGGTCATAGATGAGGTTCCATCTTTTCCCCGAAAATACTGAAATGGTGCCCGTTGACTTGCCGTCTTTTTTGATATGTAGCTCAACTCTCAGCGTATTCGGCTCGTCATTTGGGCCTTGGGTTATCTCTTTGTAAACTATCTCTCCCTTTGTCTTTCTGATGCGAATGTCCATCACATCCCACTCAAGCTCGAGGTCGTCGTTGTCAACTTTTCTGAAATCATCCAAACAATGTAAGGTCGCCATCTTGCAATCTCCTATCATCCCCTAGTTATTCTTCGTCCCAGCTTTCGCCGGTGACATAATCGAACCCATATACTTCAGATATCACTTCGCGCAGCTCCATGTGAACAAAACTTCCGCAATAGACGTCTCGCCTAATGCGGACACATAGAAGGCACGTTTTATAATGTTCCCAGTTTCCGTCCCACAGTCCGGAAACGTGTTCGTATTTTGCTCCTTTCTTGATTTCTTCTCCGCACTCGCAACAGGTATACGTCTTGCGGGCCTTGACGATTTTGCAGTCGTAAATCGAGGCCACATCATAGTCAGATGATGTGACGCATGAACAGCCGAGGTCCATTATCGTCCTCCATCGACTCGGTTATCCTGCAACCATTTCAGGTCGCAAACTGTGTGAATAAATCCTTCTGGTGTTATTTGTGCTCTGAAAATCATACCTCTGATAAAATTCCTGTTTTCTTTCGTGTCTTCCAGTTGAAAGGCATGATATCTCGAAGCTATCGGCGCTTGATCGCGAATAACTCCGGTTTGAGGAATATACCAGATGTAATCTTTCATCTATTTGTCCTTTGGGTAGTTGAAAAATGTATATTGCCCGCACTCGCGGCAACATGCAACATGCATTTTGTTGTCCAATGACATTACATAAGTCGGTCCTGATGCAGCACATTTTGGACATGGGATGTCATGGTATGCTTGCCCGGTAATATATTGCTTTGTCCCGCCAAGTTGTGCTGGCAACCTAATCCAGTCCGGGCCGCCGACAATGACAACCCCTATGTTTTCGGATGGCTCAAACGAGTCGCTGTAATCTGCGACATTTTTTGGGATTTCGCCATCGAAGTATTTCTTGTTGAGTTCCATAACATCTCCTTTTCTTACACGACTCGATAGATTGCATAATAGCCGGTCTCTCCGGAAAGAGAATAACGAACTTTTTCAATGCCATTACCAGGCAAAAGATCTTCAGGTCTTCTATCGTCTGGATATTGGGCATAAGTAGTTAGATAGACATTCTTGTGAGTAATTTTCCCGAGAATTCCCCCATGGTCATCCTCCGGATATCGCAGGATTCCGTCTCTTTGAGAATTCCAAAGAATAAATCTTCTTTCTTCGATTGGTAGATCGCGACTTTTAAGTGATTCCGGATGGAGATGCCATAATCCTGCATGATTTTCAACGACTGCATAACCATGTGGTTTTGAGTATCGATTAAATATGAAATGCACGTTCCCTTTTTTGAGGAGATCGTTTTCTAATTCTGCGATCCCCTTGACGAGTTCGACAGGTTCACCAGTCCTAAAGAGCATAATTCCTCCTATTTGAATTCTTCAAGGGCCTTCCATGGCCCCCAATGGTTGCTTTTTACTGATTCAATGACTGCTTCTTCTGCATTATAGCGCATCACCTTGGCGGCCTCTATCTGTGCGATGGCATACATCAGGCAGCAATAGCCACAGCGAAGACATTCGAAGTCTTCGTTCATGTTGTGTCTCCTATTAACTTACTGAGGATTGAGCGGGCTTGAGCTGGCTAGTGAAGTCTGAGAAAAGAAAGTTAGAGATGTTTTTGTAGGCCGCCTTATATTCACCCGAGGTTCCCCAAAATTTTCCAGTACTTTTTTCGATAATGTACTGTTGAATAACGGAAAAGGTGCTGGGGTTTTCCAAAAAGTATTGTTCAGAAGCTGTTGCGGGGAGCAGCTTCTCTGCTTGCCTCCGCAGCTCCTTTTCCTTTTGCTTACTGTGTGTATATATATGCAAATTTTCCTTTCTTATAAGCTCTTGGACGAGGCATTCTCTTTGCCGACTCCTTATTATAGCTGCCTTGTTTTGCTCGTTCAGCTCAAAGGCTTTCATTTCCGCGTCTTTTCTTTGGCGGAATACAGCCACGGCATTAAATAAACCGCTGCCTTCTGGGTTTTGGACTAACAGATAGACAGATCGAGGTGTTGCTGCTTTTTTCGGCTTTTGCAGACATCTTTTTTTTGGCATTATGTGACCTCCGATGTAATTAAAGCAGCTTTTATTCGTTTTTTACACTCCTCGCAACGTTTCATTAAATCCTCAATGGATTTAGAGGGATCGACATCGCCCGCAACATAACTAGAAAAAAGTGGCAGCGGACTTTTGTGCTGATAATTGCGCCGTTTGAGTTCGGCAGCGAGCAGATCATGGCGATCTGCGATGTGATGTATTTCGACGAGACCAGTCTCAATGTATTTTTTTAAAGACTTTTCGCGCTGCAAGCAACCGACGAACATATGCATTTCAACATGCTCGCCGAGTAGATGTTTTCTGCACAACAATTTCGGGTCGATTTTCCACATTCTCATAATCAAGCATCTCCTTGCGATGGTTTTGCCGATCGCAGCAGTAGGACAAACCGGTCATAATGGACCAGTTCCGATTGAGAGCTCTTGTAAATGGGGTTTTCTGAATTAAGAAGCTCAAGGAGTAGATCGATCTCTGCCCATTCGCCATTAAAGACATGCGCCAGCGCATCTTGAGCGAAGGCATAACAGAAATAGGTATGTTTTTTGATCGCGGCTAGCTCGATGGCGAGCTGTTGAACGATGAGCAGGCGACGATCTTTTTCGTCCCGGGATTGCCGATGATAGCGGAAGACATCGGCCTCACTCTTTGCTTTTAGAGCTGCCTCTGTTAGCGTCTTGATGAGCAGGGTTTTTGACATTTAAGACTCCTTCCATGAAATAATTCTGATTCACCAAATTGCGATATTTTTTCTTCTCTTCTTCCTCAATCTGGCCGTTATTGGCCTGATTGATCGCATCGGCAACATTAATTGCGGTTATGCGGTAGCGCGTAATAGTAATTTCCTCTTTTTCAATGACGTACTCATTTTTGAGAGCAACTTGTTTCTGTGGGTGGGAAGGGATGGGCTTCTTGGCGCGCTTTTTTTTCTTCGTCGGTGTCCCGGCAAGGGGCTTGTCGTTTCCTTCGAGAATGCCATATGCTTCAATATGCTCGTACAAAGCATCCTCGAAGCATTCGATCATATGGTAACGAAAGAGAGCTTCTCTCCATCCTGCAGGTACTTGCTCATGATCAATTTCGCGGCAATATCTTTTGATATAGTTTCGATCAAAAGAGCATGCTTCAATACGCGAAATAGCGGGTTGAGATGGACAACCGACAGCAGGACGCTCGTCGTTTTCTGTCCATCGATAATCGACCAGAATATAACCGAGAGCGTTGCCTGTAGGGACGCCCTTTTTTGCGCCTTTGACACTCTCTTTTCGGTGTGATGTCGAGCTATATTGCTCGAAGAATCTTATATCTTTATCCTTAATGAAGAGCATTTTCTTTTTCATGGGTTTCCTTGAATAATAAACCCGGATATAGGTTCTCAAATTATCGAAAATCTATATCCGAGACTACTATCGTATAGCGAGAAATCAGAAAAAATACAATATTTTAAAACGGAAAAGGCACTCGCCGAACATCGGGGCGAGCGCCTTTTCCCAGAAAGGTAGTTAGAAAATGCTGTTGATTGTTTTTATCAATATTTTATGCGTCAGTCAAGGGAATAGAGAGGGAAGCGCTAATTTTCTGCAAGTGCATTCTCCAATGTTTGGGAAATTTGAGAAAGGTCTTCTGACCTATTAGATTGTGCAATTTCTTGGATTAAAATTTTCATCTGTGCTGCCGTCAAAAGCACAGCATGACGCTCTTTGGATTTGAAACTGCCATTTCGAGAAGCTAAATGTTCTGAAACATCTTTCAATTTCTTGAACCCTGCGGAGCAGACAAGGTTCGAGATTTTATCATTTATTTTTATAACTTGTTCAATAGTGAGAAACTCTCGGTTTTTGCGAGTTCTGCCGCTGCCTGTGGAGTAATCGGACCCAACACATAGGATCGTGTGTCCCGTTATGTCTAACGGAAGCTGATAGATGCCAGGGATGCCCGTCCGTTTGAAATGATGCAGACGGTATCCTACCTTGGTATTTTCAGATATGGTTACCAGTGCAACGAAGTTGCGCCCACGCTCATGTGACTTGAATTGTGTATCGGGCCTGGTAGCGATGGAATTGTGCGATAGGCATCCTTCTTTGATCGGTATCTCCAAAACTGTTAAATTGGTTGTCAACGGCCCCTCCTATTATTGTGAGGGATTAAAGATACCGCAAAAGTCTAGGCTGTTGCAACTTTTCTTGTTGCTCCGCAATTTTATGCGTTGTGCGATTTGTTGTGCCCTGCTTAAGGCAAAAAAGAACGGGAGGATGCAATGTTTTTGTTGCATCCTCCCGTTGTCGGCAAAATTAAAGGTCAAAATGGCGAGCCGATGGTGGTCGCGTAAAAGATTTGCATTCCTTCGTTCCACGCCTTTTTGTCTCTTAGGTGAGCTTTAAGGCAAGCTGAAGAGCAGAAATCGGGGCTCACTGGGAATCGGGGCATGTTATTTATGGTCGTTGGCTCGCCGCAGATCGGGCAGATTGTACAATTGTCCGTTCGTTTCATGTTGGCCTCGAAATTAGTAGTATTAAACAAGATGTGATTTGATCGATTCTTCGATGGCCTCAGCGAAAAGATTGAGCAGGCCGCCTTTCCCTTTCAGCTCATAGGCGGAGAGGATTTTTTCAACCTTTTCTTTGGCCACAAGCATGTCATCTACAAAATCATGGGCATGCATCAGAGCTCCAAGGAGATTTGGAGCTTGAACAATCAAGGACGCATCCCTTAATTGAACTTCCTCGGCGACGATGTTACCCTCGGCGTCGCGAATGCGAACAAGTTGGTCATTGTCGAATTTGTTTTCTGAATAATTCTCAATTCTCCAAGGTGCTGGGCTGTGGTTTCTGGGCATTATTGTCTCCTGTTTTCCTGTGCTTAATATTTTTTTGATTTTTCGGCGTTATAGCGACACAAAAATCCTTCGAGTCCAATTATGAGATATCCATCCCGGATAGCATCAGTTTCGGTCTCGAGAATAATAGGAGTCAACGAACCTTTTTATTGCCTCCTTTATTTCTCTGCCTTCCTCCGTCAGGGATCTTTTTTTCTTGGGATTGGATAACTTACTCAATATCATTATACAGGCACTTAGCCTGGAGAGAAAGCGCAAGCCCGAGAAATCATTGTGGAATTGCGCTCTCTCTCCAGGCCGGGAGGGACTCCCGGCCTGGAAAAGAATTAGGCGTTATCGGGATCTGTATATGAATCAATTGTAGAATTAGGGAAAAGTGAAAACATTTCTTTGCATGTTGCTCGTCGGATTCTTGCGCGGATTTCATTTATTTTTTTTAAAGATAGATCAGATCTCCCCAGTTCGATATCAAGAAGCCAACGCATCCAGTCAGCTCGATCGGTTAGCTGCCAGAAGGTCTCTCGATCCAAGTTATTTCCCTCGATATGATCTAAGGCAGATCGGCAAGCGCCGATCTGCCTTAGATACTTTGAAAATTCCTTGGCTCGAATGAGGTAATCCTCATCCTTTAACATTTTTGGTGTGTATTTGTACTTGATTTGATCAACGGAGAGATTAACAAGATCTTTCTCGTCGATCCTGCTCATCTTTCTCAAATATTCTTTGAGATACTCTGCGTTGACAGTTCTTTCCCAAAACTTTTTCAAATCGAGCAAATTTGCTTGGACATATTTTATAAGTTTTTTCGAACAATTATTTTTTCTCAATTCTTCGCAAAACTGTTTGTAAGGGACAAACGTCTCGCTTATATATTTGTCAACGTTTCCGCGAGGAAAAACGTTGATAACGTATTCATCATGTTCTACTTCCAAGACGCGATTTACAGCGTCTTTTGCTTGTTGATTAAGATCTCCAAAAGAATCATCGGCTCGTACGAGCCAATTGAACCAATCTCGATGCGATGCAGAATCCAAAATTGTGGATAGCGTCCAAAACTCCTCTCGGGAGAGGTTTCGTTTCTTAATATAGTAAATCAGCCCGTGGGGGGCTTTTTTTTTGTACAGCATATTCACGAAATCATGGCATTTCTCGCTTAATTCGGGACAAACTTTCAGGAGATTTATCCAACCTTTGGCGTCTCTCTTTAAAGAGAACTCTTGTAGTTGGTATTCTGGCTGAAATAAAGAGAGCACGCCAAACCTCGCGAGAGAGACATGCCATTTGTCGGTCGGATCATAGGGAATTGTTGCTTCCCTGTTCCCCCATTTTAATAAAAAATTTCCGTTATTCGGGAGCGGGGAAACCTCCACATCCTTTTCCCCCGTCAATTGGATGAGCGCTCCCCTGAGAGCGCTCATCCAAGCGTCGCCGTCATTGGCGAGTTTGCGGCCTGTCCCAAGCTCTGAAGCCCAATGGCGACGGGTTGTTTTGCCGTAGATGCCCGTATCGAGCATCCCGCCAATGCCATTGAGATCGAGAAGAATCTCAAATATCTTCTCGCTCGTTGGAGCTTCTCCAAGAGCTTCGAGAGCTTCAAGCGTCGCTTCTATTCGCGCTTGGTGCCGGACGGGACCGCTAGCTCGACGAACAAATTCAATGAGTTCTTCATCCGCAGTTGCGGGATTTAATTCGAATGCCTCTTTTGTTTCTTTCCAAGTTTTCATTTCTGTTAGTCAACCTTTCCCTGATTTTTCGGCGTTATAGTGATTTTTCGGCGTTATAGTGATTTTTCGGCGTTATAGCGACGTAAAAATTCTTCGAGTCCAATTATGAGATATCCATCCCGGATAGCATCAGTTTCGATCTCGAGAATAAGACTAGCAAGATCCTCCTCATCCATGCCTGTTATATTTGGTACTTCTATTTCTTCCTCGCTGTACCATTTATCAGCATCGATCTCGCCATATTGCAGCTCTACATCAGTGCAATAGGAGTCAACGATCTCTTTTATTTCCTCCTTTATTTCTCTTCCTTTCTCCGTTAGGAATCCTACCCAATTGGACCCGTCCCAATCGAGAGAATGTTCTTTAAGTAACTTCGAGCAAAGGTCCGCAATTGTTAGGAGTAACTCATGTGTATAGGGGTCTTGCATGGGCGTTATTTCCCATGTGATAACTCTGTCATGGAAGACATCGGCCTCTATGATATTGCTGGCACTGAAAACTACCTCTAATGAGGGGGGCTCTTTCCCAGGATGCAGCTCAACATAGCAATTTTGAGGAATATGTCTCGTTTTCAGGATGTCTCTCCAGTTCTCTGGGTGTCTAATGTTGATTTCTAGTTTTCTTATTTTTTCTATCTTGCCTAGCATTTAATTCCCCTTTCTATTTAAATGCAAAAAGATCCCGCCACTAGGGCGGGATCTTTTTGCTTGGGATTGGATAACTTACTCAATATCATTTGGATTGATAACATCTCCGAAAAGAATCCTGGCCACTTCTATGCAGGCGCGTTCCCCTTGTGGGTTGAGATGTCGTTGCCAGGCCATGGCGGTTCTGCTGAATTTAAATCCGTGGTTGCGCATAATTTTGCATGCCACTTTCCCGGGTTTCTCATCGAAATAAAAGCGTATTCTCATATCGGCCTTATCGCTTTCAAAGGAGAAGCCTTCTCCTTGATAGGAGATTTCATCGGTGGTTTTTGCTGCTTTAAGTTCTTCAATGCGCTTTTTGGTGGCGCGGATTCTTGCGCCGATGTTGGTTGTATCAAAAGGCTTTCTTTTGTAATGGAAAAAAGCCATGTCAGCGCTTATCTTTGAGATGGTTTCTTCCAGATATCCAGCTTTTCTCAACCCTTCTTCTTTGCCGTGCTTCCAGGCTTTATTTATTGCCTTATAGGTTTCGCGAGTTTCTAGCAGCCTTTTTAGTTTTTCTTCCAGCGCTTCAATGGCTTGTGGATCACGCGACAAAATAGCGTTGCCGCTATTGGCCACTGCCCACTCTGCAGCGTTAGCGTGATCGATGGTATCACAAGCTTTCCGCATTTTGCGGTCATGGCGAGCTATCGCCGCTCGATGATGCCTCTCGGAATGGTGGCCAACGAGAATCGGCTGGCCGGGAGGAATGCCGTCCAGCTCCCGCATGGCTGAGTCGGTCATGGTGGCGGCTTGTTTCTTTAAACTCGCCGCCTTGTTGGCCGCTTTCTCTTTGAGTTCTTTTTGTAATTTTGTAATCATGGTATTCTCCTTTTCCAAGAGAAAGAAGGGGCAATTAATTCTTAAATGTTTAAGAATTAATTGCCCCTTCCTGGTAAAATCGCGGCTAAGCCGCAGTGTTTGTTTGTTTTTTGCCGAATCCTGGCAGTACCGGCAAGTCAAGCTCGATCGTGCTTAGCTCGAGAGCTTCGAGCGGTTTTGTGGTGGGCTTTTGCAATTCTTCTTTTATTTCTTCTGCTCGAATTGCAATGGCCTTCGTTTTTGCCATTGCAGCGCTCTTAATGAGCGCGGCTTGGACGCTGGAAATTCCCGCGATATCAATCTTGTTCATCGCTTCGCGAAACGCGATCTCATCGCGTTTCGCGGCCTTTGTGATCCCGTTTATCCGCTTTTTTAGGTCGTAAACAAAGTCAGCTAACCCGTTTTTCTCGTCCTGTGGAATAAGTTGCAGGAAACTTTGAATTTCCGGTATCGAGCTTCGCATAAAAAAAGCTCGCAACTTGGCGACGATAACCCGCTTTTTTTCAGGGTCAAGATGCTTAACCTTGTTCGCCGACATGCCGCAAAGCATGGCGCGACTAGTTTTAAATTGTGCCGCCATTTCGATGAGAGTATTCTCATCGGCCTTTTTGGCTCTGATTACTTCATCCAAGATCTCAGCAGATCTTTTCGCGATGGTTGCAAGCTGTTCTTGCGCGCCGCTCGCCCCTATTAAGCTGTGAGTCGGCATAAACTCAATTGATCCGATAGGAGCCCATTCATTGAATTGATTCACGGCAAGTTGACACAGTTCGAAAGTCTTCAAGAATTCAAGCTTTCTGCTCTCTGGGGCAATGATCCCTATGGATGTCTGTGCCCCTAATTTCGTGATGGCCTTGTGAATTTCGTTTCTCAGCTTCTTAGCGGCCTCATACACATCTTTGTTGTAGGTCGTCTCTTCAAGATCATACTCTTCAATGAGCTTGCCTGATTCGTCGGCAGTCTCATTTTTTTTGACCTTTTTTGTGCTTTTTATCTTGTGAAATCTAATCGGATATTTGATCAAATATCCGTTAACAATAGTTTTTACAGTGTATTTTGACTCAAGCCCTTCTTTTTCTTCCTGTGTAACGGCTTGTGCTTGTTCAAGAATCGAGTCGCTTGTTATTTTTGGTGACATTTTCTTTTCCCTTTCTTTCGGATCTCATTGCATATATGAGAGTTTATTTTTTAGAATCCCTCACAGGATTCTTTAAGGCTTCCGCTCTTAATAATAGAGATGGCAGGGGTTTTTGGTTCTGGCTCGAAAGTTTCTTCTGGCCAACTGGCCAGCTTCGCTTGTCCTAATGTGACAGCTTCATGATACAATTCGTTTATCAGCCCGGAATGCCGCGTTGACATGGGCGTTATATCGGCGATAGCAGTCTCAAGATCTTTCGGGATGAGATCGCTTTTCCCGCCATCTTTGTGTCGGCCAAATGCCAGCCAACAAGCATCTATACAGGCTTGTTTTAGTTCGCTTCCTGTATAGTTTCTCGACTTTTTTGCAAGCCAAGAAAGCGATTTATCATCCACTTTTTTACCTAGCTTATTAATGTGTATTCTTAAGATTTCTTCTCTTCCTTTTTGTGTCGGCAAACCGACAAAAAAAGCTTGATCTATCCTATCTCCAATGCGCGTGAGTTCTGGCGGCATATTTGACGTCTTGTTTGCTGTCATGCAAATAAATGCCGGTTGTTTTCTCGTCTGCAGCCATGATAGCGTGACAGCTAAGATTGTTTGTTTGCTGCCACTGTCGCGTTGCGCTCCTTCGCCAAAAAACTTTTCTGCCTCGTCGATAAGAACAACACAAGGACTGCAAGCATTAATCGCCATGATAGCCGTTTGGATTTTTTCGTGAGTCTCGCCAACAAGTGAGCCTTCGCAAGCATGAAGATTGAAGATAATAAGAGGTAACTGAAGCTCGGAAGCTATAGCTTCCGCGAGAAGAGATTTTCCACAGCCAGGAACGCCCGAAATTAATATTCCTCGAGGCGTTGGAAGGCCAAATTTCTTTGCTTCCTCGGAGAATCCTGTTTTACGAAGGGTAAGCCAAGATTTGAAATGCTCAAAACCTCCAACTTCCTTCATCGGGGAGCAATCTTGTTGATAGGTGATTCCTGGTACATTGGAGAGCATGTCAGCCTTGAGCGCCATTAATCGACTCGCTGAGATTGTGCCGTTATTATTGGCATAATCCTGCAGCATTAAATCCCTGGCTTGAGCCAGGCCAAGCCCTTTAAGCGCGTAGGCACATTTTTTTTCATCAATTTCGACGTCGAATTGAGAGCCTATACTTAAGGCCAGCGCTGACAGCATTTTTTCTGTGGGCAAGTCCGGTTTGACGAGGGTGACAGAGTCTCTGATGTCATGGTGTATCTCTCTCTCATGAGAGAGTAAAAATAGGGTACTAGAAGTACCCTTAAGTTTTCGGCTCGCGTCGATAATCGCTCGACGTATTGCCTCATTTTTCATGTGAGTGTGCGCGTCAAGGATAACGAAAAAATGCGGTGTATCTTGCTGCAATCTCGCGAGATTGCAGCAAGATATTATCGCCTTAAGAGGCGACATAGGCTTACTGATTTCTTGCGGAAGATCTTGACCATCCGCAAAGAACCCGGGGTTGCCTTCGTTGCCGATCAAGCTGTAATTGGCAATGATTGCTTGCGGGCTTGTTGTCGTGCTCAATCCTTTAAGAGCACGTAAAACGCGCTCTTCTTCAGTTGACGCAATCCAAAGAACGCTTATTCTTGCGCTTATTAGAGAATGTATTCTATCCAGCATTTTCGTGTCTTAACCTTTCTTGACTTGAGTGATCTTTGAAAACTTTGAAAAACTTAGCTCGAAGCATGGCAATAGAGAAGTATTTTTTCTCCTTCTTCCTGCCAGTCTATAGATTCATAGAGTCCTGAAAGCTCCGCTTTTTCTCGAGCTTCCCAAGCTGCAGCATATGAATAAAAACGTTCCTCAGCTTGGTCAAACCATGTTAATTTATCATAATCTGATATATGGGCGATATATTCGCCCGTTTTCTCGTCGCACTGAAACCCGATATCGTTACTATCACTCTTGCTGAGATAGCGATTAACAGAGTTCCTTCTTAAAACGATATTCGCCTTTTCTTGGCGCTTATCGTTCTTGTAACCATAGAGATTGACAGGGGTTTCGTGGATCTCTATGGAATTTCTCAGCGTCATTTCCTCGCTTTCCGTTAGGGGAATTCTTCCGTATTTTTTGATGCAATCGACAATCGCTTCAACGATCGCCGTTTCAGTGTGCCCTATACCAGTATGTATTCTGAATTTTGACATTTTATCCTCTTTATTTGCAAAAAATATCTCCAGATATCTGGCGACCTAGTTTGATATTTTTTGCGGTATCGTCCTGATTAATCAGGACGATACCGCCCGAAAGAATGACAATACTAGCGTCATGTATTGCGCTGTTTCTGGAAAATTTGGCGCTGTCTTCGTTAGGATAAACAGCGCCGAATGCAGGATGATTACTCGAGTTCTCGATCATATTCTGACTCCTTTTCGTTTTTATAGTATGAGGGTAACTCTTCAGTGTGATTTACAGAACCAAGGGATTCGAGCCAAGAAATGGACTCACAATGCGATCCATGTATCCCTTCTATTTTCGACGACGTTTTTTTGCCGTTAAATGTAAAGATGACGGTGTGTTTCATGATTTTCTTCTCCTGCTTAAAGCAAAAAAGATGCCCCGCTAAGCGGGGCATCTTTTCGATATTAGTAGTATTAAACAAGATGTGATTTGATCGATTCTTGAATGGCCTCAGCGAAAAGATTGAGCAGGCCGCCTTTCCCTTCCAGCTCATAGGCGGAGAGGATTTTTTCAACCTTTTCTTTGGCCACAAGCATGTCATCCACAAAATCATGGGCATGCATCAGAGCTCCAAGGAGATTTGGAGCTTGCACAATCAAGGACGCATCCCTTAATTGAACTTCCTCGGCGACGATGTTACCCTCGGCGTCGCGAATGCGAACGAGTTGATCATTGTCGAATTTATTTTCTGAATAATTCTCAATTTTCCAAGGTGCTGTGCTGTGTTGTCTAAGCATTATTATCTCCTTTATATCGTCCTTCCTGACATTTGATGTCTGTTGTTTAATGGCCGGGTTGCCTGATATTCCTTGAAATAGCGAGAGACATAAAATGTCTCGTTTTTTAGGCCATTTTTGATTCTCTCCACTCCTTCTGCGCTCCAAATTGCATAAGAATTTGGTCTCCAATGAGACTTTGGAAACCGAAATGTATTTCCGTACATATCAACAGTTTCTTCAAGATCTTTAAGGAAAACAAACCCCCCAGAAAAGACCTCTAACGCTCCATATTTTATTTGTGCGAAAATCCAAAGATCTTCGAAAGACGAAATAGGCAGCATGCAAGAATGAACGCCCTTTCCGTTCCAATTTTGTGCGAACGGAGAGAGACGCAGAAAATCTCGCATGAGATCGCAACCTTGTTGATCAAGGTCGCATAGAATTCTCATGTTTAAACCGCATGCTTCACCTGTGAGAGGAAAAACACCGAATTGTTCTAGGTCTTGTATGCTATTATATGTTTCGATTTCGTTATGCGGCATTTTCTTTTTCCTTTCATGAATGATTACAGGCGCTTAGCCTGGAGAGAGAGCGCAAGTCCCCGAAATCATTGGGGAATTGTACTCTCTCTCCAGGCCGGGAGGGACTCCCGGCCTGGAAAAGAAGTAGCTGAATTAGCGAGTAATGGATTCTTTTACTAAGGTTCTGGCAAGATCAAGATCTCGCGTTTTTGTCTTGCAAATGAACCCATTTTTATGAACGAATTCAATTGCTTCGTTCCCCTCGACCCGTTTAAAATCGATAGCGGGATGATCATCTAAGCGAAGAAGCGCCAGTCCCGGGCCTCGATCATCCCACGCGATTCGAAAGGCGAGGTCTGGAAAGTTCTTTCGCCAACGCTCGAACCCTGTCATGTCGTCGCCAGCGATGAGAACTCCTTGGAGTCCTCCGATGAAGATAATTTTTGATCTTTTTGAAAGGTTGAGCAGTCCTTCTATTTGTTTTTTTGCGTCATTAATAATGCCGCGACCAACGAAATTTAATAAATTTAATATCTCATCTGACACGAATGTTCCCGAGCCGAATGATTTTCGTAGCAGATGCTCTATGGGCGAGTTAAGCTCAAATACAAGGTTCGGCGAGATTTTTCGTTTTGTGGCAAACGCGAATGGTCCGCGATTGTCCATCTCCACCAAAGGAGCATACCAGGGGAAATCTACAAGTCCGTCATGTAACGTGAGTTCGTCGTGGAGCAGTATCTCTCTGGCATACAGGGACAGGGCACACTCATTGCCCTCGTGTAATTGATGATGATCGAAGTTGTTTTTTGGTGGATCATATGCTCCTCCCACGTCCAGCACGAGGACACCGGGATCGTTGAGCTCGTCGGCGGTAGGGTCCCTTCGCTCGACGTTTGCAGATGGATGCAAGTAACACGCCAAGCTTACACTTAGTAAATCGTCAAGATGCGCCACGCCGCCATGGGTGATAATTTTTTTGATTTTTTCCATTTTCTTTTCTTCCTTTCTGATTACAGGTCTGATTACAGGCGCTTAGCCTGGAGAGAGAGCGCAAGTCCCCGAAATCATTGGGGAATTGTACTCTCTCTCCAGGCCGGGAGAGACTCCCGTCCTGAAAAAAATTAATCAGATTGATCTATGAAAAGATTCGCCCACGATAATGAGTCCTCATCCGGCGAATCATAGTAATAAGAGATATAAGATTGGCCGGTCTCCCAGTCTGTTGCCTCCTCCGATATCATGTAATTGGCACACCACTTGCAAACCTCAACGCCGTTCGCAAAACTCGGGGTGCGCCAGTCATGTTCATGTCCTGCAGTACACGGTGGTTCGGGAGGATGTTTCTTGATGGCGATCTGCCATCGCCATAATTTTTCATTGGTATCGTCGGCATAGCCGACGCATATTAGGAAAAATTGCGTGGCACTGGAATCTGGCCATGATCCCGAATCGACATAGTTTTCGGCGGCATCTCGAGGACTGTCTGCCTCGATAATTGTATGGTCATAGTGAGAATGGATGCTACACAGATATTTTGTCATTTTTCTTTTCTTCCTTTCTGATTACAGGTCTGATTACAGGCGCTTAGCCTGGAGAGAGAGCGCAAGTCCCCGAAATCATTGGGGAATTGCACTCTCTCTCCAGGCCGGGAGTCCCTCCCGGCCTGGAGCAGCTAGGCTTCTTCAATTGCACTGGAAAAATACTTCTCCAGTGCATCGATTCCTTGCTGCTCCTCGAGCCATTCGCGGGCCTCATCCGCTGAGAGCGGAATAATCTTTTTTGAGCCTCCCGTGGTATTCCCAAATGATTCTGCATATTTGCTAAAAGCGCCACCCTCACCGGCGATAAACCACCGTCCATTTTTGGTGTGATAGAGCTCCTCATAGACGTACGAAAAATCACTGGGCATATAGCCATTCTCTCGGCACGCCACGATTTCTGCGCGTTGCGTGTCATAACGGAGTCCCTCTATAACGGCTGTGAGATCGATATGTTTTTCCATTTTTTCTGCCTTCCTGTGTAATATCGGGCACTTGCCCGAACAAAGCCCATAAGCATACGAAATTATTTATGATTATGAGCTTTGTTCGGGCAGTGATTAATCACTGCCCCGTGACCGACGGTATTAATGGTATGGTATATGCTATATATACCGTCTATATGCCGATCCCAGCACTGAACGACTGGTCAAGCGTTCAGTGGGCCATTTGTAGGCGCTGGTCAAGCGCCACCCTTACGGCCTAAGCAATTGTTATTGCTTAGGAAACTGCAACCGCCCATGGTTTCTCCCGGCAGATCGAGAGCGGGGAGGAATCGGTTCTCACGGCACCAGCGCAAGCGCTAGATTTTTTTTATGTCAATTAAATCCGCAAGTTGCGTTGACTTTGGTGTGGTGAGTTGATTATGCAAAGATCGTGCCGATGGCCCAAATCGCTGAAGCGAGTTTTAATGCCGACTTCGGCTGACGGTGTCCGTCATGGGGTGAACGTATGCGTACGTCCGTCCCTATGTGCGTATACGTATACCTGTGACGATATGGTATGTCAAGCAAAAAACGCTAGGGATCTCGCGGCCATGGCCCGCAAGAAATTTTTTTTGCGGGCCATGGTTGGGGAGTTTTCGCGCAAAGCGCGAAAAAATAACACGTGGAATCGGGCATGTCAAGCGAAAACTAGCGAGTAAAAAATTACAATCGCGTTGTTGTCGCGGGAGGCGAGCCGAGCCACGCGAGCACTGACTCAGCACTAGCTCATTGTGGAAAGATCAAAACTAGCATTGTCACAAATTGTGAGATGTTGAAAGTGCTAGTTTTGATCTTTCCATGCGAGGTCAGCGACCCAAGGCTGCATTCAAAAATGTTAATCTGTTGCCAAATTATGCTGAGATGACTAAAATTAACAATCAAAGGCAGCAAACACCTTGCAAATTCCGATCAAGCTCATCTTTCTCTTAGAAAATCGTTAAATCCCATACATGTAAAATATTCAATTTTGATTATTATAATATGTGTGTGTAATACTTACACACGAATACACATACAAAAACTTTCAAATCCTACAGCAATGAAAGTTTCCTACAGCAATGAAAGTGAAGTGAATTTCGATGCCTGGCTTCAATTTTGACAAAAATGAAAACGAAGGAATCTTTGCCAAGGATGAGGATCTTGCTGCCGGCGATCCGAAGGCTGCAGCGGATATCGACCAAGCCAATCAAGTTCCGATAGTCTCATTTATCGATGCAGAAGACGGATTGCCGATTCCTGACTTTGGCGATGACGAATCAATATTAACGGACGCTCCCCCGGTGAATTTTCATAATTTCCTGTGTCTTGCTGGCCCCTGCAAGCATTACACGGAGAATTTGAAAAAAATTCCCGAAGGTCCACAGGAAGATGCCGAGGAAATGATCGAGCATGGCCGCTGGTGTGGCGCGCTGCGCACATGGGCAGAGCAGACGGATCTCACCGAACTTGAGATTTATGGCTGCTCTGCCTATGAGCCGCTGGTCAATGCCAACAGCACGGAAGATCTGTTGCTGTTAAAGGAGATGACCAACAAGTCGTTGACCGAGCTATTTACCGTGCGCAACCGAGCTGCTAAGCTGAAGTTCGATTACGGCATTTGCGTCTATGGTCCTTGCGAGCATTTTTTTGAATTGATCGCCAAGAAACCCAATGAAGAAAGCAAACAATCGTATCGGTTTTGCACACGCCTGGCTGGTTTAGGTCGTCTTTATGATCTGACCGAACATCCCGTGGTTTCATGCTCGGCATGGCGGCCTCAATCCACCAGCGAGAACTTGTCAAATGTTGCCGTACGCAACATGAATGCGCTTAATTTTTATCGCAAAAAAATCGCACAGCGAAATGGAGAAGAACAGTAATGGAAAATCAAGTCCGCGAACCCATGACCGAACCGGAGAACGATCAAAATCTGACGGATTTCGGCAACCATTTGAAGGATTTGGAAAAAATTAGGGATCGCCTGCTGCAGTCGCTCGGCGATTCCTCGAAGATCGTCGATGGAAAATCAAATCTGCGCACGTTGGCATTTGATATCATTCCGGTCATTTCCGAATTTTTCCGCGTCCAAGAATGGTATATCTACGATCTCCATTCCCGGTTGACATTATTGGAAAACAACGCCGATGAGAACGAAGTCGATATCGTCAGTGAGACCATTGGGCCGGACCTCGCGATCCAGCTCATTGAGTTTATTGGCCAGGCCGTCCAGATTTTTGGGATCGTTATCAATAATGATCAGATGAAGAAAAATCTGGACCTCGTTGCGCAAATTACACAGCTTACCCTGCAGGCAGGTCCGCTTATCAATTACGTCCAGGAAATCACTGGCGAGGAGCTTTCCGCCGACGAGGACGAGGACAACTCCCCCGAGGCTCCTGTGCTCGAGCCCGCCGGGCAATCCGAACAGTCAGCTCAGGGCGATCCAGCGAGCGAAAAAAATTTCCCTATTCAGGTTGAGGAAACCTCGAGGCCCGAGCCTTCGGAACAGGCCGAGGCAGCCACCGAGCCCCCGGAACAGGCCGAGGCAGCCACCGAGCCCCCGGTGCAAGCCGAGGCAGCCACCGAGCCTGAGACCCCGCTTGAGGCCATGGTCGAGCCGACCATTAAATCCGAACCACAGGCCGAGCCAGCACCAGCGCTCTCCTCT
>Ga0180434_10002506_pt1 | contig 24330 bp, 19 predicted proteins | sample SS_ome_7_FD_132453 | JGI IMG/M metagenome (GOLD analysis project Ga0180434, IMG submission 132453) | Hypersaline lake sediment archaeal communities from the Salton Sea, California, USA - SS_1_D_2 metaG | ecosystem: Environmental > Aquatic > Non-marine Saline and Alkaline > Hypersaline >... | reverse complement strand
TACAATTGAATAAAGAATTGCGCACTTCACTGGCATCCATTCTCCAAATATCTAATTCGCAGGTCAGGATGATTGATGAAAGCACAATCGGATTCTACATCGCCCCGCGTCTGAATGCATCTGGCCGATTGTCGGATGCGAATCCTAACGTTCAATTTCTTCTGTCAGCAAATCAAAATGATTGTCTTGCATTCGCAAAAATATTAGAGGATCTGAATAATAAAAGAAAGATAATGGTAGACAATACACTCCATCTTGCGGAAGGAAAGATCGAAGCCAACAAGGTTCTACTGAGGAATGCAGCAATCGTGCTCATGGACACTCGCTGGGAAAGCGGTGTATTGGGTATTGCAGCGGGAGTTTTGGCGGAAAAATACAACCGCCCAGTCTTGCTGCTGCGGCAGGAGGGTGATTTTGTTTCAGGATCAGCACGTTCAATTCGAGGCTTTGATATCACTTCAGCGATTGCGGATCAACAACACCTGTTAAAATCATTTGGCGGGCATGCCACGGCTGGCGGGCTTCGAATGGCCACAAAGAATTTTGAATTATTCAAGACATCCATCAATAAATCGATAAAGGATACTTTTGGTGATATTGAGCGGCCCCTGATTGAGATCGACCACTTCCTGTCATTTTCTAGAGTTGATCATCGGCTACTGCACGAACTAAATCTACTCGCCCCATTCGGTCCTGGTAATCCGGCGCCACTATTTGCATCGACAGGCCTTGATATTTTACAAACCAGAGTGTTCGGTAATCAGAACAAGCATCATCAATTAAGTGTTCGCGATAAGAACGGAGACGAACAGGAAATAACATGGTGGAATGCCAAACAAAAATTTTCCGCGGGAGAACCAGTAGATATTGCTTATCATATAGTTCCGGATAATTACAGAGGTAACGATGCGGTAAATTTTCTCCTGGTAGATATCAAGCCCGCAGAGCATAAAAAAGCAACCAGCCCCGATCTGATTGAAACGACAATTCAAATAGAAGATTACCGTCTGGCATCGGACCCCATAAAAAAACTGACCGCTCTGACAAATTCAGATTCCCAATTGCAGGTATGGTATGAAGGTGTTGATAAACTACCGACTATCCCGAATTGCCTGAAAAGGTGTGAGATCAACGTATCAAAATCTATCGCCTTGCTGATTGCACCACCAGACAGGCAAACACTACAAACTATTGTTCGCGCATCACAAGCCGAAAAAGTCTATCTCTTTGATATATGTCAGAAAAGACATTCGGCAAAACCACTGCTTCTTGATATTGGCAGGATGTTGAAATATTATTTGAAGCAGCAACCGTCGGAAATTTCATTTGAAAAAATCGCTGCGCACTTCAATTTAACACAGAATATTGTTAAGCTATGCATCAATTGGTTCCAGGCACATGGGGATATAAATATCATTGAAAGTGCAGATAAATCAATACAGATAGAAAATGGAAATGGAAAATCGATACCACATCTTTCGATTATTCAGAAAAAACTTAATAAATCTCTAAAAGAGATGACTGCATTCCAGGATTATTATCATAACGCGGACCCAAACCTTTTAATTAACTAATACCAAAACAACCAGGGGTTAGGGTCTGTGAAAGGTATAATCACGAGAAATTGAAGATGAAAAGACGAGACTTCTTAAAAAAAATGGCACTTGGTTTCTCTGGAACAATGCTATGGAACAGAGACAACAGGCGCCTGCATCTCCAACAAACGATCAAGCTGGGAAGAGTAGCCTCAAGCTCTTTAAGCGTCTATGCTCAGCCATCTGAATATAGCACCATCAGATTCCAGCGTTCATTCAATCATCTTTTGCATATATACGAATCTGTCATTTCTCCAGACGGACCAGGATACAACCCGGTATGGTACCGTGTTTGGGGAGGATATGTGCATAGCGGTTATGTCCAACCAGTTAGGAATAAATTAAATCCCCTAAAACGAGAGTTTCCGTCTTCAGGCTCTTTGATGGAAATAACAGTACCTTTTTCCACCTCCTATCGCATCCGCTCTGGCGATAAATGGGAGCCTTTTTACACATTATTTTATGGTTCAACTCACCGAGTCCATAGTATTAAAGAAGGGCCTTTTGGTAAGTTGTACTATGAAATTAGAGATGCCTTATTGACCACTTCTTACTATGTTTTGTCAGAAAACTTAAGGCCTGTCACCGATGATGAACTAACGCCAATCAATCTCGAAGTAGCCCCGCAAAATAAAAGTATTGAAATTTCCATCGCTCACCAATCCCTGCGCGCTTTGGAATATGGCAATATCATAAAAGATTTTTATGTTTCTACAGGTAGAGTCAGTAATAATTTCAATCCAGATATCATCCCGACCGACACACCCAGAGGAGACCATATCATACGCACAAAAAAACCATCGGTCCATATGGGTGACGGCTCATTGCGCTCGGATGCTTCTGATACCTATGAGACCCTGCCGGGCGTTCCCTGGGTATCCTATTTTGAGCCCCAAACGGGTGTAGCAATTCATGGGACATACTGGCACAACAATTATGGCACCGTGATGAGCCATGGATGTATCAACATGCTTCCCGAGGATGCAAAATGGATATATCGCTGGTCAACCCCTTACCCTGACGCATCAATCACCAGTTATCATACGCCGGTCTTAGTCTTCTGAAGCATATCCATTCAGATAAAAGCCATAAAGACCTGATTACCCAGCAACCGTCCCTGTTTGGTTAACCGCAGCACAACTTCCCCGTCACATCGTGCAATTTCGATCAGGTTTTTTTTCATTAATGCGTCTATCTCCTTGCGATAAATATCCCGTAAATCCATGCGAAAATGTTTATGGAAATCTGCGATATTCACCCCCTTTTTTGTTAACCGGAGTCCCATCATCATCGTCTCTTTGATCACATCATCACAAGATAATGAGGTTCTTTCCGCGATTGCGGGATGGTAAAGATGCTCTGTTGTTGATTCGACAATTCGCCTGATATATGCTGAGATTCCCAGGATATTATGCCAGCGTTGATTGGTTATATGGCTATGCGCACCCGCCCCGATTCCCAACCAATCTTTATATTGCCAGTAAAGCATATTATGCCGGCAAATCGCTTGTGTCCCCTTTGCCCAATTTGATATTTCGTACTGCTCAAACCCAAATTGAGGCAATATGTTGATCAGCCAGGCATACATTTCCGCCTCAAGATCATTTTCTACCGGTACGAGCATTCCCCTATCAATTTTTTCAGCCAGTAGAGTACCTTCATGCACATACAATCCGTATATTGATAGGTGATCGGGCTCTCTATCAACAGCACAACGCACTGATTGAGCCAGCGTTTTCAGGGTTTGGCCAGGAATCCCAAAAATCAGGTCCAGATTGATGTTTTCTATTTGTGCTGCCTTTGCATCAGTGACACATTGTTCAACATCAGAAATCGAATGGTCCCTATCTAAAATTGCAAGTTCGCTACAAATTGCGGATTGCATTCCAAAGCTGATGCGATTCACACCAATTTTTCGAATTGCATTAAAATAATCATTACGCAAGTCATTTGGATTTGCCTCAAGGCTAAATTCAACATCTTTATCCACATCAAAGGAATTGAAGATAATCGATACCAGATTATTTATAGAATCTGGTGGTAGTATAGATGGGGTGCCGCCGCCAAAATAGATCGTTTTGATAAAAAACTTCTCGCTGTGGAAATGTGAATAATGTTCTATTTCTCGCTGCAATGCATTAATATATGCCGGAAGATAGGACGCACAGCCCGCATAGGTATTAAAATCGCAATAACCGCATCGCTTTTGACAAAATGGAATATGAATGTATAATCCCAGAGGTTGCTTTTCAGCCATTACTTACCTTTTTCATGAATATTACGGTAATGGTATAATTCCACGAATTTTCTCACATAAATACGGTTAGAATATCATAATATGAGTCCAGAAAATAACCTATCTAAAACATGTCCGACTTGCGGTACGCGTCTGAGTGAAAATGCGACCAGATGTCTGGTATGTGGTCGCACATTTACAATCACAAGAGAAACCAAAAAAGCAAAAACTGTTCATTCGCAGAGTTTACCCAGGTTGACGCTCAGTCTTCCACTTGCCGTTGGTTTGCTGATCATAGTATTGGCAATTGGTGGTGGGATTATTTTCCTAATCCTGCGTGGCGCCGGACAAATGGCTGAACCAGAAATAACCCCCACAATTAGCCCGACGCCAACCTTTGAACAAAGCCCGACACCAACTGTTACTCTTACGCCTGAACCGACATTTACACCCCTTCCCCCGCTCGAATATACTATCCAGGCGGGTGATACCTGCAGCTTGATAGCAGTCGTGTATGGTGTTTCAGTAAGAAGTATCGCCGATCTTAACAATCTGGCACCAGATTGTGGTGTGCTCAGCCAGGGGCAGACCATTCTCGTCCCACAGCCAACACCCACCGCCTCCCCCATGCCAACCAGCACTCAAAGCGCTGTACAGGCAACCGGATCTGCCTGTGATGTGGTTTCTGTACGTGTGGGTGAAAATGATACCCTTAGCGGTATTGCGGCAAATTACAATGTGTCTGTAGAATCGATTAAGACCTATAATGGTCTCCCATCGAACAGCATCTTTTCCGGACAATTGATCGATGTACCGCTGTGTGAAAGGTTGCCGACTGCCGGTCCTACGCCCACACCAACATTCCCCGCGCCTTACCCGCCCACCAACTTATTGCTTCCCGCTGATGGCGAAGTATTCTCAGGGGTGAATGATACGGTCACACTGCAATGGGCTGCTGTTGGCGGTATGTTGGAAAACGAATTATACGCAGTGACCATTGAAGATCTGACAGAAGGCCAGGGTAAAAAATTAGTGGATTATACAGAAGATACAAAATACACTATCCCAACAACTTTTCGGCCTTCCGTAAATACCCCGCATGTGATCCGCTGGTGGGTACAGCCCGTACGCCCCTCCGGAACATCAGATGCTGGTGATACGATCTGGGTCCCGGCCGGTTCACAAAGCCCGCCGCGTGTGTTCTCATGGTCGGGTATCGGTGCAGCAGAAACGCAGTCGCCATAGCTTTTGAAAACCGGGGATCTTTACCTCGGTTTTGGTTTTAAAACAAAACCCTTACGCTTCGCTCTCAAGCAAGCGTGTCGCTTCTATAGCAGCTGCTGCTCCCATTCCAGCGGAGGTGACCACCTGGCGGTAACGAGGATCTGCAATTTCTCCCGCCGCGTATACACCCTTGACACTCGTTTCCATCTGCTGATTGATGACGAGATAACCTTCCTTATCCATCTTAAGTTGCGATTCAAACATGGCAGAGTTGGGCGTGTGACCTATGAACACAAAGAATCCATCCGTTGTTATTTCTGATTGTTCCCCAGTTTCCACGTTTTCAACAAGCACTTTTTCAACACTCTGATCACCCAAAACTTCTTTTACGATCGTATCCCACATGAATGAGATCTTTGGATTTTTGAAAGCGCGTTTCTGTAGCAATGCTCCACCGCGCAGCTCGTCTCTTCGATGGATGATCGTCACAGATGTAGCATACCGTGTTAGAAAGATGCCTTCTTCTAAGGCGCTGTCTCCACCGCCTACAACAACGACTTTCTTGTCTTTAAAAAACCACCCATCACACGTTCCGCAGTACGATACGCCTTTACCCAGAAATTCTTTTTCACCAGGAATACCCAGTTCATTGGGGCTCGCTCCGGTTGCGATAATAAGCGTTTTTGTTTGGTAAGAGGAACCGTACGTCTTGACAGTGAAAGGACGTTGAGAAAGATCGACACTGGTTGCGTTATCAAAAACAAGTTCAGCGCCAAAGCGCTCAGCGTTTTTCTGAAACAAATCGGATAGTTCTACTCCCCCAATTCCTTCTGGAAAACCGGGGTAATTTTCAATATTATGGGTGAGAGCTGCCTGCCCGCCGATTTGCGTTCCTGTTAATACCAGAGGATTTAGGTCCGCTCTAGCTGCGTACAAAGCCGCAGATAAACCCGCTGGTCCGGCGCCTACTATGACCACATCATGCATGTCATTCTTATTTTCTTTTTCCATCACAGCTCCTGCATTTCTCTAAATTGATATTGGGATTTTAATTTACATATAATAATAAGAAACAATTCATATAGATATTATATGAACAAACGGAGAGGTGCATGCGCTTTAAAGAAAAAACAGTTCTGGTAACCGGTTCCAGCAGAGGCATCGGCAAACAAATTGCCCTTTCATTCGCCCGTGAGGGTGCAGATCTGATAATCAATTATGTTCATAATCAAGAACCTGCCCGGGAAACTGCTGAACTTGTGCGCGCGATGGGTAGGCGAGCAGTGGTTATCCGCGCCAATGTGGGTAAAGAGGAAGCATTACAGAAGATATTTGCAAAAATTAAGGAAGAATATCAGAAATTGGACATATTTATCAGCAATGCGGCCTCGGGTTTCAATCGCCCGGGTTTATCACAGAAACTAAGCGGATGGGAGCATACCATCAATGTGAACACACGTGCTTTTCTCCTGGGCACTCAACTAGCAGTGCCTTTGATGAAAAATACCTCAGGCGGAAAAATAGTCGCGATCACCAGCCCGGGGGCAAACCGGGTTTTACCAGATTACATTTCTGTTGGTGCCAGCAAAGCTGCCCTGAACGCGCTCGTGAGATATTTTGCTGTGGAGTTAGCGCCGCGTAACATCTCGGTAAATGCCGTTGCGCCCGGGATCGTGGAGACTGATGCACTCAAACATTTTGCATTTATGAAGGATGAAAACGTCTTAAAAAATGCAATCGATCAGACTCCCGCGGGAAGGTTGATCAAGCCCAAAGATGTTGCAGATATCGTCATGTTCCTGTGCAGCCCGCAGGCTGAAATGATACGTGGCCAGGTTATTGTGGTTGACGGCGGCTATACGCTTCCTGTTCCCGGCTATTTACCTTGAGTTAATATTACGCGTGCGGGCGCGCCATCCGTACCGGTTAATTTCAACGGCAGGCAGTATAAAACATAAGTGCCTGGTTCGATATCCCGCAGATCTAAATTTTCCAGGATCACGACATTTGATCCAAGCAATAATTCATGCGGATGCAATAAATCTGTATAATGAGAAATGGAAAAATAATCAATACCGACCAGTCCAATGCCGGAAGACAATATATAAGTAGCACCACTCGTATCGATGCCTGCATAATCGCTTGTGAAAACTGCTGGGATAATATCCCACAATTTGGAATTGGATGTCTTCAAGAGGATTCTTGAAGCATTACGCATTATTTGCATTTCCCTCAACACATCATCCGTGATAATAGAAATGCCATCGGGAATTTCAATCACCTGTACGGGACCGATCAGTTTACCAAGCGGGATTGAGTCAACCCCCATCCCATCGGTTAGGACGTGATATGGCGCGTCAATATGCGTTCCGCTGTGTACACTCAATTCATAACGTGAAATGTTGTAATCGCTGCCTTCGCCTTTCAATGCGGATTGTGTAACCGTGACCCCTCGTTCCCCCTCCCATGCTGGAGTTTCTTCTGAAAGAGGTATAGTGATATCAAAAATCTTCATTTTTTCCCTTAGAATGCATATTACCTTTACTGATAGGTCGTGATAGAGATTGTACCTATAATTATTGTAGATATTAGGAGCAATTTATGCGTAAAGTTGCAGTAATAGGTATTGGTCTGACAAAGGTTGCCGAAAGATGGGACAAATCGTTGCGTGAACTTTGCGGTGATGCAATTCTCATGGCACTGCAGGATGCGCAGCAAACCACTGCAGATGCCTTTTTTATTGGGAATATGATGTCTTCTTCCGCCAATAATCAGCAAAATATCGGAGCATATATCACAGATTGGGTGGGATCGCGCGGGGCGGAAAGCATCCGGGTTGAATCTGCCTGTAGTTCTGGTTCTGCCTCCTTCAGAGCTGCCGTACTCGCCGTAGCTTCAGGAGAAGTAAATGTTGCCGTAGCAGCGGCAGTGGAAAAAATGACAGATTCACCCGGTCCTGAAACAACCGCTTATCTGGCAACAGCAGCGGATGCCGATTGGGAGGTTGACCAGGGTGTTTCTTTCGTTGCGTTAAATGCTTTATTAATGCAGCGCTATTTGGCTGAATATAGTTGGAAGCATGAAAGTTTTGCCAATTTTTCAATCAATGCGCATCAGAATGCGATCCACAATCCCAACGCAATGTTTCATATGCAAATTACGCAAGAAAAGTTCAACCGAGCACCAGTGATATGCGACCCTTTGAAGCTGCTCGATGCTTCGCCGATTGGTGACGGAGCAGCTGCGGCAGTTATTGTTCCCTTTGAAAGTGAAAAAATATCTACAGACCACAAAACGGTGATCATTGCCGGATCGGCGGCAGCTAGTGATACCATTGCCGTACATTCGCGTAAAGATGCGCTTTGGTTATCCGCAGCGGAAAAATCTGCAAAATCCGCCTATTCTCAGGCGGGTATCAGCGCAGCAGATATTGATCTATTCGAATATCATGATGCTTTCACGATCATGGCATCATTATCTCTAGAAGCATGCGGTTTTGCTGAACGGGGACACGCGCCCAAATTGGCCGTAGATAACAAGATCAGCATCAATGGAGAAATTCCAGTGGCTACAATGGGTGGATTGAAAGCCCGCGGCCATCCAGTTGGCGCTACAGGACTCTTCCAACTGGTTGAAATCGTGCAGCAATTACGGCATGAAGCCGGAAAAAATCAGGTTCCCGGTGCAAAATACGGGATGGCACAAAATATCGGTGGGAGCGGCTCGAACATCATCACCCATATCTTGACAAATTCTGGTTAAGCGATGCATTTCACATAAACAGATAATCGCATACCGTAAACAAACTTACCATCATTTATACACACAGAGAGTCAAGAACGAAAATAAAGCAGTCGATTTAATTAACGAAAGGAAGTTTGTATTCTTCTGGCCCATAAAAGGATTCGAATTTCTCTCCGAGCTGTGGCAGGCAGTCGTCCTGTACCTACCAACCATGATGATCCTAGCCACCCATATTACCTGGCGTTGGAAAGATAACCTCTTGGGTAAAAATAAGTGGTATCATGCCAAAATATTAAGAAAAAAAACACAATAATTTCTTTGGATGCCGTAGAAATTTACATTGCGCTCAATCCAGCTGCATTTCACCAAATTGAGGATTTGGAATCCTGCATCGGATTGGTTAGATCCCCGGGCTTGAGTTGCAGACTTTTTCAATCATTCTTAATCATGGACCGCTCGATTCAACCGACTTGAGACAATAACTTTCACCAATGGCCTCTTTTTCTAATGGAGAATTTAATCGGGCAATGCAGCGATTACGGAAAAATTTCCAGATTCTGCCAATCGGAATTTCAGAAAATGGACTCTGGAATTACGCACATTTGTTCGATCTTGTTGAGCGACAATTTCCATGGTTGTTAGCTGCTGCATATCATCTTTCAAAGGAAAACTCACGGGAAAAGATATTAACTGCATATTTTAGGTCGAATGGAATAGGAGGTATACCGGAAACCAAAAAACTTTTCCGATGGTCCATGATTAACATAAAAATCACAATTGAAACTCTCCTGGAACAATCAATTATCCTCCCTGTTCAAGATTCAGAAAAAACGAAGAACGCTTATCTGATTAAGCAATTACTTGATGAAAATGGTTTATGATTATTTCATTGAAAAATAACATGGAAAACCATTCAAGAAGTTCCTGGAAGAATGATCTGGTATTAATTGCCAAAAATACATTTGTTTGGTTATATCAATTATCCAAAGATTACAATAGAAAAATTACAGCGCTGGACCAGGTTCCTGATGAAGAGTTTATAAAACTCAAAGAATTTGGAATCAATGCTATCTGGTTAATCGGTATCTGGGAACGTAGCTGTGCCTCAAAAAAAATCAAGCAGCTATACGGATTCGAGAATGTTACTGCTTCAGCCTATTCGATATTTGAATACAAGATCACAGAATCACTTGGTGGTCGAGGAAGCTTTATAAAATTCCGAGAGCGCGCGCATGCGCATGGGTTTAAACTCGGATGTGATATGGTACCCAATCACACCGGTCTGGATTCGCCCTGGCTGGCTGAACACCCACAATGGTATATTGCTGCTGACCAAAATCCTTCTCAAAATTTTACTTTTAGATCACCTGATCTATCCCTAAACGATTCGGTTGAAATCAGAATTGAGGATCGCTATTATTCGCAGACGGGTGCGGCAGAGGTTTTTTTATACAAAGAAAAACATTCGGGAAAAGAACGCTATCTCTACCATGGTAATGATGGAACCAGCATGCCATGGAATGACACAGCACAGCTTAATTACCTGGTGCCTGAAGTCAGAGAAAAAGTAAGGGAAACGATCTGCAATGTTGCCGCTGATTTTGATATTATCCGATTGGACGCGGCAATGACGCTGACCAAAAATCATTATAAAAGGCTCTGGTTTCCAGGAGATGATGGTGAACGCTGTATTCCTACTCGAGAAGACAACCATATGTCCCAGGATCTTTTTGATCAACGCATGCCGCGGGAATTTTGGGTGGATGTGATGGATGATATTAAAACACACCGACCCGACACCCTGATGTTGGCAGAAGCTTTTTGGTTGATGGAGGGTTACTTCATAAAAAAGATCGGAATGGATCGCGTCTATAACAGCGCCTTTATGCACATGATGAAGAATGAGGAAAACAAGAAATTCAAAAATAGCTTGCGGGGCATGACATCCATCACTGATAACGCGCTGGAGCATTTGATCAACTATCAGACGACCCCTGATGAAGAACCGGCAATATACAAATTTGGGAAGGATCATAAATATTTTTGTGTTTGCACATTATTATGCACACTTCCAGGGCTTCCAATGTTTGGTCATGGCCAACTTGTAGGCTATCGGGAGCGATATGGTATGGATTATCGTGTTCCACATTTGCAGGAATCGCAGGATCAGGATTTGGTCAAAATGCATAAAAAATTGATCAGCCCAATATTACGTCACCGGTCATTGTTCTCAACGGTTGAAAACTTTAAAATGCATGATCTTATACAACCAGATAGGAGCATCAACCAGGATGTCATCCTATTTACGAACGGAAGACAGGATCAATATGCGCTTGTAGTAGCCAACAATTCATCACAGTCTGTAATAGGACATATCCCCATCGATGAATTACCCATCAGCATGGACGATTGCTCCCTGCAAAGTATCATTCCGCAACATGATAGTGGGGTGAAACATCAAATTGCCAAAAATCATACACAAGTCCGCTTTGAGATCTCACCGTACGCTTGCGGTGTATTCTTGCTCTAAGAGTTCAGGACTTGCCAAAAATTGTGACAATCTTCCTGGAAGCAATTCAAACGCGCGCGGCATCGAATCAAGAGAGCATGTTCGGTTTAGAGCCAGTAGATTAAGCCATTTATTAGAAAGCGGAAACCCCCCCTTACTTTGCCGAAACCAGAGATTATAAATACGCAGGTAAGCAGGCGAGACCGGGATGAACGGTTTCCTTTTCTTGAGAGTTTGCATCACCATTTTGAGAATTGTTCGAAAATCCAAAAATTCTGCACCGCCTAAAGCAATGATCTTATTGTTTGATGCTTTCCGGCGGATCATGATAAAAATAGCCGAAATCAAATCCTCAATCCATAATGGCTGTAATATCGATTCGCCATGTTCTGGGAGAGGGATGATTCCGGGCGCCGAGCGTATGTAACGGCTTATCTCATAGATGAAGTGATCAGCAGGCCCAAACACATCACTTAATCTGAGAATATCATAGGTCAGGCCGGAGTTCTGTATAGTTTTTTCTGCAATTGCTTTGGCCCGAAAAATAGGATATACCGAGTTGATCTCAGCTCCTATCCTGCTCAGGAAAATAATCCGTTGGACACCGGAATCTTTCGACGCTTTGGTAAGTATTTCTGTGCCGTGGACCTCAACACTTTCGTAATCCGGATCGGGTTGATTATTCTCGGCAGACGCAAGGTGCAGGATCATATCAACACCGCTCAGCACAGATCGTAAACTCCGGCGGTCCGTGAGACTGCTGACTACAACCTGCATCGGCAGATCCTTCGGAAGCGTTGTCCTCGTCTTTTTTGGGTGGAGAAGCACCTTAAATGGGATATTAGCCTGTACCAATCGCATTACAACCCGCGACCCAATGAATCCAGTTCCACCGGTAATGAGAATCATTTTAGCGATTATAGCAGAATGCATCATCCGATTTGGCACTCATCTTGCACAATACTTAATGGAAAAACAAATGAGACATTAATCATGGATCACACAACACACCATAAGCCTTCGGAATTGCGTCGTTTGGGATTTCATTATTTTCGTGACATGGAAAAATATTCCCTTTCTGATGCGCAATTTTGGTTTAATCAACTAAAAAATCTAGAAGCAGATTGGTTAGTACTAAATAATCCAGAAAATCGTGCTATACCAGAAGAATTCATTCGGCAGTCGGTCAAACAAAATATCAACCTGATTGTTGATTTCAATAAACAGATTGGCGAATACCAGGGGTTAACTGATATTCAAACTCTGATAGAAGTATATGGAAAATGGGGCGTGAAATATGCGTGCCTTTTTCGGGAACCGAATTTGCGTAGCAGCTGGGGGGATACAAAGTGGATCAGAAATGACATCGTGATCACACATGCGGATCTTTTCATAGAGTTTGCGCAGTTGTGTGTTGAAAACAATATTTACCCTATTTTTTCACCACTTCATCCAGGCGGTGATTATCTAGACCGTGCTTTCTTGGAGAGGTCTCTGCAGATCCTATTTAAAAAATCATCCCCTGAAATCAGGGAACAGTTGATTCTGTCAGCCTTTGGATGGCATCACGGAAAAACGATATTTTGGGAACGGGATCCGACAAGTATCGATCAAAACGATCGTTCACCCAGACAAAAACTCGATCATGATGGTTTTCGGCTATTTGAAAGCTACCTGAATATTTCCAGCAAAGTGTTTCACCAAATGCTCCCGATTATTATCTTTGAAACTGGGTTCCAGGGGCCAGGGAATGTGGTTCCACATACATACACAAATAACAGATCACGCGATCTATCGGCAGTGATCGATCTTTTAGCCGGTCGAAATGTTTATGATCACCAGATTCCAGATCGTTTGATTGCTCCCATCAATAAATCCGTGATTGCAGCCTGCGTATATATTCTATCTTCCGATCACAAATCAGATGCAGAAGCGCACTACCGCTGGTTCACGCCACAGGGCAAAGCCTGTCCAATTGCCGAAAATTTTCTTTCAGGTGGAAAAGAAAAATCTGATCATCAGCTACTGGATGAAAAAGCTGTCCATGCAGAAAACCATTTCAAATACCGGCATTATATCTATATTGACCGTCCAATTAAACAAAAAATGCATGACATCCTGGAACGCCTTGCGCCTTACATGAAAAAACATAAACCGGTCGTTGGTTTTTCATTATTAGAAGCGGCAAAAGCCGCTTATCTTGTAATCATTACAGATGATAAAGAAAATTTTCTGAAAAACCAGGCAAACATCTTACCGGAAAGCAGCATCATAAAGATGACAACACTACCCGAATTGCACGAATTAATTTCAAGTTGAAAGAGAAGTGATGGCGATAAAAAACAATAAAACGTTTCCAAAAATAAAAGCTTTTGGATTTGGAGGGTGCGGTTGCAACACAATTGCACATCTCAATGAGGTTTTCAATCAAAAAAATATCGAATTAATTGCAGCCAATACTGATTTCTTTTCACTTTCGCATATCAATGCGCATAAGAAAATTACGCTGGGTAGAAATATCTGTTCAGGTCTAGGAACAGGTGGAGATACCAATCAGGGTCGAGCGGCTGCTGAGGAATCACATCGTATTCTGGTCGATGAAATGCGGAGTGCTTCTCTAATTTTCCTTACGGCTGGTATGGGAGGAGGCACCGGCTCATCCGCCATAGAAATTGCTGCACGGATAGCAGCATCCATGGACATTCCAAGTATTTCAATTGTGTCCCTGCCATTCTCTTTTGAATCGGATAAACGCAAGTCAATTGCATACGAATCAACAATTGCTCTTCAAAAGTTTACAAACACACTCGTTACAATTCCAAATGATAAATTGCTTTCAGATTCCAATAGAAAGCTTACCATGAAGGATGCGTTCATGAAAGCGGATAATATGCATATTAAATATATATCCGGTTTATTGGATCTAATAACAGTATCTGACACCATGCACATCGACCTTTCATATATATTGAATATTTTTGACACCGGTAGAAACGCGTATATTTCAACCGGGCAAGGATTTGGTGCTGAGCGAATATTCGATGCGATTGATGATGCTTTCAATACAGATTTTATGGAGGAAAACCAGCTCCTAAATGCAGATCAGGTGATCATTAAATTGACAGGGAGTGTAACGATTGAGGATGTGTCTCAGACTATTGACAAATTGAAAGAGAAATTTAATAATGCAGTGCATATTACTCCAATCATCTCCCCTGCAAACGATTCTGGAAACCATCTATCTATTTCAATATTATTTGTAGATATTGGCGCAGCCCCGATTGCCCTTCCGAGCATCTGGAGTGAACATGTCGCTGCCTGTGAACACTCACACCCATTGCGTGATGAAAATTCACACAAAAAGGAATTTGAGGATATACTGGAAGTACCAGCCTTTCTAAGAAGAGAAATTTGAATGGAAATTAATTAAATGCACAATCCGGAAGAAAAGATATTCGATCACATAAATAAGGAAATTATCACTAAGTTTCCATATCTTGCGGATGTTACTCCCGTTCAAAAAGAGCTTCCCAATGGCAATCTACAACTCTCCTATATGGCGGTTGTAAAAACAGAAAATGATATAGATTTACCGATTAACGTCCGTGTCGTTGTCAGTGGAGACGGACGAATAGTCAAAATGAGTACTTCCAGATAATCACACAATGATTTTAAGATCATCAACAGCAATTTCACATCCCAACATTGCATTCATCAAATACTGGGGGAACGCGGATCCTGAGCTCAGATTGCCGTCCAATGGCTCCATCTCGATGAACCTGGAGGGCCTGGATACCATCACATCAATTTCAAAAAACACGGATGATAAAAGCAAACACAATCTGATCATTAATGGAAAAACACAGGAAACCAGTCGCGTGAGTACATTCCTGGATAAAGCCGGAGCGATGTATGGATTTCATGACACTCTCGTCATTGAAAGCACAAATAACTTCCCAATGGGTGCAGGTATTGCATCATCCGCTTCTGCCTATTCCGCGCTCGCTGTTGCTTTGCAAAAATTCTATCAATTGAATTTATCATCCATGGAATTATCAACTCTAGCCCGCTTAGGGTCAGGCTCCGCCTGCCGCTCAATACCATCGGGCTATGTGGAATGGTTCCAGGGAAATAACCACCAAACCTCATATTCCATCTCAATTGCCTCCCATGATCATTGGGAGCTTTTTGATTGTATCCTGGTAGTTAATACCGGTAAAAAAAAGATCGGCTCGACCGAAGGGCATTTGCGGGCAGATACCAGTCCTTATCAATCCGTCCGTGTTCATGATACCGACAGGCGTCTCGAAATCTGTCGCCGAGCCATTATTAATCAGGATTTTGAAAAATTCGCGTGGATAATTGAGCTGGATAGCGATATGATGCACGCTGTTATGATGACCTCCAATCCACCGATAACATATTGGCAGCCCGCATCGCTTGCAATCCTTCAAGAAGTGAGGAAGCTCAGAAGATCGGGGATAGAATGCGCCTACACAATGGATGCAGGGCCGAATGTACATGTGATATGTACAAAGGATCATGTCAAGAATATTCTGGATCATTTTGAACAGTTTCCTGGAATCCATCAATTACTTCTCGCAAAGGTGGGCATGGGCGCAAGATCCATCCCGGGACAATAACAAGATTTACAAAATTTTTATATCCCCCATACACACCACGCAGTATAATCCTCACCATGAATAATACATCATTGGTGATTGAATTTGTTATCTCCCTCAGTCTGCTCTTATTTGTGCATGAGCTCGGACACTATTTAATTGGGAGATGGATGGGTATCCATGCACAGGAATTCGGTTTTGGTTATCCTCCCAAGATTTTAAAGCTCTTTACCTGGAAGGGAACAGACTTCACACTCAATCTCATTCCGTTCGGCGCATTTGTCAGATTTTCCGGAGAAGAAGACCCTTCAGTTGAAAAAGGTTTTTATGTTGCCAATAAGTGGAAGCGGCTTGCCACATTGCTGGCAGGTCCGGTGATGAACATATTGACGGGTATCCTGTTGTTCAGCCTGGTTGTGTCGCAAACTGGAATGCCTGTGATAGATACTGTCGAGATCATGGAAATTGCTCCTGAATCACCCGCTGAAGCAGCAGGTATTTTGCCCGGTGATGTCATTTCAAAGATCGATGGAATTCCTGTCGAAAATATGATGAACGTGGGTGAACTGGTACAGGAACGCATTGGGACAACGATCCGCTTTGAAGTCCTTCGGGATGGAGAGGATATGCAATTTGAATTAATTCCACGCGCCAATCCCCCGAAAGATCAGGGAGCGATTGGAATCATCATGCAAAATCCGACCAAAAAAGTGGGATTTCTGCCGGCTATCCCAATGGGAAGTCAAATTGCCATCGAGCAGGTGAGGCAAATTTTATCAATTCCAGGAATGCTCATCCGAGGTGAGGTTGCCTCGCAAGATGCGCGTATGCTCTCACCCAAAGGCGTTTATGACGTATATTCCCAGGTCAGGCAGGATAGTGCGCAAGTGGATCGGACAGACTACGCGGGCTGGCTTGATACAGCCTGGTTCTTTGGTGTCATATCAGTGTCCTTGGGTTTCTCAAATCTTCTCCCCTTCCCGGCATTAGATGGCGGGCGGATCTTATTTATTCTCCCAGAAATATTCCTCAAAAAGAGAGTACCAGCAAAATATGAAAATGTTATCCACTTCGTGGGCTATATCAGCCTGCTTGCATTGATGGGATATGTATTCTTCCAGGACATCATCAATCCGGTTGTGTTACCATAAAAAAAATTATGGTTGATCAAATTGATCCATTTTTAATAAATATCGAAGAAAATCTTTTGGATGAATCCAAACCATTCAGCCCGCAATTCCTGCAGATATTTTCTGATATTATCCCGGAAGATATGGATAAGGTGAAAGATGTTTGGCCGAAAGCATCACAACAGCGCAAAATCACACTTTTACAGGAATTAGAAAGCCTCATGCGCGTGGACACACTTATTAACTGTGATGAATTCGCCTTTTTTGCATTGGAAGATGGAGACCCATTGGTCAAGACACAGGCTATTAATCTACTCTGGGAAAATGCTGATTTGCATCTTGCATCACGGTATATCGAGCTAATGGATCAGGATCTAACCTCCCAGCTGACAGCTGCAGCAGCATCCGGTTTAGGAAAATTTGTTTTACTTGGAGAGCTTGATGAAATTCCGGATAAACCCGCTGGAAAGATACTGGCAAAGCTTTTGGATAAGTTCATCACCAGCAACAACCAGCTCGTAAAACAAAGCATTCTGGAATCGGTGGGTTACGTTAATAATGCACAAGTACAAGGTTTCATAAAAGACGCGCTTGACGAAATGGATAAGGATTGGCGTCTATCAGCACTCTTTGCTATCGGACGATCGGCGAATAAAAAATGGGCCGGAGTGGTTATTGAAAATATTGATGATTCCGATCCTGATTTTCAGCTGGAAGCGATCAAAGCCGCAGGTGAACTTGAAATTACTGACGCAAAAGAAACAATAATCCAGATTGTTCAAAACACCTCTCCCGAAGATGAGATTCACCTGCAGAGCATATGGTCACTGTCTATGATCGGGGGAAATGATGTGCAGAATTTTTTTACTCAACTCATCAATACCAGTGACAGTATTAAAGAAATAGATATGCTTGAATTGGCAATGGATAACCTTGAATTAACGAACAGCTTTGACGAGATGAATTTCTATAGCGAAGAATAAGGAATATCGGCATGCAGGAGGATCGGCGGGTACATCTAATTATAAAGGGCAGGGTTCAGGGTGTAGGTTTTCGATACTTCATATACACAACCGCTATCAACCTTCATCTGAAAGGCTGGGTCAGAAATCGCGCAAGTGGAAATGTTGAAATCCTGGCACAAGGTGCACACAAAAAAATCAACCAGTTAATTCAGGCAGCCAGAAAAGGACCGGACATGGCACAGGTTTTGGATGTGGATATTGAATGGGATCAAAAGTCTCCCGACCTGCCACCTTTCACAATTCTCAACACAAAGTAAAACGCCTAATCTTCCCCGGACATGATAGAAAGACGTTCCCAGGGGGGAACATCCGCTGCATCTGCCAACATCTTGCGCAATTCATAAACTTGATCACGCAGCACAGCTGCTTTCTCAAACTCTAAGGATTCCGCAGCTTCATTCATTCGTGCTTTCGTTTCTTTGATCAGTTTTTTCAATTCATGCTGTGGAAGCATCGTAAGTTGCCCATCGGCACCATACTCACTGCTTTCGTCAGCAATATATGATTCTTTTGAGAGCCTTGATGTGATGTCGTATATTTCTTTGACAATCGTAAATGGTTTAAGATTGTGTTCTTCATTATATACTTCTTGTTTTTCCCGCCGGCGGTTTGTTTCATCGATAGCTTTTTGCATGGCATCCGTGATTTTATCGGCATACATGATTACCTTACCTTCTACGTTACGAGCTGCGCGGCCGATCGTTTGAATTAGCGCCGTGGATGAACGCAGAAATCCTTGTTTATCAGCATCAAGGATAGCAACCAGTGACACTTCAGGTAAATCCAACCCCTCTCTAAGCAGGTTAATACCGACAATCACATCATAACGCCCCATGCGTAGATCACGCAGGATACCAACCCGATCCAGAGTGTCCACTTCAGAATGTAAATAATGCACATTGAAATCCAGTTCCTCCAGATAATCTGAGAGGTCTTCGCTCATTCTCTTGGTGAGCGTTGTAACCAAAACCCTTTCTTTTTTAGCAACCCGATCGCGAATCTCTCCAATCAGATCATCAACCTGTCCCTGCACAGGACGGATTATGATCTCAGGATCAACCAGACCGGTCGGACGGATAATTTGATCAATCACTTGGTCCGCTTTCTCTAATTCATAAGGTCCGGGAGTCGCTGAAGTGTAAATGGTATAACCCATCTTCCGCTCAAATTCCTCAAACATTAACGGACGGTTGTCCAATGCCGAGGGTAACCGAAACCCATATTCAACGAGCGTACTTTTTCTGGAACGGTCACCGTTATACATCCCGCGAATTTGCGGTACGGTCATATGGGATTCGTCGAGGATCAGTAAATACTCAGATGGAAGAAAATCCATCAATGTCCAGGGTGGGGATCCAGCGGGGCGCTGGTCAAGGTGGCGGGAATAATTCTCAATCCCAGAACAATAACCAATCTCTCGTAGCATTTCAAGGTCAAAGCGAGTTCGCTGTTCCAGGCGCTGCGCTTCCAGCAGCTGCTCCTCGTGTTTTAAGCGTTTGAGGTTATTCTCTAACTCAGATTCAATATCTGCAATCGCTTGCTTCAAACGTTCTTCCTCTGTGATGAAGTGCTTCGCTGGATAAATTTCTACTTGATCCAATTCCTGTATGACTTCGCCTGTCACAGGATGGATAGATAAAATCCGCTCCACTTCATCACCAAAAAAAGTGATCCGGTATGTCAGATCTTTTTCATACGCAGGATAAACATCAAGGGTATCACCTCTCAGACGAAAAACACCCGCACGCAATTCAATATCATTACGCGTATAGTGCTCCTCAATCAGTTGGCGCAGCAGAACATTCCTCCGATAAATTGACCCTTTTTCCAACCGGATAACAACGCTGCTATATGCTTCTGGGTTGCCGAGACCATAAATCGCAGAAACGGAAGCCACGATGATGACATCGCTGCGAGATACAAGAGCGGTTGTCGCTGCAAGCCGCAGGCGTTCAATTTCCTCGTTGATATCTGTTTCTTTTTCAATATAAAGATCTTGACGGGGAACGTAAGCTTCTGGTTGATAGTAATCGTAATAAGACACAAAATATTCAACGGCATTTTCTGGGAAAAACTCCGTGAATTCTGCGTATAATTGCGCGGCAAGAGTTTTATTATGAGCCATCACCAATGCCGGCATTTGCAGTTCATTGATCACATTCGCGATTGTGAAGGTCTTTCCGGTTCCGGTTGCGCCAAGCAAAACCTGGTCATGCATGTCTTCCCCCACTCCATCCAACAAAGATTGGATGGCCTCGGGTTGGTCACCCATCGGTTGATATGGTGAACGCAGATTAAATTTCATTCATTTCCTCATATTGTATTTTCAATTTGTCCAACACTTTCAATATTCGTAATTCTAAATCTTCTGCATCCTCTATATGCATCCAATAAGCATTTTTTCCCCTACGAATTCCTGAACCCAAATCCGGTAAATATTTTTTATAACCTTCCTGCGCGGGTGCGTGAAATCGAAAAACGATATTTTTCTTTTCAAAGGTGATAGAAGAAAGCCCAAGATTTCTGGCACGAATTTTGATTCGCATTTGTTGCAACAAATTATTGACATATTCTGGGGGTTTTCCAAAACGATCGGTTAGTTCCTCTTTAATATCTAACAATCCCTCTTCTTTTTGTATCTCTGCGATACGTCGGTACAGGGATATCCGTAATGTTTCATCTGGGATATACACCGGTGGAATCAAAGCGTTGATAGGCAGTTCAAGCTTTACCGATTGCTGGATCTTTTGCGCTCCCAGGATATTCTCTAATCGGCCGCCCACCGTCTGTCCTTCTTTAAGATCTTGAACAGCTTCTGTTAATAACCGCGTATATAAATGAAAACCAACCGAGGCGATATAGCCATGCTGTTCAGCCCCCAGCAAATCACCGGCACCGCGCATTTCAAGATCTCGCATGGCGATCGAATACCCAGCGCCAAGTTGCGTGTTTTCAGCGATCACTTCCAGACGCTCCAAACCTTCAGGGGTAGGCGTTTTCTGATTATGGTGAAAGAAATAAGCATATGCCCGGGAAGAGCCTCTCCCCACGCGCCCCCGCAGCTGATACAACTGTGCCAATCCAAACCTGTCTGCGCGGTCCAAAATCAATGTGTTCGCGTTGGGAATATCCAGTCCGGATTCAATGATGGATGTCGATAATAAAACATCAATTTCTCCCGCAGTAAAATTCTCCATCACACCTGCCAAGAGCTTTTCTTTCATCTGCCCGTGGGCGATACCAATTTTTACTTCCGGTACCAATCGCTCCAATTGATGGGCGACAGCACGGATAGATTGCACTCTATTATGAACAAAAAATACCTGACCGCCGCGGTCAATTTCACGCAGGATAGCCCGCCGAACGGTTTTTTCATTATATGGTCCGGTGAAGGTTTGAATAGGCAGCCGTTCTGAAGGAGGTGAATTAATAACCGATATATCTCGAATGCCGGCTAATGCCATATACAACGTCCGCGGAATGGGTGTCGCGGTTAATGTAAGCACATCGATCTTTTGTCGCATCCTCTTAAAATACTCTTTATGCGCTACGCCAAAGCGCTGTTCCTCATCTATGATCAACAGCCCTAGATGCTTAAATTGCACGTCGGATTGTAGTAATCGGTGTGTGCCGATCACAATGTCCAACTCGCTGGAAGTCAATCGTTGCAAAATTTCTAATTGTTCAGAATGTGTACGAAAACGAGAAAGCATCTCTATTTTTACAGGAAAAGGAGCCAGTCGGCTCTTAAACGTTTGATAATGCTGTTGAGCAAGCACAGTTGTGGGAACCAGCATTGCTACCTGCTGGCTGTCCATCACAGCCTTGAAAGCTGCCCGGATCGCCACCTCTGTTTTCCCATAACCAACATCGCCACACAACAATCGATCCATCGGGCGCGCTTTTTCCATATCAGCTTTCACCTCAGCGATTGCGCGTTCCTGGTCAGGTGTCTCTGGATATTGAAAACTCGATTCGAGTGCGTGCTGCCATTCAGAATCTTTGCTGAATGCGTAACCACTGATCGTTTGCCGTTTTGCGTATAATTCAAGCAGATCATAAGCAATGGCTCTTACTGCTTTCCTTGCTCGATTACGTTTGTTTTTCCAACTATCAGAACCCAGGCGTGATAATCGCGGTTTCCGACTGTCAGGTCCAATATAATAGGTAATACGGTCTGCTTGATGGATCGGTACAAAAAGCTCATCATTTTCAGCAAAGTGCAGCAGCAGATAATCACGCTCGACATCTTCAATCGAGCGGTGAACTAAACCTGAAAATATTGCAATACCATGATCCACGTGAACGACATAGTCACCAGTGTGAAAATCAAATATATGCGTCTCTTGCGTTGAGACCGCACGATGCCGTTGGCGTCGGGTCCTTGGCAATTCCCAACCAAACAATTCGCTGTCCGTGAACAGATAGTCAACCGAGTCATTAGCGTAGGTAATCTTCCAACCGGAATTAAGACTGCCGTCGATGTAATGGATCGATTGATCAAGGTTTTCCTTGATTAATTGTTCGTTCTGAACTTCTTGCACACGTTCTATTTGTTTGGTCACAATGTGCACACGACCAATCTGCTCGGTTGATTGTTTCAGGTGGTTAAACAGATCGCTGATACGGCTCCCAAAACGGGGGCTGGGGGAAAAATATTGGGATATTTGATGTCCGTCTTCCTCCAATGGAAATCCAAGATCGATCGTGTTTCTGGTTGACATCTCATCCAAAAGTTCTGACCACGAAAAATAGGGAACCGGAAAATCTTGGGAGATGATATTATCAGAGACATTCTCTTCACGAATCTTGAGCGATTTGGCTTCAATTTCCTCTGCGGTCGCTTCCAGTGAAGAAGCGTTATCTAAAATAATGATCGCATCGTTAGCTAAATAATTTATTACCGATCCAGCATCAGGATAAACAACCGGAATATTAAATTCCACCCGATGATCAATATCATCACGATCAGCTTTGGTTACATCGCTCTCTAATATTTCATGGGCTGGAGGTATTTGAATTTCCTCTACAGCGCCTGTTGAGCGTTGAGTTACCGGATCAAATGACCGCATTGTATCGATTTCATCACCAAAATATTCGATACGGATAGGTTGTTTGCTGGTTACGGGCCAGATATCCAAAATTCCGCCTCTTCTGGAAAGCTGCCCACCCATGGTAACAATATCAACTGGTTCATGGTTTTGCGCAATCAGTCTCTCAACAATTTTTGAAAGATTCATCGCTGAACCAACCTTCAAAGATATCAGATGGCTAAGAAATTTTCTTCGGGGTATGGTTTTCGTCATCACAGACTTAACAGAACTGAAAATCACCGTTGGAAAATAACTGTTTCCGAGGGCTGGGATTAGTTTCTTTGATAAATGAAAGAGCGTGTCAATCCGATTGAAGCGGGTGCCCGCATCCCAATCTGCAGGCTCATAGAAGAGTGCTGGTGGTTCTGGGAATAAAAATGGCTCCTTTGATTGGCTCCAAAAATTGTATTCATCATACATGGCCTGCAGACGGTCCGATTTCGATGTAATGAATAAAACAGTCCTATTCAGGTCTTGCTGTACCGATGCAAGAAAAGGAAGCCGCACAGATCGGGGCAGGCTGATCAGCGTTCGATTGTTCTTCGCGCTGAATGAATCAATTAATAATTGATAACCTGGTATGCGATAGAAATCGATCAGCTGCTGATTATTCATCATCAAGGACTGAATGGTTAAATTGCGTCATGGCCTTGTCGATGCCATCAGATAGAAGCATTTCCACTGCACTAACAATCGCGTTAAGCACAAAATCAAGTTCAGATTGGTCCTTCCTGGAAAAAGGTTTTAATACATAATCCATCGGGTCCATTCGCCCGGGTGGGCGATCAATACCAACCCGCAATCTTGCGAAATCCTGTGTCCCGATTGCGGAAATGATCGATTGCATTCCGCGTTGTCCGCCCGATCCGCCGCTGCTTCTAAGTCTGATGCTTCCAAATGGCAAGTCCATATCGTCATGGATGACAAGGATTCGGTTGGGTTGGATCTTATAAAAATTTTTAAGAGAACGAACTGCCTTGCCGGAACGATTCATGAATGTCATTGGTTTAGCGAGAATGATTTTTTCATTACAAATTCTGCCTTCGCCGACCAGAGATTTGAATCGGACTCGGGAAAGTTCAATACGCCAGGAAACAGCTAATTTATCGACCGCAATAAAACCGATATTATGTCGTGTTTTTTCGTATTCTG
>Ga0180434_10002504_pt1 | contig 24338 bp, 30 predicted proteins | sample SS_ome_7_FD_132453 | JGI IMG/M metagenome (GOLD analysis project Ga0180434, IMG submission 132453) | Hypersaline lake sediment archaeal communities from the Salton Sea, California, USA - SS_1_D_2 metaG | ecosystem: Environmental > Aquatic > Non-marine Saline and Alkaline > Hypersaline >... | reverse complement strand
CCATCTTCATCGAAATATTTTTCATCAAAATAATCATCTATTGTTTCACCGGCTTTGTCATTATTTTTTTTATTAAAAGCCTTTCTTAATTCTGAATAACTTTTAGAAAGTGCTTCAATATTCACCTCTCCTTTTTTAGAATCCCAGAAATTTTCAGGAACATAATCCGGTCGAACAGGAACATCTACCGGTGGGCTACCATCTGGTGGAGTGTTTGAAATATTTTCATTGGTATTAGAATCATTTGTATCAACATTATTTGTATCAGAATCATTTACACCAGAAACATCATCATTATTACTTTCAGATTCATTCATAGATTCATCTGTTTTGGCATTAACCAACAATCCTTCTTGTTCATCAGCCATTACGGTTCTCCTTATAATGATTTATTAATTGTTTAATATATCTGATTACCTGGTTGTTTCCTTCACGCATAAACACAAACTCAGCCGGATTTACGGAAGTCTGAGCGTCCATCATTGGGGACCCGGATAATACAGACTGACTCGCTACATTGTCAAAATAAACAAGGATTTTTTTACCTGATTCCGTATTGAATGTATGATACATATATTCAGCCAATTTATCAAAATCTAAATCCTTTATATCCATCCTCTTCCTCCAACTGTTTGCGTTTAATCTTTGCGTCTTTTAAACGCTTGAATACACCATAGTATTTAGTGCGATAGTTCACACGCCACATTTTTAATATTTTGTCCCAGGTTATACCCGGGACTCCAGATATGTTGTTCTTATGCAGAACAGTATTTAACATATTCTCAGCATTAGAAGCTTTCCTTAGATTCTCCCATCTATTATCAGTTCTAATCCTATTGATATGGTCGACTTGGTTCTCAGGCCAGCTTCCGGTTACATACAGAAAAGCTAATCTGTGAGCAGCGTAGCTCTTACCATTTAGTTTTATTTTCACATAACCAAGATTATTTACTGAACCAGCAATCTTGTTACGCATACTATTTCTCCTACATGAATCATTCCATATAAACAGCCCTGAATCAGGATGGTACTTTAGTACCTCCCTCAGTTGTTCCTTGGTTATCACTCATACCTCCTTGAACGGCCTGCATGGCTGCATTAACCACTTGTGCCCGTTCGTCTTGTGTTCTTATTAAGTTAGCATCAATGCCCATCAGAGCACCAAGCTTGTCAACCATATCTTCAACCCGTGCTGTAGCCTGAAAAACTTCTAATCCAGTTAATGCCATAGAAGTCTGTGCCCAATTAACAATAGTTTCGACTTCTTTAAGATTCTGAGCTTGAGCCAATGCTCCCGTAATTTGAACTTTAATAGTATTGCCATCTATCTTTAATTTTTCAATAATACCTTTTTTATAAAGAATATCCAGTATTCTATTGTATAATGGAATAATAAGCTCTTGATGCATACGGCCAAAAGGAGCACCGATAGCCTCCTGAAGTTCTTGTTGTCTTACAATCCATTCTGTAGCAGATCTGACGGCTCCTGTATCAGGAATTGATCGATCAAACATCGCATCCTTAATTGATTGTCTCATATCCTCTGCGATAATTTGTGCATATTGCAAATCGCCTCCTACCGGCAAAGGAACCAAATCAGCCCCCATACCACCACCCGTGCTTTGTACAGGTATGACGGCTCCAGGTCTAATCTTTATTGAATTCGGGTTAAAGATACCATTATTTCTTGCTAACCAAACTCCTGAAATAGCCAAAGAAGCATTTTGTAACTCTATTTTTTTAGCCATATTTAAAGTTTTTGCATCGGGCAAAGCATTTAAAACAGGCCCTCTTCCAAAAGTTTCGCCTGAAACTTTCATCCATCTTGATATTATCCACGGATTAGTCGAATATTCTCTTTTTACCAATTGATATGGTTCATTGTTTTTATCTGTTAATTTTTCTATTAAAACAGAATATTGCCATTTATCAGAATCTTGTGTTCTATAAGTAACTTCATGGATAGTTACTTCTTTTCCTCCGTCTTCGTCCATTAATTTTTTTAATTCTGGAGACTTTTTTAAATCAGGCCACATCCGTTCAAGAACACGTAATGGTTTTTTATATTTTCTAAATACAGCCCCAATGGTATTGTCTGGGCCTTCTTCAAGTGCAATTTCAGAAATTGGAACAGGAATAAATTTAAATAAATTATCAGAGCTATTCTCTTCTAATACTAATAAAGCTCCAGTACCGATACAAAGATCAAGCCAAAATTCACCGATAGCAGTGTCAAAATTACTTGAACCAATAGCAGCAAATACAGCTTTGTTTATTTGTTGTAATTTTCGTAATGTTTCTTCTCGATCTTGGAATATAAATGGGCCAGGTGTCATTGTTGCCCATTCTGTAAATGGCGGAGTGATTGTAGATTGTAGGGTAGATGCTAATTTGGCGGTTGATTGTTGCAATGTAGAATCATAAACACCAATATTTTTTTCTTGACCGGGTGTTTTCTCAAACATCGTGTTCCTGTTTGGAATAGCTAATGAATACGCATCATCATACAAACTATCCCATAAACTTTTTTTATCCCAAGCCTTTTTAATTCTTTTTAATAAATTTGCAATATCCATTATTTATTGCCCTAATTTTGTTTTTTTAGCTGTACTGGCGGCTTTCCCTTCTACGGCACTAAATATTGTTTTTGAAGAACCAGAAGAAAGTCTTCTTCGTGCTGCAATTTCTTGAGCAAGTTGCAATTCTTTTTTTCTGGCCTTTTCTTCTTGGGCTTCTAATGCCGAAGTATCTGGCTTTTTACCTTTAAAAATATCTACTATTGCTCCCATATTATTTTTCCCCCATTTCTAATTAAATATTTTTTAAGCTGTAAAGGAGTCTGAATAAAAATATTTTTCAAACCAATTAATTTTTTTATTATTGTAACACATGTAATCGGTTCTATATTTTGTTTCTTATAAGGATTTATTAATATATTATATTCAACAATACAAGTTAAATTATCAACCAATGACGGCAAATCTTCAATATCAATGCATGATATTTCTATATTAATAGAATTATATAGATTTTCCAATACTACAAAAATTTCTTTCCCATCAAATAAATTAAAAACCTGAATAATAAAACAATGCTTATAATTAATATTTAAAAATTTATTCCACCATTTTTTTTGATTGTCTGGAATATTTTTGTCATTAAGAAATATTATATAAAATTTCACAATACCTCCCAGTTATTATCTAAAATAGTAAAATCTAATTGATTTGTTTTATTATAAGAAAGAGCACCATGTTCCCCACCACCAGATAACATATATCCTAAAGCGTCCGCCACATCTGACCAAGGATGATCCTTGCTTGGTTTATCGTCATATCTATCTTCTCCCGGGACATTTAATCTTTTATAACACCATTTTTCAGAAAGAGCTTCGATTAAAATCTTACAATTAGGGCTAAACAATATTCCAGGTTTTCCATTTGAAAAACGTAACATAGGCGTTTTGATACATTCTATTCTTATATCAATCTCGTTAGATGGAGCAGGATTAGCATATAATCCTTGTGTTCTCATATGATCAAAATAAGTCTTCATGGATATACCATCTTTTTGTAATCCAGCAGGATCTCCCCATACTCTTAAATCTTCTACTCCCAAAAAATTTTCTTTGATGGTTAACAAAACTTGATTGACAAATTGTACCAAACCCATATTAGGACATACACATTCTTTTAATATATGCCATCTTCCATTAATAATATCTAATTGTCCGAATACGGCAGCAGGATTTAACGTTCCCGCACCAAAATCTATTCCACAATGAAGAGGTAATAATTCGTTATATTCAATAGATTCACTCACCATTGTATGAGCATTAAATTCTGGTATTACTGCATGATCAGATGTTAATGAACCATTTTTGCCTTGGACATATATTTGAATATATGATTTGTCCTTACCTTTAATTAAATTTGGATAATAACCACCAGCTCTTAATCTTGCTTGCTCAAGATATTTTGGATCTTTTCTTAATTCTTCTTTATAGTTGGGATCTAATGAATGATTAATAGGTAAATATGGAAGATTTTCTGCCTTCGGATTTACTGCCCATATAGAACCACCACCAGTATGAATATATTCTTTTTTATTTTCGGGTATAATATATTCATATTCATTCTCTATTGATTTCCATCCATTTTTAACTTTTTCCATTTCAAATACCGCCGGCGGTTGTCTAAAATATTTCCACCCGGTAGGCATATCTTTTTCTAAAGCATCCATCCAATGCCCAGCTGAATATGGGTTAGTATCAGCTATGATGCCATACCAAGTTGGCATGATCCCACCCTGTTTCATGGATGGATAACGACCAACCCTTGCTGTGGCTTGATCTATAATATCTTTTCTAATCTCTTTACATTCATTAAAAGCTATTAATGTTCCTTCGTAAGATAAAAGTTTTCCAGCATCTTTAATAGTATCAAGTCCCATAAATTCTATTAAAAAATCTATGCCAGGATGTTTCTTGGTTGGTTTCCTTTTGAAATGATGAAAAGGTGGGTTGTTTCTCCATTTTCCAATATTGGGTGGATATAATGAATTCCAAGTTTTAATGGTCGTTTTTTTAAGGTCTGGCATCGTATTTCTTACAACCAAAGCTTTAAAATATATTGTATTATCTACTGGCGAAGGCTCTTGCATTAAAGCTCGTCTCATTATTTCACCACAAATAACTCCTGTGGATTTACCAGAGCCTACAGGGCCAATAACTATTCTTACGAAACTATCATCATTCATAAAATCCCATATTGTTTTATGATAAGAAAGATCCAGTTTTGTCATATTCCTTTTCATTATTTTAACTTATCTTTCATCTGTTTAAGAGTTAAGATATAAGTTTTTGCTATTTTATATTTTTCTTTTTTGGTTAACAATTCCCAGGGTAGACCTACTAATATCCCTGAAAATCCTCCAAGATAATTATAATGAAGAGGATTTGTTGCATTTAATGCTTCTTGCTGATCTCTTCTTTCATCTGAAAAAGTTCTATTTCTCATTAATTCTTTTCCATGATTTTCCCACCATTTTTCTGCATCATCTAAAATATGACCCACTTCCATGTCCCATATTTTATAATTATTTTTTTCATTTATCATTTTCTTTTATTTCCTTTGGGGGAGTAATAATTAAACCACCATAGACATTTTCACCATTTGTTGTTATATCGATATTTTGAATTGAATATTTTTTAGGATCAATCCATTGCATAAGTTTTGTTCTTGCAGCTATTTTCAATTTATCTCTTTGTACTGCAGTGTTATTTCCACATTGTTTTCCTGTTTCTGGATCTATTAATATATCTCTGCTTTCATCATTCGAAATTTCTAAAATTTCATCCATATATAATTCTGCTTTAAATCTTAATGCTTCTTCATATAAATTATTAAATTCTTCATCTTTTTTTCTCCAAAGATAAATAGCTTGTCTAGTAACTCCTAATTTCCGTGCAACTTCTGTAATAGTATTTCCTTCCATTATCAATTTACATATTCTTTTAATAGTATCTTTATTATATTCTTTTGGTCTTCCTCTTTCTTTTTTTTGAGCCATATTAATTTCCTTCAATTTCTTTTAAATAATTTTTCATATAATTTTTAATTTTTTCTTCCATTTGATAAAAATATCTTCCATGTTTTTGATTATATTGTATTAAACTATTTTGATTTTTTTTATAAATACATACATGTGCTAATTCATGAAAAAGTATTTCTAAATTAGTATATTCATTATTTTTATAAATTTCTATTCTATGTCTATTTTTGTCATTATTAGTAAAAGTTCTTCCATATAAATCTGAATGTTCTTCTTTTAACCAAACTTCTGTATAATCTATTATATCAAAATTTTCTAAATAATTACAAAAATCATTCAGTACATCTTCAGAATAATTATTTTTAATAATTTTCATAATATAACCTTTATTATTTATATTTATAATCTGAAGTTATAAAGCCTATTGAAGATGTTTCTGTGATTTCATTATCTATCCTATCATCAATATTTTTATCTTTTACATAGGATGAAATTTCAGTTAAATCATTAGAATGGCATACAATAAAAAATCCAGGTTTATGTTTTTCTTTTAAACAAACAACTGGTGTTTTTTTTTCCATTTGTGCTTTTTTTAAAATACTTCTCCAAAGAGCTACGGCAGAATGAGTTTTTCTATATTTTACTTCTATAAAAAGATTTTTATGTAGAGTATCTGATCTTGTATGTTTAGAATTTCCACCAGATAAGGGAGTTCTTTCTGTATTAAAAAATTGTGCTATTTTACTTTCAATGTTTTTCCAAGTATTTTTCATAATTATTATTTCCTAAAACTTTTAATATTCAAATTAATATTAAATCCGCTATTTTCTTTTAATCTGTCCATTATCCTTTCATCAATAAATCCATCTTTAATTGGCGATATTGAATTGCTTATTAATATAGTAGATTTTATTTTTGAATATCTACTATTTATTATTTGATATAATAATATTCTTTCATCATTAGAACCATGCTGTATGCCTATTTCATCAATAATTAATAAATCTGGATAAGTAAATTCATTAATTCTTTTTTGAATATCTATATCTTTATGCAGATATGATTTTCTAAGATATTGTAATAATTCCCATGCTAGAATATATTTTGATGTATATCCTTGTTTGATAATTTCAGATATCACAATACACGCCAACATAGTTTTACCAGTTCCTGGATTACCAGATAAAAATCCAGACACACCTTTTTTTGACAATACATCAAATTTTTCTACATATGTTCTTAAAATTTTTACAGGCTTTACTATTTCTTTATTAATTTTAATAGAATCAAAATTTAAATTTTGAAAGCGTTTTGGAATATCAGCCGCTATTAAATTTTCATGAACTTTAAACCAATATTCTTCTTCATTAGTTGGAAGTTTTTTATTTTGATTAATCGATTTTGTTTTCTGTGAATATTTTATTTTTTTCATAATAATGCATCTCTATCTATATATTGGACAGCGTATTTATTTTGTATGACAGCAGCTAAGCATATCTTTGGTGTCTGTTCTTTTACATATTTAAGAGCAAATCCGTCTTGTTTAACAGCAGCCATACAAATCTCTGGTGTCTGTTCTTTTACATATTGAAGAGCAAATCCATTTCGTTTGACAGCAGCTAAACATATTTCTGATGTCTGTTCTTTTACATATTTAAAAGCAAATCCATTTCGTTTGACAGCAGCTAAGCATATCTTTGGTGTTTGTTCTTTTACAAATTGAAGAGCAAATCCATTTTGTTTAACAGCAGCCATACAAATTTCTGGTGTTTGATTTTTTACATATTCAAGTTCCAATCCATTTTGTTTAACAGCTGCTAAATCTTGTGTATATTTTATTTTTTTCATAATAATGCCTCTCTATCTATATATTGTACAGCGTATTTATTTTGTATAACAGCTTCTAAGCATATCTCTGGTATTTGTTCTTTTACAAATTGAAGAGTATATCCATTTTATTTGACAGCAGCCATACATATTTCTGGTGTCTGTTCTTTTACATATTTAAGAGAAAATCCATTTTGTTGAACAGCAGCCATACAAATTTCTGGTGTCTGTTCTTTTACATATTTAATAGCCAACCCATATTGTTTGACAGCTTCTATACAAATTTCTGGTGTCTGTTCTTTTACATATTTAAGAGCAAATCCATTTTGTTTAACAGCTTCTAAGCATATCTCTGGTGTTTGTTCTTTTACATATTTAATAGCCAACCCATATTGTTTGACAGATTCTATACAAATTTCTGATGTCTGTTCTTTTACATATTTAAGAGAAAGTCCATTTTGTTTGACAGCAGCTAAACATATCTCTGGTGTCTGTTCTTTTACAAATTCAAGCGCATATCCATCTTGTTTTACAGCAGCCATACATATTTCTGGTGTCTGTTCTTTTACAAATTGAAGAACATATCCATTTCGTTTGACAGCAGCTAAACATATCTCTGATGTCTGTTCTTTTACATATTTAAAAGCAAATCCACTTTGTTTGACAGAACCCATACATATTTCTGGTGTTTGTTCTTTTACAAATTCAAGCGCATATCCATTTTGTTTGACAGCAGCTAAACATATCTCTGATGTCTGTTCTTTTACATATTTAATAGCCCATCCATTTTGTTTAACAGCTTCTAAACAGATCTCTGGTGTTTGTTCTTTTACATATTGAAGAGCCCATCCATGTTGTTTAACAGCTTCTAAACATATTTCTGGTGTCTGGTTTTCTACATATTCAAGAGACCATCCATTTTGTTTGACAGCTTCCATACATATTTCTGGTGTTTGTTCTTTTACATATTTAAGAGAAAGTCCATTTTGTTTAACAGCTTCTATACATATTTCTGGTGTCTGGTTTTCTACATATTCAAGAGACCATCCATTTTGTTTGACAGCTGCTAAAACTTGTGTATATTTTATTTTTTTCATAATAATGCCTCTCTATCTATATATTGTACAGCGTATTTATTTTGTTTGACAGCTTCTAAGCATATCTCTGGTATTTGTTCTTTTACATATTTAATAGCCAACCCATATTGTTTGACAGCTTCTATACAAATTTCTGGTGACTGTTCTTTTACATATTTAAGATCATATCCATCTTGTTTAACAGATTCTATACAGATTTCTGGTGTCTGTTCTTTTACATATTGAATAGCAGATCCATTTCGTTTTACAGCAGCCAAACATATTTCTGATGTCTGTTCTTTTACATATTTAAGAGAAAGTCCATTTTGTTTGACAGCTTCTATACATATTTCTGGTGTCTGTTCTTTTACAAATTGAAGCGCATATCCATCTTGTTTAACAGCAGCCATACAAATTTCTGGTGTCTGTTCTTTTACAAATTCAAGCGCATATCCATTTTGTTTAACAGCAGCCATACAAATTTCTGATGTCTGTTCTTTTACAAATTGAAGAGCATATCCCTTTTGTTTTACAGCAGCTAAACATATCTCTGATGTCTGTTCTTTTACATATTTAAGAGCAAATCCATTTCGTTTTACAGCAGCTAAACATATCTCTGATGTCTGTTCTTTTACATATTTAAGAGCAAATCCATTTCGTTTTACAGCAGATAAACATATCTCTGATGTCTGTTCTTTTACATAGTTAAGATAAAATCCATCTTGTTTGACAGCTTCTAAATTTTTTTGAACTTGATTCTTATCAATCATGTTTTGTGAATGTTTTATATTTTCCAAAACAAGCCCTCTCTTTTCAATTCTAATGCGTTTTTAAAATTTTTTGATACCTACATACATACCAATAAACAAAATCGTATAAAAACTATGTTTTTGATAATTCTTCATAAAATCCCGCGGTAGGTTCCCAGTCAAAAGATTTTGATGTTTCTTGTTGATATGAATCTGTTTTAAATTTTTTGTTTTTTGCCATTTCAAACCAATAATTTATATGTCTTTTGATTCCTTTTTTTGTTTTTCTTCGGTCTTTATTAACAAAATTCCATCTTTTGATTTTCATTAATTCAGATTCAACATCCAGTTCTTTAAATTCACTCTTTAAAAAATTATAAAATTCTGCGTCTATTTCAAAAAAATCATTTCCTTTCAATGGGATACAAATTTTTTCATAATTATTTTCAAATTCTTTATTTTTTGGCATGCTTTTTGCTCTAGGTATAAGGTGTTTAGTATTATTTATATTATTATATATATAATATAAACTAGTATCTTTATACCTGATACCTATAGTGCGGTACGAAAAAAAATTAAACCCTTGTTTTGCTTTATTAGCAACCAAGGTGTCTATTAGTTGTGAAACACTAGTCTTTTGGAGAAGTGATTCTTTTTTTAGCCATGCCGCAAGGGTTTCATCTATCGATATAGATATTATTTTTTTCATAATAAAGTAATCTTTTTTTTGATATTTTTAAATTATTAAGAGTAAGGAGAGCCTAAGAGTTAATAAGATTTTATTAATTATTAATTATTATTATTATTATTATTATTATTATTTTGGTTGTTAATCCATTCATCTACATTTTTTTTTTCAAATCTAATCAATCCTCCAATTCTCGTAAAAGGAAGATTGTTTTTTTTTATATGTCTATATATTGTTCTTTTAGATAAATTTAAATATTCACTTAGTTCTGTAATCTTTAAAAATTTTTTTGTATCTTCCATAATAATTCCTAATAACAAATATATTTTAAAAAGGGATGTCGTTTTTTTCTTCTATATCATTAGAAAAAACTGGGATTCTTTTTTTAAAATAAATATTATAAAATTTTGAATTTTTATCTTTTTCTTTTGTTTTCTTTATTATTTCTAATCCTATATCTAACAATGATTCCAAACAGTTTGGTAAATCTGATATTTTATTTAAATATAATTGGCACACTGAAAGTTCATCTTTTAACCATCTTATGTTTTCTTTTGTCATTAATAAACTTGTTTTATATAAAAAATATCCTGCATATTTATCATCATCAATTATTTTTAAAACCCACATCAACATATAATTATTATTTTTTGATACTTCTAAACTTACAGAATCAACCATTACATGATAAATACCATCTTCTGGTATCCCTTCGAATGTATTGGTTTCAGCCACATGTTCTTCAAAAGTTTGATCAAATGATTCTAGATATTTTTTAATTTTTGACATGTCTGTTATTCTCCTCTTTTATTATTAATATCATCAAAAATTTTAGTAAAATTTTTAAAATCTAATGGTATTGTTTCTGGAAGAATACCAGTTCTATCACCTGCATCATAATTTGGGCTAGGTTTCGTTCTTATAATTCTTTTATATATAGAATTACCTTCTTTATCTGTTTCTATCTCTAAATCACAAAATAAAATCAAATCAACTAACCCTGTTACAATTTTTCTGGCTTTTTCTGGCAATGTAGGAACTATCCTTGTATGCTTTCCAGTACGAGTTTCAATATCTTTTTCTATAGAATGAGATACTAAAATTAGTCCGTAAGGCATGAATGCTAATTTATTGATTACTCTATGGAATTCATTATTAATTAAAGCATATCCTTTTCCATATGTAAGATCAGATTCATGTTCAACATTAAACTTGTTACATATATGATCTGCACACATACGATATGCATTATCGATGGTATCAATAATTATGGTTTTAAAATCATGTTTATCTTTTGAAATTTCAGAACAAGCATTCAAAAGATCATTCCAACATGTAATTGAAATTGAATAAACTTCAAGTGCATTTAATCCAGGTTCAGTAGCAAGAAACAAAGCCTTCTCTGCATTTGAACACCAGGTACTTTTTCCTATTTTACTTGGCCCATATATCAATGTAGTTAAATCATGAATGTTTGTTTTAATTGTTGTTTTTGTGTCTGGTAGCATAATTTTCCTCCTTTATGTTATTGGTGGTACTACTTGGATTCGAACCAAGAACCTATCGGTTATAAGCCAATTGCTCTTCCAATTGAGCTATAGTACCAGTAATTACATAGATTGTTTTTTTAAACGACTTCTAAACAATTCATCTAAAATTTTTGATTCTGTATATTCCCCTTCCAAAAATTGTTTTGCATGTAAAATTAAAACATCTAATATTTCTTTAAAAGAAGCAGAGCTTTTTATAACGATATCTCCTTCTTTTAATGAAACATAATAATTATCTTTTAAAATAAGATATGCATCTTCATGGCCTATTTTTTCAGTTAATTGTTGAACTGTCATAATTTGCCTCCTTTTTAGTTTTTAGTTCTTCATTTGGTTCTCTTATCTCATAATAATTTGAGATAATATTTATACTTTCATTGCTTCTACATATTGGGAAATAAGGACATGGACGATTAAATTTAAAACAAAAACTAGTATTTCTATAAAATTTATTCCTCTTTATAGCATCAAGAAGATTTATAGATAATTCCCAAAGTTCTTTCTGAAGTTGTTCAAATTGATTTGGTGATATATAAATCCATTCCCGATGAAACATGACTGGTTCGAGGTATTTGTCTTTGAGTCGCTGCTGAAAGACATCATCTGGCTCTGGCATCTTACGCTTGGCGCTGCTCTTTCCGGTTTTGGATTTGGCGATCAGCTCGGCACGCCGGGATTCAAATTCAGCTTCCGTTTCGCCTTTGATCTGGCGAAGTTTAGCTTTGACCAGTATGTTATATATGATACCGGAAATACGGATGCCGAGGGTATGTTCCAGATACCACGCATAAATGATGATCTGAAAATCAGTCCATAACCGTTCCAAATATCCAGCATCAATTTGAGATGCGGTCTTATGTTCCAGTATGAAGTATTGACCATCCTGCTGGACAAGACCGTCCACCTTGCCAGCCAGCACGAAACTCCTCGATACGGCGTTGGTATCCGGATTGATGATGGGGCCTTCGAAGGTCTTCTCCAGAGCAATCACATCAAAGTCCTCGATGGGATATTGCTCCGAGTATGAACTCATCATGGCGGTGGCCAGATGCCAGTTAGAGAGCTTATGGTCATCCCGGGCCCGGTTGGCATAGATCTGATTGAGATGTTTAATAACCTTTTCAAGTTTTCGTTTTCGATGCCAGATTTCAAGACATTCATGAATAACTGATCCAAAAAAAAGATTATCATCAATTTCTTTAGGAACTAACTTTTTTATATAACGATATTCAAAAGCTTTTCTGCAATTACAAAACAGTTTCCACATAGAATATGTTGTAACCATTAATTCGCTCATAGTGAACCCTTCATTTTTATGTATTGTTGTCATATTATATGTTTATTAGTACCCATTGTGCGCAACATGACATACAAAAATATGGTTGTCAACAAAAAAAATATTTTTTTTAAAAATTCAAATAAAACTTAAAATTAGCTCCTAAAATATAGATTTTTTTTAAAATACTATTCCAATAAAAAATAATTGTTTATTTTTAAGATATTCTATATTATTAGATATATAGAAAGGCCGTTTTATATCGCAACCAAATTGGCCGATGAAAAATAAGACGCAACCTTTTTAAATATATGTTTTTTTTATGTTTAATATTTAAAAAGGAAAAATTATTATGAGTAAATACATTAGCGATCTTGTTGTAGCTGAATTTGATCGAGACGTAAAACAGGAATACGCACAGAATGCGCAGCTACGTTCTACAGTTAAGGTTAAAACTGGAGTAGAAGGTCTTACTGAAAGATTCCAAAAAGTAAATCAGGGAATGGCAAATAAAAAAGTTCCCCAGGCAGATGTCTCTCCAATGAACATTGATTATAGCCATGTAACTGCTACTATGGAAGATTGGAACGCTCCAGAGTATACTGATATTTTTGATGCTCCTAAAATTAATTTTGATGAAAGAAGAGAATTAGTTTCATTATCTTCTAAGGCTGTAGCAAGACGAGAAGATCAGATTATTATTGATGCTTTTGATGATGGCGCTACATTATTGGAAGTTCCAAAAACAATTGGATCTACGACTGGCATGAATACTGCAAAGTTTAGAGATGCAAAAAGACTCCTTGATTATCAGACTGTTCCTGGAGACAACAGATATTTTTTAATGTCTTCTGAAGGACTCTATGATATGTTGGGGGATGCTGATGCAGACACATTTGACAAAAATGCTGTGAAAGCGTTGGTACAAGGTGAATTGTCTCAATGGTTAGGGTTTAAAATTTTAACCGTTGGATATATGGCGGAAGGTGGTTTACCGAAAACAGGAGATGATAGAACAGCATTCGCATATCATAAAGATTCTCTTGGATATGCAATTGGTATGAATATGAGAACAGAAATTAATTATATTGCCCAAAAAACATCGTGGCTTGTTAATACTGTATTTTCAGCCGGTGCAGTCGCTATTGACAATAAAGGTATGGTTAAAGTTATTCATGAAGAATCTTAATAATAGGAGATTATAACATGGCTTTTGAAAGCAAAAGATTAAACAATGTGGCTGGTTCAACTGGTTACGCTAAAATTTGGGTATATACAGATAAAACAAAAGCTGGTGCTGATTTAGATGCAGACGACTTTTTCGCAGGAGCTAATAAATATGGGATGGCTGTTGGAGATATTATCTTTCTTGTGGGATCGGATAGTGTTTTTTTTGGATATATCGAAGTAATTACGAATACTACTTCTCAAATTACAGCCTTATCAGACGCAGCGCATTAAACATTAAGGCCCCATACAACTTTTGTGTGGGGCCTTTTAGTAAGGATATTTACAATGAGTTTAACAGATATTGAAATATGTTCCAATGCTCTTATCAGATTGGGAGCTATTCCTATTCAAAGTTTTGATGATAAAACTGATATTGCTACGGCTTGTAAAAACATATATGAACCTAAAAAAAAATATATGTTGAGTTTTTATCCTTGGAGATTTAGTATGAAATTTTCTCAACTATCTAGGGATTTAGAAACTCCAGTAGCTCATTGGAAATATCAATATACTTTGCCATCAGATAAAATCCAGGCTGGTTTCCCAGAAGTATATACATCTAATAATATTAATTCATACACTATTGATGATTGGGAAATAATCGGTAACAAGTTAATGACAAATGAACCTGAAATATGGGTTAAATATCAATTTAATATAAATGAAGAATTATGGCCTGAATATTTTACAGAATTAATGATAAAAGTTATGCAGGTAGAACTTTGTCAAATAGTAACTGACAATACAACTCTTTTTCAAGAATTAAAATATGAAGTATATGGGACTCCAACTCAGAATGGCTTAGGTGGAATAATAAATACCACGATGTATCTTGATAGTAGAGACACACCGTCAGTCTATATTAAAGATTTTTCTTTAACTGATGCCAGATATTCTAATATTAATACTTAAATATAGGGAGGATAATATGGTTTGGTGGATAACTAAATTTAAAGAATGGTATTCTAAAATGATTAAAAAATGGTGGTTTAAAATGATTATTGTTTGTTTGTTAGTTATGGCTGGATGTATTGTACAACATATTTTTGGATGGATTCATTAAAAATTTATGCCAGTAACTACTTTAATTCATAATAGTTTTACAGCCGGAGAATTAGACGGAAAATTAAAAAGTAGGAATGATCTTTCTACTTATTATAGTGGTGCGTCTAAATTAAGAAATGTTCTTCCAATTCCTCAAGGAGCATTAAAAAGAAGACCTGGTTTGCAATATATTAATGAACATCTTAATTCTAATATCAGAATGATAGAATTTTTACATTCAGATAATTATAAGTATATTTTAGTATTTGAACCAGGATATGTTACTATTTATAAAGATGATACTATCATAGCATCCGTTTTAATATCTATTACAGCAAAACAATTAAAAAATATTACATTTTCTCAAAGTAATGATTATTTATTAATATTTCATGACGAGTTTTCTCCAAAATATATTTTAAGAGAAGCCAATTTAATATGGTCAACAGGAGATTGGGTATTAAAAAATATACCTACAGCGAACATCCTTAATGTTCAATCTCCCACCACATTAAAAATTACTAATACAAGTGGTGGTAATATTGATTTTGCTGAATGGGTAGACGGATCAACATATATTGGAAAAGCCGTAACAATAGATGATTATTTTGAATCAGAAGATGTTGGAAAATATTTAAGAGGATCTTATGGTGGGTATGCAAGAATAGATGTTTATACAAATCCAAAAAATGTAATAATTACTATTTTATCACCTTTCACAAATGAGACTTCAGATGGATTAACCCAAATGAAAGCCGGCGAATGGTCCAAAGAAGAGGAAGTTTTTAGTGATAGTTATGGATATCCTAAATGTGGTTTTTTTTATCAAGGACGACTTTGGCTTGCTTCGACACCATTTTTGCCTGACGGGATATGGGCTTCTAAAACTAATAATGAAGATGATTTTGGTAATTGGGTGCCTGATTTTGCTGATAATGGAATCTTTTTAAGAATAAGAGACTCGCGGGGAGGATTTCATCATATTAATGCCGGCAAGCATTTAACATTTTTTTCAACTGAAGGTAATTATTTTATAGAAACACCAAACAATGAACCTATTATTCCTACAAATGTATCAATAAAACCTGTAATTGCAAACGTAGGGTCTAAAAATTTATTGAGATCATTTATTGTTTCTGGATCAACAATATTTATGAGAGAAGGCGGAAAGTCTTTAATCGAAGCAACTTATTCTTTTGCTAACGGGTCTTACTCTTCAATTGATTTAAATTTATTAGCATCTCATATTTTAAATGATCCCATTGACATGACATATAGAAAACAAACCAATACTGATGAAGCTGATTATTTAATAGTAATTAATAAAAATGGGTCAGCATCTGTTTTATGTATTCTAAGAGAACAAGAAGTAATAGCATGGTCTGTTATTGAAACAGAAGGTAAATTTAAAAGAGTTGTTTCTGATGGAAATGAAATTTATTTTATTGTAGAACGAGTTATTAATAATTCTATCAAATATTTTCTTGAAAAATTTAACTCCGAATTATTATTAGATTGCGCTGTTATTAATACTGGATTTAAATTAACATATAATAATATTTCTTTGATTTATGATGGTATACCACTTACATATGAATTAAATGTTAAAAATTCTATTAATAACCTTTCTCATTTAAAAAATGAAATAGTTAAAATTATAACGGATAATATAATAAGAGAAGATCAATTAGTTACAGAAGATACTATTTATTTAGATAGTGAAATTACTGCTGAATCAATACAGGCTGGTTTAAATTTTCCTATAGTACAAGATCCAGATTATCAAGTATATATAGAAAGTATGCCAATTGAAATTGATAATAATTCTGGTTCAACGGTTGGAAATAAAAAAAGAATTTCAAAAATAACAAGTATGATTTTTGAAACATCTCATTTAATAATTAATAAAAATAAAGTCCCGATTAGAAAAATAGGAATAACTAATTTAAATGAATCAATTCCATTACTAACAGAAAATTTAATAACAAATGGTATTTTGGGATGGGATGAAGAATTAAAAATTTCAATTGGTCAAACATTACCATTACCATTTACATTATTAGGCATGTCTTATAAATTGAGGTCTTAATATGGGTGCTATATTAGCAGCGATGCCAGCATTATCCGGTACAACAGGAACTATTTTAACAACTGCCGCAAGCGTTTCTTCCATTATAGGTGGTTTGTCTAGCATAGCATCTGGATATGAACAGCAAGAATTAGCTGAACTTCAAAGCAGGCAAACAGAATTACAAGGCAGGCTAGATGCTATAAAAACAAATGAAGAATTACTTCAAACTTTATCCCGGAACAAAGTTGCTGCTGCCACAAGTGGTCTTAAATCTGCTGGTTCTGTGGAATATGCAAAACAACAATCAATGGCTAATGCTGCCGAACAATTAAGTTTAAATAGATTAAATGTCCAAACGAAAAAAGCATCGCTTCAATATGCTGGAGAACAGGCTAAAAGGGAAGGAATATTTCAAGGGATAGGATCTTCTATTACCGCAGGAGATTTGCTTTTTAAACATTTTACAGAAAAGAAACAAACAAAATAAAAATGAGTAATAAAAAAAGAATAAAAAAAACAAAAGAAATAGCTAAAATTTTAAAAAAAAATAGAATAGAACAAAATATTTCTCAAAAAGCATTGTCTGAATGGACAAAAATAAATGAAAGAACGTTAAGGGAATATGAGAATCCTCTTTCTAATAAAAACATATTATATAAGAATATTATTAAATTAATCAGGGAATTAGACTTAAATGTTGATGAACAACGTGTTTGTTTAGAAAAAGTCTTATTTTAATATAAGAGATATTTTTGAAAAATGAATCAAACTATTTTTAATATAACTAAACCTAGGGTTTCAATTTTTCAACCTTCTGCTCCAGCTACTCCTAAAAATTTATTAGATACCATCCGTCGTTCTTTAAATACTGCCGCAGAAAATCAATTTAAACAATGGCAGAAAGCAGTTATTAAAAAATCTGAACAAGAAGGAGAATTGGAAGGCGCACAAAAACAGCCTGAATATAGAGATAATGGTTCTCTTTCATCAGAAGCATTTAACGAAGCTGCAAAAAGAAGCTATTTAACACGATTAGAAATTGAAGCTTCTAAGAATATGCAGACCATTAAAGAAACATATAAAAATGATCCAGAAGGCTACCAGAATGCTTCAAATCAATATATTAATGGTATTGTATCTGGATTGAGACAGAATACTCAAACTGCTGCTGTAGCAGAATTTATAAAAGCAAGACTTGAACTTTCGCAACAATCTGATGGTTATGCTATTAGTAAAAACTATATGTCAAATCAATCAGAAAAAATAGAAGTAGAAACAGACGAGCTTATCCATACTTTAAATACTAATGCTTATAGAGAATCAGGCGGATTATTTTCTAAAGATCCTAATGTACAAGCAATGACAATTGAAAATTTTTCAATAGCAAAAAAATCTTTAGAAACTGCTTTATATACTACCTTGCCAGATGGAACTCCCGTATATAGCCCTACTGAAGTAAAAAAAATAATGAATGAATTTCATGAAAAATTTTATATAAGAGCTGTTCAGGATTATGTTGCACAAAACGATATTACAGACAAAGAACTTAACCAAATTATTGATGGATCATTTTCTGCCAATATAGAAGGTGTTGGAGATATTAATATTCTTAATGAAGTTGGATTTGACAAATATGAAAATGACATACGAGATTGGACATTTAGAAAAATTCGTGAAAAAGAATCAGCAGAACAAAAATCAAATGTCCTGGAAGAAAAAACATTTAAAGAAATTCAAAAACAAAATGGTGTTTTATTAATTGGAGGAATTCTTTCTGGTGACCCTATTACCTTAGATAGCATCTATCAAAAACTTGATTCTGGTTTAATAAATTCAACAGATGCTATGGCAGCAGTTAAACTTATTACAGATCTCCATACCGGCTCAGATGATCCAGATATTGTTGCTGATTTAAAAACAAAACTTGCATTAGGACAAGAAGTAGAAACAGAAATTAAGCAGCTATCACCTTATATGACAGGGAAAACATATATTTCTTTAATGGAAGAAAATGCAAATGTCAAAGCCGGAAAAATTGATGAAGCAGAAACATGGCTTGTTAAGCAAGTTTTGAGACCAGATGAATTCGGTTTTTCTAATCCAGAAAGCCAAAAACAAGCGGCAGATATTCAAACAGCATATAGGCAAATGATTGAGGATGGAATTGACCAACAAGTTGCTTATGAGAAAGCGCAAACCTTAGTAGATACTATTCAAAAAGATTATGCGGCAAAACTTTCCCGTATCCCAAGATATGCTGTTCCTGATGGCTTGGGTGGTTTTGATATTGTTAAAACACTTGAAAAAACTGAACAGGCTTATAAAGAAGGTAAAATTTCATACGATGAAATGATAGTAGAAGGCAAAAAACTTAAAGCTTTAAGTGGGATTTTATCTGAATCTGAATAGGGGAATAGATGAACGATTTTAAAAAAGATAATAATTTTGAAATTGATAATGACTTTAATAATGAATCTTATTTAGAATCAATTCAAAATTCAGTAATTTCCGATTTGCGACAAGAAATTTTAGAAGCAAATGGGAGGCCAATAGCTCCTGAAAAACCTACAGAAGTAACACAAGAACAGCCGACCGAAGAGATGAAGGCTGCCGAATCCTCTAACGAAACAAAAGAGGACGACGATGGAATGCTGTCCGCTATCGGTGACTTCTTTAAGGAGTTACCATCTCAGGCAGCGGGAGGTGTGATAGATGCGCTTAATAATACTCTTCAGACAGCAAAGGACATGGGGGAGGATATCGGAATACCTGACTACGCTATCCAGCTGTTTGACAAAGACGGTAACCTTGATATAGGGTTGCTGACACCAGAAGAGATCGAGGAAGCTGGCGGACGTAGGGCACAGATCGCACCTAATGTGGAGGAAGCTGACACGGTAGCTGCTGGCTTTGCACGGGCTATTACCCAATTCGCTACTGGTTTCATCCCTGTATCTAAAGGATTGCAGGCGGCGGGTATGGCTGGTGGTGTTGCCCGAGGTCTTGCTGCTGGTGGAATTGCTGATGCAGTGACTATGGATCCTCACCAGGCCAGACTCGCCACTCTTCTCAATGAAGTACCTGCTCTCCAGGACGTCGTGCCAGATTACCTAGCTGATAACAACCCGGAAAATGAATCCGCCTGGGAAGGACGGATAAAAAATGCTTTGGAAGGTCTTGGGTTAGGTGTTGGATCAGAGGCTTTGATTAAAGGTACTGCCAGGATGATTAAAGCCTACAAGACCATGAGTAAGGCTCCCACACCGGTTAAAACAGCTTCAAAGATAATAGAAGAAGATTCGATAGCAGATATGGTAGAAGATTTATCAGAAAATATGATAGATGAAAAAATTATAGACTTAGGACCTGAAGAATTATTATATAATGAAGGCGGTATTACATATTTAAATCATAATCGTATTAATAGCGTTGATGATATTAAAAATGTCATGCAAAATATGGCTGATCAATTTGATATGACAGATGTAATGAGTCTAGATCAAATGGAACGAGCATCGAGCTCTCAATATAAAGAAGTTACAGAATTATTAGGACGAGAAATAGATAGACCTTTTAGCGCTTCGGAAGCAATCGCCGCTCGAAAACTTATGACAAGTTCAGCAGAAAAACTTACAGAACTTGCTAAAATAGCTGTAAATCCCATGGCTTCTCCTGAAGATATGTTTAAATTTAGAAGATCAATGCAAGTCCATTCTGCAATTCAAGAAGTTGTTCTTTCTGGAAGAAGAGCTACAGCAAGAGCATTAAAATCATGGGATATTAGTACAGGTTCCACTAAAATGCGGTTGCAACAAATAACGGATTTAATGGAATCTAATGGTAAAAACACAAAACAATTGGCTGAAATGATAGTTGATACAGCTAATAATGATGGGAATGTATCAGCCACTATTAATAAAGCTCTTTCTGCTAAATGGAAGGATGCATATTATCAAGTATGGATAAATGGGCTCTTATCTTCTCCATCTACACATGGAGCTAATATTATATCAAATATGGCAACTACAATGCTTTCTATACCTGAAAGATATATCACATCAGGATTTGATGCTATTCAGGGAATAGGTGGGGAATCGCTTATCCAAGCTAACGCCAGAGCCGCAGGGTTTTTTAATGGTTTGATAGATGGATTTCAATTGATAACAGGTAAAACTAGTAACCCATACATTGAATTTGGTTCTAAACTGGAAAATAGAATGGATGCGATATCAGCATCAGCATGGGGAAAACAACCTAATTCAATTGTAGGAAAAGGGATAGATTATATTGGTCGATTTATTGGTATTCCAGGTTGGGCACTCGAAAAAGGAGATTTGTTTTTTAAGGGAATAAATTATCGGATGATGCTAAATGAACAAGCAGCCAAACAAGCTTTATCAGAAGGATTAACCGGTAAAGAATTCAAAGAAAGAATTGTAAAATTAGTTTCTAATCCCACAGATTCTATGAAAAATGTGTCGTCAGATTTTGCGAGATATCAAACATTCCAAAATAAACCAGGTAAAATTGCATATTATTTTGATAAACTACGAAATGTTATTCCTGGTGGAAAATATTTGATGCCGTTTGTTCGTACTCCTGCTAATATTTTAACATATGGTTTTGAAAGAACTCCAGTAGCACTATTAATGAGTGATGTAAGAAATGCTATTAAATCAGGAGGCCCCAAAAGAGCAGAAGCGTTAGCCAGAATGTCTGCCGGATCTCTTTTAATGTCTTCTGTGGTTCCATTTGTTTTAGATGGTACAATTACAGGGGCCGGCCCAGCTGATTATCGAGAACGAAATGTTCTTGAACAAACTGGATGGCAACCCTATTCTGTTAAAATTGGTGATAAATATATATCATATGATAGATTGGAACCTATTTCAACTCTGATTGGATATTCTGCGGATATTGCATCTATTATGGGACAACTTGATGAAGAGGATTCAGGAGAATTAATAGCTGCTGGATTGGCAGCATTTTCTCGTAATCTTACGAATAAAACATTTTTAAGTGGAATAACTCAATTTGTAGACGTTTTAACATCAAATTCTGCCCCTGCTTGGGAAAATTTTGCATCAAGGCAGCTGGCAGGATTTATACAACCTGTTTATTCTAGCGCTATTAAAAAAGGCAATTATTTTTTAGATAATGTAAAAAGAGATTATAAATCCGATGATGTTAATGGTTTTTTAAAATCTACATTTTTGCGTGCTGCGGATCAAGTACCGGGGATGGGAAAAAACGCACCCCCGATTCGTGATATATGGGGTGAACCTCGAAAATTTTATAATGGGGTAGCTAAACCTCTTGAAACATTATCTCCAATTAAAATTAAAAAAGAAGATCCAGACCCAGTTAATAAAATGATAGCCGAAAATAATATTCCACTTGGTCTACCCCGTAGAATTGTTCAAGGAGTAAGATTAACTAATAAAGAATATGCAACTTATTGTGAATATGCTGGTAAACTTGCTAAAGGTAGAATAGACAAAGCATATAATATGGGTTTTTTTGATAAAATGTCAGATGGACCAGAAGGTCAAAAAGCATTATATATAAAAAGAATTGTTACAAAAAGCCGACAAATAGCAAGACGTAAAATGTTGATTGAAAATCCTGAACTTAAAAATCGAATAAGAATGAATAAAGAAGAGACGAAATTAAAATTAATGGGGGAAATGTAATATGGCGAAAATTCCAGGTACTCCAAGAATCAATCAATATTCTGCGTTAGAGGGTCAAATATTGTTTTTATTTGATTTTGTTATTTATTCACCATTTGAAATTGTTGTACAAAAAAATGAAACTAAATTGGAATATAATACTGATTATAGTGTTGATATATTGCAGTCTGGTGGTTCAATATCTCTTTTTGTCGGAGCAAATTTGGGAGACACTATTACTATATATGGGGATACTTTTATAGAAAGAGATGCTATATTTAGTGATGGTGGCCCTTTTGAGGCGGATCCTATCAATAATGAATATAATAAAATTGATAATTTGCTTTCTGAAATAGTAACAGAATTATCAAGCATTATTAAATTAAAAATTCATGATGCATCTTTTGATGCTTCAATTTCTCCTCAAGCAAGACGAGCCATTGTGGTCAATGAAGATAATAATGGTTTTGTGATGTCAGATTTTGATCCAGATCAAAGTGTTGAGGAGGCTGAACAGTTTGCAGAACAGGCTGCAATATCTGCTAATATTTCTGGACAATCCGCGGATGCAGCGCAATTATCTGCAACTAATGCTGATAATCATGCACAAGAAGCACATTCTTATGCTCAACTTGCGCAATATTGGGCCGAAACTGTTGATTTATCTTCTTTGTCTGTAAATATTATTCCGTCTACCGACTTAACATATGATATAGGATCCGCGGCCAGTAAATTTAATAATATTCATGCAAATGATTTATTTATATATAATGATTTATTTGTATATAATGATTCAATGATTGACCATGATCTTTTTGTTGGTAATATTTTAACTGTTGTAAAAGACACATATTTTACGGATGGTGATGTAAATATACAAAATGGTGATGTAAACATACAAAATTCTCATATTATTACTGTAGATGGATCTATAAATGCAAATGGTGGTATAGTTTGTTCAAATAGTTTGATCTTAGATGGAACTGAAATAAAACCATATCAAACTGCCTTAGTTGTTTATGAAGTAGCAACTGGATTGCCTGGTGGGAATGCTACTCAAGGCATAATAGATATTAGACCAATAAATATAATAAAATATGATAATATTGGTATCTCAATTGTTGATAATAAAATAACTATTCCACCAGGAGAATACCTTTTTTCAGTGGATACTTATCATTATAATACAGGAATGACAAAATGTGGAATTTGGGATTTTACAAATTCTAATTTATTGTGTTGTTTAGGGCATCAATTTATTGATAATGTAGCGTCTGCACCTATAGCCGGAAGAGGATATTTTAATATTGGAACCACTATTGAAGTCCAAATAATCCAAATATGCTCTCTTACTAGATTAACGTATGGTATGGGATATCCTGCTAATTTTCCTGGATCTGTAGAAACATATTTAAATGCTGAAATAAAAAAATTATCATAGTTAAGAATTTTTCAAACTGATAGTTAAAAATTTTTCAAGCCTATTAATATTTCCCATTCAGTTATAAAGAATTACTTTATCACTCGACCTCCTCGATGGCCTCCTCGATGACCTGAAGCAGGTTGTCCGGCAGGCTGATAATGTCATGGGCCTGGTCGATG